>Ga0070659_100003577_pt1 | contig 11063 bp, 5 predicted proteins | sample KBSC23metaG_FD_64666 | JGI IMG/M metagenome (GOLD analysis project Ga0070659, IMG submission 64666) | Corn rhizosphere microbial communities from Kellogg Biological Station, Michigan, USA - KBS C2-3 metaG | ecosystem: Host-associated > Plants > Roots > Rhizosphere > Soil ...
GCGGCGGCGGCTTCGGCTTCGGCGGCGGCGGAGGATTCGGCGGCGGCGGCGGGCTGATCGGCCTGCTCTTCGGGCTGGTGCTGAGCCGCTTCGGCATCGTCGGCGTGCTGATCCTCGGCCTCGGCTATTGCGCTTTGTCCTCGCTCGGCGGCGGGGGAGGCGGCACCGCCGGCTACCCGACCGGACCGTCGGCCATGCAGACCGCGCCCGGCGGATCGGGCACGTCAACCCTCAACCAGGCCGACAAGCACCTCGTCCTCGCCGTGCTCGGCTCGACCGAGCGGACCTGGCAGAAACTGCTCTCGGGCGAGGGCCAGGCCTATCAGCCGACCACCCTCGTCTTCTACGCCGGCTCCGACCGGTCCGGCTGCGGCGCCGCCCAGTCGGCGATGGGCCCTTTCTACTGCCCGACCGACGGCAAGATCTATCTCGACACCAGCTTCTTCCGCGAGCTGACCGACCGATTCCACGCCTCGGGCGATTTCGCCGACGCCTACGTCATCGCCCATGAAGTCGGCCACCACGTCCAGGACCTGCTCGGAACCCTCGCCAAGGCGAACCGCATGCAGGCGAGCGGCTCCACCGCCGAGGGCAATGCCGTCCAGGTTCGCGTCGAGCTGCAGGCCGATTGCTTCGCCGGCGTCTGGGCCGCCAACGCGCGCAACAAGCAGGGCCAGCCCGTGCTCGAGGCGGGCGACGCCGAGGAAGGCCTGCGTGCCGCCGCGGCGATCGGCGACGACACGCTCCAGCAACAGGCGCAGGGCCGGGTCGTCCCCGACAGCTTCACCCACGGCACCTCCGCCCAGCGGGTGAAGTGGCTCCGCCGCGGGCTGGAGACCGGCGATCCCGCCCAGTGCGACACGTTCAGCGGTTCGATCTGAGCCCTTGACTGTCTTAGCCGTGTGACACAGTCTGACCGCGGCGCGATGGGGCGCCGGGGGAGATATTCGTCATGCTGCGCCTGCTCGCTTTCCTGATGCTGCCGTTCGCGCTCGCCGCCGCGGCGCCCGCCGCCGCCGCGCCGTTCAAGAGCGACCGCATCGCCGTCGAGGTGAAGGGCTCGGGCCCGGACGTGGTCCTCATCCCCGGCCTCAGCTCCTCGCCGCGCGTGTGGGACACCACCGTCGCCGCGCTCCCCGGCTACCGCTATCACCTGGTCCAGGTCGCCGGCTTCGACGGCCTCGCCTCCGGCGCCAACGCCACGGGCGCGGTCGTCGCGCCGGTCGCGGAGGAAATCGCCCGCTACGTCGCCGCGGCGCACCTCAAGAAGCCCGCCATCGTCGGCCACTCGCTCGGCGGCACGCTGGCAATGATGATCGCCGCGCGCCACCCGGAGCTGCCGTCGCGGGTCATGGTCGTCGACATGATGCCGTTCCTGGGCGCGATGTTCGCGGGCCCCAACGCCAAGCAGGAACAGCTTGCCGCCATCGCCGCGCAGATCAAGCAGGGCATCGCATCAAGCACCGGCGAGGCACGGCGCAAGCAGACCGAGCAGACCATCGCCGGCATGGTCCGGACCGAGAGCATGCGGCCCGTCGCCGTTCAGCACGGCCTCGCCAGCGATCCGGCCGTGTCGGGCGAGGCAATGTCCGAGCTGATCACGACCGACCTCCGGCCCGAGCTGGCGAAGATCAAGGTGCCGATGACGGTGCTGTGGGTGCTCCCCACCGGCGCCCCCATCACCGAGGCTCAGCTCACCGCCTTCTACAAAGCCTCCTATGCCAACGTGCCGCAGGCGGTGCTGACCCACGTGCCGGACAGCGCCCACTTCATCATGTGGGACAATCCCGCCATATTCCGCGCCGAGCTCAAGGCCTTCCTCGCCGCTAAGCGGTAAGGAAGCGGCGGATCCATTCGCCGACGATCAGCCGGTCGTTGGGCTGCTCGTAGGTGGCGATGGCGGCGTCGGGATCGGCGATGCGGTCGCGGCGGGTGTCGATCAGGCACTCGCCATAGCCCTCCTCGAACTCGGGGTGGAATTGCATCGAGATGGCCGGCTGGTCCTCGTAGCCGAGCATTCCGTACGGACTGAAATCGGTCGCCGCGAGGATGCTTGTGGCGGGCGGCTGGACGACGATCTGGTCCTGGTGCGAGACGGGAACGGCGATCCGGTCCGGTGCGTCGGCCATGAAAGGCGGCCGCGCCTTCACATCGTAGACATGGATGCCGACGCCCCAGCCGCGCGACGATTTCTCGACATGGCCGCCGAACGCCTCGGCCATCACCTGATGCCCGAAGCACACGCCGACCAGCTTCGCCTGGCCCTTGACGGCGCGGAGGAAATCGAGAAGCGGCGGGATCCAGGGCAGCGGCTCGTAGACGCCTGCCGGGGAGCCGGTGACGAGATAGGCGGCGTGGTCGGACGGCGAGGCCGGATACTCCCCCGCCACCACGTCGTAGCTCACGCTGTCGAAGCCGGGGCCGAGCAGCCGGTCGAACATGTCGTCGTACAGGCCGTAGCGCGGCGAGAGGTCGGCCGGGGGGATGCCGGTGCGGAGGATGGCCAACTGCATGGGCGGGCTCTAGCCGGGGGACCTCAGAACTGGAAGCGCAGGGTGCCGCGCAGCGTCCGCGGGGCGCCGGGGAGGATGTTGTTGTCGGAAGACGCGCTCGCGAAATAGCGGGCGCCGAGCACGTTCTCGAGGTTGAGCTGCGCCTCGATCCCGTGGCCGACCCGGACGAACGCGGCGGCATCGGCGCGGACATAAGCGGGGAGCACCACTGCGTTCGAGATCGTCGCGTAGCTGCGCGACTGCGCATAGAGGCCTGCGCCGAGGCCGAAGCTGCGGCTGACATCGTAGCGGGTCCACAGTGACCCCTGGTGCCGCGGGACGAGGGCGACGCGGCGCCCGGCGGGGGCGGCGGTCATCGTGCTGACGATCTTGGCGTCCTGCAGCGCATAGCCCGCGCTGATCCGCCAGCGGCTGCTGATCTGCCCGGCAAGCTGCAATTCGATGCCGCGGCTGCGCTGGGCGCCCGTCAGAACGACGCGGGTCGGGTCGGCAGGGTCGGCGGTCCGGGTATTCGTGCGGTCGAGCCGGTAGGCGGCGGCGGTGAACAGCAGCCCGGGCATCACGGCCCACTTGGCGCCGACCTCGTAATTGTCGAACCGCTCGGGCTCGAGCGCCTGCAACGTCGCGTCGAGCGAGGCGAACTGGTCGCCCGATTGCGGCAGGTAAGAACGGCTGTAGCTGGCGTAGAAGGAGAGATCCTTCACCGGCTTCAGCACCAGCCCGAGCCGCGGCGACCACAAGGTGTCGGTGCGGCCGAACGAGGCGCCGGCGAGGAGGTCGTCGAGCGCGATATGGAAGCGGTCGCGGCGCAGGCCCGCGATCAGCTCGACATGATCGCCCAGTTCGATCTGGTCCTGGACATAGGCCGCGGCGACGTCGGCCTTGACCCGCACGGAGCGCGCGCCAGTGCCCGAGCGGAAGGTGATCGGCGCGACGGCAATGTCGTCAGCGAGCGGCGTGAAGAAGCGCCGGCCGCCATTGGCCGTCGCGACGCCGGTGTCGAAGAAGCCGTTCAGATGCTGCTGGCGGCTGCGCTGCACGCCCCACTCGAAGCCGGCGAGCAAGGTGTGGCGAACCGGCCCGGTGGCGGTGCGCCAGACGAGGTCGTTCTGGTTGAGGAGGTTCCGCCGCTGCACCGCGTCCTGATAGGCCTCGATCCCCACCTGCGGCGTGCCGCCGATCGCCGTCACAGGCGTCGCGGCGAAGGCGTTGCGATAGAATTTGTCGTAATCGCCCCACAGCCAGCGGCTGGTGAAGCTCAGCGTGTCGCTGAACCGGTGGCTGAGCTCGCCGTGGAGGACGTGCGCCTCGAACCGCGCCGTGTTGATGCCGCGGACCCCGAAGAAGGTGTCGCGGTACCCTTCGAGCGGCCGCGCCGGCGCGGCGGCGGTGCCGGCGGTCGCGGCGGGGATGCCGCGGTCTGCGACGCGCCGATCGTTGTCATATTCGTAGGAGAGGTCGATCCGCGTCCGGTCGCCGGGGACGAAGGCGAGGGTCGGATTGAGCCCGATGCGCCGGCCGCCATAGGCGTCGCGGAAGCTGTCCAAGCGCTCGTAGACGCCGTTGAAGCGGGCCAGCACCTGGCCGGAGAGCGGCGCGTTGGCGTCGATCGACGCGGCCCCCGCCCCGTCCGTCCCCGCCCCGATGTCGGCGCGGACGAAGCTCTTCCCCTCCGGCCGCTTGGTGACGCGGTTGACGATGCCGCCGCCGCCGCCGCGGCCGAAGATCATCGCGTTCGGCCCCTTCAGAACCTCAATCCGCTCGAGATTGTAGAGGCCGCGATAATATTGGACGTCGTCGCGCAGGCCATCGACGAAGAAATCGGCGGTGCTGCCATTGCCGCGCAACGCAATCTGGTCGCGATTGCCCTCGCCGAGCGACACCACCGCCCCCGGCACCATCCGCAGCACGTCGCCGACCGAGCGCAGCCCCTGGTCCTCGATCTGCGCCTCGGTGACGATCGACACCGCCTGCGGCACGTCCTGCAATTCGGTGTCGGTGCGGGTGGCGGTGCTCGTCGACCGCGGCTGGTACCGCTCGCGCGTCCCGGTGACGACGATCGGATCGACTTCCGCCTCAGCGCCCGAATCGCCCGCTGCGACGAAAACCGGCGCCGGAACGGCGGTGGCGGCAGCGAGGGCGAGGACCGAGACGAACATGAGACCTTTCCGCCCAGCGCACGATTGCGCCGGTGGAACAGTCCCTATCGTTCTTGATAATCATTCGCAATAGCAATGTCAGCCGACAGTGCCTACCGCCGCGCCTTCGCCGACTTCTCCCGCACCGGCCTGAACTCGGACGAGGCCTTCCACGCCGGCCATTTGCGGCTGAAGGCAAGCTCGCGGCCGATCGCATAGGCCACGGACGTTCGTGTTTCCCGCGACACCGGTGCGAAACGCCGCCGGAGCAACTCGTCGCGGGCCGCCCGGGGAGGTTCAATCCTTCCCGCGGGAGGAAGACCGCTTCACGGCAGACCGTTGCGTCGCGGAGAAGCAGCCAGCAACTGCGCCTCCTCGAGTGAATAGTGGTAGCAGTCCCGATCCGAGCAGCCGATGATGAATGGCTTCACCGTAAAAATGCCGGCGTAGATGACGGGTATGCTGACGCTGATGTCTTTCTTGGCGGCGTGATCGATCATACGCGCTGCTGCCCGGTCTTCCTTGGCCGTCAGGGAATGACCGACCCTGAATTCCCATTTGGGGCAGCCCGCATCGTACAGTACGCGCTGGTGCACCTCCTGAACGTACAACCCCTTCATCATGATCCGCCGGCCTTCGTAGGCGTGGGGATCGGCCATCACCTCGCAGAGGGTCTTCGCCTCTTGCCGTAGTGACGAATATCGCTGGCCATGATCGTTGATGACACAGCCGGGGACGACCATGAAAAGTAGAATAAAACCTCTCATTGTGTCCTTCCCACTGGGATGACGGGTCTGCTCAGGTCCTTGTAATGTGCCCGAATCCGCTCCTCGATGGCGAGGTTCGACCGGAACTCGTGGGTGATCCTGTTTCCAACTTGGAATCCGCGCATCTCCATCTGGAGCACGGTAAGATTGCTGGCCGCACTGTATTTGCCCATGACGGTATCGTAGCTTTCGCCTTGTCGTTCGCGCGCACCAGGCGGTTCTCGGCGTCGTAGGTATAGGTGTGGATGCCCTCTGTGCGCTATTTCCCCAACGCTTCCAGAGCCTGCGCGGCAAGCTCTCTTACTTCCGACCAATCCCTAGATTCGAAGACTGCCCTGAGCGTCCACAAAGAACTGTCACCCCGGTGAGTCATCTCGGCCAGCTTATTGTCGACCGCCCCAACGGCGGCCGCGGCGGAAGGATAGCGCAATTTGATCTCCGATTGCGATCCATACAGCGCGTCCTCTAGCTGAAGGGCAAGTTCATCTATGTTACGATCAAGATCACGGCCAGTAGATCCTCGAAAGTGGCCGATGCTAGCAAGGTACTGCTCCTGTAAAGGAGCCGAAGAAGAAAGCACGCGAAGTGCTTCTAATAGGTTAGTGAACGCCGTCACCAGAGACCGCCCGAAGGGATTCGCTCCGAAGTGCCGTAGCGCCCACTCGAAACTCTCCAGTAAGGCTCTTCCCCATGGCGCCCGCCGCCAGGGTGCCACCGTATCGACTTGTCGCCCCAGTTGCGGCCTCCCCACTCACGCAACGCCCAGCCCTTCCCGGCATTGTCTCCTCGGAAGCTTTTTGTCCAAACCCATCCCTCAGGAGTTCCGAGTGCCTGATGTAACTGATTCAAGGTAAGCCCTGAGAGCATCCCCGGATTTTTTATCACCCCATCTAGGGTAAGCGCGCAGACGCGACAGGTGTCGCTGGAAGTCGACGTTATCAGCGCCAATCCTATGCCGCCGCGAGAGAGACCGAACATGCGCCGGAGAACTTGGCCCCAGCTCGGAGTTGGCGGGGGGTCGTTAGTCTTCGGGTCAAACTTACCATCGACTATTACGGTATACGTCGTGGTCTTCGACCTAGCTATCGCGTCGAATCGACGGGTAAATTCAGGTGATTTTCGAAGATTAGATAGGGCAAGCTCCTTTTGCTGGCGGGTTCCGCCGTTCCTAAATTGCCATTCAAACTTCTTCCCAGTCGGGTCACGCCCATCCACTGGGTCATTCCCGACATAGGCATACAGGTTCACCTGATCCTTGTACCCAATCGGATCCGTCTGCAGGAACCGACCCAGCATCGGCGAGTAGATCCTCGCCTTGTAATACCACATGCCGATTTCGGGCAGCCACGTCTGGCCGGTGTAGCCGAACCGGCCCTGGTTCGCCGCGTTCGGCACGCCCCAGGCGTCGTAGGCGTTGATGCCGAGCGAGGCGCCGCTGTCGTCGGCGATGGCGGTGATCGAGCCTTGGTGGTCGGCATGGAGGAAGTGGCGTTGCCAGCTCGGCGATACCTCCCACCACACCAGCGGCTCGTCGGTGCCCGGGCCGTGGGCGTAGACCCTGAGCTGGGTTCCGGCGCCGTTAAACTCCTCGACCAGCTTGTCGCCGTCATATTCGAGCCGGGTGGTGCCCGAGGGACCCGTAACCTGCCACAGAACGGCAGGTCTCTGTTCACGTCATTCCTCGTTCGCTGCGCCATCTGTAGATCCGTCAGCCTGATTCCAATATTCGTCGGAGGCCTCGTTTGTACCGATCGCCGTCTCACAGACGTTTTTATCAACCCGACGACTTCTTATCTTCATAGTGATACACAGCAAGCCATCGTACACAACGTTATACGTGCTAGGCAAAAGAGGGGAAGTAGATCTCCGTTGTGCTTCTTCCAAACGGCGCTGATCGCGGGCGGCGTGCTGTACTTCGGATTGAATGATCGACAGCTGCGGTCCTACATCGATAAGCAGGCCAGCGAGCGGAAGCCGCGCCCGCGGCACCTTGAGCAGGCGAGCCAAGCTGCGAAGGGCGCTTTTCGAAGCTGCTTGCCTGGCTTCGAGGCACCTCGTCCGCCAGTAATGCTGAAGATCCGCGATAGCACCGAGCTGCTCAAACCCCTGAGAATGAACGATAGTCGCGACGCTGCGCTCGATCCGATCGCCCTCTACCGCCCTGCAAGGCGCTTGGGCCGTCAAAAAAACGAGAAACGTTGATGTAAGCATAATCCAATAACCTATTAGTGGTGCTTAGAAAGCTGGCCGCTTCGAAACGTGAAAACGAGGGGGCCCAAGCGGGGCCCGGTGAGTTGAAACCACACGTTCGGAATAGAATACGTTCCTAGGCCTTGCTGAGTGTTGAACTGAGTCATGAATGACGGAATATCTTGACCTGGATAAAAATACGCGACGGCAACGACGCCATAGGCGCTCACTTTACTATGTCCGCTACCAATCATAAAAAAGTCATATTTATTTGGATCAAATGTACCGTGATTATATTTCCATCCCTCAGAAATAAGGGCGTACCCAAGTCTCCCTGTCTTCGACGAGATAGTCAGCGAGAACGCGTCCTGAATGATAACTCCCTGCGTGTAGCCACCGACATGCCATTCTCGTTTCGTGCCATCACTGCCGTCTTTTCCGTACGTAATGTACGAGAATACTCCCTTACCGTTACTTACTTTGCTGATATCATCGCCAATGTCAAAATCGCTTTTGAACTTCTGCAGTGCATCTCCGATGGTTGCTAGATCGTCTATAAGGTTGTTGGCCGTCTCCATCATCGTGCTGGTGTCGAGATTCGTCGGGTCACCCGTAAGGCCGAAATCTGCGTATAAGCGGAGCTCGTCACGTACGGCATCCTCGGCATCCTGCCTCTCCCAGTCCGCAATCGATTTGATGAGGCCGGTCGGGTCTTTGCCGCTAACAGGGTCGGATCCCACATAATTGTATAGGTGCATACTCGCACCGTAACCTGCCGGATCCGTCTGCAGGAATCTCCCAAGAGTCGGCGAGTAAATGCGGGCCTTGTAATAATATAGCCCGAGCTCAGGCAGCCACGTTTGCCCCGTATACTGGAACCTGCCGGCGTTGCTGGAGCGAGGGATGCCGTACTCGTCATAGGTGTTGACGTTCAGCACCGTGCCGGAGCTGTTCGTCACCGCGACCACGCTTCCTCGCTCATCCTGGTGGAGAAACCGCCGGTCGGTGGTGCCGGAGCCCTCATACCATGCGATCGGCTCGTCGGTCCCGGGGCCATGGACGAACCGGCGCTGGAGGGCATTCGAGCCGTTATATTCGGCAATCATGTCCGTGCCGTCATAGGCGAACCGCGTCGTCCCGGGCGTGCCGCCCGCAGTTTGATACAGCCGCATCGCCGGATCGTAGCTGAGCGTGATGCCGCCAGTCGCCGAGGTCAGCAAATTCTCCGAGCTGTAGCCGTAGGTCGTGCTGCCTGCAGAGGTGAGGTTGCCCTTGGTGTCGTAGGACGGCGTCACCGAGCCTGACGCCGTATACTGGTTGAGTCCGTTCGCCGTATAGCTGCGGTTGACGTTGTAATGCCCTGTCCATGCGTAATTGTCGTTCGAGCGGGTATTGCTGACGATCTGCCCCGCCGGGCTGTAGCTGAAGCCGAGCGTCTGGTCGTAGCTGGTGCCGGCTACGTCCTCAACCAGCTGGGTCAGCCGCGAGGCGTTGTCGTAGGTGTATCCCGTGGTGCTGCCGTCGCCGCGGGTGACGGAGCTGCGACGCCCGAGATCGTCATAGGCGTAGGTGGCGAGCACTCCCGCGCCCGAGGTAGCGCCGTTCTCGCGGATCTTCTGGAGCTCGCCCGTGACCAGATAATCCTGATCGACATAGAATCCGTCCGGATGGGTGATGCGGGTACGATGCCCCGCGAGGTCCCAGGTTGAGCTGACCGTCCCCTGCGGCCCGACCTGCGTCAGGTTGCGGCCCAGCGCGTCGTAGGTGAACGACAGGGTCTGCGAGGAGGTCGCGGCGGAAGTCATGCGGCTGAGGGCATCATAGGCAAAAGTGACGTCGGGCTCCGTCGCCGGGAGATCCTTGTACGTCATCCGGCCGAGCGCGTCGAACGTAAACCCGATGCTGTTGCCGTCGCGCAGCCGGCGCGACGTGATGTTCCCGCCTGCATCGTATCCGAGTTGCTCGTAGTCGGAGCTGTTGCTCGTCCCGGCGCCCTTGGTGCTGCTGGGAAACTGCGTTTGGTACAACCGGTCGAAGCCATCATAGACGTAGCTCGTCTTGTTTCCCTCAGCGTCGGTCACCGAGGCAGCCTTGCCGTTGTTCGTGTAGGTCGTCGTCACCTCGTCCGCCTGGGTGCCGGTCACCCCATAGGCGGTCTGGACCAAGGTCACCTGCCCGGCATTGTCGTAGGTCGTCTTCGCGATCCTGTCGTTGCCGTAGGTCGTGGACGCGGTGCCGAGCGTGCAGGCGTCGGAGGGCAGTGAGCCGAAATAGGTCGGGTTCATGCGCTGCGCCACGCACTGGACGCGGCCCATTGCATCGTAGCTAGTCTGCGTAAGCGCGTAGGTAGTGCTTCCCGAGACGAGGCTCTGCGTCACCGGCCGGTGATAGGAATCGTAGCCGGTGTCGACCTCCTGCAGGCTCGCAAACGCCGCCCAGTCGCTGTCGGACTGGCTGTTGACGGTGCCCTGTTCCACTTTGGTGACGCGCCCGGCGCTGTCGTAGGTGGTCCGCACGGCCCGGTTCTTGAGCGCGCCGCTGCCGTCGGGGTCGGGGCCGATCACCCCCACCGCCTGCCGCGCTGCATTGTACCGGTAGCGTATTGTGTCTGCGCTCCCGGAGAGCGGCCCGTCCACCGTCAGCAGGTTGCCGAGCCCGTCATAGGTCATAGCCGAGGTCGCGGCGAGTGTGCCGGTGCCGTCACCGCTCGTCACCGAGGTGGCGTTGCCGTTGCTGTCGTAGGCGGTCGTGGTCTTCACCTCGTCCGAGCCGCCGGCGCACGAGCTTGTCGTCTTGCAAGCAGAGACCGCGGTCACACGGTCGGCGCCGCCCGTCAGCGTGTAGGAATAGCGCGCCTGCGGGCGCACCGCTCCGCTCGTTGGCGCCGGCGCGGTGACGCTGGTGACCCCGCCATGGGTGCTGTCGTAGGTGAAGTCGGTGGTGTTGCCGCGCGCGTCGGTGACGCTGTTGGGGCTGTTGCACTTGACGACATTGGTGCAGCTCGAATCGTAGCTCGCCGTCGCGACCAGGTCGGAGAGGCCCGAGCCCGATTTGGCGACGCCGCGGGTTTCGGTGACGTTGCCGCGCGCATCGTAGGTGAGGTTGATGTAATTGCCCTCGGGATAGGTGGTGCGGGTGAGGCGGCCGCTGCTGTCGTAGGTGAAGCTCGTCGTGTGGCTGAGCGGATCGGTGACGGAGGTGATCGCCGCGATGCTGGTGTCCGCGACAACGGTGGTGACGTGGCTCAACGCATCGGTGATGGTCGTGGTGGCGGTATTGCCAGACACGCTGCGCGAATAGGTGGTGGTTATGCCCGCCTTCGTCACCGAGGTGACGGCGCCGCCGGTGCCGTAGGCCACCGACACATCATCGGAGCTCGAGCCCGGCGCGCGGACGCCGGTGATGCGGTTCGACGTGTCGTTGGTCAGCCGCCAGGTGCGGCCGCCGGCGTCGGT
>Ga0070659_100003578_pt1 | contig 11060 bp, 12 predicted proteins | sample KBSC23metaG_FD_64666 | JGI IMG/M metagenome (GOLD analysis project Ga0070659, IMG submission 64666) | Corn rhizosphere microbial communities from Kellogg Biological Station, Michigan, USA - KBS C2-3 metaG | ecosystem: Host-associated > Plants > Roots > Rhizosphere > Soil ...
CCTGCATCCCGGGCTTTCTATGATCCGTTCCATGTTGTTTGCCACCGCCGCGGTGGTCCTCGTCCCCTATTCGCCGCTGGCGGCCCAGGCGCTTCCCGATTCCTCGGCGGCGACGCCGAACGGTGATGCCGAATCGGGCGGCGCACCGGTCCCGGGCAACGCCGCCAAGGCCCACGAGAAGAGCGACGACGACGTGATCGTGGTGACCGGAACGCGCCGCAAGACCCCCGACGTGCTCGGCGGGGTGAAGGTGCTCGACACCCAGGAAATGGCGCACGACGTCAGGCCGAGCCTCGGCGACACGTTGCAGAAGCTCCCCGGCGTCAGTTCGTCGAGCTTCGGTCCCTCCTCGTCGCGGCCGATCCTTCGCGGCGAGTCCGGCGATCGCGCGCCCATCCTTATCGACGGGATCAGCAGCCTCGACCTTTCCTCGTCCGATCCGGACCACGCCGTCTCGATCAACCCGCTGACGGCGCAAAGCATCGAGGTGCTGCACGGCCCGGGCGCCCTGCTCTACACGTCGTCGGCGATCGGCGGCGTGGTCAATGTCACGGACACCCGGATCCCGCGCAAGGTTCCCGCCACAACCGCTGGCCAGCTGGTCCTTAATTACGGCAGCGCCGCCAACGAACGATCGGGGAACCTCGGCCTCGACGTGCCGCTGGGCGGCCATTTCGTCGCGCATGCCGACGGCGCTTATTCCAAATATGACGACCTGCGTGTCGGCGGCTTTCTGCTGTCGCCGCCGCTGCGCGCGCAGGCCCTCGCCAGCCCCGATGCGGATATCCGCGCGCTTGCCGGTCTCAAGGACCGGCTACCCAACACCGCCGGACGGATGGACGATCTCGCGGGCGGCCTCGCCTATGTCGACGGCGACCTCAACATCGGCATCTCGCTCAGCCATCACGACGCGAGATACGGCGTCCCGATCCGCTTCTCGCTGGATCCCGCGATCGAACCCGAACAACCGACCATCGACGCGCACCAGAACCGCGCCGACGCCCGCGTCAACGTGCCCATCGGCGGCCTCTTCAAGCTGGTCGAGTTTCGCGGGGGCATTTCCAAGTACCACCATGCCGAACTCGACCCCGACGGGGTCGCCGGCTCGCGCTTCTATTCGAACGGCGGCGAGGCGCGGGCCGAGCTGGTCCAGACCGAGCGCGGCGGATGGGGCGGCACGACCGGGGTCGACTACCTGAGCCAGGACGCTCGCATTCGCGGGGACGAGAAATACCTGCCCGACAGCCGCAAGCACAACCTCAGCCTGTTCACCCTCCAGACCTACGAGGCGGGCAAGTTGCGCCTCGAGGCCGCGGCGCGCGTCGATGTCGCTCATCAGCGCGCCGGAGCCGACCCACGCATCGCCGAGCTAGTCGCGGAGGCCGGCTCGGACAGCCCGGTCGGCTCACAGCCGATTTCGCGCAATCTTACGGCGGTCTCCGGCTCGATTGGCGGAAATTACGAACTCCTGCCCGGATGGCGCGTTGGGTTCGACGTCTCGCACAGCGAACGCGCGCCGTCGGTCGAGGAGCTTTTCGCCTTCGGGCCGCACGGCGGCAGCGAGCAGTTCCTGGTCGGCGACCCGAACCTCAACCTCGAAAAGAGCAACGGCGTCGAGCTCAACGTCCAGCGGACCAGCGGGCCCGTCCGCGTTCAGGGAAGCCTCTACTACAGCCGCTTCTCCAACTTCATCTTCGAGGTGCCCACCGGCGCGCTCCAGGACGGCCTCCCCGTCTATGCCCAGCACCAGGGCAAGGCCGATTATTACGGCTTCGAGGTCGAGGGCGACGTGAAGCTCGGCAAGGCGTTCGGAATCGACTGGAGCGGGGACGTCACTAGCGACGCGGTGCGCGCGAAGATCGCCGACTTCGGCAACGCGCCCGAAATTCCGCCGCTGCGGGTTCTCGCCGGCCTGACCGGCACGCGCGGGCAGGTCGACGGGACGGTGGAGGTCGAGCACGTCTGGAACCAGCGCGATACCGCGCCCAACGAGACGCCGACGCCCGGCTACACCATCGCCAACGCGTCATTCGACTGGCATGTGTTTGCCGCGAACCCGGAATTGACCCTGTCGTTGAGCGCGAACAACCTCTTCAACGTGAACGCGCGCCGGCATTCGAGCGAGCTCAAGGATTATGCGCCGCTCGCCGGGCGCGATGTCCGGCTGACCGCGCGGCTCGGCTTCTAGATTCGAAACGGCCCGGCAAGCTGAACGCCCGCCGGGCCGCCCCAACAGGGGAGAGCTCCCATCTCGCGACGCGTGAGACGAAAACCCCAACAATCATACTAACGAAAGATAAGGGTGAGCGCAACGAAAAGAGGCCCGGCGGGAAGTTTCGCCGGGCCTCGCCGATTGCGCGCAATGGGGAGAGGTGCGCGCGGGGCCTTGAATCGGGTCAGATGTCGATGCCGGCGGCGATCGCCTCGAGCTTGCGGACGCGTTCCTTGAGGTCCGCGATCTCGATGCGGCCGCCGGCGGGGGGAAGGCCGCGGTCACCGACGGCCTGCGCCAGCTCCAGCTTCTTGAGCTCGAGCCAGCCGTTCCAGGCCTTGAGGCCGGCGATGCTGGCGCCGCCCAATCCGGCGATCACGCTTCCCGACATCACTCCAATCGTCAGCGGGTCCATCACTTCTCCTCCTGCCGGAGCGCTTCGATCTCGCGCGCCAGCTCTTCGTTCTGGGTGTTGATGTGATGATCGATCGCCATCAGGCGGCGGTCGGTCTCGTCCATGTCGTGGACCATCGCGTGGGTCGTCGGCCGCCGGTCGACGGCCTGGCCCATGCGATCGAAATCGCTCATCCGTCGGTCCGTGGTCATCGACCGTTTCTTCTGGACCGCGAGGTAGATGCCGATCGCGGCGTAGGCGATCAGCGTCAGCTTGAAGCTGATAAAGATCGCCGCGGCGACGAAACCGATGCGGATGAAGGTGGGGTCGATCCCCGTCATCGCGCCGATCGTCGAAGCGACACCCGCGACCTTCGCGTCCTTGCGGTCGAGCGAGTAAGGATAAATCTTCCGCGACATCGTCATTCCCCCTTAATTGGCGCGCGCCTGAAGCGCGGCTTTCATGGCTTCCAGCTCGGCGTCGATTTTCTCATTCGTCTTCAGCTGGCCGATCTCGTCTTCGAGGCTGGTGATCCCGAGCGCGTCGCAGCGCCCTTCGGCGAGGTCCGCGCGGCGCTCGAGCAGCTCGAACTTGGCGAAGGCGTCCGCAGTGCGGCTGCCGTGCATGATCTCGCGGGCCCGGGCGCGGGTCACCGCGCTCTCGAACCGCGCGGCGATCGCATTCTGGCGGGCGCGGGCTTCGCGCAGCTTGCCCTGGAGCTTGGCGATGTCGACCTCATAGCCGCGCAGCACCTGCTCCAGCTGGTTCAGCTCGTCGCGCAGGCTTGCCGCCATCTCGTCGGCCTTCTGCCGCTCGACCAGCGCCGCCTTGGCGAGGTCGTCGCGGCCCTTGCTCAGCGCCAGCTCGGCCTTGGCCGTCCAGTCCGCCTGCAATTCGTCGAGCCGGCGGACCGCGCGACCCATTTCCTTGATGTCGGCGATCGAACGGGCGGCCGTGGCGCGGATGTCGACCAGCGTCTCTTCCATCTCGAGGATGATCATGCGGATCATCCGCGCCGGGTCTTCGGCCCGGTCGAGAAGGTCGGTCATGTTGGCCGCGAAGATGTCTCGGGCGCGGCTGAACACCGGGCCATTGAGCCATCCGGCGACCGGGCCGAGCCGGGAGGAAGCCGTCTCGGCCTCCCTGGCCAGCACCGGCGTGCGAACCGGGACCTTCGCTTCGAGGATTTCGAGTTCAGGCATTGAGGTCGGCCCCGATGACGGTGCTGAGCGGGTGGGCGGAAACCGCACCGACCGGACCGACGGCGGCGCCGACGGCGACTGTGCTCACGATGAGCGCCGCGACCATGGCGACCAGGTTCCGGGTGAACTGCGACGACATTTGTAATCTCCCTTTTCGAGCCCGCCGTTTGGTTGGGAGCCCATGCCATCAGCTAATCAAGGAACGTGCCAATCCCGGAAAACCGCGAAAAACATCGCGTCGGCCGACCGACTGGCGGATTTTGCGAACCAACAGTTGGTGCCTTTTCCCAAGCCTCGGTTGGGAACATTCGCCGCCTCCGGCGCGTCGAATCGCCAAACCCTGGTGAGGAGTTCGTATCGATGATCGGCAAGCTGTTCGGAGCGTGGCTCGGCGAGAAGATCGCCGGCAGGAATGAAGGCGCGAAAGGCGCGATCCTCGGCTATGGCGCAGCCGCCCTCGCGAGGCGCAGCGTTCCGACGCTCGCGGCGCTGGCGGTTGGCGGCTGGGCGTGGCGGAAGTGGCGCAACAAGCGCCGCGCCGACGCCGCTTATCCTTCGGAGGCTACGCCCTCTTCGCCGTCTTCGTCCTGAGCCGCGTTCTCGAAATAGGGCTCGACCTTGCCCTTCAACTTGATCGTCATCGGCCGGCCGTAGCGATCCAGGCTGCGTCCGGCGGCGACGCGGATCCAGCCTTCGGAGATCGAATATTCGATGACGCTGGTCTTTTCCTGGCCGTTGAACTTGATGCCGACTCCGCGGCTTAGCAGCGCCTCATCGTAAAATTCGCTTCTCGGGTCGAGCGAGAGGCGGTCGGGCGGGCTGTCGGACTGCGATTTGGCCATGGCCGCGCCCTAGCGCCGCGCGCGCCGAGCGGTCAACGCAATGGAGAATTTATCGACTTTCGATATTATCGATTGACGATAAGAAAATTCGCTGACATATCGTTCTTCGATATCAACGGAGAACGGATGTGCCAGAGTCGAATCTCAAACCGAGCGGTGGCGGCCGTCACGACGCGCTGCTCACGACTGTGTGGTGGATGCTCACCGCTTTGCTGGTGCTCTGCCTGGTCGTGGCTGTCTTCTGCCTCCTCGCCTATCCCATCATCCTGCTGAACAAGGCCTATTTGCTGCCCGCGTTCGGGAAGATGGGTATTGCCGGATCCGCCATCCCATGGATCGGCGTGCTCGGCGCGATTGCCGCCGTTGAACTCGCGCTCACCTACCTGTTCCTGCGCAACCTGCGGCGGATCATCGGAAGCGTCGCCAACGGCCGGCCGTTCGAAGCCGTCAATGCCGACCGCCTGCGTCACATGGCTTGGCTGTCGGTCGCGATGCAGGTTGTCGCAGTCCCGATGACGCGGCTCATCGTCTGGTTCGATGCCCTGCCGCAGGCACCGAACGTCCATCACAATTCCGATGGGATCTCCGTCGGCACGATCCTTCTCACGCTCGTCCTGTTCGTCCTCGCCCGCGTGTTCCGCACCGGCGCCGCAATGCAGGAAGACCTGGAGGGGACGGTCTGATGAGCATCATCGTCAACCTCGACGACCGGCTGCAGGAGAAGCGCATGACGTTGACCGAGCTCGCCGAGCGGGTCGACATCACCCTCGCCAATCTGTCGATACTCAAGACCGGAAAAGCGAAGGCGATCCGCTTCTCGACGCTCGATGCGATCTGCCGCGAGCTCGACTGCCAGCCGGGCGACCTCCTGGAATTTAGCGCCCAATCGGCATCTCACTAAGGGAGTAACAACATGGCGAGTTCGTTTGTACGCGCCGGCCTCGCCGTCGCGATCGGGGCTCTGTTTGCGTCTGCCGCGGCGGCGGTACCGAAGGGCTTCCAGGCCAAGACCGACGCGTATCTTCGGTCCGTTTATCCGGCCGACGGACCCGGCGCTGCAGTCATTGTCGTCGAGCACGGGAAGGTCGTCTATCTAACTGGGCAAGGTCTCGCCGACGTTGCGAACAAGCACAAGATCGAACCGAATACGGTCTTCCGCCTGGGTTCACTCACGAAGCAGTTCACGGCCTCGGTGATCCTGCAGTTGAACCAGGATGGCAAGCTGTCGCTGTCGGATCGCATCTCGAAGTACCTGCCCGGCTATCCAGAGCCTGGTGCGAGCGCGACCATTGCGCAGTTGCTCAACCATACATCCGGCATCAAGAACTTCACCGAGATTCACCGCTGGATGCTCGGAGGCAACAGGGCGCGGCCGGTCACTACCGCGCAGCTGATCGACGCCTTCAAGAATGAGCCGCTCGACTTCGCGCCGGGAACACACTGGCACTATGACAATAGCGGCTACGTCCTGCTCGGCGCGATCATCGAGAAGATCACTGGCAAGCCGTGGTACGTCGCTGTTCAAAGCCGCCTGTTAGAGCCCTTGAAGCTGCGGTCGATCCGCTACGGCGTCGAGGAGAGCTCCACGCCGTTTATGGCAATTGGCTATTCGGAAGAGGGCGGCAAGATCGTTCCTGCAAAGCCACTCCACATGAGCAACCCTCATGCCGCGGGTTCGCTGATTGGTTCCGTCATCGACTTCGCCCGCTGGAATCAGGCGCTGCACCACGGACGAGTGCTCAGCGCACGCCAATATGCCGGGATGATCGCTCCGACGAAGCTGCCGGACGGAACTTTGGTCCCCTACGGGTTCGGGATGGGCCTCGGCAAATTGCGCGGGAACGAAACCCTTCTTCACAGTGGCCACACGGCAGGCTTCGATACCTCGACGATCTATGTTCCAAAGGACGACCTGTTCGTCGCCGCGTTCACGAACTCCGATCATCCCGCCACTCCGGCAACCGTTGCGCGAATGGTCATCGCCGCCTTGGCGCTAGGTCAACCGTTCCCCGAATTCCACAAGCGCCCGGTCTCGGTTTCCGAAGTTGAGCCGCTGCTCGGAGTTTATGCGCTCACACGCGGCGAGCGACGATTCTTCATGAAGGACGGGCGACTGTTCACGCGGCGGACCGGCGCGAGTGACGAAGAAGCGTTTGCCGCCGGGCACGACCGCTTCTTTTATGGGCCGACCACACTCTCCTGGTTTGAGGTGAGGCGCGATCCAGCAGGAAGGCACGTCATGACCATGTATGCGGGGCCCGAGCAGGAGGCAGAAACGGCAACGAGGATTGGCCCCATCTCGGCGGAAGCCAGCGTGAGCGTCGGGCGCAGTCAGCTCGAACGATATGTCGGGAGCTACAAGACCGACCAGCGGCTCGCGAAGGTCGCTATCGGCGAAGATGGCGGTCTTACCTTGCAGGTTGGCAGCCAGAGCCCGCGACGGCTGCTTCCCGTCAGTGAGACTGAGTTTCGAGTCGAAGGCGTGGACGCAAAGGTCGTGTTTCACTCGGCTGCAGGCGCGGTCAGCGACCTCACATTCCAACAGGGCGATCACCAGATTCGCGCCGAGCGGGTGCCTGCCGGAAGCTGAACGAAGGTCAATGTAAAGTATCCTTGACGCGACCAGTTGCCGCGTCGGCGAGTCGGGACTAAGCGCTCGCTCCGACCATGAGCGACAAGGACCCATCACTTCGCCGCAACGCGCCGAAGCTCGAGCTGCATGTGCCCGAGCCTGCCTTCCGGCCCGGCGACACGCCCGACTTTTCGTCGTTGAAAGTCCCGGCCGCGGATAGCGCGCCACGCCCGGACACGAATGTCGCGGCGGCGGAGACTCATCCCCTGACCACGGCGCTCGTCCGCGTCCTCGGCGAGGACCATCAGGCGGTCGGGGCGTGGGACCCAAGGCTCGACCCCGACACGCTGCGGAAGATGCTCAAGGACATGGTCACGGTCCGCATCTTCGACGACCGCATGTACCGCTCCCAGCGCCAGGGGAAGACCAGCTTTTACATGAAGTGCACCGGCGAGGAGGCGATTGCCGTCGCCGCGCAGGCCGCACTCGATCGCGAGGACATGCACTTCCCGACCTACCGCCAGCAGGGGCTGCTCGTCGCCCGCGGCTACCCGCTGACGGAGATGATGAACCAGATCTATTCGAACAAGGGCGACAAGCTGAAGGGCCGCCAGCTGCCGATCATGTATTCGGACCGGGCGCACGGCTTCTTCTCGATCTCGGGCAATCTCGCGACGCAGTTCCCGCAGGCGGTCGGCTGGGCGATGGCCGCGGCAATCAAGGGCGACAGCCGGATCGCCATGGGCTGGGTCGGCGACGGCGCGACCGCCGAAGGCGACTTCCACTCAGCGATGACCTTCGCCGCGGTCTACAACGCGCCGGTCGTCCTCGCGGTGGTCAACAACCAGTGGGCGATCTCGAGCTTCTCAGGCATCGCCGGCGCCGAGCGCGCGACCTTCGCCCAGCGCGCGGTCGGCTACGGCGTCGCGGGATTGCGCGTCGACGGCAACGACGCGCTGGCCGTCTATGCCGCCGTCAAGTGGGCCGCGGACCGCGCCCGCGCCAATGGCGGTCCGACCCTGATCGAGTTCTTCACCTATCGCGCCGAGGGCCATTCCACGTCGGACGATCCCTCAGGTTATCGCCCAACCAACGAGGCCAAGGCGTGGCCGTTGGGCGACCCGATCGAGCGCCTGAAGGCGCACCTTTTCGCAATCGGCGAGTGGGACGAGGAGCGCCATGCCGCGCTGACCGCCGAAGCAGACGCCGCCGTTCGTGCCGCCCAGAAGGAATCCGAGAAGCTCGGCATCCTCCCCGAGCAGGGCAAGGACGGCATCGAGACGATGTTCGACGACGTCTATGCCGAGGTCCCGTGGCATATCGCCGAGCAACGCGACGAAGCGCTGAGCGAGGGTCGCGGCTGATGGCCACCATGAACATGATCCAGGCGCTGAACGACGCGCATAAGGTGATGATGGCCCGCGACGAGGACATCGTCGTGTTCGGCGAGGACATCGGCTATTTCGGCGGCGTCTTCCGGGTGACCGAAGGCCTCCAGAAGCAGTTTGGCAAGACCCGCGTGTTCGATGCGCCGATCAGCGAAGGCGGTATCGTCTCCACCGCGGTCGGCATGGCCTGCTATGGCCTGAAGCCGGTCATCGAGATCCAGTTCGCCGACTACATCTATCCCGGCTACGACCAGATCGTCAGCGAGGTTGCCAAGATCCGCTACCGCACCGCGGCCGAATGGACGATGCCGATGGTGATCCGAACGCCCTACGGCGGCGGCATCTTCGGCGGCCAGACGCACAGCCAGTCGCCGGAATCGCTGTTTACCCACATCGCAGGCCTGAAGGTTGTGATCCCATCGACCCCTTACGACGCCAAGGGGCTGCTTATCGCCGCCATCGAGGACCCCGACCCGGTGATCTTCTTCGAGCCCAAGCGCATCTACAACGGCCCGTTCGATGGCCACCACGACAAGCCGGTGAGGCCCTGGGCCAAGCATCCGGCCAGCGAAGTGCCGGAAGGCCATTACACGGTGCCGATCGGTAAAGCCGCGGTCGTCCGCGAAGGCGCTGACCTCACCATTCTCGCCTATGGGACGATGGTCCATGTCGCGCTTGCCGCGGTCGAGGCGCAGGGGCTCGACGCCGAAGTGATCGACCTCCGAACGCTCGTTCCGCTCGACCTCGATACGATCGAGGAGTCGGTCAAGAAGACCGGCCGTTGCCTGGTTGCGCACGAAGCGCCGCGGACCAGCGGCTTCGGCGCCGAGCTGGTCGCGCTCGTCCAGGAGCGCTGCTTCTATCATCTGGAAGCGCCGGTCGAGCGCGTCACCGGTTGGGACACGCCTTACCCGCACGCCTACGAATGGGCCTATTTCCCGGGCCCGAAGCGCATGAAGAAGGCGCTTGAGAAAGTGATGGCCGACTGATGGCGAGATACGAGTTCAAGCTGCCCGACATCGGCGAAGGCATCGCCGAGGCGGAGATCGTCGCGTGGCACGTCAAGATCGGCGACATCATTGGTGAGGACCAGCAGATCGCCGACATGATGACTGACAAGGCGACCGTGGAGATGGAAAGTCCGGTCGCGGGCAAGGTGATCGAGCTGGCCGGTGAAGTTGGTGACCAAATTCCGATCGGCTCGGTGCTGGCCGTGATCGAGACCGAAGGCGCGGACCGTGCCGCCGAGCCGGTCGACGACAGTCAGGACGAGCGGCCGCTTGCCGACGGCGCGGTCGAGGCGACGCCAGCGCAAGCGGCGGAAATTCCCGTGGTGGCGGTTGCAGAGGCTCCGGTGCAAACAAAAACCGCTCGCCCTGAGCCTGTCGAAGGGCTGTTCTCTCCTTCTCAGCGCAAGGAAGAAGGACAGTCCCTCGACAAGCTCGGGACGAACGGCGGTGGAAGTGCTCATGTCCTCGCCTCCCCCGCGGTGCGCGCCCGCGCCCGCGACCTGGGCATCGACCTCGCACAGGTGAAGACCGCCGGCGACCGCATCCGCCACTCTGACCTCGATGCCTACCTCCTTTACAACGGCGGGACCGTTTCGCCGCGCGGCACGGCGGCCGCGCGTCCCGACGAAACCATCAAGGTCGTCGGCCTCCGCCGCAAGATCGCCGAGAACATGCAGGAGGCGAAGCGCCGGATCCCGCATTTCACGCTGGTCGAGGAATATGACGTCACCGCGCTCGAGGAGACTCGCGCGATGATGAACGCCGACCGCGGCTCCAACCCCAAGCTCACGCTCCTCCCCTTCCTCATCACCGCAATGAGCAAGGCGCTCGGCGAATGGCCCATGCTCAATGCGACTTATGACGATGACGCCAACGTCATCACCCGCTCGGGCGCGGTCCACATGGGCATGGCGACCCAGACCCCGAACGGGCTGATGGTGCCCGTCATCCGCAACGCGCAGGGCTTGAGCGTCTGGCAGATCGCGAGCGAAATCCTGCGGCTGTCCGACGCGGCCCGCACCGGCAAGGCCGCGCGCGACGAGCTCATGGGCTCGACCATCACCATCTCCTCGCTCGGCCCGATGGGCGGCGTCACCTCCACCCCGGTAATCAACCGTCCCGAAGTCGCAATCCTCGCCGTCAACAAGGTTGAGGACAAGCTCGTGCCCGTCGACGCCGACATCGAGGTCCGCAAGCGCATGAACCTGTCGCTCAGCTGCGACCACCGTGTGGTGGACGGCTGGGACGCCGCCAACTTCATGCAGGCGTTGAAGGGCTACATCGAAAATCCGCTGCGGCTGCTGAGCGCCTGAAACCAGCCGCGCCGGATTCTAGGCGTCTGCCCGATGTGGGTTCTTTGTGTGCGGCTTCTTCCCAAGCTCGCGCCAGCTCTTCTCGCTCACTTCGACATTGAATTTGTCGGCCGCCTTCTTGATCCGC
>Ga0070659_100003579_pt1 | contig 11055 bp, 10 predicted proteins | sample KBSC23metaG_FD_64666 | JGI IMG/M metagenome (GOLD analysis project Ga0070659, IMG submission 64666) | Corn rhizosphere microbial communities from Kellogg Biological Station, Michigan, USA - KBS C2-3 metaG | ecosystem: Host-associated > Plants > Roots > Rhizosphere > Soil ...
CCGCCCCAGCGCGCGGCGGCGCGGGTGAAGCTCGACGGCTCGTTCGGGACGCCACCGTGACTCATGGCGAAGTAGATGCAGACGCCGGCCATGCTGCCGGAGTAGCTCGGGCGGTACAGCGAGAGGCGGTGCTCGATGGAGTTCCACCACTTGGTGGCGACCGTGGCGCCCGAGTTGCCCGAGCCGCCGGCCAGGTTGCCGTCGCATCCGCGTGACGGGACGCCGTCGCTGCGCACGGAGCCCATGTGGCCCCAGGCGCTGCTCGGATCGGTGCTCGGGTCCTCGGCCATCCAGAACAGTCGCTGCTCCATGCAGGAGTCGTAGCGGAAGTTCCCGGACGGGACCGGGTCGAGGCAGTTCTGGGCGCGGATCGCGTTGAACGTCGACGAGAAGGACTGGATGTCACCGGTGGTGGTGCCGGTGATCATGCCCGAACCCAGCGGGTCTGACACGCCGGGCGCACTCCCGCCGCCACCGCCCTGACCGGGGCACGACAGCCCGGCGGCCTGCAGCGCGGCACGACGCGACGAGCCCGCATTGGCACGACCGGCGGCGGTCGGCGCGACCACGATCGGCTTCGGAACCGGCTTCTGAGCCACGTGCTCGCTGTCGGTGGTGAGCGCGGCCGCGGGTTTCACGATCGACACGACGGTCGACGTCGGAACCGTGACGGCCGAGATGGCGGCCGCCGCATCCACGTGAGTGGCGGCTCCGCTCACGACCACCGAGGTCGCCGCCACAGGGACGCCGTCGAACGACGTCTCGGCGGCCTGGGCCGGCGTCAGGAATGACGGGCCCCCTCCCCCGACGAACGGAAGAGCCAGGACGAGCACGGTTGCAAAAACGGTGCCCAGAATCACAGTACGTTTCATGGTCAAGTCCCCCCGGACCAAGCTCAGCTCGACGCCCCTCCCCCCGGAGCGGTGCCGTGAGGGGAAAGCTACGCCGCGGAACGACCCGAAGCAACCCACTGACCAGCCGGATCCCCGCAAAATGCGGCTCTCCACCCCCGGAGTGGGGGGCTCGGGAGGGGGCTTTCAGGCTGTTCAGAGGTCGTTTGGTACCCTGGACCACGACTTATGACTTTTCATCCCACTCACGTCGTGGTCGGCGCAGCCGTCACGGCCTTCTCACTCGCGACGATCCTGTCGGTGGCTCCGCCGACCCAGCCCAGCGTGCTCCAGGGCTACATCGCCGCCCACGCGCAGCGACTCGATGTGGCGCCGACGGCCAAGCCCTCGGCGGCCGCTCGCGACGGGTTCTCGGCGACGCCCGGCATCCAGACCCTGATCAACGGTGGCACCAACTACGACTGGGCCAAGCTCGTGCTGCTCGACGGCGGCTTTCCGATGACCGAGGCCAACATCACCGTGATGACTCGTTGGATGCGCCAGGAGAACGGCGCGGACGACTGGTGGAACCGCAACAACCCGCTCAACAACGGCCTCGGCTCGGGGGGCGGCGGCGGCACGGGCAGCTACGTCAACCTCGTGGTGGCGGCGCAGTACCTCGCCGCCAACCTGCGCAGGCCGATGTTCGCCGGCATCGCGCATGGCTTCGACACGAACGCGCCGACCTCCGAGATCGAGTACGCCATCTGGTACTCGGGATGGGCGACCGGCCATTACGCGAACGGTGCGCACTGGCACTACACCCCGGTCGCCGTCGTGAAGGCGCCCGCTGGAGCCTGGTAGCGGCATGAGCGCCGCGGGCGCGATCGTCACCAAGCGCGTCTACGATCCGGCGACGGCCGACGACGGCTTCCGCGTACTGGTCGACCGCCTGTGGCCGCGCGGCGTCTCGCACGAGCGCGCCGCACTCGACCTCTGGCTGAAAGACGTCGCCCCGAGCGCCGAGTTGCGAGTCTGGTACGACCACCGCGACGAGCGGTTCGCCGAGTTCACCCGCCGCTATCTCGCCGAGCTCGCGACCAATCCGGCGCTGGAGCAGTTGCGGGCGCTGGTGGCCGAGCACGCCAGGACGACCCTCGTGTACGGCGCGAAATCGCCCAGGAACGAAGCCTCGGTGCTGGCCGAGCTGCTGGGCGGCGCCGAGGGTTAGAGCCCGAGTTCGCGCGCCACCAGCATCAATTGCACCTCGGTGGTGCCCTCTCCGACCTCGAGGATCTTCGAGTCGCGGTAGTGCCGTGCGACGACGAATTCGTTCATGAAGCCGTAGCCGCCGAACACCTGGGTGGCGTCGCGCGCGTTGTCCATGGCGGCCTCGCCGGCGACCAGTTTGGCGATGGCCGCCTCCTTCTTGAACTCGCGACCCGCGAGCATGAGGGCCGCCGCGCGGTAGTAGGCGAGGCGCGCGGTGTGCGCCCTGGCCTCCATCCGCGCGATCTTGAAGCTGATGCCCTGATAGGCGGCGATCGGCCGGCCGAAGGCTTCGCGTTCTTTCGCGTAGGTGACGCTGGCATCCACGCAGCCCTGCGCCGCCCCCACCGCCATCGCCGCGATCGCGATCCGCCCCTCGTCGAGGATGCGCAGGAAGTTCGCGAACCCGCGGCCGCGCTCGCCGAGCATGTTCTCGTCGGGCACGCGGACGTCGACGAAGGTGAGCGGGTGGGTGTCCGATGCGTTCCAGCCCACCTTGTTGTAGGCCTTCTCGACCGTGAGGCCCGGTGTGCCGCTCGGGATCAGGAAGCTGCTGATCTCCTTTCGGCCATCCTTCTCGCCGGTGACCGCCGTCGCGGTGATCAGCTCGGTGATGTCGGTGCCCGAGTTGGTGATGAACTGCTTGCTCCCGTTGATCACCCACTCGCCCGTTGCGTCGTCGCGCACGGCACGAGTGCGTGTGCCACCCGCGTCGCTGCCCCCGCCCGGCTCGGTCAGGCCGAAGGCGCCGAGCGCCTCGCCCCTGGCGAGCCGCGGAAGCCAGCGCTGCTTCTGGGCCTCGGTGCCGAACAGGTAGACCGGCATCGCGCCCAGGGAGACGCCGGCCTCGAGAGTGATGGCGACGCTCTGGTCGACTTTGGCCAGCTCTTCGAGCACCAGGCAGTGCGCGAAGTAGTCGGCCCCCATCCCGTCGTACTCCTCGGGGAAGGGCAGGCCGAACAGACCCATCTCGGCCATGGCCGCAACGACCTCGTACGGGAACGAATGCTCCTCGTCGTGCCGCGCCGAGACCGGGGCGACCACCTCGTTCGCGAAGTCGCGGACCGTCGCCTGCAGATCCTGGTATTCGGAGGGGAGATCGACAGCCGGGTCGCTGGTCATGTGGTCGTCGCTTTCGCTTGTGGCTTCCGCTTCGGTTACTGCTCGCTAACCGGATTCACTGTAGGCGCAGCCGAGCGGCGAGGCAAGGATCACACCGGTCGAGCCTCGGCGAGCAAGCACGACAACGCCATCCCGGCGAGGATGCGCGCGCTCCTCGGGCGCGGGCCGATGTGCCCGGAACTGAATGCCGTGGAGTTCAGCAGACCGAACACGCCCTGCAGGCGCAACTCGCACTCGTCGCGGTCCAGCTCGGGCCGCACCGCGGTCAGCACGGTGCGCCACTGCTCGAGGTAGGCGCGCTGCAGTGATCGGACCCGGCGGCTCGCGTCGGGCGGCAGCAGTCCGAGATCGCGACCTTGGATCAGGATGGTGTCGCTCTCCTGCAGCGCGAAATCGGTGTGGAACGCCACCAGCCGCTCCAACTTCTCGGCGGCAGGGAGATCGTCGGCCACGATCTCCTGGGCCGCACCGAGCAGCCGCTGGCTGACCGCAACCAGCAGTTCGACCAGCACGGCCTCCTTGTTGGCGAAGTGCTTGTACAACGCAGGGCCGCTCACGCCGGCCGCCTCGCCCAGGTCGCCGATCGTCACCTCTGCATAGCTCCGCGCCGCGAACAGCGTCGCGGCCGCGGCGAGATAGGCCGAGCGGCGGCTGGCCTTCTGCGTGGCTCTCCAAGTGCTGGGCATGCTCGGAATCCTAATTGCTGGACAACCCGATGCGGTGTCGTTAGCCTGATTTCAGTTAGTGACCGATAACCGAAAGCGGGCCATGGCGACCACGAGCTACCGCGAGCTGGTTCGCGAGCTCCACGAGCGCACGGCGCTCGTCGCGCTCGGCGGGCCGCAGAAGGCGCGGGAACGGCACGCGAGCCGCGGCAAGCTCCTGGCCCGCGACCGGATCGACGCCCTGCTCGATCCGGGCAGCCCCTTCCTCGAGGTGGCGCCGCTTGCCGCCTGGGAGCTGTACGACAACGAGAGCCCGTCGGCCGGGGTGATCGCCGGCGTCGGCGTCGTGCACGGCCGGCACGTCATGGTGGTGGCGAACGACGCGACGGTCAAGGGCGGCACCTACTACCCGATGACGGTCAAGAAGCACCTGCGCGCGCAAGAGATCGCGCTCGAGAACCGGCTGCCCTGCCTGTACCTGGTCGATTCGGGTGGCGCGTTCCTGCCGCGGCAGGATGAGGTGTTTCCCGACCGCGACCACTTCGGGCGCATCTTCTACAACCAGGCCAGGATGTCGCGAGCCGGCATCCCGCAGCTGTCGGCCGTTCTGGGGTCGAGCACCGCGGGCGGCGCCTACGTGCCGGCGATGAGCGACCAGACCGTGATCGTGCGCAACCAGGGCACGATCTTCCTCGGCGGCCCGCCGCTGGTGAAGGCCGCGACCGGCGAGGTGGTCAGCGCCGAAGCCCTGGGCGGCGGGGTCACCCATGCCCGGCTCTCGGGGGTCGTGGATCATCTCGCCGACGACGACGACCACGCTCTTCAGATCCTCCGCGACATCGTCGCGACGCTGCCCCCCACACCCGCGCTGCCCTACACGCCCGACGCGGCCGTGGCGCCCGAACGGCCTACCGACGAGCTCGTCGACGTCGTGCCGGTCAGCCTGTCGACGCCGTACGACGCGCACGAGATCATCCGCCGGGTGATCGACGCCGGCTCGTGGCTCGAGTTCAAGCAGGAGTACGGCACGACTCTGGTGACCGGATTCGCCCGGCTGTTCGGGCATCCGGTCGGCATCGTCGCGAACAACGGCGTGCTGTTCTCGGAGTCGGCTCTCAAAGGCGCGCATTTCATCGAGCTGTGCGACCAGCGCGGCATCCCGCTGATCTTCTTGCAGAACATCGCCGGCTTCATGGTCGGCCGCGAGTACGAGGTGGGCGGCATCGCCAAGCAGGGCGCCAAGATGGTGAACGCGGTGGCCTGCGCCCGCGTGCCGAAGTTCACGGTCGTGGTGGGCGGGTCGTTCGGGGCCGGCACCTACTCGATGTGCGGTCGGGCGTACTCGCCGCGCTTCCTCTGGCTGTGGCCGGGCGCGCGCGTCTCGGTGATGGGCGGGCAGCAGGCGGCATCCGTGCTGTCGACGATCCGCCGGCAGCAGATCGAGGATGACGGCGGCGCCTGGTCGGCCGAGGACGAGGCCGAGTTCCAGGCTCCCGTGCTCGAGCAGTTCGAGGAGCAGGGCAATCCGTATTACTCGACCGCGCGACTCTGGGATGACGGCGTGATCGACCCGGCCCGCACCCGCGAGGTGCTCGGGCTGGCCGTCGACATCTGCATGCGGGCCCCGATGGAGGACGTCGGCTACGGCGTCTTCCGGATGTAGGCAGCGTGTCCCCCGCCATGTTCACCTCCGTGCTCATCGCCAACCGCGGCGAGGTCGCCTGCCGCATCATCGGCACGCTGCGCCGCCTGGGCATCCGGTCGATCGCGATCTGCACCGAGGTGGATGCCGATGCCCGCCACGTCCGCCTGGCCGACGAGGCCGTGCGCGTGACCAGCTACCTGAGCGTCGGCGACGTGCTGGCGGCCGCGCAGCGGACCGGGGCCGACGCCATCCACCCGGGCTACGGGTTCCTCGCCGAGAACGCCGCGTTCGCCGCCGCCTGCGAGCAGGCGGGCGTCGTGTTCATCGGCCCGTCGAGCGAGGCGATTCGCGTGATGGGCGACAAGATCGCGGCGAAGGCGGCGGTCGGAGCCCGCGACGTGCCGACCGTGCCCGGCGCCGGTGAGCCGGGCATGACCGACGAGCAGCTGATCGCGGCCGCCGACGGCGTGGGCTACCCGCTGCTGATCAAGCCCTCGGCCGGCGGCGGCGGCAAGGGCATGCACGTGGTCACGACCGCGGCCGAGCTGGCGCCTGCCCTCGCGGCGGCCCGCCGCGAGGCGGCCTCGAGTTTCGGCGACGACACCCTGCTGCTCGAGCGGTACCTCACGTCGCCCCGGCACATCGAGGTGCAGGTGATGGCCGATCGGCATGGCGATGTCATCCACCTCGGTGAGCGCGACTGCACGCTGCAGCGACGGCACCAGAAGGTGATCGAAGAGGCGCCGAGCGCGATCATCTCGGCCGAGACCCGTGCGCGACTGGGCGAGGCGGCGTGCGAGACCGCCCGGTCCGTCGACTACTCCGGGGCCGGCACCGTCGAGTTCATCGTGTCGAACGACGCGCCCGACGAGTTCTTCTTCATGGAGATGAACACCCGGCTGCAGGTCGAGCATCCGGTCACCGAGGCGATCACCGGCCTCGACCTGGTCGAGCTGCAGCTGCGGATGGCGGCGGGCGAGCCACTCGGCATCGCGCAGGCCGACGTCGTCTTCTCGGGCCACGCGATCGAGGCCCGCGTCTACGCCGAAGATCCGATGGCCGGGTTCCTGCCCTCCGGCGGCCGCGTGCAGGTGCTGCGCGAGCCGACCGGCGCCGGCGTGCGCGTGGACAGCGCCCTGCTGCCCGGCCTGCGCGTCTCGAGCGAATACGACCCCATGCTCGCCAAGGTCATCGCCTGGGCTCCGGACCGGGACGCCGCGATCGCCGCGCTGCGCCGCGCGCTCGACGAGACGGTGGTGCTCGGCGTCACGACCAACCTCGAGTTCCTGCGGCTGCTGCTCGCCCTCCCCGAGGTCGCCTCCGCCACGATGGACACCGAGCTCATCGGCCGCGAGCTGGCCTCCCTCCCGTTCGCCCGACCCGACGACTCGGTGTTCGCCACGGCGGCGCTGCTGCTGTTCGCCGAACGCTGGGCCACCGCGGGCGACTCGCTCTGGACCCGTCCGAGCGGCTGGCGTCTCGGCGACCCGGCCCCGCTGCGATATCGGCTGGCGGTGGATGGGCGTGGCGACGGGCAGGGCGAGGGGCAGCCGGCCGTTCATGCGGTCACGGTGTCGGGCACGCACACTGCCGCAGTGGTCTCGGTGGATGGCGCGGACCCCGTTCCGGCATCGGTCATCGCACTCGACGACGAGACCGCGTTCGTCTCGGTCGCCGGATTCGGGCGCTCCGTTGTGCGCTGGGCATCCGCCGGCCTGGTCGAGTTCGCCGTCGGCGGCGTCAGCTGGCGGGTGCGCGAGGTGCCACCCGAGCGCCGGCTCAGCGCCGACGCGGTCGCGGTGCCGACGATCAGCTCGCCGATGCCGGGTTCCGTCGTCCAGGTGTTGGTGGCATCCGGCGACCGGGTCGAGGCGGATCAACCGCTGCTCATCGTCGAGGCGATGAAGATGGAGCATGTGCTGACGGCTCCCGGCGCGGGAATCGCCCGGATCGACGCCGCCATCGGGGATCATGTGGAGCGCGGCCAGGTGCTGGCCGCCATCGAAGCGGAGGTGTCATGACGCGATCCATCGTTCAGCGCGGTCTCTACTTCGACGAGCTCGAGCCCGGTGTCGTGTACGAGCACCGCCCACGACGCACCGTGTCGGAGGCCGACAACATCCTGTTCACGACGCTCACCATGAACACCCAGGCGCTCCACCTCGATGCGGTCTGGAGCGAGGCCACCGAATTCGGCGAGCGCCTGGTCAACAGCATGTTCACGCTGTCGACCCTGGTCGGGCTGTCGGTCGCGCAGCTGACGCAGGGCACGATCGTGGCCAACCTCGGATTCTCCGAGGTCCGGTTCCCGGCCCCCGTGCGCGTCGGCGACACGCTCGCGGCCTCGACCGTGGTGACCGGGAAGCGCGTGTCGAACAGCCGACCCGGCCAGGGCATCGCCACCTTCGAGCACAGCATGCGCAACCAGCGCGGCGAGGTGGTGTGCGTCGCGGTGCGCAGCACGCTGATGCTGATGTCGCCGGCGGGCGGGGAGCCGACCGACGAGCCGACCGACGAGCCGACCGCGGCAGGGCCGGGCGACTGATGCTCGGCCCCGCTCTGCTGTTCTGCCCGGCCGACCGTCCCGACCGCTACGCCAAGGCGGCGCAGGCGGCGGATGCGGTGATCCTCGACCTCGAGGACGCCGTCGCCCCCGAGAACCGCGCGTCGGCGCGCGCGTCGCTCCTGGCCACCCGGATCGACCCGACCCGGACCATCATCCGGCTCAATCCGGTCGGCACCCCCGATGCCGAGCTCGATCTGGCCATGCTGCGGCAGACCGACTACCGCACGGTCATGCTGGCCAAGACCGAGACGGCTCAGCAGCTCGATGCTCTCGCCGGCTTCGAGGTGATCGCGCTGTGCGAGACGCCGGCCGGAGTCGAGAACGCCGCCGGGATCGCCCAGGCTCCGAACGTCATCGCCCTGATGTGGGGCGCCGAGGATCTGGTGGGCGCGATCGGCGGACGCTCCAGCCGCCACCCGGACGGCTCGTACCGCGACCTCGCGCGCTACGCCCGCTCGCGCGTCCTGGTCGCGGCGGCCGCGGCCGGCAAGCCGGCGGTCGACACCGTGCACCTCGACATCGCCGACCTCGACGGCTTGGCGGCCGAGGTCGAGGATGCGGCGGCCAGCGGATTCGCCGCCACCGCGTGCATCCATCCCTCGCAGGTCGCCGTGATCCGCGCCGGCTACGCGCCGACCGCCGACGAGGTCGCCTGGGCCGAGCGCGTGCTGGCCGCGGCCGAGTCGAACCCGGGGGTGTTCCGGTTCGAGGGGCGGATGGTCGACGGGCCGGTGCTGATGCAGGCACGCACGGTGCTGGCTCGGCGGTAGCCGGAACAGGTCGCCCCCCCCCGGCAGGTAGCCGCGACCCGCCCGCCGCTGGCCCATTGGGCGAGCTAGATCCCAATGTCAACGCCATGATCGACCGACTTGACGCTCGGCGCGCGGACCCTCGAGCTCAGGGCGAGCGGACGCGACGCGTCTTCGTCGCCGGAATCATGAGCGAGATCGAGTCGAAGCGGGAGGTCGATCGAGTCGATGCAGAACTGCTGACGATCGAACGCAGCGTGAGCGACTCGCTCGGGCGACCGGTGCTCGCATGTGCGCTCGCCGGCGAGATCAACTGGCAGGCTTGCTCGTCCGGTCGACGCCGGGCGTTCCTCCGACTGCGGATTGTTCGCATCGAAGTCGGAGGCTGGCCGGAAGGCATGACGCGCAACGTTGGGCGACGTGCTGGCGAGCCCGACGACGACCTAGAAGGCCGACGTCACGAAGCCCGAATCATCGCGCTCGCACAGCGTGTACACATCGTTTGGAATCGGGAGAACTCAGTCCCTAGTCCTCGCGGTCGATCGTCTGCACCTGAGACTCCTTGATCGTGGCGACCTCGCCGTTGTCGTCGTAAAAGTGAAAGTATCCGTCCTTCAATTGATGCTGGTCCGCGACGATCGTTCTGGAGTTGTCATAGTCCTTGTTGACGATGAACTTCGGCACTCTTGGGCTCCTTCGGTTCGCGAGCAAACGATGGCTCTGGCGGCGAGCATACTCACGGTCCGCGACGTTCATCGCCGCGAAAGCACCCACCGAGGATCTGACGTAGTCACTAGCGTCTGAGCATGAACTCTTTGCCGCTCTGGGTCGCTGTCCTTATCGGTGGGCTGTCGGGCGTCTTCGGAAGTTTCCTTGGACCGCTGTTGACTCGCTTCATCACGCGGAGTGACAAGGCGCTCGACGTGCGGCAAGTGTGGGCGAAGGAAAAACTCTTGACTGTCTTCGGACTGGGCGAGGAACCGTTCTACTCGGACGGGCCGATCCCCGACTTCTACTTCCTCACGCCACCCAACGGTTGGCGCTTCCACGCCTACGACATGCACATGATCAACCTCGGCGTCCAAGAATCAGTCGACCTGATGATGCTCCAGCCGGTGCGCAGCAAGTGGGCACGGGATTGGCTGTACAACTGGCATTTCGCGCTCCAGCCGCGTGCCTACTTCCTCCACCAGCGAATGCATCAGCTCCATAAGTACCAACTGCCCGAAGACCACTTGGAGTACACCAAGCATCGGACGCGCTGGGATAAGGACAACGAGGCATACGAGCGTCGGGTCCGTCGAGTCGAGAGCGCCTTCTCGCGCTGGGCCAGCGGCCAGTTGAGTCGTCCCAGCATCCTTATGTGGCTCGCGAACCGGAAGTGGGTCGTCAAGGGCCGGGGCTTCTACGGGCACTTGCCGAAGGACTACAAGGCGGTCAGCGAAGATCCTGCCTCGATCTGCAACTGCCGAGAGAAGAACGCCGAGCTAGAAGTCCAAGCGGCCGAAGCCCAAGCGCTCTGGGACGCAGAGCAGGCTGCGCTTCCGGCGAATACCGATAGCACGCACGACCACCCCTCAAAGTAGGCAGGGTTGGAATCGCAGGGTAGGAATATGCTGAGCACCCCTACGCCCTACCCATGGAGGCGACATGACCACCGATGTTCCTACGCCCGAGGAGCCGGATGAAGACACGGCGACGAACGCCGCTGAAGAACTCGGAGCGGCGGAGCCCGCCGCAGACAACACGGCTAGCTCGCCCACTGGTACACGCCGCACCCGCGCTGCCGCGGTAAACCGTCCCTACCCGCGACGGACACTCGAAGACGCCCTACGCATCCCAAACGCCATCAAGGACAAGAATGGCGGACAGCCCTGGGCGCCGGATCAGGTCGCGGCTGCTGTCGGCATGGGCATGTCCGGCACTTACTTCTACCTAACGAGCGCGGCCCGCGACTTTGGACTGACGGAGGGCACTCGCGACGCCGCGGTTATCAGCATCACCGAGTTGGGACGCCATGCTGTCTACCCCGGGTCCGACGACGAGCGAGCAAAAGCCTTGCTCGACGCTTTCTTCAGCGTGGAGATCTTCAAGAAAGTAGTGGAGCACTACAACGGTAGCAAGCTCCCGGACGAGCCTTTTCGGACGAACACACTCACGACCACTTTTAACCTCGACGCCTCGATCGTCGACGAGTTCGTTGACCTCT
>Ga0070659_100003584_pt1 | contig 11044 bp, 10 predicted proteins | sample KBSC23metaG_FD_64666 | JGI IMG/M metagenome (GOLD analysis project Ga0070659, IMG submission 64666) | Corn rhizosphere microbial communities from Kellogg Biological Station, Michigan, USA - KBS C2-3 metaG | ecosystem: Host-associated > Plants > Roots > Rhizosphere > Soil ...
CGAAGCCGCAGACCAAGCCACATGCGAGCCCGGGTTTCCCGGGCGACCCGTGGCTCCCCCTTGGGGGGACCGGCGCGCCAGCGCCGTAGGGGGCCCTATTCCTACAGGAAGGCAAGCGTAGCGAAGCCGCAGACCAAGCCACACGCGAGCCCGGCTCCGCCGGGCGACCCGTGGCTCCCCCTCGGGGGGACCGGCGCGCCAGCGCCGTAGGGGGCCCTATTCCTACAGGAAGGCAAGCGCAGCGAAGCCGCAGACCAAGCCACACGCGAGCCCGGGTTTCCCGGGCGACCCGTGGCTCCCCCTTGGGGGGACCGGCGCGCCAGCGCCGTAGGGGGCCTAAGTCCGCCGGAGTTTGTCGACCAGGGCCTCGGCACGCGCATCGGGAGGACCGGTGAGCAGGCTCACGGTGGCCATGACGATGAAGCCGAGCGGCACGCCGAAGACCCCGGCCGAGATGGGCTGGATGCCGAACCACAGGTGCGGATCGACGGTAATGCCGAAGAGGCTGCGCAACCACGGTTCGTTGCGGATCATGTAGTACAGCGCAATGAGCAGGCCCGATGACATGCCGAACACCGCGCCCCAGTGGTTCGCCCGTCGCCAGAACACGGCCAGCACGAGCGCCGGAAAGAACGCGGACGCCGCCACGGAAAATGCAGCTGCGACGAGGAACACGATGTCGGTGGGCCGTTGCGCCGCCACCGCGGCCGCAGCCAGTGCGACGAGCAGCAGCAGCATCTTCGACAGCATCACCCGCCGGCGGGCGGATGCGTCGGGGTCGATCATGCCGTGGTACACGTCATGTGAGAGTGCATTGGCGATGGTGAGCAGCAGCCCATCCGCCGTCGACAGCGCAGCGGCAAGGCCACCGGCGGCCACCATGCCAGATACCACGTACGGCAGCCCGCCGATCTCCGGGGTGGCGAGCATGACGATGTCGGCACCGATGTGGATTTCGCCCAGCTGCAGCAGCCCATCCATGTTGATGTCAATCACCGACAGCAGCGTCGGATCCACCTTGGCCCAATGGGCGATCCAGGCGGGCAGGCGGTCGAACGGCGTGCCGACGAGCGAGGTGAAGACTTCGTGTTTGACCATCACCGCGAGCGCAGGCGCCGACAGGTACAGCAGGAGGATGAACAGGAGGGACCATGTGATCGACTGGCGCGTCTGGCGCACCGAGGGCGTGGTATAGCAGCGCATCAACACGTGCGGAAGTGCTGCCGTGCCAACCATCAGGCAGAACACCAGCGCCAGGAAGTTGTTGCGTGAATCGTTGAACGCGGCCTGTTCCGCCGGGGTGCCCGACGGGTCGCCGGCGAATGGTTGCGCATGGGGCGGCATCCCGCCCAGCGGCCGCGAACGGGCCTCGTCGCTGGCGAGCGCCTCGGTCCACGCCGCCCGTGCCGCAGCCTCGTCGGTGGGCAGCGCCGCGAGGCTCCGGTCTGCCGCCTGGCGATCGGCAAGCGGCGCACGCGCGGCCCGCAGCGCCTCCACACGGGCGCTTGCGAGTTCATGCTCGCGCGCCAGGGCCGCCGGCACGTCGGCGAGCTTGGCGCGGTATTCGTCGGCCCTGGTCTTGAAAAGCGCCCTCACCTCCAGTTCCTTCGCGTCCGTGGCGAGCTGGCGCTCCCGGTCGCTCAGCTGCTGAAGCTGCGCGCCGTAGGTGGCCTGCGGCACTGGCTGCCCGGTCTGCTGGAGAGACAGCCACACCACCGGCACGAGGTACGCCATGATGAGGACGATGTACTGCGCCACCTGCGTCCATGTGACGGCGCGCATGCCACCGAGGAACGAGCAGACGAGCACGCCTCCGAGCCCGAGGAAAATGCCGATCTCGAAGGTCACGCCCGTGAGGCGGGTGGTGATGAGCCCCACGCCGTAGATCTGCGCCACCACGTAGAGAAATGAACACAGCACGGTGCCCACGACGGCAACCCCGCGAGCCAGGTGGCCGCCGTAGCGCTCCCCGAGAAATTCAGGAATGGTGTAACCGCCGAAGGTGCGCAGGTACGGGGCCAGCAGCAAGGCCACGAGGCAATAGCCGCCCGTCCAACCGAGGATGAAGGCGAGGCCGGCGTAGCCCTGGAGGTACACGGTGCCGGCAAGGCTGATGAAGGACGCGGCCGACATCCAGTCCGCCGCGGTGGCCATGCCGTTGTAGGCCGCCGGCACACGGCGCCCGGCCACGAAGTATTCCTCTGCATCGGTGGTCCGGCAGAGCATGCCGATGCAGGCGTAGAGCACGACCGTGGCAAGCAGGAAGATCAGGCCGATCCCTCGCTTGGACAGGCCCAGCTCCTCCAGGCCGGCCAAGGCGCCGATGAACAACAGCAGTCCGAAGGTGTACCAGGCGTAGACACGGTTGAGCTGCTGCGTGAAGGAGCGCGGACGGGGAATGGGAAAGAACCGGAACACGTCAATCGGCCTTCAGTTCGCGGGCCGCGTCGAGCCGGTTCATCGCCCACGCATAGGCGGCGATCAGGACCAGGTACACGAGCAGAGCGCCTTGCGCCGCCACCCAATAGCCAAACGGCCAGCCGAACCACGAGAAATCAAGCTGGCGCGCGAAGAAGGTGGCGACGAAGGTGACAGCGAACCAGACCAGCAGCAGCGTCAGCGTGATGGCACGCACGACTTGCCAGCGAGTGGCATCGGACGCAGGAAGGGTGTGCAAGCGAAGGCTCCGGACCGGTGGGAGCCATTCTGGAATGCCTGCCGATGCGGTGTCGATCCCCGAGAACCCGGGATGTCGATCAGTGACACGCCGAGCCCGACCGGCACAGGTGAATTTTCCATGCGAGCGCCAGGGCCCAGAGCACGAACAACAACATGGCCGCGACGATGCGCCGCGAGCGCAAGGACCATGTGGCGGGCAAGCCGTGTTCGGCGAGCCAGCGGAGCGGCCGCAGCACGACCTCGAAGAGGCCGTGGATGAGGTTGCCATTGCGCCTCGCGCCCAGCAACGCCCCCAAAACAAGCTGGCCGAGCCACGCGAACAGCGCAATCTCGGCCAGCAATTTCAGCGACCGTGCAATCAGCAGCGAGGCTTCAGGCACGGTCGTGAACGCATCAGCGCTTGGCCAGGCGCTGCCAGGTGTCAACCACCGTGTCGGGGTTCAGGGAGATCGACACGATGCCTTCATTCGCGAGCCAGTCGGCGAAGTCAGGATGGTCGCTGGGCCCCTGGCCGCAGATGCCGACGTACTTGCCGACAGCGCGGCAAGCCGCGATGGCACGCGAAATGAGGGCCTTGACGGCCGGGTCGCGTTCGTCGAAGTCGCGCGAGAGCACATCAAGACCGGAGTCGCGGTCCACACCCAACGTGAGCTGGGTCAGGTCGTTCGAGCCGATCGACATGCCGTCGAAGTACTCGAGGAACTGCTCGGCCAGCACGGCGTTGCTCGGCACCTCGCACATCATGATGAGGCGCAGGTCGTCCTGGCCGCGCTTGAGGCCATGCTCGGCGAGCATGTCGGTCACGCGCCGGGCCTGGTCCAGCGTGCGGACGAACGGCACCATGATTTCGACGTTGGTCAAGCCCATCTCGCCGCGGACGCGCTTGAGCGCTTCGCACTCCATGGCGAAGGCCTCACCGAACCCCTCGCTGACATAGCGGGCCGCACCGCGGAATCCGATCATCGGGTTCTCTTCCTCCGGCTCGTAGCGCGAGCCGCCGATGAGCTTGCGGTATTCGTTGCTCTTGAAGTCGGACAGGCGCACGATCACCGGCTTCGGCCAGAAGGCCGCACCGATCGTCGCGATGCCTTCGACGAGCTTGTCCACGTAGAACGCGCGGGGCGAGGCGTGCCCGCGGGCCACCGATTCCACCGCCTTCTTCAAGTCGGGATCGACGTTGGGGTAGTCGAGGATGGCCTTCGGGTGGATGCCGATGTTGTTGTTGATGATGAACTCGAGCCGCGCCAGACCCACGCCGCTGTTGGGCATCTGGGCGAAGTCGAACGCGAGCTGGGGATTGCCCACGTTCATCATGATCTTGATCGGGCAGTACGGCAGCTCGCCGCGCTGCACCTCGCTCACTTCGGTATCGAGCAGGCCGTCGTAGATGTAGCCGGTATCGCCCTCGGAGCACGCCACGGTGACCAACGCGCCGTCCTTGAGCACCTCGGTGGCGGTTTCGCAGCCCACGACAGCAGGAATGCCGAGCTCGCGGGCGATGATGGCGGCGTGGCAGGTGCGCCCGCCACGGTTCGTGACGATCGCCGAGGCGCGCTTCATCACCGGCTCCCAGTTGGGGTCGGTCATGTCGGTGACGAGCACATCACCGGGCTGCACCATGTCCATGTCGGCCAGGCTGTGCACGATGCGCACGGGGCCGGTGCCGATCTTCTGGCCGATGGCACGGCCTTCAACGAGCACGGTGCCGGTGCTCTTGAGCTTGTAGCGCTGCTCGACCTTGCCGTTTTGCTGGCTCTTCACGGTCTCCGGGCGCGCCTGCAGGATGTAGAGCTGGCCGTCGCCGCCGTCCTTGCCCCATTCGATGTCCATCGGGCGGCCATAGTGCTGCTCGATGATCAGCGCGAACTTGGCGAGATCGGTCACATCGGCGTCAGACAGGGAGTAGCGGTTGCGCTGCTCGGTGGCGGTGTCGACCGTCTTGACGAGCTTGCCGGTCTTCGCCTTTTCATCGGGCGTGCTGAACTCCATCTTGATCAGCTTGGAGCCCAGGTTGCGGCGGATGACCGCGGACTTGCCGTTCTTGAGCGAGGGCTTGTGCACATAGAACTCGTCGGGGTTGACGGCGCCCTGCACCACCGTTTCGCCCAGTCCGTAGCTGGACGTGATGAACACCACATCCTTGAAACCGCTTTCGGTGTCCATCGTGAACATGACGCCGGCAGCGCCCAGGTCGGAGCGCACCATGCGTTGCACGCCAGCCGAAAGCGCCACGTCGCCATGGGCGAAACCCTTGTGCACGCGGTAGCTGATGGCACGGTCGTTGTAGAGGCTGGCGAAGACCTCTTTCATCTTGTGCAGCACGTCATCGATGCCGACGACGTTCAGGAAGGTTTCCTGCTGGCCCGCAAAGCTGGCATCGGGCAGGTCTTCGGCCGTGGCCGACGAACGCACGGCGAACGACGCGCCGGGGCTCGAGGCCGTCAGCTTCGTGAATTCCGCACGGATGGCCGCCTCCAGGTCAGCCGGAAACGGGGTGTCTTCGATCCAGCGACGGATCTCCGCACCCGCATCAGCGAGGGCGCGGACGTCGTCGGTGTTCAGCGTGGACAGGCGCTTGGCGATGCGGTCGGCCAGGCCGTTGTGCGCGAGGAACTGGCGGAATGCGTGGGCCGTGGTCGCGAAACCACCGGGGACGCGCACCCCTGACGCTGCCAGTTGGCTGATCATTTCGCCCAAAGAGGCGTTCTTGCCGCCAACCGACTCGACGTCGGTCATTCTCAGGTGTTCAAACGGTACGACCAGGGCGGTCGCCAGGTTGATGCTGGACATTGGAAAGCTCCGTGATGTTGAAAAACCGGTGGGTTCCCAAGGCGGCCCAGCGAACCCGAGCAATGCTCCGAGGGCTCAAGCAGATGGCGGCAGCGCACGGTCGGGCGCGACTGGAATGATGATGTGGGCACGGACCGTTGCATATGAAGGAACTCTTGCGCTGCATTCTACGGGGTTTTGCCTATGATGTCGGATCCCTGCTCCGCCTGCCTTTCATGCTCAATCGCACTGTTTATTTCATCTCGGACGGCACCGGCATCACCGCCGAAACCTTCGGCAACTCCATCCTTGCCCAGTTCGCCATCAAGCCGCGCCATGTGCGCCGCCCCTTCATCGACACGGTCGACAAGGTGCACCAGGTGGTGCGTGAAATCAATCACAGCACGGAACTGGAGGGCCGCCGGTCCATCGTGTTCGTCACGCTGGTCGATGCCGAGATCCTCACCATCCTGAAGACCCAGTGCAAGGGCATGGTGCTGGACATGTTCAACACCTTCATCGAACCGCTGGAAACCGAATTCGGCATCACGTCCAACCACCGCGTGGGGCGCTTTTCCGATATCTCGAAAAGCCAGGAGTACACCGACCGCATCGAGGCGATCAACTTCTCACTGGCCCACGACGATGGCCAGTCGGCCAAGAACCTGGAGCAGGCCGACGTCATCCTCGTTGGCGTGAGCCGCAGCGGCAAGACCCCCACATCGCTGTACCTCGCGATGCAGCACGGCATCAAGGCGGCCAACTACCCGCTGATTCCCGAGGATTTCGAGCGTCACATCCTTCCTGCAAGCCTTGCACCGCACAAGAGCAAGTGCTTCGGGCTGACCATCGCCCCCGAGCGCCTCTGCGAAATCCGCAACGAGCGCCGTCCGAACAGCAAATACGCCAGCCTCGAGAACTGCCGGCACGAGGTGGCCGAAGCCGAGGCGATGATGCGCCGGGAGGGCATCGCGTGGCTGTCGTCCACGCACAAGTCGATCGAAGAGATCGCTACCACGATCCTGCGGGACATCCGTCCGGATCGGCTGATGTACTGACCCTTTCTGGCGGGTCTTTGCGGCGGGCCTGCACAGGCCCGCCGTCATGCCATCACTTCAGCAGGGTGCTGTAGTTCGCCGGGATCCAGCGGTAGCCCTTGCCCACGGCCTGCAGGTGGCCGAGCCCCGGGAACTGCAGGTGCGCGGCACCCACCCATGCCCCCTCCTTCGCAGCCTGGGCAAACACCTGGGCACGCGCCTTGGCGGCGCGGCGCTGGTCGGTGTCGAACTTGATGGTCACCTCGGGATGGTCGAGCTGAACGGCGCCCACGTGGATCAGGTCACCGATCAGCATGAGCTTCTGGCCTTTGCTTTCCACGACATACACCGTGTGCCCTTCCGTGTGGCCGTGGGTGGCCATTGAACGCACGCCCGGCACGATCTCGCCGTCAGCCTCGAAGGGCTTGAATTTGCCTGCGGCCCTGTACGCCTCCACGGCGGCCTGCGCGCCCTGATAAAAGCCCTTGGATTCCGCAGGTGCCGCCTCCATGCGGGCTTTCGACAACCAGAAGTCGGCGTCGAGCTTGTCGGCATGGAGGGTGGCATTCGGGAAGGCCATGGCGCCCTGGACCGCCACGCCGCCGATGTGATCCGGATGCAGGTGGGTGATGACGATGTTGTCCACCTGGTCGGGCGTGTAACCCGCAGCGCGGAGGTTGTCGAGCAGCTTGCCGAGCGTGGGGCCGAACAGGTTGCCCGAACCGGCATCGACCAGCACGAGCTTGGAGCCGGTGTTGATCAGGAAGGCATTGACCGAGGTTTCGGTCGGCAGCGTCAGATGGGCTTTGGCCACCGCCGCCTTGGTTTTGGCAGCAGGTTGCTGCAGCAGCTGATCCACCGCCAGTGGCACGGTGCCATCACTGAGGGCGGTGATTTCGAAGTCGCCGAGCATCAGGCGGAAGTAGCCGGGGGCCTGGGTCTTGACCATCGGGGCAGCGGCCACGGCGGGGCCGGTGGCAAAAAGCATGCTGCATGCAGTGGTGGTGCAAAGAATGCCCGCGCGCGCGGCGCGGGCCAGCAAGGAGGTTGAAAGCATGGGCGCGAACTTTCGGGGTGTCGAATCGAAAATGAACGATGGAGAATAGCAGCGCATGAAAAGACGCGCTGACTGATGGTCTACGTCCGCCTGCTGCGCCCGCGCAATTGGGCAGCAGGCTTCTTTTGACGTGCTGCCGTCACGTCAGCCCATCTCGATCAGTCTCGATCTTCACCCTCGGCCAGCGCTCTGCAAAGCGCTTCTCGATGACTCTTTTCAGGAAGACCTTCTTCGAGACACGCCGCGGGTTCCAGCGAACAACCATGTCGAAGAGATCATCGAGGCCGTGCGGCGCGATCACCTCCATGGTCCCGGATGCGTTGAGCGTGACGCCCACGCAAGTGGCCACCTCTGGCCATGATGCAACGCCTTCGACCAGAGACGTCAGCGGCGCAACTGGCAGGCCCAGGGGAGTCGGGAGCCACAGATGCACCCGGGCTTGATTGACAACGTCCCATTCGAGGGTGGGCGCTTGTCGGGCGAGCGCCGACGCCAGAGATCGCTCCAACCCCGGCGTGAGATCGCTGGTGTCATGAAACACCAGATCGATGTCTTCGGCCTGTGTCTGCCGGTCGAACCCATGCAGGTGGTCCCAGACGAGATTTCGGATCGCACCCGCGCCGATGCACCAGGATGCCAGACCCAGCTCGCTTGCTGCTTCCAGCGCGCGCATGAGCGTGTCCGACCGCGAGATGAGCGTGATCAGCTGGGATTCATGAGATGGGATGAATGAACAATCTCCATCCGCCGCGGCGTTCTGCAATTCAACGCTTGCAGGCACTCAGCTGCTGGCGAGCCGATTCGTACAAGCACACGGCTGCCGCGGCCGCCACGTTGAGCGATTCCTCGCCGCCCGGTTGCGGGATGCGAACGCCCAGCGCGCACCGTGCCATCAGGGCTTCAGAGACACCCTGCCCTTCATGGCCCATCACCCAGGCACAGGGCCATGGCAACATCACCTCGTGAACCGCCTGGGCCGCATGCGAGCTGGTGGCGACGAGCGGCACGTCCAGTGCATCGAGCGCGGCCAGGTCTGCCCCCTCGACGAGGTGCAGCGCAAAGTGCGCGCCCATGCCCGCCCGCAGCACCTTGGGCGACCAGAGCGCGGCACTGCCTTTGAGGGCCACGACCTGCGTGAAGCCGAATGCCGATGCACTCCGGAGCACCGCACCCACATTGCCCGCATCCTGCAGGCGATCAAGCACCACCGTGGCCCGTCCGGGCTGCACGGCCTGCGCACCCCGCCAGGGCACCGCGAATGCCAGCGGTGCCGGCGATTCCAGGGTGCTGAGGCCTGCCATCAATGCCGCAGGCACGATGGTCACCTGGTCCGCACGGCTGGCGAGCTCGCGCAGGCGCGGGTCTTCCCAGCCGGCTTCAGTGATGACGGCATGCGGCGCATGACCATCACGACCCAGGAAAGCCGACACCAGGTGGTCGCCCTCGATCCACACCTCGCCCTGTTTGCGGTAGGCCCCTGGGTCGCCTGCCAGCTTGCGAAGGCGCACCAGCAGCGGGTTGTCGCGCGACGTGACGACACGCACGCTCATGCGACGCGCACCTCGGTCACCGTGATCGCTTCGCGCACCGGCGCAAAGGAACGGCGGTGATGCACGCATGCACCGTGACGGCGGAGCGCCTCGAGGTGCTCGCTGGTGGCGTAGCCCTTGTGCGCGTCGAACCCGTACTGGGGATGGGCATCGTGCAGGGCAATCAACAGCCGGTCGCGGTGCACCTTCGCGAGGATGGACGCGGCCGAAATGGCAGGCACGAGCGCATCGCCCTGCACGATGGCCTCGGCCGTCATCTTGAGCACCGGCAGGCGGTTGCCATCGACCTGGACCTTGGCAGGCTTCAGGCGCAGGCCTTCGACGGCGCGCTTCATCGCGAGCATGGTGGCATGCAGGATGTTGAGCCGGTCGATCTCCTCGACCGATGCCTCGGCGATGCAGACGCACAAGGCCTTGGCACGTATTTCATCGAACAGGCGGTCGCGCACCCGGGGTGTCAGCTTCTTCGAGTCGTCCAGCCCCTGGATCGGCTTCAGCTCGTCAAGGATGACCGCGGCAGCGACCACGGGACCGGCCAGCGGCCCGCGCCCTGCTTCATCGACGCCGGCCAACAAGCCGGCCACGTCAAAGTGCAGCCCGAGCTGCTCAGGCCCGCAAGACTTTTTCGATCGCATCGGTGGCCGCCTGGGCGGTGTTGCAGCGGAGCTGCCGGTGGAGCGCGTCAAAGCGCGCAACAAGTTGTGCGCATCGCGCCGGATCGTCGAGCCAGTCGAACGCGGCTTTGGCGAGGGCTTCGGGATGGCCCTCATCCTGAAGCAATTCCGGAACGACGAATTCGTTCGAGAGGATGTTGGGCAGGCCCACCCAGGGCTGGTAGTTCAGCCGGCGCAGGCGATACCACTCGAGCCGGTTCATGTTGTAGGTGATGACCATGGGCCGCTTGAACAGGGCCGCCTCCAGCGTGGCGGTGCCGCTGCCGATCAGCGTCACATCACATGCGGCGAGTGCCTCGTGCGAGCGGCCGTCGAGCAACATCACCCCGGTGGACGGGGCCTCGCTGCGCACGGCGGCCTCGGCCATGTCGCGCAGCCCCGGCACCACCGGAAAAACGAACTTGAGCCCCGGACGCTGACGCTTCATCATCGCGGCGGCCGCCAGCAACCTCGGCGCGATGTATTTCATCTCGCTGCGCCGACTGCCCGGCAACAAGGCGACGACAGTGTCCTCCGGCGCCAGTCCGAGGGCCGTTCGCGCCGGGGCACGTGGCACTTCGAGCGGGATCAGGTCGGCCAGCGGGTGCCCCACGTAACTGGCCGAGATGCCGTGCTTCGCATACAGCGCCGGCTCGAACGGGAACACGCACAGCATGTGGTCGACCGCCGCACCGATCTTGAGAATGCGTTCGCCGCGCCAGGCCCACACCGAGGGGCTCACGAAGTGGATCGACTTGATGCCCTGGGCTTTCAGCCGGGTCTCGAGGCCCAGGTTGAAATCGGGCGCATCGATGCCAATGAAGGCATCGGGACGTTCGCGCAGCAGCCGATCGCCGAGGGTCTTTCGGATGTTGAGCAGCTCGCGCAGGCGCCAGAGCACATCGAGGTAGCCGCGCACGGCCAGCTTGCTGTGCGGCCACCATGCCTCGAACCCTTGCGCCGCCATGCGCGGGCCGCCGATGCCGTGCGACCGCAGGCCCGGCCAGCGGTCCTTCAGCCCGCCGAGCAGCAGCCCGGCCAGCAAGTCACCGGACGCTTCGCCCGCGACCATCGCGAAACGCGGAGAGTCGATGGACATGCCGCGCACTCAGCGAACAATGCCACGGGTCGATTCGGCGAGGAAACGGGCCATCATGGCCACGTCGTCGTCGGCTTCCGGCACGTTGCCGGCCAGCGCCCTGATGCCCTCGCAGGCGGCCTCGAACGTGAGCCCGTCGCGGTACAGCAGCTTGTGCATTTTCTTGATGAGAGCCACACGTTCCGGCGTGAAGCCGCGGC
>Ga0070659_100003588_pt1 | contig 11038 bp, 11 predicted proteins | sample KBSC23metaG_FD_64666 | JGI IMG/M metagenome (GOLD analysis project Ga0070659, IMG submission 64666) | Corn rhizosphere microbial communities from Kellogg Biological Station, Michigan, USA - KBS C2-3 metaG | ecosystem: Host-associated > Plants > Roots > Rhizosphere > Soil ...
TGGCAGCTTGCCCTTCTTGCGGATCGGCACAAAGCCCAGGTTCAGCTCATACGCCACGATCGAGCCGAGGATGAACCCGCGCGCGTCGATGCCCGCGACCAGATTCAGCCCCTGCCCCATATAGCGATGGATGAACACGTCCACCAGCACGCGCAGGCTTTTCGGGTCCTGCAGCAGCGGCGTGATGTCGCGGAACATCACGCCGGGCTGCGGCCAGTTCGGCACGGTGCGGATGCGATCGCGCAGGTAGCGCGACACATCGCCCAGCTCGGTCGAGGCGGGAACGGACGACGGCGTCAGCAAGGCCGCTTGGTGATGAGGGACTTGGGTCATGGCAAGAACCAGGGAAAGCAGGAGAAACAGGAAAAGACCGTCTGCGGTATTGGGCTACCACCCGGGCCGAAAGGCACCGAACCACAATGGGTGACCCCCGCAACCATACAGGAGACACCGCGATGGCTAAGAAAATTCTGATGCTGGTAGGCGACTACGTTGAAGACTACGAAGTCATGGTCCCCTTCCAGGCGCTACAGATGGTCGGCCACACGGTGCATGCCGTCTGCCCGGACAAGCGCGCCGGCGATTCCGTCGCCACCGCCGTCCACGATTTCGAGGGCGCGCAAACGTACTCTGAAAAACCCGGCCACCGCTTCACCGTCAACGCCAGCTTTGCCGATGTCGACCCGGCTGCGTATGACGCACTTGTCGTGCCCGGTGGCCGCGCGCCCGAATACCTGCGCCTGAACGCCCGCGTGCTCGATATCGTCCGACATTTCGCCCACGCGGATAAGCCCATCGCAGCCATCTGCCACGGCGCGCAGTTGCTGTCGGCGGCGGGCGTACTGGAGGGCAAGGCATGTTCGGCGTATCCGGCATGTGGCCCGGAAGTCACGGCGGCGGGCGGCAAGTTTCAGGACATCCCCGTCGACCAGGCCCACACCGACGGCAAGCTGGTCACAGCGCCCGCATGGCCGGCGCATCCGGCCTGGCTCGCGCAATTCCTTGAAGTCCTGGGCACGCGGGTTCTACACTGATCCGGCTGCCCGCCGGTTACCCGTCCGCTGGGCACCCTCAGGAGCCCCGGCCATGTGCGAAATCTTCATCCGCGCCAATCCCCACTCGTACGACAGCCTCGCACGCTCGCTGCGCCTGCACGGCGTGGCGACCAGCGTGCGGCTGGAATGCCTGTTCTGGGAGGTGCTCGAAGAGATCGGCCAGCGCGATGGCCTGACGGTCAACCAGCTCATCAGCAAGCTCTATGACGAGCTGTTCGAGCGGCGCGGCGAGGTGGCGAACTTCGCTTCGTTCCTGCGGGTCTGCTGCCTGCGCTACCTGATGCTGCAGCAGGACGGGCGCATTCCCGCCGATACACGTGTGTCCATCCGCTCGCTCGACGCGGCGGCGGTGCTCGACGGTCTGCCATCCAGCTTGGCGGACGCGCCGCCACCGCGCCGCTCACGCGGGCCGCTGCTCGAAGCGTTGGTCAAGTAAGGGCAGGGCGGGCTGGATTACGCATCAACGCGGCGAGAGCCGCTCCTCCGCCATCTGCAGCCCCTCGGGCGTGCCGCGCAGCACGACGATATCGCCCAGTTCCAGCACCGTATCCGGATCGGGATCGAGCGCACGAATGCCCTGGCGCCGGATCGCCGTCACCGAAGTCTTGAACGTCTCCAGCCCCATGGTGCCGAGCTTGTGCCCGATGGCGGGTGAGCCCTTGGCCAGCGGCACCGAATGCAGACGCACGGCATCGCGCTCGAGCATGTCCTCTTCATCATCCTGGCCGTGGAAGTAACCGCGCAGCAGGCTGTAGCGCGCATCGCGCATCTCCTGCGCGCGCCGCACCACCCGGCGCAGCGGCACACCCAGCAGCACCAGCGCGTGCGAGGCCAGCATCAGGCTCCCTTCGATGATCTCGGGGACGACCTCGGTGGCGCCGGCCTGCTGCAGGCGGTCCAGATCCGCATCGTCGATGGTGCGCACGATCACGGGTAGCGTCGGCTCCAGCGCCTGCACGTGGTGCAGCACCTTCAGCGCGGACGCCGTATCGGCGTAAGTAATGGCGACCGCCGCCGCGCGGTGGATACCCGCGGCCACCAGCGATTCGCGCCGCGCCGCATCGCCATAGACCACGTGCTCGCCGGCGGCCGCGGCCTCGCGCACGCGGTCGGGGTCGAGGTCCAGCGCCATATAGCCGATGCCTTCCTGCTCCACCATGTGCGCCAGGTTCTGGCCGCTGCGCCCGTAGCCGCAGATGATGACGTGGCGCTCGGTAGCGATGCTCTGTGCGGCGATCTTCGTCATTGCCAGCGATTGCATCAGCCAGTCCGTACGCGACAGGCGCATGGCAATCACGTCGCTGTATTGGATCAGGAACGGCGCGAGCAGCATCGACAGCAGCATTGCCGCGAGGATCGCCTGACTGAGCAGCGGGTCGATCAGGTGCATGCCGTCAATCTGGTTGAGCAGCACGAAGCCGAATTCGCCCGCCTGCGCCAGGCCCAGCGCCGTGCGGATCGCCGCGCCGCCGCCCGAGCCGAATGCCCGCGCCAGCAACGCAATCAGCACGAACTTGAACAGCACCGGCCCCAGCACCAGCCCCAGCACCAGCGCCCAGTGCTCAACGACGACGCGCGGGTCGAGCAGCATGCCCACCGTCACGAAGAAGAGCCCCAGCAGCACGTCACGGAACGGCTTGATGTCTTCTTCCACCTGCAGCTTGTACGGTGTTTCCGACACCAGCATGCCGGCCAGGAAGGCGCCGAGCGCCATCGACAGACCCAGCCGCTCCGTCAGCGCCGCCATGCCCAGCGTCACCAGCAGCAGGTTCAACATGAACAGCTCTTGCGAGCGCCGCGCCGCCACCAGGTGGAACCAGCGCGACAGCAGCTTCTGCCCCAAGAACAGGATCAGCACCAGCGCCACAGCGATCTTCACCGCCGCAACGGTGAGCGCCAGCACAAGGTCCGTCGGGTTCTTGCCCAGTGACGGCACCACGATCAGCAGCAGCACCACCGCCAAATCCTGGAACAGCAGCACGCTGATGATGTTGCGGCCGTGCTCGGTCTCCAGTTGCAGCCGCTCTGCCAGCATCTTCGAGACGATGGCCGTGGACGACATGGCCAGCGCACCGCCCAATGCCAGCGCCGCCTGCCACGACAGCGGATACCAGCGCGACAGGACCATCGACACTGGAATCGTCAGCAGAATGGTCAGCACCACCTGCGACGCGCCCAATCCCAGCACCAGCCGCCGCATCGAACGCAGCTTGGAGAGATTGAACTCCAGCCCGATCGAGAACATCAGGAACACCACGCCAAACTCGGCTAGGTAGCGCGTCTGGGCCGAATCAGACTCCAGCCCCGTCGCCTTTGGCCCGATCAGCACGCCCACCACCAGGTAGGCCAGCATCGGCGGCAATTGCAGCATGCGGAACAGCACCACGCCGATCACGGCGGCGGCCAACAACACGAGGGTGAGTTCCAGCGGCGAATGCATGCGACGCGAAAAAGGCAGACGAAAGGGTTGGGAACAGAGGACAACGGCCCCAGGTATCGGAACGGTGCGTGCGGCAGGCAGCGCACGGCACTCGCAAGACCAATGCCAGGAAACAAGACACGCGAGACGCCACGGTCAATGCACCGCAGCGTGGCGACGGGAGGAAAGGTGTTGGTGAGACGCGGACTGTTGCGGCGCAGCAAAACGGGTGCGCCCGCACGCCCCGCCGCTCCCCCGCAAGTCTAGCCACGGCGCGCCGTGGGCGGCCAAGGCTGATGTCAATCGTTGTTATACTTCGCCGCCATGATAGCGAATTTCAATCCGGATCGAGCGCTTGCGCTGGCGCAGCAAACCTTCGACATCGAAGCGCAAGCCGTGCTCGGCCTCAAATCCCAGGTGTCCGCCGACTTTGCGCGCGCGGTCGAGATGGTGCTCGGTTGCACTGGCCGCGTGGTCGTCTCCGGCATGGGCAAATCGGGCCATATCGCGCGCAAGATCGCGGCCACGCTGGCCTCGACCGGCACGCCGGCCTTCTTCGTGCACCCCGCAGAAGCCAGCCACGGCGACCTCGGCATGGTCACGCGTGACGACGTCTTCATCGGCTTTTCCAACTCCGGCGAGGTGTCGGAGCTGAACGCCATCCTGCCGCTGGTCAAGCGGCTGGGCGCCAAGCTGATCGCCGTGACGGGCAACCCGGAGTCCTCGCTCGGCAAGCATGCGGATGTGGTGCTCAACTCGCACGTCGACGTCGAAGCCTGCCCGCTGAACCTGGCGCCGACGGCCAGCACCACCGCGCAGATCGCCCTGGGCGACGCACTGGCCGTGGCAGTGCTCGACGCACGCGGCTTCGGCGCTGAGGATTTTGCCCGCTCGCACCCCGGCGGATCGCTCGGCCGCAAGCTGCTCACGCACGTGCGCGACGTCATGCGCGCCGGCGACGCCATCCCGCACGTGAACGAAGACACACCGCTGTCGCAAGCGCTGATGGAAATCACCCGCAAGGGCATGGCGATGACCGCCGTGGTGGACGCACAAGGCCGCGCCGTCGGCGTGTTCACCGACGGCGACCTGCGCCGCCTGCTCGAAACCCCGCGCGACTGGCGCACCGTGCCAATGCACGAGGTCATGCACCGCAATCCGCGCTCGATTGGCCCTGACCAGCTCGCCGTCGAAGCCGTCGAAGTGATGGAAACGCACCGCATCAATCAGCTTCTGGTGGTCGACGCCGCCGGTCTGCTGGTGGGCGCGCTGCACATCCACGACCTGACGCGCGCCAAGGTCATCTAAGGCTGACACTTCGCTGATGACCACCCCGGCTGATCCCGTCCACAGCAACATCGACGCACGCTTTCCGCAGGCGATGGAACGCGCCGCGCGCGTGCGCCTCATGGTGTTCGACGTGGATGGCGTGCTGACCGACGGCCGCCTGCTCGTCGGCCCCGAGGGCGAGATCAGCAAGGCGTTCGATACGCTCGACGGCCATGGCATCAAGCTGCTGGCGCAGGCCGGCATCGCGTCGGCCATCATCACCGGGCGGCAATCCGAAATCGTCGCCTGGCGCGCCGGGGAACTCGGCATCGAACATCTGTACCAAGGCGTAGCCGACAAGCGCGAGGCCTTCGCCCACCTACTGGCCGCCACCGAGCTACAGGCCGCCGACGCCGGCTATATGGGCGACGACTGGCCCGACCTGCCGGTGATGGCGATGGTGGGCTTTGCCGCCTGCCCCGCCCAGGCCCACGTAGAACTGCGCAACCGCGCCCACTACGTCGCCCAGGCGACGGGCGGCCGAGGCGCCGTGCGCGAAGTGGCCGACCTGATCCTCAAGGCCCAGGGCGCCTACGACGCCCTGCTCGCGCAGTTGCTGCAGGCCCCACGATCCTCCTGAATTCATGGCCAGCGAACGCTCCCAACGCCTCGTCTCCACCGTGCTGCAGATCATGCTGCGCGGCCTGCCGATCCTGCTGATGGCGATCGTCTGCGGCATCACGTTCCTGCTCGTGCAGGTCAACACGCCGCAAACCGACGAAACCGCCAACCAGCCCAAGCGCCATACCGCCGACTACACCATGGACGGCATCTCGGCCACCGCGCTGGACGAGACCGGCACCACCAAATACCGCTTCACCGGCGTCCACATGAATCACTATGAGGACGACCTGACCTACGACGTCACCTTCCCGGCGCTGCGCGTGTACGCACCGGATCGCCCGCAGGTCACCGCCCGCGCGGATCTGGGCAAGATGAACGATGCAGGCACCATCATCGACCTGTACGACAACGCCAAGGTCATCCGCGCGCAGGGCCCGGACGCACGCCAGGACCCGCTGATGACCGCCGATTCGACCTACTTCCAGGTACTGCTCAACGATGACGTCGTGCGTACCGACAAGCCGGTCGAACTGCACCGCGGGCCGTCGATCATGAATGCCAACGGCCTCGTCTTCAACAACGTGACGCGCCAAGTACAATTGCTGGGCAATGTGCGCGGCCGGATCGAAGGGCTGGGGGCGCCGAAGCAGTAGACGGTAAACTGCGTGCACCCCCGAATCCACTACGCCCATCGACCGCGCTCTTCTTCGACTCGACCCCAATGACTGATTCCCTCCGTGCTGGCGGCTTTGCCACCTTGGCCCTGACTGCTGCGCTGCTGCTCCCGGCCCTGCCGGCGCACGCCGAGCGCGCCGACCGCGACAAGCCGCTGGTGCTCGAAGCCGACAACGCCAGCTACGACGATCTGAAGCAGGTCTATCACCTGACCGGCAACGTGGTGCTGACCAAGGGCACCATGGTGCTGCGCTCCGATCAAGCCGATCTGCGCACGGATCCGGAGGGCTACAACTACGCCGTCGCCACGTCCAAGCCGGGCAACCTGGCGTTCATCCGCCAGAAGCGCGACAACGTCGACGAGTACATCCAAGGCTGGGGCGAGCGCATCGAATACGACGGCAAGCAGGAGATTTCCAAGCTGATCAGCCGCGCGCGCATGGAGCGCCTGCAAGGCGCCACACAGCTCGACGAGATTCGCGGCGCAGTCATCACGTACGATGGCCAGAAGGAGTTCTACACGGCTTCGGGCGGCGCGGAAAATGCGACTGCCGCCAACCCGTCGGGCCGCGTGCGCGCCGTCCTCGCACCGCGCACGAGCACGCCCGCCACGCCGACTGCGCCCGCGCCTGCCGCCAAGCCCTGATTCCGCACCGTACGCTTTTTTCGTTTCGCTTATGTCCGCCACCACCCTCGCCCCCAAGACCGCTGCGCCGCAGGCCACGACTTCCAGCACGCTGGTGGTCCGCCACCTGAAGAAGCGCTACGGCACGCGCACGGTGGTCAAAGACGTGTCGCTCGACGTGAAGAGCGGCGAAGTGGTCGGCCTGCTCGGTCCCAACGGCGCAGGCAAGACGACCTCGTTCTACATGATCGTCGGCCTGGTCGCGCTGGATGCCGGCGACATCGTGCTCGACGGCGAGCACATCAGCCGTCTGCCGATCCACCAGCGCGCGCGCATGGGGCTGTCGTACCTGCCGCAGGAAGCCTCGGTGTTCCGCAAGCTCAACGTGCAGGAAAACATCCGCGCAGTGCTCGAGCTACAGGAGCAGAACGGCAAGAAGCTCTCGCAAGACGAAGTCAACCGTCGCCTGGACGGCCTGCTCGACGACTTGCAGATCGCCCACCTGCGCGACAACCCGGCGCTGTCGCTCTCGGGCGGCGAGCGCCGTCGCGTGGAAATTGCCCGGGCACTGGCCTCGTCGCCGCGCTTCATCCTGCTGGATGAACCGTTTGCCGGGGTGGACCCCATCGCCGTGGGTGAAATTCAGCGCATCGTCAGCTTCCTGAAAGACCGCAATATCGGCGTGCTAATCACCGATCACAACGTGCGCGAAACGCTGGGCATCTGCGATCACGCCTACATCATCAGCGAAGGCACGGTGCTCGCCGCCGGCATGCCCGAACAGATCATCGAAAACGAGGAAGTGCGCAAGGTGTATCTGGGCGATAACTTCCGGATGTAAGCCCGAAGGTAGGCCATACAGCACGCTTACGTCTTAAGGACGTGCGAGGGGTGTGCGAATGGACGTGGTAAGGGCGCACCTTAAAGCAAAATCCGTTCCATCAGCCGACTGTTGGGCATAGAATAGCCCGCATGAAACAGTCGCTCCAGCTCCGTCTCTCTCAGCATCTGGCGCTCACGCCACAGTTGCAGCAATCGATCCGACTGCTGCAGTTGTCGACCATCGAACTGCAGCAGGAAGTTGAGCAGGCCTTGACCGAAAACCCGCTGCTGGAGCGGGAAAACGAGTGGCTCGACACCTCCGCGCGCATCGGCGCGGATGGCTCCGTCAACGCGCTGCAGAGCAACAGCGCCACGCCTCTGCCCACGGAATCGCCACCGCCCGTCGCCAACGGCGCAGATGGCACTGAGCCGTCCGACACGCCCTACGAAAACGGCGCCGATTTCGACAGCGATTACGGCTCCGACCGCTCCGACTGGAGCCTCGACGACTTCGCCCGCAAACCGCAATCTGACGAAGACGACCGCGCCCCGCTGCAATTGCGCGAAGCTGAACAAAGCCTGCGCGAATTCCTCATGGAACAGCTCGCGCCGCTCAAGCTGTCGATGCGCGACAAGGGCCTCGTCATCTTCCTGATCGAGTCGCTCGACGACGAAGGCTATCTCACAGGCACGCTCGACGAGATCCTCACCGACCTGCCCGCCGAACTCGAAATCGAACTCGACGAACTGCAAGCCGCGCTGTGCATGCTGCAGAGCTTCGACCCGCCCGGCATCGGTGCGCGCTCGGCAGCCGAATGCCTGTCGCTGCAATTGCATCGACTCGATTCGCCGGCGAAAGCGCTGGCGCTCGTCATCGTCAACCAGCATCTCGAGTTGCTTGCCGCGCGCGACTACACGCGCCTGAAGAAGGCGCTGTCCGTCGATGAGCCCGCGTTGAAAGCGGCGCATGAACTCATTCGTTCGCTGGCGCCCTTCCCCGGCCATGCGTTCGGTCGCGCTGAAGCCGACTTCGTTGTGCCCGACGTGGTCGTACGCAAAACGAGCGCGGGCTGGATAGCGCAACTGAACCCCGACGTCATGCCGCGCCTGCGCATCAACGACATGTACGCGCAGATTCTGCGTGGCAGTCGCGGTGAAGCCGGTGCCGCCAATCTGCAGCAGAAACTGCAGGAAGCGCGTTGGCTGATCAAGAACATCCAGCAGCGTTTCGATACGATCCTGCGTGTCTCGCAAGCAATTGTCGAGCGTCAAAAGAGCTTCTTCACGCACGGTGAAATCGCCATGCGCCCCTTGGTTTTGCGGGAAATTGCCGATACACTGGGTCTACACGAGTCCACGATCTCCCGTGTGACGACCAACAAGTACATGGCCACCCCAATGGGGACGTTTGAGCTGAAGTATTTCTTCGGCAGCCATGTATCGACGGAAACCGGCGGGGCCGCGTCATCCACCGCGATACGCGCGCTCATCAAGCAACTTGTAGGAGCCGAAGACCCGAAGAATCCTCTGTCCGATAGCAGAATTGCCGAGCTGTTAGGCGAACAAGGATTCGTGGTGGCCCGTCGGACGGTGGCCAAATACCGCGAAGCCCTCAAGATCCCTGCAGTGAATTTGCGCAAGTCTTTATAGCCGCATCGCGGGCAGTTCCGGTGCGGCTCATCTTGAGAAGGAGAACCGCTATGAACTTCAAACTCAGTGGACACCACCTGGACATCACGCCCGCATTGCGTGAGTACGTGGAAACGAAACTGGAGCGTGTGATCAGGCACTTCGATCAGGTGATTGGCGTCAGCGTGTTGCTATCGGTCGATAACCACAAGGAGAAGGATCGGCGTCAGTACGCGGAAATCAACCTGCACCTAAAGGGTAAGGACGTCTTCGTCGAATCACACCATGAAGATCTTTATGCGGCCATCGACCTACTCGTCGATAAGCTGGACAGACAGGTGATCAAGTACAAGGACCGCGTGCAAGGGCACGACCGCAACAGCGTGAAGCACGAGGCCTTCCAGGCCGTGCAGATGCAGCAGTAGCAAGACCGCACCGCAAAAACCGCGCCCCGAGTTGGCGCGGTTTTTTTATGCCGTGGTGCATTCTTGACGAATCCGATTGCAACGGATTTAAGTCAGGCTAAAATCTGACCAAAGTATGAATGCTTGGCGTGGCGCGGTTTTTGGCGCGATGCTGGCAAAAACAGGGTCGATGCCACGCTCACTTCACCGGCACCGACCGATCGCAGCCCTGGGGGATTCGCTTCTCTGCCCTGCGTGTGCACCGCTGGTGCGCCGCACAAAGCCGCGCGGCACGTGGTCTATAATGGCCCCATTGTCCGCGCGCCATTTTGGTGCAGAAGGACGCCGCTCATTTCACGCATTGCACATGAATCGCTTGGCCAAACTGCTGCCGCCCGGGAACATTGCCCTCGACGTCAGCGTAACCAGCAAGAAGCGGGTATTTGAACAGGCCGGCCTGCTGTTCGAGAACAACCACGGCGTGGCGCGCGCAGTCGTCACGGACAACCTGTTCGCCCGCGAATCGCTCGGCTCCACAGGCCTGGGTGCTGGCGTAGCCATCCCGCACGGCCGCATCAAGGGGCTCAAGCAACCGCTGGCGGCGTTCATGCGCTTGTCTGAGCCGGTCGCCTTCGAGTCGCCCGACGGCAAACCTGTCTCGCTGCTGATCTTCCTGCTGGTGCCGGAACAGGCCACGCAGCAGCATCTTGAGATCCTGTCTGAAATCGCCCAGTTGCTGTCTGACCGAGACATGCGCGAAGGCCTCACCACCCTGCCGTCGCCCGAGGCGATTCACCAGCTACTGACTGACTGGCGGCCGTAAGCGCAGCGCAATCGGTGCAGCAACGCAACCGATTGCTTGCCGCACACCGCCCTGCCCTGCTATGGAACTGACCGGCGTTATCGCCCAATCGATCTTCGACGACAACGCAGCCGATCTGAAGCTGTCGTGGGTTGCCGGCCTGGAGGGCGCGGACCGCGCGTTCGACGTGGATTTCGCCAAGGAAGCGACTTCCGCGGCCGACCTCGTCGGGCACTTGAACCTCATCCACCCGAACCGCATTCAGGTGCTCGGCAAGCCCGAGATCACCTACTACCAGCGTCTGTCGGAAGAAAATCGCAAGCGCCAGATGGGCGAGCTGATCCTGCTGGAGCCGCCGTTCCTGGTGGTGGCCGATGGCGTTGATCCGCCGCCGGATCTGGAGCTGCGCTGCACGCGTTCGTCCACGCCGCTGTTCACGTCGCCGATTTCCTCGGCCGCCGTGATCGACCATCTGCGGCTGTACCTGTCGCGCATTTCGGCGCCGCGCGTGACGATGCACGGGGTGTTTCTCGATATCCTCGGCATGGGCGTGCTCATCATGGGCGATTCCGGCTTAGGTAAGAGCGAACTCGGCCTGGAGCTGATCTCGCGCGGCCACGGCCTGGTTGCCGACGATGCGGTCGACTTCGTGCGCCTGGGGCCGGATTTCATCGAAGGCCGCTGCCCGCCACTGCTGCAGAACCTGCTGGAAGT
>Ga0070659_100003589_pt1 | contig 11037 bp, 7 predicted proteins | sample KBSC23metaG_FD_64666 | JGI IMG/M metagenome (GOLD analysis project Ga0070659, IMG submission 64666) | Corn rhizosphere microbial communities from Kellogg Biological Station, Michigan, USA - KBS C2-3 metaG | ecosystem: Host-associated > Plants > Roots > Rhizosphere > Soil ...
AGGATTTCGACCTGCGCATCGCCCAGGCCGCGCCGGTTACCCTGCGCACGCGCTTCCTGACCATCACGGCCAGGTTCCGCGAGGTGCTGCAGCTCCACACAAGGCTTCTGGCCCGGGTGAAGAATGCCAGCGAGGGCATGATCCGCGCCATCGCCAATGAAGTCGACCGGATGAACGCGCCCACGCGCGTTTATGGCCCGCGTCCCGGCTACAGGCCCCAATCGTCGGGGGCGATGGTCTTCAACCGCGTCGTCTGATTTCGGCGCCTGCGCGGCACCGCCCCTGTGGGTCGCGGCGCAAGATGGAGCGATCGGAAAGAGCTTACGCCAGCGATCCAAGCAGGCTGGCCAGCGGATTGCCGCCCGATCCGCCGCCATTGATGATCTGCTGGATGTTGGCCACGGCATTTGCGGGATCGGAATTCATCAGGCCGAGCGCCACATTATAGCTGGCAAGCTGCGAGGTCTGATAGGCGCTGGCCGTGCCGCTGGTATTGCCGGCGTGGCCGGTGCTGGTGGGCTTGGGCGCGTTGGTGGTCTGATAGGTGCTCTGAATGGACGACAGCACGGTCAGAAGCTGGGACCGCGCCAGGTCGGCGCCCATCTTGGTGGAAATGTCCAGCGTGCCGGAGAAGCCCAGGCCGTAGGTCGGCGTGATGTCGGATGATTTGGCGTTGGTGTCGCTGCTGGTGCCGTTCTTGGCCGGCGCGGCAAGGACGCCCGCGGGAATGCCCAGACGGGACAGGGCATCGAAGTCGCCCTGGCCCGCCACCAGGTTGATCGTATAGCCGGCGTTGACCTGGAGCTTCAGGTTCTCGGCACCGCCGGTGTAGTTGATTGATGCCTTGCCGACCTGGCCCAGCTGACCATTGATCTTGGTCACCAGCGAATCGAAGGTCTCGCCCTGGTCGATGGTGATGGTGGCGGTACGCGCGGCGGTGCCCTGGATCTGGATCTGGAACGTGTCGCCCGCGCGCAGCGTCGTCTGGGTTGTCAGGTCCACCGACTGGTTGAGGTTGATCGTCCCGCGCGGCAGGCCCAGCGCATCCAGCACGCTGGAGCCATTGGGATCGATGGCGACGCCGGCTCCGGTGGAGATGCCGTCCTGCCCGCCATACTGGCGCATCCATGAGGTGCTGCCGTCCGGATTGATGGCGGTGACGAAGGCGTTGGTGGTGTTCTGGATGTTGCGGGTCTGGCCCGCGAAGGTGCCGGTGGTGCTTCCCGCCAGATAGATGGTCCCGTCACTCGCCACGGTCAGCGCGCCGCCCTGATCGGTGGCGGAAGTGCCGACATAGGTGACGTGGTCGGCCGTCGCGCTGGCGCCATTGTCGGTGAGGGCGAAGACGAAGGAGTCCACGCCCCCGCTTGCCGCGGCTGCGATGGTCGCCTGTCCACCGGCGGTGAGATTCTGGTTTGTTGTGGTGCCGGAGACATAAACCTGGCCGCCCGAGACCGCCAGCCCGCCGATGGCGCCCGCCGCCGAAAGATCGCCAAGATCCTGGGTCCAGGCGGGCGCGCTGGTGATGTCGCCGGCGGCATATTTCGCCAGGATGGCATGGCCGTTCTGGACCGACGCGACATAGAGGCTGCCGTCGCTGGCGGTGGCGGTGGCGGCGACGGAATCACTGCCGCTGGTGCCGAACTGGTTCTCGGCCAGGAGATTGCCCTTGGAATCGTATTTGGCCAGGAAGGCGTCGGCGTTTCCCGATCCCGTCTGGCCTGCGCCAATCACGCCGCCCGAAACCGAGCCGCCGATATAGATATTGCCGCTGGCGTCGACGCTGACAGTGTTGGACTGGTTGGTGGCCAGGGTCTGAATCTGCTTGACCCAGCTCTGCTCGCCATCGGTGTTGTAGCGGGCAACGAATGAATCTTTGTTGCCATCGGCGACCGATGTGGGCGTCAGGTCGGCGGTCGAGCTGCCCGTTACGACCACGCCCCCGGAGGGGTCGAGCGCCAGGCCGTAGCCGCTGGCGCTGCCGGCGCTGCCCAGAAGCTTCTGCCACATCACATTACCGGCGGAGTCGTATTTGGTGAGATATACGTCCTGGCTGGCCTGGTTGATCTGGTTGCCGAAATCGCCGGTGGCATTGCCGACGACATAGACATTGCCGCTGCCGTCCACCACGGTGGCCTGCGCGTTGGTGATGCCGCTGGAGGCCTGCTGGTTGACGCTGAATGTGCCGGACGGCGTGCCGGAAAGGCCGGAAATCTTGGTCAGGCGGCCGGCCTGGTCGGCGGCGGAGGTCGTGGTTGCCGATGTTGCCGAATTGGTAACGGTCTGGGTCTCGGTAGCGGAGCCCGAACTGCCCACCATGTAGAGCGAGGGCGTCGAAGCCGCCGACAGCGTCACCTGTTCCACGCCGCCCGGCGTGATCTGCATGCCATAGGTGGCATTGGTCGAGCTGGTGGGCGTGTCGCCCGTCACCGTTTTCTGGAAGCGGGTGGAAAATCCGTTCGCTGCCAGTTGACCGTTTATGTAGCTGATGATGTTGGTCAGCGTCAGCGGGCCCTGGACCTGGCTGAAGTCGATCGCCACATTGGTGGTAACGCCGCCCTTCTTTATGCCGATGGTGAAGCTGTCGGAGGTGGAGACGCCGGGAAGCGGATCGTCGATATGGCCGTTGGTGACGAATTTCTTGGTCTGGTAGGTATAGTCGCTGAAGGGAATCGAGGCCGCGGACGTCACCTGGTCCGACAGTTTGGCCGCCTGAAGATTGAAGTTGTTGAAGCTCGTGCCGGCCAGATACTTCTGCAACTGGGACATGCCGTCCTGGAAGCGGGTGTTGAGGCCCGCAAGCTGGCCGCTGGTGGCGGTGGGGCGTTGGGCCATCTTGGCCAGGTAGGCCAGGGTATTCACCGCGCTGTAGAGGGCAAAGAGCTTCTGGTTGTCCTGCTCCATCCGGGAGTCGGCAGTGGCGCCAGCGCTCAGCGGCACCTTGGAGGTATCGAGAAAATCCGTGGTCGACAGCACCTGCGCATCCTGATGCGCATCGTTCGTGTTGGGTGTGTTCCAGGGCGGATTGTCGCCAGCGGTGGCGCTCGTGTTCCGGCTTGCGGCAATAGCCGCGGCCTGGGCTGCGCCCGCGGCGATGGCCGTGGGCGAAGATGCCAACTGGGCCTGGTAGAAGCCCAACAGGGTCGAGGGGTCCAGCCCGGAAATGCCTATGCCCGACATGCGCAGATTCATCGCATCCCGCGCGTTAAGAGGACGCTAAGACCACACAGACAGGCTTAACGCAGCCTTAAGGCGAAATTCGCAATTGTTCGCGCCATGCCCACCACCGCTTATGCCCGTGGCCTGCAACTGTCGTCCCAGGGCCGGCACCTGGAAGCCATCGGCCAGTTTGAGCAGGCGCTGACCCAGGATCCCAAGGACACCAGGGTGCTGTTTGCGCTGGGCAACACGGCCGGCGCACTGGGCATGGCGGGGCCCGCCGAACATTTCTTCCGCCAGGTGCTGGCCCTGGAGCCGGCCCGGCTGGAAGCCACGGTCAACCTGGCCAACCTGATGCGGGCGTCGGGCCAGTTCGATGCCGCCATTGCCCTTTTGGAGCCGGCGTTGGCGCACGCCCCACACAGTCCCGAAATCAATCTGACCCTGGGGTCGGCTTTTCGCGAGAAGGGCGACAATGCAAAGGCCGAAACACATTATCTGGCCGCGCTGGCGGCTCGCCCCCGATTTGCCCCCGCCCTGTCCAACCTGGCGGATATTCTGTGCGACCGGGGCGAATGGGAGGAGGCGCGAACACTGTACGATGCGGCCATCCGCCATGATCCCCGAAATCCGCAGATCAGGCTGAACCGCGCCATGCTGCATCTTCTGGCGGGCGAACTGAAACAGGGCTGGCGCGATTACGCCTCCCGCACCGGCATTGCCGGCAAGGTGCCGGCGGCGGACCTGGGCATGGCGCCCTGGACCGGCGACACGTTGCGCAAGAAGCGGCTTCTGGTGCGCGCGGAACAGGGCGTCGGCGACCAGATCCTGTTTGCCAGCGTGATCCCCGATCTTGCGGCGCGCGCGGCGAACGAAGACGGCAGTGTTGTGCTGGAATGCGAGCGGCGGCTGGCCGGGCTGTTCGCCCGCTCGTTTCCCGGCATATGCGTGCGTCCAGCCGCGATCGCGGCGGATGGGAAAGCCGATTATGGCTGGCTGAAGAGCGTGGGCGGGGCAAACGCATGGACGTTGATGGGCAACCTGCCACGTCATTTCCGCTGCGCGTTGGACAGGTTTCCGGTTCCCCATGCCTTCCTTCTGCCCGATGCGATGGAAACAGCGCGCTGGAAGCAGACATTCGGCGGCGGAAAGACGATCGGTATCTGCTGGCGCAGCGGCAAGTCGGGTGGCCACCGCAGCCTGCAATATGCACCGCTGGAGGAATGGGGCGCATTACTGCGTGACCTTGCGGGCACCATCGTGAGCGTCCAGTACGACGCTACGCCGGAGGAAGTCTCCGCCCTGGAACAGATCAGCGGCCGTCAAATCGTTGTGCCCGAAGGCATCGACCAGAAGAACGAACTCGACCGCACCAGCGCCATGCTGTCGGCGCTGGATGCCGTGGTCAGCGCGCCGACTGCCGTTTCCTGGCTTTCGGCCGGTGTCGGCACGCCCACGTGGAAAGTGCTGTACGACACAAGCTGGACCGCACTGGGCCAGGCCTATGAACCGTTCGCCCCGGCCTGCCGGTTGGCCATGCCGCAGTCACGCGGCGACTGGCCGTCAGCATTCCGCAAAGTGATCAGAGCGCTGTCCTGAGAGGCGTGCGCGCGGCAGTGAGCGCCGCGGCGAGATCGGCGGCGATACGCGAGGCGCCCTGCCCGTCAATCAGGGAGAGGCCGGCATTGCGCATGCCGCGCCGGGCAAGCGGCTTATGCAGCAGCCAGCGTACCGTGCGCAGAATCTCCACGTCGCTGACCTTGGCGGCCGTACCCAGCGAGATTCCCATGCCTGCCTCTGCGAAAGCGCGGGCTGAGGCGGCATGGTCCTCTGAAATGCCCAGATAGATCGCCGGCGTGCCCGAGGCCGCCAGCTCATAGGCAGTGACGCCGAACGAACAGAGGGCAAGGTCGGCGTTGGCATATTCGATGGAAAGATCATTGGCACCTTCCACCGTCTCGTAATTGCTCTTCAGCTTGACCAGGCTTTCAGCGATCTTCTTGCCATCCTTCATCCCCGCGCCGATCACGAAGCGCACGCGGAACACAGGGTCCAGCGGCGCCAGCGCCTTGGCGCAGCGCGGCGTGAGCCCGAAGGGGTCGCTTCCGCCCATCGCCACCAGCAGGGTGGGCCGGGCGGATTTGGGCAACCCTTTCCCCGGTCGTCCCGGCTGGAATCCGGCGCGCGGCGCGGCGTTGGGATTGAGCCCGGTCAGCGTCCATTCCCAGCCGACGCGCGGCAGCGTGTTGGCGCCCGCCCAATCCAGCGCATGAGCCTGGGGCACCGGGGGATAATAGGCGTAATCGGCGGCCAGGCGCCGTTCGCTGCCGTCGTCGATCACGGCGGTTACGGCAATGCCGCGCTTGAGCTTTTCCAGTTCGGCGCGGTTGGGCCCCTCACGCCCGTCCAGAAGCAGAAGATCGGGGTTGACGGTGTCGACAAGCGTTTCCAGGTCGCTGGCGCCATGCAGCATCGTCACCTGGAACCCGGCGCGGCGGATCGGGGCGGCGGCATCTTCCGTACCGTTCAGCGCAAAGACCGCGCCGATACCCTCGCGGTCGCGCAGCGCCCTGGCCAACGACACCATACGCTTGACATGGCCATAGCCGAAATTGCCGCCGCCGTCGCAGCGGATCAGGGCCACGCCGCCCGCTCTCTGGCCGGCCGCCACCGCGATCGGTTTCTGCTTCACATGAGCATTGATGCGATTGAGGTCCGGCTCGCGTTCCAGCAGCAGCAGCAAATCCGACAGCGAGGCTTCGCCCGCCTGGGCGGCAAGGCGGGCATGCACCTCCTCGATGAATGCCAGATCGTCGGGCGTGTCGATTGTCAGCCGCCCGCCCTTTTTTGCCAGAGGCGGATAGGGCGCGGCCCGCACGATCTTGGCGAAATCCGGATGCAGCTTGAAATAGCCGGTGACATGCTCCTGCGCTACCGGGTCGGTAGCGGCATCCATCATAAGCTTGTCCAGGGCACGGCGGCTGAAGGGGTCGACGCCTTCATGGGCGCAACTGGCGCCCTCCTCCAGCAGTACATAATCGCCATCCTGCTCGATCAGGGTGGCGATCAGGTGGTCGACGAAGCCGGCATCGATGAAAGGCGCATCGGACGACACGCGCACGATGATGTCGGCGTCGAGTTTCTCGGCAGCGGCAGCGAAGCGGGCCAGCACGTTGTCCTCGGGCCCGCGCACTACGGCGACACCCTCGGAATTGCACCATTCCACGATCGCCTCGTCGGCTGGATTGACGCTGGTGGCCACCGCGATGTCCTCGATCAGGTGGCAACCCTTGAGACGGTGGACGATGTGCCAGATCAGCGGCTTTCCGGCGATGAGCTTGAGCACCTTGCCCGGCAGCCGGGTGGAGCCCATGCGGGCCTGGATGACCGCGACGACACGAATGTGTTCGCGGGTCTGCATCAGGCCGCCTCACCGCGATATGTCGGGCGTATGTGCCTTAACGGCCGCATGCCGTCGGATGGATCGGCGCGCCAGTCGCGGTCCGACAGTTCCGAGGGCTGCGGCCCCTTGAATCCGCTGCCGTCGGCCACACGGGATTCCCGGATACGGGCAATGACGGGTGCGATTTCATGCGGCAGCCAGCAATGGCCGGCGGCATATTCAGCACCCTGGCCGTCCAGGTCGAGGTGGAATTCAATGGCCGCCGCATTCCAATGGTGCGCTGCCCGTTCGATCACCGCGGGGCGTCGGGTATGATCGGACCAGCCGACTTTGAGACCAGTCGCCTCGCGGATGGCGGCAATGGCGGAGAGATTGGCCTGGGAAGCGGGCGTGGGGTAGGCCGACACGCAGTGCAGAAGCGTGATGTCCGTCGCGCCGGCATTATTCAATGTCGCCGCGGCGCCGATGATTTCATCCATGGTCGCCATGCCGGTGGACAGGACGATCGGCTTGGCCGTTGCGGCGCAGGCTTCCAGCAGGTCCGTGACCAGAAGCTCGTAGGACGCGACCTTGAGGAAATCGACGTAAGGCGCGAGTTCTTCCACCGCCTCCAGATAGAAGGGGGTACAGGAGAACTGGATTTTTCGCGCCGAACAATGTTCGGAAATGGGCGCCAGGTGGGAGAGCGGCAGTTCCCATTCTGCCCGGGCCCGGTGCTTGGGACTCTGACGCAGGATTTCCGGCGCGAACATGCGGTCGATCTTGAACAGCTGGAATTTGACCGCATCGCAGCCGGCGTCGGCGGCGGCATCGACAAAGGCCCTGGCGCGGTCCAAATCGCGGCCGTGGTTTGACGAGGCTTCGGCGATGAAGAGCGGTTGGTCCATTTAACCGAATCTAAAGTTTGTATGGCTAAGAAGCGGTTAACGCGACGCTGCCGAGGGGCTGGCAGAGGGGGAACCGTTTGAAAAACCATGCATCCTCGCCTTACCGAATTCCTCAGGCGGAGTTCCTGCAGGACGGGCGGCATAACGGCCCGCGCATTGCTCAGGCCAAAGAGCACAGCATCATCGATTGTTTCGCATGCGGCTTTCGCCATGCGCTGCCGCTGCCCGATTCCAGGCTGCTGGAAGAGGAATACCGCCAGAATTATTATGCTGACGAAAAGCCGAGCTTTATCGCCCATGCGGGCGAGGACCAGGACTGGTTCAGTTTGGCACAAAATGACCGGTTGGACGCTTTCGAGCGGCGGCTGGGTGCGTCGCGCCGCCGTCTGCTGGATATTGGCTGCGGGCCCGGCTTTTTCCTGAAAACCGCCATCGCGCGCGGCTGGCAGGCACACGGCATCGAGCCATCACGCCAGGCGTCGGCCCATGCGCGCTCGCTGGGCGCCACCGTTACCGAAGGTTTTTTCAATGAAGAGAGCGCGGCCGCACTGGGCCGTTTCGACGTCGTCAATCTGACCAATGTGCTGGAGCATGTGCCGGACCCCATCGACATATTGGCGCGCGCCATCGCGCTGATCGAACCGGGCGGCGTGCTGTGCGTGGGCGTGCCCAACGATTTTTCGCCGTTCCAGATCGCGGCGCGCGGTGCACTGAATATCGGCGAATGGTGGGTCGCGCCGCCCCATCACCTGAATTATTTCGATTTCGATTCCTTGTCCGCACTACTGGAGGGGCTGGGGCTGACCGAGCTGGAGCGCACAACCAGTTTTCCCATGGAAGCCTTCCTGATGATGGGCGAGAATTACACTTCCGACCCCGCGCTGGGCAGGGATTGTCACATCAGGCGCAAACGCTTCGACTTCGCGATGGAAATTGCGGGACTGAGGGAAATGCGGCGGAACTTCTACGGCGCCCTTGCGGCCCAGGGCATCGGCCGCGAGGCGATCATCATCGCGACACGGCCATGAGATTGTCGGCGTGAGCGCGGCCCCGTTCTTCATCGTCTCGTCCGGCCGCAGCGGCACCGCCATGCTGCACAAGGCGCTCTCGTCAAAGCCGGAAGTGGAGATGCATCACGAATATGCGGTGCAGATCACCCAGCCACTGGCGGTTAGGCGTTACCTGGGACTGATCGGCGAAGATGCCGCGCGACGCACGATCGGCGAGACTTTCGGCGCGGCCATTCACCACAGCCGCGCGCGGCTATGGGGCGATTCGTCCAACAAGCTTTCCTGGCTGATCGCCGACCTCGCCTTACTTTTTCCGGAGGCGCGTTTTGTTCACCTGGTGCGCGATGGGCGCAAGGTGACCAGTTCCTACTTTCACAAGCTGGGCGCGGAAAATTACGACGACCGCTCCAATGCCATCATGCAGGCTCACTATGATGGGCAGGCTTGCGCCCCGCCGCCCGAAAAGCCCTACTGGTGGCCCGTGCCGCGCCGGGATGACGCCATGGCCGAGGCGTTCCGCAATTTTGACCAGTTTCAACGCATCTGCTGGCATTGGGCCGAGATAAACCGCGTCATCCTGGACTCGTTGGCGGCGCTGCCGGAAAACCGAACACTGTTCACGAGGCTGGAAGACCTGACCCGATCACCGTCGCAGGTGCGCGGCCTGATGAACTTCCTCAAGCTGGACTATCAGGACAGCGACTTCGCCGTTTTCGCGCGGCCGCACAATGTGAACTGCCCGCAAGACCGGCTGCTGACGCCACTTCAGCGCGCCCAGTTCGAGGCCATCGCCGCCCCCCTGATGGCGCGACTGGGCTATGCGGAGCGGGCTGAATATACCGTCCAATACTAGAAGTATAAGGGCCCATTAACCATCCCGGCCCGAACATGGTTACCGGAATCTTCCGGTGAGCGGCGCCATGCCCCTTCAGTATCCATGCGATTTTTGCGGCCGCGGCGAGCTGGCCTTTGCCTATTTGCCCGATGGCTCCACGCGCGGCCTGAAAGTGCATGTGTGCCGCCATTGCGGACTGGTGCAATCGACGCCGCGTATTGCCCGCACCCGGGAACGTCATGGCGCCGCCGTATCGGGCGGCGCGGACTGGGGCAATGTCCGTTACGGCAAGGGCTTCCGCACGGGCATGGCCATGGCTGCGCTATCTCGTCATGCCGACCTGACAAGCGATTTGATGCTGCTGGACGTTGGCTCCAACCGCGGCAGCTTTGCACGCGCCTTTCTGGATGTGGCACCGGCGGCGCAGCTGACTGCCGTCGAACCCGACGAGCGCTTTGCGGCGTCCTGTGCGGATCTGCCCCGCACTGACCTGGTGCAGGCCCGCACCGAAAACACCGCCTTTGCCGATGCCAGTTTCGACATCGTTCATTCCTGCCACACCATCGAGCATCTGGCAGCGCCCTTCGCGGCGCTGAAGGACCATGCACGGGTGCTGAAGACAAACGGCCTTTTGGTGATCGACGCGCCCAACATCGCCCTGGTGGGCGGCGAAGACATCGTCGAGGAATGGTTCATCGACAAGCATCTGTTCCATTTTTCGGCCCGCACCCTGTCGCGGATGATCGAGGCAGCGGGCTTTACCATTATCGAGCAAAACGATCCCGCCGATGCCATCAACCTTCTGTTTGTCGCACGCAAGGCCGATGCGCAGGCGCGGACGGTTGCCGCCGATCCTGTCGAAGTGGCTGCCGCCATGGCGCTGATGAACCGCTACCAGCACACCCGCGCGCGCAACCTTGCCGCGCTTGAAACGGCGGCGCGCGAACTGAATGCGCTGAAGCCGAAACGCGTGGCACTTTGGGGTGCCGGCCGGCTGTTCGATCTTCTGGTGCGCGAGGGCGGCTTTGACCCCAAATCCCTGGCGCTGCTGATCGACGCCCATCTGATAAAGCATATGGGCGAGCGACACGGCGTCCGGCTGTCCCAGCCCGACGCCCTGAACGACGGCGCCGCCGACGTGGTGGTGGTGATGTCGCGCGGCTTCGCCGCCGAAATTTCCGACCAGGTGCGTGCTCGCGCGCCCCATGCCGAGATCATTCTCTTCGCCGACCTGCTGGGGCGCGCCCGCCTTGGCCGCGCGGCCTGACGAACACCACCCAAGAGGAGGCTCATGAACCTGCCGCTCAAAACCCATCCGGTCGGCGATTGCGACCAGCCGCAGATGGCATCAAGCCTGGAACGCAGGCTGGCCGGGGCCGCGCGCTTCATCCGCATGCATTCCATCGCCTCCATCTATCACGCGGGATCGGGCCATCCCGGAGGGGCGATGTCGTCCGCCGACATCTTCGCCTGTCTCTATGGTGCGGAAATGAATGTCTGGCCGGACGGCATCAACGACCCCACCCGCGACCGTTTCGTGCTGTCCAAAGGCCATGCCGCGCCGGCGCTGTATGCGGCAGGCGCGCATTTCGGATTCTGCGACGCCAAGGAGTCGCTGAAGCTGCGCAAGCTGGGTAGCCCCTTTCAGGGCCATCCTCATGTGCTGGACCTGCCATGGGTCGAGACCTCGACCGGCTCGCTGGGCCAGGGCATTTCGGTAGCGGTGGGCATGGCATTGGGTCT
>Ga0070659_100003590_pt1 | contig 11037 bp, 11 predicted proteins | sample KBSC23metaG_FD_64666 | JGI IMG/M metagenome (GOLD analysis project Ga0070659, IMG submission 64666) | Corn rhizosphere microbial communities from Kellogg Biological Station, Michigan, USA - KBS C2-3 metaG | ecosystem: Host-associated > Plants > Roots > Rhizosphere > Soil ...
CCGCTTGTATCTGTCGTTGTGAGCGATAATGCCCCAGGGACGCTTTCCCCAGCCAACCAGGAGAAAGTTTTATGCCGACTGCAAAGAAACTTACCGATGCGGAAGTAAAGGAACAATTGGCACGCGCGAAGGGCTGGACGCTCGAGAACGGCAAGTTGCACCGTGCGTTCGAATGTAAAGATTTCGTCGCCGCCTTCGGCAACATGACCCGTGTGGCACTGGTTGCGGAAGCGATGAATCACCATCCGGAGTGGTTCAACGTGTGGAATCGCGTGGACGTCACGTTGTCCACGCATGATGCGAATGGGCTCACGCACCGTGACGCCGATCTCGCGCGCTTTATGGAACAAGCCGCGAAAGCGACCGGCGCGAAGTAACTTCCAAAAAAGCTGGCGCTCAGCCCCGCGTGGCTGCGCGCCACGCCTCATACGCTGCCCGCGCCTTGTCGCCCAGTTGCTCCGGGGCGATGCGGGTGGCGCCTTGTACAATCATCAGCGCATACGGCTTGGCCAGCGCCGACGCCTCGGCACACAGCCGCAGTTCCTCGCCCTCGGCGGGCGAACGGGCACGCCAGAAATTGATGGCGGCCTCCAGGTCGGTGATGGTGAGCAGGGCGTCGGTCATCCGCGCATTGTAGCGCTGCCCATCTGCTCCGATCTCTTTCACTTCCGCTTCCCCGGCTGCATTCATGCGCATCCTGCTGATTGAAGACGACCGCGCCATTGCCAGCGGCATCCAGGCCGGGCTGGAACAGGCCGGACATCGCGTGCATGTCGTGCACGACGGTGTATTCGCCGCCGAACAACTTGCCAGGCAGACACACGATCTGGTGATCCTCGATTTAGGCTTGCCGGGCATCGACGGCATGACGCTGCTGTCGCAATTCCGTGCGCGCGATCGCGCCACGCCTGTGCTGATCCTGACCGCACGTGATGCCCTGCTCGACAAGGTGAACGGGCTGAATGCCGGCGCAGATGATTACCTGCTCAAGCCGTTCGAAATACTCGAACTCACAGCGCGCGTGGGTGCCTTGCTACGCCGTCGCAGTGATCTGACCGAACCCGCCGCACGGCCCGATATTCTCGTCGGCCGGCTGCGCATGAGCGGTGTGGAGCGGCGCATCTTTGTCGATGCCGCACCGCTGGAATTGTCACCACGCGAGTTTGCCGTGCTGGAGCTGCTGATGCTGCGTCAGGGCCGCGTGGTGAGCAAGGTGCAATTGCAGGACCACCTTGCCAGCTTTGGCCACGCCATCGGTGAGGCCAGCCACGATGTGGTGGGCGACACGGCCATCGAAGTGTACGTGCACCGCGTGCGCCGCAAGATCGAACATTCCGAAGCGGAGATCGTCACCGTGCGCGGTTTCGGCTATTTGCTGCAGGCGCGCGCCGCGGCGTAGTTCTCGCCCATGTTCAAGCGCCATCGCCCCACCTCGTCGGCTTCATCGGCTCCGGCCAAGGGCGCGGGCAACGGCGCCATCAGCTTGCGCTTGCATCTGTTGCGCGCGTTGGCCACGCCGCTGTTTGGTTTAATTGTGGGCACCGGCGCGCTGTCGTACTGGCTGGCGGCGCACTACACCGCGCAGGTGTTCGACCGCGCGCTGGTGGGCGTGGCCAACACGCTGGCCGAACAATTGCGCATCGCCGGTCCGCATGTGCCTGCGGCCAAGCTGTACGACATCGCCCTCACCGCGCAGACGCTGGTGCAGAACAGCGGTGAAGATCGCATCTACTGGCGCATATCCAGCCCCGCCGGCACGCTGGCCGGGCGCGACATGCCACTGGGCTACGGCTCCGGCCAGGTACGCATTGGCGAGGCGCGCGTGTTCTATAGCTGGATCGACGGCAAACAGGTGCGCGCCGTGCACCTGCTGGTGCCCGGCGTGAGCGCCGAGGTGCCCAAGCCGGTTTCGCCGCGCCAGCCCGTGCCACCCGATCCGGAAGACGACGTCACGCGCCCCGCGCTCGCGCCCACGCAGGCGCAGACGGCCCCCGCATTCAACCCGTCCAATCCGCCCGATGCCATGCAGGCCGAAGACGGCATCGTGGTGGAAGTGGCGGAACTGCTCGACCACCGCGATACAGCTGCCAAGGAAGTGCTGCTGTCGGTGTCGATTCCGCTGATCGTGTTGCTGGCGGTGGGCGGGTTGATTCTCTCGCTCGTGCTCAAGGAAGAACTGCAACCGCTGCAGACGCTGGCCGATACGCTCAACAAGCAGAGCGCGCGATCAGTAACACCACTGCCCGCAGAATCCGCCGAGCGCGTACCCGCTGAACTGCAACCGCTTATCAACGCGATGAACGCGCTGTTGGCCCGTCTGCGCGATGCACTGGAAGCGCAACGCACCTTCATCGCCGATGCGGCACATCAACTCCGCACGCCGCTTACCGCGCTGAAGCTGCATGCCGATCGCGCGGTCGACGCCAAGACGTTGGATGACGCGCGGCCCGCTTTGCTGGAGCTGCAATCGGGTGCCAACCGCGCGGTGCGCCTGTCCAACCAGTTGCTGACGCTGGCGCGCGCGGAGCCTGGCATGACGCTCGATCAGTTGGGGCCGCCGATGCGGGTCGATCTGGTCGCGCTGGCATTCGATACCGGTGCGGAATGGGTGCCGCGCGCACTGGTACGCGGGCTGGATCTGGGCTTCGAGGCCTGGCCGCAGGAAGCCACATCCCCAGGGTCAATGCAGGCGCCCGTGCTGGCCAACGTGCTGCTGCTGCGCGAAGCCATCAACAACCTGCTCGACAACGCCATCAAGTACGTGCCGCCCAACGGACGCGTAACCTTGCGCGCCGGCATGGAAGCGGATGCCGCATCGCGTTGGTGGGGCGTGGTCAGCGTGGAAGATAACGGCCCGGGCATTCCACCCGAGCGGCGCGGCGAGGTGTTCCAGCGCTTCTTCCGCGGCGATGCGGACCATCGACCGGGACAGCCTGGCCAACCATCCGGCAGCGGCCTGGGCCTGGCCATCGTGCACGACATCGTGCGCCTGCACGGCGGCACCGTCGCCATTGATGATGCGACTGCGCGCGATGGCAGCCGCGTGATGCGCTTCGTGTTGCGCCTGCCGCTGGCAGACGAACTCGCCTAGACGCTTATTTCTTCTTTTCCGGCCGCGCCAGCATCGTGCCGCGGCACTTCTTTGCACCACAGCGGCACGCAAACTGTTCCTTCAGCGCCTTGGTCTGACGGCCTTCGATGACGAGGCCGTAGTCGTAGAACAGTTCTTCGCCCGGCTCGATGTCGCGCAGCGCGTGAATGAACACGCGGCCATCGCTTTCGCGTGCTTCGCAGTTCGGCCTGCAGGCGTGGTTGATCCAGCGCGCGCGGTTGCCGCCGTACTTGGCGTCGATCACGCTGCCGTCTTCCAGGCTGAAATAGAACGTGTGGTTCGGGTCGGACGGATCGTGCGGATGGCGGCGCAATGCCTCCTTCCACGAGATGTGCTCGCCCTTGTATTCGATGATCTTCTTGCCGCGCGCGATGGCGACGACGGCATACACACCGCGTCCGTGCACGCCCGATTCGCGCACCTCGATGCGATCGCGGCGGCGCAGTTTGGCCGGGGCTTCCGGCGCGTCGACGGGCTCAACCAGGGCCGGCGTGGCATCAGGGGACGTGCGTGTCATGGGGCAAAGAGAGCAGTAAGGCAGAACAGAAAACGCCGATCAACGAAGCCGTGAGCCTACACCAAAAGCATGGCATCTCGACACGTGCCGCGACCCATGCAGCCGGCTCCCTGTGAATAACCAATGTGGATAACTCGGCCTGCAACTGTGGATAACTACCGGCAAAGCCTGTTGGCTGTCTGTGGCTCCCCTGTCGATGGTGTGGGCACAAGTGATGCACTTGCCGACAGGGGGTCTGGCGAAACGGATAAGTCATCCACCTCAGGGCACACACTCTGCAAGCGGTTTTACTTGCAGCAAGTGCTTGAACACAAAGCGCTTTTTGCGGTTATCCACAGAAACTATCCACCGTTATCTACTACTACTATCTGTATACATAAAGAAAAAGGTAAACCCATCAATCGACTTGCGTCGATCTATCAACGAGCGAACACGCTGACGGCAAACCAAGGCATCCAACGTCAACGTCGATGTGATGGTCGCCTCGCAATGCAGGCCCCCATGCGGGGTTTGCGGAACCCGCATGCCACGTGCGGTTACAAAGCTCACGTGCCGGCGCCAATCGCATGCCGGTATCATGTCGCCCTTGGAGCCATCCCCCGGACGCTCTGTTGTGTGTTTTATCTACTCTTGAAGGGAGTCAAGCAATGACGAAAACCGAACTGATCGACGCCATCGCCAGCGGCGTAGACGGTCTGACCAAGGCCAAGGCCGAGCAGGCACTGAACGTGACGCTGCAAGCCATCATGGAATCCGTTGGTAAGGGTGATGCGGTCAGCCTCATCGGCTTTGGTACCTTCAGCCAAGGTGAGCGTGCCGAGCGCATGGCCCGCAACCCGCGCACCGGCGAAGAAATCAAGGTCGAAGCTGCCAAGACGGTCAAGTTCAAGGCTGGCCAGAAGTTCAAGGACGCAGTGAATGCGTGATTGCGCCTAAGGCAATGACGACCCTGGCGTGACCGGTTCCTTCGGTCAACGCCAACGACGTGGCATGCCACACGCATGCGTGAATCGACCGCAGCGCTGGCGTACCACGTCGGAAGGCCTGTCTCCCCGTCAGGCCATCCCTTCTCCCGTTTCCATGTCCCGCCCTTTCCTGCGCCATTCGCTGCGCAAATCCACCGTGCTGCGCGTTGCGCTGCCGATCGTCCTGATCGCACCAGTGCTCTGGTTTGCCGGTTGCACGACGCCGCCTGCGCGTCCGCAAGCCGAGCCGCTGCCCGACAACGAAGTCGTGCAGACGCGCCCCGGCGCCACACCGCGAGAAAAGATGATCGAGATCGCCCTGACCGAATGGGATCGGTGGGGGCGCCAGGTGGTGCGCGTGGGGCGCGACGATACCTATTGCGTGGCTGGGGGCGGTTTTCCCGATCAGCCGCAAGGCCGCTGGCTGGCAGCCGACGACCCGATGCCCGCGCCTGCCGATGAAGAAGGCGGCACCGGCATGCCGCTGGCCAAGCCCGCCGCCATGCCTTCAGCGCCGGCGCCAACGCCGTGCCTGCGCTACCCCGACGGCACCGGCGGTGAAGCCACCGAACGCGGCTGCATGCTGGCCAAGCGCTACTGGGGCATCGTCGGCAAGACGCCGACCTGCCAGCAGCTGACCACGGGCGGCTGGGCATGGTCTGCTGTGTTCATCTCGTGGATCATGCGCAAGGCAGGCTTGCAGAATGACCAGTTCCTCACCGGCGCCACGCATGCGGAATACGTGACGGATGCGCGCGATCACCTGCTCAGGCATCCGGCCTTCGTGCTGGAGCGCACGCCGGCTGTGCCGCGCCCTGGCGACCTGATCTGCACCGCACGCGGCGCTGAACGCTTCATGTCCGACCCGGCTGAGATCCGCGCGGGGCTAACGCCCATGCACTGCGACCTCGTTGTCGAGCTCGATCCGATCCGCCATGAGGTCAAGGCGATTGGCGGCAACGTGCAGCAATCCGCGTCGATGAGCGTCACCGAACTGAACGATGCGAACCAGCTCGATCCGTACACGAATTCGGTCATGCAATGGCTGGTGATCCTGCGTAACCGGCTGCCCTAGCAACGAACGGATGTAACGCGGTTTGACGTCCGGCACAAATTCATTAACATGTGAATAATTGAGGCGCCGGCACCTGACTGGCGCTCCGACCAGGAGACAGGTCATGACGGTGCTTTCGCTCGCTCCCGATGCCGGATCGGACATCCAGGCCCATCGCCCTGCGTGGTGTGGACCGCGCGAATGGGCCGCGCGCGTGAAGCTGGCGGCGTGCTATCGCATCTTTGCGCACCTCGGCTGGACTGAGCTGATCTACAACCACATCACGCTGCGCCTGCCGCCCGAAGACGGTCAGGACGGCGCCAGTGACGATGGCGGACCGCACTTTCTCATCAACCCGTTTGGCCTGACGTATGCCGAAGTCTGTGCGTCGAATCTGGTGAAGATCGATCTGCGGGGCAACGTGCAGCGCGCGGCGGGCCAACCCGACTGGCCGGTCAACCCGGCGGGCTTTACCGTGCATGCGGCCATTCATGCCGGCATTCCGGGCGCGCATTGCGTGATGCACACCCACACCACTGCCGGTATGGCCGTCGCTTGCGCGCGCGATGGGCTATCGATCAGCAACTTTTACGCAGCGCAACTGCACGGCAAGGTGGCGTATCACGACTTCGAAGGCATCACCGTGCATGCCGATGAAGGCCCACGCCTGGTGAAGAATATCGGCGACAAGCCGGCGGTGATCCTGCGCAACCACGGCTTGTTGGCCTGGGGCGATTCGATTGCACGTGCGTTTGCCGTGCTGTGGTTGCTGAACCGCGCGTGCGAGATCCAACTGGCATCGACGTCGATGGGCGCTGTGCTGGAGATTTCCGATGAGATTGCTCGCAACTGCACGCGTGATTCACTGCAGTTCAACCCGAACTTCGGCGCCGGTGAAGATGTGTTCGCTGCGCTGACCCGCACCATCGACCGCATCGACCCTTCCTACCGAACCTGACCTCATGACACGCATCTGCATCGTGGGCGCCGGCGCTGTCGGCGGCTATCTTGGCGCGAAGCTCGCATTGGCCGATCAAGCGATCAACGTATTGGCACGCGGCGCTACGCTTGACGCACTGCAAGCGAATGGATTGACGCTCACTGAAGATGGCGCAACGCAGTCGGTGCCCGTTCACGCGAGTGACGATGCACACGCGCTCGGCGTGCAGGACGTGGTGATCGTTGCCGTTAAGGCGCCAGCGATGGCAAGCGTCGCGCAAAGCATCACCCCACTCACCGGCCCCGAGACCTGCGTGGTGGTGGCCATGAACGGTGTGCCGTGGTGGTTCTTCGATCGGCCGGGGCCGCTGGAAGGCTTGCGCTTGCAGTCGGTCGATCCCCATGGCCGGATCGCGCAGTCGATTCCAACGAAGAATGTGCTCGGTTGCGTGGTGCATTTGACCTGCTCGACCAGTGCGCCTGGACACGTACGTCATGGCTTTGGCAAGCGACTGATTCTCGGTGAGCCGGCGGGCGGTGTATCACCACGTCTCGAAGCCGTCGGCGCGCTATTCGAGCACGCGGGCTTGCAGATTGAACGCAGTGAAGCCATCCAGCGCGACATCTGGTTCAAGCTGTGGGGCAACATGACGATGAACCCGGTGTCGGTACTCACGGGTGCCACCTGCGACCGGATTCTCGATGATCCGCTGGTCAGCGCGTTCTGCTTGGGCGTCATGGAAGAGGCGAAAGCAATCGGCGCGCACATCGGCTGCCCAATCGAACAGAGTGGCGAAGAACGCAGCGCGGTCACGCGTCAACTCGGCGCGTTCAAGACGTCGATGCTGCAGGATGCAGAGGCTGGACGTGGCCCGCTGGAGATCGACGCGCTGGTGGCGTCGGTGCGCGAGATCGGTCAGCACGTGGGTGTGCCGACACCGCAGATCGATGCCCTGCTGGGTCTGGTGCGTTTGCACGCCCAGACCCGAGGGCTTTACTGAAGGACTGAGACAGCGCGTTCGTTACGGTGCGAGCGCGGGGTGCTTCAGCGCGTGCGCCGTTTCGATCCACTGTTGGTGATACGCGGCATCGTCGCGCTTGAGACCGAGTTCACCGTTCTGATACGCCATCGCCAAGGCTTGCACAGCCTCAGGCAGTTCGTGTTCGGCAGCGTCCTGATACAGCGCCAGCGCGCGGGCTTCGTCGCGAGGCACACCGTCGCCTTCACGATAGGCATTGGCCAGCATGAACATCGCGGCCGGAATGCCGTGGCGTGCGGCACGATCGAACCAGTGCGCGGCCTGTGCTGTGTCGATGGCGGTGCCGTACCCGCTGCGAACCATCACGCCCAGGTAGTACGCGGCAGCGGGATCGCCCTTGTCAGCGGATTGACGCAGCAGATGCAGCGCGCGCGGATAGTCACGCTCCACACCCCCGGTACCGAGCAACAGCGCCTTGCCGAGCGACAACTGCGCACGCGCATCGCTCGGCGCAGCCGTCTCCAGCCAGCGCACCCCTTCGTTACGCAGCGAGCCATCGTGCGCGCCGAGCAATGCTTCACCCAACGCAGACTGCGCCGGCACCGAACCGCTGCGCGCCAACTGACGCAACTGCTGCAGCGCTTCGGGCTCCATGGCCTGCACGACCATCGCGCGCCACGCTTCCAATTGCGCGGTGTCAACGGCGGGTGCTTGGCGTGCATGCGACAACCAACCGCCAACGGTCACGACGATCGCCAATGCAGCGGCCACCGTAAGCATCGGCACTGACTGACGCGGCGATTCAAAGGTCGGCGCACCGGCCCATGCGGAACGAAGAGATGGCATGACAGGCTCCTGCTTACTGCGTCAAGTCGATCTGGTACACCGCCAGGCCCTTGCCCGAGCCGTCATCCGCAGCCACTTGCGTGACGTTGGTGATGCCGGCGGCCGTGGCGCCGGCCAGCTTGTTGGGCGCCGACGCGAACTGCACCTGCGCCACCGAGCTCGCCAGCTTCGTGAAGCGCCAGCTGCGCTGCGAGCCATTGGTCGTGCGCGTGACGGTGCCGAGCTTCTTGATGTAGTTGATCAGCACATCGCGGTTGGCATCCGGCGAGGCATAGATCGTCTTGCTGCCATCCAGGCCGGGGAAGTTGCCGCCACCGCTCGCACGGTAGTTGTTGGTCGCCACGATGAACTGGCCTGCCGGATCGATCGCCGCGCCCTTGTACTGCAGGTTCTTGATGCGGCTGCCCACCGGTTGCGTCACGTCAATCTCATACGTCAGATCCGGCGTGGTGAACATGTCGAAGTTGTAGCCCGGGAACGTGCTCACCAGCTTCTGCACCGTCGCGCTGGTCGGGTCGATGGTATTGAAGCGCTTGGCCGCGGTTTCCAGCCAGTTCTTGATGTCGGAGCCCGCCACCTTCACGGCGTACACCGTGTTCGGATACAGGTACAGGTCGGCCGCGTTATTGATGGCCAGCGGGCCGGCCGCCACGTCGGTGAAGTCCGTGCCGCCACCGAAGCCGCTCTTGAACGGCGCGCTCACCGACAGCACCGGCAGCGACGCATATTGCGGCAGGTTGGCTTGGATGTACGCCGACACGTAATCGGCCTGTGCCTGGTTGACGATCTCGATCGCGCCCGGGTCGCCCACATCAGCAAAGTACGTGCTCATGTTGAAGTCGGTATTGCCCACCGGCGTCTTCACGTAGTTGATCGTCGCCTGGTGCTCGGTGGCGATGGCGGCGGAAACGCTCGGGTCTGCGGCCACGTAGGTCTTGTCGGCGTTCTGGATCGAGCGTGCTTCCACCGTGGTCTGCGTCTTGTCGACCGCCCAGTTCGTGCCGTTGAACGTCAGGCCCAGCTTGATCACGCCCAGGTGCTTGCCCCAGTAGTTGGCCATCACCGTCGGCACGCCGTTCACGGTGCCGGCCACCTTGTCCACGCCCGGCAGGTTGAACTGGCTGACCGTGCTCTTCGCATCCGGGAAGAGCTGGTGCGAGTGGCCGATCAGCATGGCATCGATGCCCGGCACGGTTGAGAGCCACCAACTGCCGTTTTCCATCGTGGGCGAATACGTCGAGTTGTCCAGCCCGCCGTGCGAGATGGCCACCACCAGGTCGGCACCCTTCGCACGCATTTCGGGGATGTACTTGGCGGCCGTTTCCTTGATGCCGACGGTGTAGACCTTGCCGTCGAGCCAGCGCTTGTCCCAGCTCGTGATGGTGGGCGGCGTAAAGCTGATGATGCCGACCTTGACCGGCGCACTGATGGTGCTGCCGTCCGGCGCCGTGGCCGTTACCGTCTTGGTGATGATGGTGTACGGCTGGAACAGCGGCGCGTTCGTCTTCGCGCTCATCACGTTGGCCAGCACCTGCGGGAAGCTCGGACCCGCGCATTTGGTCTGCGCAGACGGGTCCGGCATGCCGGTCACGTTGAACGTGTTGCCCGTGACCTGCGACAGATACGGCAGGCCGTAGTTGAACTCGTGGTTGCCGATGCCGCTGCCGTCGTACTTGGCCGCGTTCATCACCTTGTAGATCGCCAGCGTCTGGTTGCACGGGATGGGGCTCACCATGGCCTGGTAGTCCGACAGCGCGGTACCCTGGATGGTGTCGCCGTTGTCCAGCAGCAGCGTGTTCGGGAACTGCGTGCGCGCCTGGTTGATGAGCGTGGCCACGCGCTCGAAACCGAGCGAGTTGTCGGCCGCGAGCTTGAAGTAGTCGTACGACAGCACATTGGTGTGCAGGTCGGTCGTTTCCAGCACGGCCAGCGTGGCCTTGGTGCCGGCAGGTGCCGCGGCCGCCGGCGTGATATCACCGGTGCTGCCGGTGGTGGGGGAATTATCACTGCCGCCGCAGGCAGCCAGTGACAGCGACAAAAAGACAGCCAGCGGCAACGCCGCCGAATACAACGGTCGGACTCGCATGAACTTCTCCCTGAGGTCTATTTTTTGGTATGCGAACTACGGACTGCGGACTACGCACTGCCGGATGCACGTGCGCGATCGTTTGCGCAACGCGAGAGAACTGCTGACTGGGCCGGGGGGCGCAGAAGCGGAGAAGTATCAAAAGCGTGCATGACGATGCTGTGACTACTGCATGACAATTGCAGGTGAGCCTGACGGTTGAAGACGCACGCCGGTTGCGGGTCTCAACCGGACGGCGGATCGGCGGACCCAAAAAATCCAAGGCGTTTCGTCAACAACGTTAGAATGAGCCCATTTTTCCGCGTAGCTGTTCTATGTCTCAGAAGAAAGCGCCGTTGTTTGAGATCCGCAGCGGCACCGTCGATGCCCTGCTGCTGTCGCCGCGCACCGCCGACATGGACGCCCTGGCCGCCGAACTCACGCGACGCTTTGCCGACACGCCGGAGTTTTTCTCCAACGACGTAATCGCCGTCGACGTGCGCCGCTTAGCCGAGGACGAGCGCCTGCCCATCGACCGTTTGGTGGAGACCCTGACCGC
>Ga0070659_100003592_pt1 | contig 11036 bp, 8 predicted proteins | sample KBSC23metaG_FD_64666 | JGI IMG/M metagenome (GOLD analysis project Ga0070659, IMG submission 64666) | Corn rhizosphere microbial communities from Kellogg Biological Station, Michigan, USA - KBS C2-3 metaG | ecosystem: Host-associated > Plants > Roots > Rhizosphere > Soil ...
GTCGCCGTCGACGTAAGCGAGGCCGCCGGCGATGTCGGCCAGACGGCCCGCGGCATTCGGGAGCTTGTCCCCGAGGTCGGCGAGTTCCTGAATCTCCGGATCGGGGCTGGCCAGGGCCTGCGCGCGAAGATCACGCGATAGCGGATGGCCGCCGACATGAAGATCGTCAAACTTGGAATAAGCGCCGTCAGCGTGGGCAACGAAATGCCCGCCCAGCGGCACGTTGACCGACAGATTGCCGGAGCGTTCGTTGGCGGCTGAACCATAGTTCAAGACCGCATCGACGCTGATCGGCTTATCAGGAAGGGTGCGCGGAATTCGTGTATCGATCACGTTGACGACGCCGCCAATCGCCGAAGATCCGAACAACAGCGCCGAGGGGCCGCGTAGCACCTCAATCCGCTCGGCGGTTAGCGGGTTGATCGGGACCGCGTGGTCTGGATCGGACGAGGACAGGTCGAGGCTGCCGATGCCATCCACGAGCACGCGGACCCGTTCGCCCTGCAGGCCACGCAGGATCGGGCGCGACGCCGTTGGGCCAAAGCTGGAGGCGCTCACCCCCGGCTGGCTCTGCAGCGTCTCGCCGATGCTTGGCCGAGTGTCGTGCAGGAGCTGCTCCTTGTCGAGCACGGAGACGCCGCCGAGCACGTCGCCAGCTGCACGGCGGACACCGGTGACGACAATCGCCTGGTCAGTGTCCGGGTGCGCAGCCTTGGCGCTGCCGCGGGCCGGCGGCTCGGCATCGGAACCGCCAGCGCTGCGGTCGGAGTCGACCGCGGCCGGCGCTGGCCTTTGCTGGGCGGCAGCCGGGGACAACGGAAAGACGGCGGCAGCCGTGGCGAGCAGCGCGAATTCAAATTTCATGATGATCCCACTCTAAGGCGTTCGGCGCGGCCCTAGAGCTGATGATATATTATCGCAAGATGAACGTCCGACGAACCGGCTGTAATGTTCGACGGGCGGAGCCGACGCTCGGGCGCCCGGCTCCCCCTGCCGTTGAACCTCTCAGAACTTCTTCGTGATCCCCGCAAAGAAGCCGCGCCGCTCTCCCCACTGTGGTGCGCCGACGCCGACACCTGAGCCGTCGCGGATCTCGTACTTCTTGTCGAACAGGTTGAGGACGTCTGCGCGGATCGTCAGGCCCTTGAGCACACCGGGTCCGTCGAAATTCTGGGCCAATCCGGCATTCATCACGAAATAGCCAGGCAGCGTGCCGCCGTTCGGTACGACGCCGGCCGGATCGTCGGTACGCAGGCCCGAGGCGTAGATGAAGTCGGCGGTCGGGACCAAGGTGCCCGCGCGGTCGTGGATGGTGTAGCTCGCACCGCCCGACGCGGTCCATTTCTGCGAATGGTCGGTGTAGATGTAATGGTCCTTGATGTAGGCCAGCTCGTCGGGCTCGAAGAAATACTGGCTGGAGATGATGTCCTTGCCCTTCTCCTGGCCTCGGGCGACGTTCGCATAGAGGTCGATCGGCCCGTGCGTGTAATTGCCGCTGAGCTCGACGCCCCAGGCGTAGCCCTTCGCATAGTTGAACGGCGACAGGATGACGGCTGATCCGAACTGGCCTTCATCCAGCAGGTTGCGCTTGATCTTGTAGTAAGTGTCCACCGCCAGCTTGAAGCCGCCGTTGAAGCGCTGCTCGACGCCGCCGTCGAAATAATGCTCGCGCTCCGCCTTGACCGGGTCGTCGGCCGTGATCTCCGGCGCCTTCGTCGTTCCGTCATAGAGCGACAGCGTCTCCGGAGCGATCAGCTCCTGCGGCGGCGGCGTGAAGGTGCGCGCATAGCCGATGTGGAAGGTCGTCAGCGGGTTGGGCCTCCAGACGAGGTTCGCTCGGGGGCTCAGCTGCGATTCGTGGGTATAGGCGTGGATGACGTCGTAGCGTGCGCCATAGTTGAGGGTCAGCTTCGGCGTGAGCTTCCACTCGTCCTGCAGGTACGCGCCGTAGAGCTGCCCGGTTTTGCGGCCCCGATCAGTAATCGTGAACGGGATATCGCTCGTCTGGTTGCCCTCGTCGTCAACCGGCAGGACGCTGGAGACAATGTCAGACGTCGTGTGCTCGTTCTGGAAGAAAAGGCCGAAGCGCAGGGTGTGGGCGCTTCCCAGCTGCTTGCTCGCATCGGCCTGGACGCCCGCGGCAAGGCTCGACAGCCGGGCTCGGTCGGCGAAGCCGTTGAAGTTGATGTCGCCCTGGTTCGGGTCGGGCGTGAACAGGGTCTGCGAATAACGGACGAATGGCGCGATCTGAAAATTGAGCGTGCTGCCCGCATATTGATAGGCAGCGACGCCATAATGGGTGATCTCGCGCTGGTTCTGGTCGAGCTTGGCCGCGTCGTAGCTGGAGCGGCCGTTGACGGTGAAGTCGCCGCCGACTCCGGTGACGTCCGGGATCTGAAAGTGGCCGATGAAGCTTCCGCCGAAGATTGCAATGCGGCTGGTGTCGGAGAGGATATCGGAGACGTAGGCGAAGGGCCGGTACTGTGTCGTGCGATCATGGATGGCACGCCGCGCCGGGAGCGGGTTTTCGACGCCGAGGTCATTGCGCAAATAGCTGCCGGACAGGAAGTAGCTGACATTGCCGGTGGAGCCCTGGACCATCGCGCTGGGCTCGAGCCAGCCGAAGCTCCCGCCATAGATCCCTAGTTCACCGCCGTTTCCGAGCAGGCCCGACTGCGTCTTGAAGTCGACGACTCCAGCCGTGCGATAGCCGTACTGCGCAGGAAGCGTTCCGGTGATGAGGTCGATGGATCTGGCGATCCGCGGATCGAAGGTCGTGCCGAAGCCGCTGATGCTTTCGGGTACGATCACGCCGTTGAGCCGGTACTGCAGGTTGGCATGCTCGTTGCGGACGTGGATCACGCCGTAGCTATCCTGGACCACGCCCGGCGCCTGGAGCAGCGACTTGTTGAGCGTCAGGTTGGTGCCGCCAGGCTGCTTCTCGAGCGCCTCCTTGTCGAACGTGTACTGACTCGCGCCGAGCGAGGGGGTGATCGAATCGCGCGCCTCGTCGAGACGGTGACCGGTGATGACGATGGCGGACTTTTTTGCGGGAGGCTGCGTCCCCGACTGGTCGCTCGACGGAGCGGTCTGCTGCTGGGCCAGCGCAGGGGCGGCGGGCAACAGGGTGGCAAGTGCGGTCGCGGCGAGAAATGTGCGATGCAATGGACGGCCCCTTCTGGACAAGTGCCTGCGCGCCTTACGCCAATGATATATTGTTCCATGGTGAGCGCCGTATGAAATGGCGTTCACAAACGGCGAATGGAGGTTTGCGGACCGATGAAGTGCTCGGCTAGGTCCAGCTGATGGATGCCGGCCACAGCCACGGGCATAGCCACTCCCATGCGCACAGCCATGGCCACAGCCATGCGCCGGCGAGCTTCGGCATGGCGTTCGCAATTGGCATTGGCCTCAACACGGCCTTCGTGCTCATCGAGACCTTCTATGGCTTCTACGCCAACTCGATGGCGCTGGTGGCCGATGCGGGTCACAACCTTTCGGACGTGCTCGGCCTGATCGTCGCCTGGGCGGGCGCGACGATGGCGCGAACTTCTGCGACGCCGCGGTTCACCTACGGGCTCAAGAAAGCGTCGATCCTCTCGGCGCTGATCAATTCGTTGTTCCTGCTGATCGCCGTCGGCGCGATCGGTGCCGAGGCGATCCGTCGGCTGTTCCACCCTTCTTCGACCGAAGGGGCGGTGGTCGTGATTGTCGCTGCGATCGGAATATTGGTGAACGGCTTCACCGCGTTGATGTTCACGCGCGGGCGCGACCACGACATCAACATTCAGAGCGCCTATCTGCATATGGCGTCCGACGCGCTGGTCTCAGCTGCGGTCGTTTTCTCCGGTTTGGTCATTCTGTGGACCGGGCAGCGTTGGGTCGATCCAGTAATGAGCATCGCCGTCGCCGTTGTGATTCTCTGGGGTAGCATCGGGCTACTCAAGGAGTCGGTTTGGATGTCGCTCGCCGGAGTGCCGAGCGGGATCGATCCGGACGAAGTCGAGGCGGCGCTCGCATCGCTCGATGGCGTCGAGAGCGTGCACGACCTGCACATCTGGCCGCTGAGCACCACCGAAACCGCGCTGACGGCCCATCTGGTCTTGCCGGAGGGTTCGGCTGACGAGCTGATCCGCTCCGCGCGTTCGGTGCTGCACCGGCGCTTCAAGATCGAACATTGCACGCTGCAGGTGGAGCGGGAGCATCCTGACGACCACTTGGACTGTCAGTGAACGTCACACATCTCGAGTGCTCGCTGACCGGCGAGCGATACGAAGCCGGCCAAGTCCACAATCTCAGCCGCGCCGGAATGCCGCTGCTGGTGCGCTACGATCTCGAAGCGGCGAAGCGGACGCTCACTCGCGAGAGCCTCGCGGGCCGTGAGCCCGGCATGTGGAAATGGCGTGAGCTGCTGCCCCACGATGGCGAGCCGATAGGCCTCGGCGAGAGCGAAACGCCGATCATTTCACTCGCGAAGACAGGCGGGGCCAACCTGCTGGTGAAGGACGAGGGGCGGCTTCCGACGGGCTCGTTCAAGGCACGGGGCCTGGCGATGGCGGTCACGATGGCGAAGCAGTTCGGAATCGAGCGCATCGCCATGCCGACCAACGGCAATGCCGGCGCCGCGCTCGCGGCGTATGGCGCGCGGGCGGGGATCAAGACGATTGTCATCTGCCCGGCTGAGACGCCCGAGATCAATGTCACTGAGAGCGCAGCCTATGGTGCGAAGGTCTATATCGCCGACGGGCAGATCGACGAGTGCGGCGCGCTGGTCGGAAAGGGCGCGGCGCAGGGCCTGTGGTTCGACTGCTCGACCTTGAAGGAGCCGTATCGTCTCGAAGGCAAGAAGGTCATGGGCTACGAGCTCGCCGAACAGCTCGGCTGGGAGCTGCCCGACGCGATCTTCTATCCGACCGGCGGGGGCACCGGCCTCATCGGGATGTGGAAAGCGTTCGAAGAGCTGGAGGCGATCGGGCTGATCGGTTCGAAGCGACCGCGCATGTACGCGGTTCAGGCCGAAGGCTGCGCGCCGATTGTGCGCGCATTCGACAAGGGCGACGAGTTTGCTGAGCGGTGGGAGAATGCGGCGACCGTCGCGACAGGCATTCGGGTGCCCAAGGCGGTCGGCGATTTCCTAATCCTGCGCGCCGTGAGGAAGAGCGGTGGAGCGGGGATCGCGGTTTCCGAAGAGGCTATCCTGCAGGCGGTCGAGGATGCGGCGCGTGACGACGGCTTCTTGCTCTGCCCGGAAGGCGGAGCGGTGCTCGCAGCGTGGCGCAAGGCCCTGGACGGCGGGCAAGTCCGCAGCGACGAGCGCGTGCTGCTGTTCAACTGCGCCAACGGAAACAAATACCCGCTGCCGGACCGGTCAAGAAAGCTGAGGCTGGCGGAGGCGGATCCCAACGCACTCTGACGAGAGTGGGGGGAGCCCATAAACGAGTAAACCCCGGCAACCGAAGTTGCCGGGGTTCCATGCTTCAATTCCCTTTCGGGTTTTGAAGCACACAACAACAATACATCAGCTCGCCCATTGTTCCAGTACTGAATCGGGTGCCAAACCAGAAAACGGTGGGTGAATCGGTGGATAAAGCTGTGGGACTCGGCAACGACTCGGGGCGAGCCAAAAAAGAAGCCCCGTCAGGCTCATCACCTGGCGGGGCTTCCGTGCTTCCGATCCTTTTGATTCGCGTCATCAACAGAGCCGATGCGAGGACTGATGCCCGCGTCCGCCCCGGAGACACAATTCGTGGGTCCGAAGCAACTGCGGCAGAACCCATCGGCGGCTTGGGGGTTCCACAGCGATGGCGAAAAAAAGACGACTGAGGATCGCGAGCTACAACATCAACGGAATCAACACGCGTCTCCACGTGCTGACGCGCTGGCTCGATGAGTTCCAGCCGGACATCGTCGGACTGCAGGAATTGAAGTGCACTGACGAAGCCTTCCCGAGCGACGCGGTCGAGGCGCTTGGTTACCAGGCGATCTGGCACGGGCAGCGCAGCTGGAACGGAGTGGCGTTGCTGAGCCGCGTCGGAGCGCCTGTCGAGACCCGCCGCGCGCTGCCCAAGGATCCGGACCTGGAGCAGAGCCGCTACATCGAGGCGGCGATCTGCGGAATCATCGTCGGCAACATGTACGCGCCCAACGGCAATCCGTGGCCGGGACCGAAGTTCGATTACAAACTAGCGTGGCTCGATGAGCTAAAGGTGCACGCGCAAGACCTGCTCGACAGCAAGCTGCCCGCAATTCTGATCGGCGACTTCAACGTCATTCCGACCGAGCAGGACGTTTACAAACCGGAGCGTTGGGCGAAGGACGCGCTGTTCGCTCCGGCGGCGCGGGAGAAGTATCGGGAGCTGGCGGCGCAAGGTTGGACCGACGCCATTCGGCACCTTTTTCCCGAGGAACGGATCTATACCTTCTGGCACTACTGGCGGAACTCCTTCCAGCGCGACGCCGGAATCCGCATCGATCATGCGCTGCTGAGCCCGCGCCTGGCGAAGAAGCTGAAAGCGGCCGGGGTCGACCGCAGTCCGCGCGCCTGGGAGAAAACCAGCGACCATGCGCCGATGTGGGTCGAGGTAGAGGTCTGACAGTCCCAAGAAAATTGGGGTAGCGCAATGCCGCTCGGCCAACGCATTTTGGATGTGTGGCGACTATCGTGAACGATGCGCACCTATTTTCGGTCAAGCGGACGATCGAGATCTCGCGTCTGAACGAGGCCGAGCGCCGCGTGTTGCGTCTGCTCGCCGAGGGACACACGGCGAAGAGCGTCGCCACGGAACTGGAGACCACGCCGGCGGCGGTCAACGAGCGGTTGCGCGAGGCGCGGCGAAAGACAGGCGTAGGCTCAAGCCGCGAGCTGGCGCGTCTGCTGAAGGCGCAGGAAAATCGTCACGAACAAATGGGGCTGGGCAGGAGCCGCTCACTTGAACCAACTCTCTCGCAGGCGGAGGCCGAACCGTGGCGTCCTCAGACGGGAGTAATTGCGATGATCGCCCTTTTTATAGTTGCTGCTGCAGGCGCGGCCACATTGATGTCCCAGACGCCTGTGACGATCAATGACATCGATCCGCTAGTCGGTGAAGCCATACCCAAGTTCGCCGACCCTTCGGAGCTGCACAGCAAAGTGCGTTCGGAACAGCGCGATGCCAAGTGGGCGAAGCGGATGGAAAGTGAGATCGACGGTCGCCTGATGAGCATGCCGCTGATCGGCAAGGACGGCAATGTACTCCGCGTCACTTGCGGAAGTACGCTTTGCGAGGTCGCGGGGACGCTCATCGCCCCAACCTCCAAGGCCGAACGGGAGGATCAGGACTCCCTGTTCAATCGCACGATCAAGGATCTGCAGGTTCCGCCGCTGACCGACGACCTGGGCCATCTCGGGCTGAAGGTGGAGACAGGAACCTTTACCGGAGCCAAAGGCATGCCCGACCGAACCGTCTTCCTGCTTTATTATTCGCGGACAGACGCCAAGGCGAAATGATGGTGCCGGATGCAGGATTCGAACCCGCGACCTTCGGTTTACAAAACCGCTGCTCTACCAACTGAGCTAATCCGGCTCGCTCGCGCCATTGCGTCATAGCACGCCGAAGGTCCAGCCTTCGGTTTGCGCGATTTGGGGTGTAAGACCTTCCGGGTCAAAGGCGCGCGGTTCGGTGGTGACCAGTTGGCGCATCCCAGCCGCAGTGACGAGTGCATCGGTCTGGTGGTCATTGGGTTCGAAGCGAAGCCGTGCCGGCCGGCTGCCGAGGCCTTCCAGCGCCCGATTCAGGTCGGCGCGGCTGCGGAGCTTCACGCCGGTGAGACCGGCGCGGCGGAGATAGATGCGGGTGTAGATCTCGACCACCACGCTGCCGCGCTTCGGCGGCGGGTCCATCGGCCAGATCGCGACCTTGCCGTCGAGTTGGTGGAGGAAGCGCATTCCCGAAAAGCTCGCCTTGGCGACCTGCGCCGCACCGATCGCGTCATAGGCCGAGGCGATCTTGCGCCCGCCCTGTGTGTTGAGACGCGCATCGCACTGGCGGAAATGCATGAACCCGGCCTTCACGCCGTCCGCGATGCCGAAGTAGAAGTGCCGACGGTGAGCCTGCTCTAAGAAGCTTGCGGCGCCCAGGTCCTCGTCGGTGCTGATCCGATCGACATAGGCCCAGAACTCGCGCGCGGTTTTCGGCACGTCCATCTCCCCTGGCAGATACTCGCCACGTTCGATCAGCGGCGGAGCGGCGCTGAAGTCGAAACCGAACAGGGTCGGCTCCTTAGCCGCCCGCTTGAGCAGCCAGTGAAGCACTTCCTCGCGTGACCAGATATGGCCGGGGCGGATGAGTCGCGGCGCCGCTTGACCACGCGCCTCGGCGATTGCGATCCCCTTGTGCTTTTTGCCTTTCGCCCCCGACCAGTCGATCGCGACGTAGCTTTCGAACTTAGGGTCGTGAACCAATGGCTTTCTGCTGCTTCTTGGTAAGCCGGTCCCACCAGGCTCGGCGGATCAGCATCTCGATACGCTCGCTATCCGGGCTGCTGTAGCGGACCAGGACCGCCGGCCAGCCGCGATAATGGTCGGTCTCCCAGAAGGTATCCGGGTCCGTTTCCACGAGGAATTCCTTCTCCTCGACGGGACAGGCGACTGCGAAACTGCCCCGTTCACGACCAGGATAGACGAACGGCTTGCCGCGCACGCGTACGGTCGGCGCACCATAGCTTGTTGACGGCTCGGTGTCGGACAGCGTCAGGGCGAAGGCCATGACGCTGTCCCAATTGCCGAATGATTTGTCGGGCCGGCTCACACGAGCGGCGGCTGCTCGTCTGACGGCGGAGTCCCGCGGATGCGGCGGGGCGGTGCAGGGCGGGCCGGCGGGCCGGCATCGGCCCAGCGCTCGAGGATCCGCGCCGCTGCATCACGTCCGCCAAGGCCGAAGGCGAGTGCGGTCGCAATTGCGGCCGAGCCGAGAATCAGGCCGAACGCCATCATCACGATCTGGTCGGCGAGGCCCATGAAAGTGAGGCCGATGGCGGTGAACAGTGCGATGATCGCGTAGCGGACAAGGGTCTGGGCGTAGCCGCCCTCACCGGTACCGCTGCCGACCAGATTGGCGATGATCTTCGACAGAAAGATGCCCACGACGATGATCAGCGTTCCGAAGATCACCTTGCTGCCGAGCGCAGTCACCTGCGCAAGGAAGATGGCGACGTCATCGCCGCCCACTTGCCGCAAGGCTTCGATCGAAGCGCCGAGGATGATGGCGATCATTGCGATGTTGGCCACGATCCGTGATGCGGAGGCGCTCACGGGGAGTACGCCGGTGGACCGGATCGCGTCATCGAAACCGGTCGGCGGCAGAATCGCTTCGATGATGGTCTTCAAGAATTTTGCGGCGACGAATGCGATGCCGATCCAAAGAGCGGCGGCCAGCAGGCGAGGGATCGCAGCGAGAATTTGGTTGAGCATGGCCGTCGCGGGGCTCGCGATCGAACTGATCTCAAGCGCCTGCAGTGCAGCGATCGCCACCGGAATGATGATGAGAGCATAGACAAGGACGCCTGCCGCCCGCGCGAGACTGGCGCGCGTGGCTCCGGGGGCAGCGCCGGGCGGAACACCTTCGGGCGCGGTGCGCACTGTCCCTTCGGTCGAGCCGATTCCGACCCGAGCGAGCAGCCCGTCAACATTCGCCGCGATCAGCACGGTCTCGACCAGGCGGCGAACGATGCGGGCAACCACCAGGCCGACGAAGAAGATCAGGCCTGCGGCGATCAGCTTGGGCAAGAAGGCAAAAATCTCGGTCACCAACTCGTTGATCGGCGCGAGGACCTGAGCGAAGCCGAGGAACTGCAGCGCGGCCATGATACCGACCAGCCAGATGATCAGCTTGGCGATCGTGCCCAGCTGATGGCCGACCGTCTCCTCCGGACCGCCGGTCATGTGCTTGCGGAGCGCAGGCGTACGGTCGATCGCTTTCTGGATCACCCATTTGACCGCGCGGGCGACAATCCATGTCGCGATCAGGATTAGAATGGCGATGAGGATCTTGGGGCCCCAGTTCATCAGCTGGGCCTGCCAGTAGGCGCTCGTATCGTACATCGTCGGTGCTCCCTGCCTGACGTCGGCGGTTCAACCCACCTTATCGTTGCTTTGTTGCAGCGCTTTGCGCCGCTCGTTCCAATAGTCCAGCCGTTCCTTGACGCGCGCTTCGAAGCCGCGGTCGGTTGGCTGGTAAAACTCCTGCCGCTCCATCTCTTCGGGCCAATAGGTCTGGCCGGAGAAACCCTCTTCGGCGTCATGGTCGTAGGCATAGCCTTTGCCGTAGCCGACATTCTTCATGAGCTTCGTCGGCGCGTTGAGAATATGCATCGGCGGCATTAGAGAGCCGGTCTCTTCCGCCGACTTCCATGCCTTCTTCTGCGCGACGTAAGTAGCGTTCGATTTGGGTGCGGTGGCGAGGTAGAGGCAGGCCTGAACGATGCCGATCTCGCCCTCCGGCGAGCCGAGGAAATCATACATCTCCTTGGCTGCAAGGCATTGAAGCAGCGCGTTTGGATCGGCCATGCCGATATCCTCGACCGCGGCGCGGGTCAGGCGCCGGAGCAGGTACAGCGGCTCCTCGCCGGCGACGAGCATGCGCGCGAGATAATAGAGCGCGGCCTGCGGGTCGGAGCCGCGGATCGTCTTATGCAGCGCGGAGATGAGGTTGTAATGCCCCTCGCGGTCCTTGTCGTAGACGGGCACGCGGCGGTGGAGCAGGTCGGAAAGCTCGGCGGGCCCGAGCGGCTGCTCGATTTCGATCGAAAATAGAGTTTCCACTTGGTTCAAAAGGAAACGGCCGTCGCCGTCGGCGCTGGCGATCAGCGCCTCGCGCGCTTCTGCCGTAACTGGAAGTTGCCGCTCATCCAGCGCTTCGGCGCGGCGCACCAACTCCTCGAGCGCTTCATGATCCAGGCGCCTGAGGATGAGGACCTGACAACGGGACAGCAGCGCGGCATTGATCTCGAAGCTCGGATTCTCGGTCGTCGCGCCGACGAGCGTGACGGTGCCGTCCTCG
>Ga0070659_100003596_pt1 | contig 11030 bp, 12 predicted proteins | sample KBSC23metaG_FD_64666 | JGI IMG/M metagenome (GOLD analysis project Ga0070659, IMG submission 64666) | Corn rhizosphere microbial communities from Kellogg Biological Station, Michigan, USA - KBS C2-3 metaG | ecosystem: Host-associated > Plants > Roots > Rhizosphere > Soil ...
GCGGCCACGCTGATCGCGGAGTTCTGCCGCACGATCGCGGACGACACGGATCTGACGGCGCGCTGATCCTTGCCGGCCTCGCTTGTTCTTCGCGCGGCCGTTCGTTCGAGTTGATCTTCGCGGGCGGTCGCGGATGGGTATTCCGGCGGCGACGCGCCCACAGGGGGCATCGAGTACACCCTCAAGGGAGTGGGCGTTCCTGGAGGAGGAGCCTCGCGCGTAGCAAGAGACTCGCGCGGTCGTTGGCGCGAGGCTCGCCGCGTGTAAGCGCGGAGCGACGACGGAAGGAATGCTCGCTCCCGCTTCGGCGCGACAAAGCAGGAACGCCGATCCGTCTACCTGATCGGTATCACGACCCCGATTCGATACGTCAGGAAGTTCGCGTCGCTCGTGGTCGGCGTGACCGTGGCGTCGCCGGTTCCGTTATACTGGACGCCATCCGACGACACGTACCGCGCGAGACCGTTGTGGTGGTAACGCACACCGAGGTCTCCCATCGCGGAGTTGCCCAGGAAGCCGACATGAAAGGCGATGCCGGCCGTGCCGGTGAGCGACATGATGAAGTCGCTCGATATCGTCTGCTGATCGAGCTGCTCGGTCGTTCCCGAGTTGGACTGGCTCGCCGGTATGTTGATCGCCGTCTCGGTGGAGAAGCGCGAGAAGCCGATCGTCCCGGCGACGTACGGCCGGATGTTGCCCGAGGGGGCCATGAGTTGCGGGCCCGCGCCGAGGGTGAGCACGCCGCTCTTCGTCACGGACTCCAGCTCGAACGGGCCGAAGGCGCTCTGCACCCAGAATGTCTCGTCCTTGCGGCTGTACTGGACCCACCCGAGCTGCGCGCGGAGTGAGAAGATCCCCCGGGAATCCAGCCCGAGGGCGCCGAAGCCATCGAGGCCGTACGCCGTGCCCACGTTCCGCGCGAATTCGCCAAGCGGTTGCCCGACGTCGAAGGCGATGCCGACCGAGTGACGCGCCGGAGCGCGCACCGAGCTGGCCGCCGCCGGAATGAGCTGCGCCTGCGCCGGACGCAGAGCTGACAGGAGCAGGAGAGCAACGGCAGCCGATCCTGGAATGCGATGCTTCATGAGCTACCACTCGCAGAAGGTGGTACGTCGTGTGTCGCTCCATTCTGACGCACATACGACCCCTCCAGGTACATACCCCGTACCAGCGGAACGACCGTCTCCGGCGTCAATTCACTGGAGTCAACGCCCCGCCCGAGAATTTCGCTGACCGCGCTGTTGACGCTGACCGCTGCCCGCTCGCCGCTGGGCTGACCTCATGGCTGAATGGCTGATGGCCCAACAGACAAAGGGGCCAGCCTCCGCCACGCGGAAGCTGACCCCGAAGGCCCCCTGTTTCTGGTAGCGGGAATGCCATTCCCGCTACCAGGTACCCGCTACCCGCTACTGGTGTTGTCGTCCGCAGTCAGCTACCGAGTACCCGCTACCCGTCGTTGCGGTTGGTCTACAGCGTCCTCCTGAACAACAGCACCGACCCCGTGAGCATCAGCGTCGCGAACAAGCCGAGGAACACGAGGTCGGGCAGCAGCACGCTCACCGCCGCCCCCTTCAACAGAAGCACGCGCAACGCGTGCACCGCGTAGGTGAACGGGTCCAGCTTCGCGATCGCCTTCAGCCATCCGGGCAGTCCCTGCACCGGGTACACCGCGCCGCTCGGGAAGTAGAGCAGGGTGTTCAGCATCCCGAAGATCGCGCGCGGCATGATCGGGTTGCTCATCCGGGCGACGATGCACGACGTCATCGCCATGAACGACACCGACGTGAGCACGACGAGCACGACGAGCGCCACGAGCCGTGCTGGCTCGAGGATCGCGGTGACCCCCGCGGAAAGCGCACCGATCAGCGCGAGCAGCACGCCGCCCGCCGTCGCCTTGATCGTCCCCGAGAGGATCTGCGCCACCACCAGCTCCGCCTTCGTGATCGGCGTGACGAGATAGCCCTCGTGCACGCCCCGCTGCTTGTCGTCGAGGTACAGGATGGCGCCGCCGATCATCGCCGACATGAACAGGCCGAGCGAGATGACCCCGGGCAGCATGTAGCGCATGTACGGGACGTACGGGTAGAGCTCCACCGTCTCCAGCGCGACGGCGGCACTCATGCGCGGCGCCGGCCGGTCGCGTCCTGCGCGCTGCACCGCGCCCGCCGTGAGCCCGCGCACCGTCGCGCTCAGGATGTTGTCCGTGTTGTCGAGCAGCAGTCCGACCCGTGGGCTGTCGCCGGCGTACACGCGCCGCGAGAACTGCGCGGGGATCACGAGCGCACCGGACACCTTCCCATGCCGCACGGCCTCAGCGGCCTCCCCTTCGGAGTCGAACGAGACGGGGCGCAGCATGTCGCCGTTCCCCTCGAGCGCGTACAGCGCCTCGCGCACTCGGCGCGCCGCCGGACCGCCGTCCTCGTCCACGACGCCCACCTGAAGATGCGGCGTTCGTCCACCGTAGGCGTTGCCGAGCACGAAGAGCTGCATCAGCGGCATGAGCAGCGTCATGAACAGGATCATCGGCGTGCGCACGAACTTGCGCAGCTCGCGCTCGACGATGGCGAAGACACGCTGGCGATTCATCGTCCTCTCCCTCCCGCGAGGGGATGCGACGGCGGCGGCGCGGCCGCACCAGTGCCCATCGAATGCCCCGCGTAGTGCGCGAAGACGTCGTCCAGCGTCGTCGACGTCACCGACAGCGACTGCAGCGCGACGCCGCGCGCCTGCGCGTGCGTCACGAGTGCCGTCGCCGCGCGCCCCGCGTCCACGGCGACGAGCCGCCAGGTGTCGCCACCGAGCGCGTGCGCCGACGCGACGCCATCCAGCGCAAGCAGCTCGGACTCCCACTCCGACGGCGGCTGATCGACGCGCGCCTCGATCGCCGTCGCGCCGGGCACGGCGTCCTTGAGCGCACGCGGCGTGTCGAGCGCGACGAGGCGCCCCTTGTCCACGATGGCGATCCGATGGCAGAGCCGGTCCGCCTCGTCCATGTAGTGCGTCGTGATCAGCACGGTGAGCCCGCGCACCTGGCGCAGCTTGGTGATCATCTCCCACACGTCGGCACGCGACACGGGATCGAGCCCGGTCGTCGGCTCGTCGAGGAAGAGGATCGACGGATGATGCACGAGCCCGCGCGCCAGCTCGACGCGCCGCCGCATCCCCCCCGACAGCGTGCCGACGAGCGACTTCCTTCGATCCGACAGATGCACGAGCTCCAACAGCTCGGCGATGGCTCTACGGCGTTCGTCTTTTTGAACGCCGTAGAGCTTTGCATAGATGTCGAGGTTCTCCTCCACCGAGAGATCGGTGTCGGTCGTCATCGCCTGCGGGATCACGCCGATGGAGAGCCGCGCCTTGTCGGGATCCTTCGACACGTCGTGTCCACCGACGAGCACGCGCCCGCTCGTGATCGGCACGAGCGTCGTCATCATGCGAATCAGCGTGCTCTTGCCGGCGCCATTGGGGCCGAGCAGGCCGAGCGTCTCCCCGGCTTTGACGGTGAAGGAGACGTCGTTCACCGCGGTGATCTTGCCGTACTCCTTCACCGCGTGTTCCACGACAATCGCCTGGTCAGCGACGCCGCTGGCGTCGGATTCCTTCACAAAGGCTTCGTCGACGGAGCGTTTTTCAAGGGATCTGACCCCAGCGGGCTCAGCGGGCTCGGTGCGGCTCATGGGCGCACCGTCGGCAGCACGACCGACGCGGTGATCCCCGGCACGATCGTACGCTTCGGGTTCGCGATCGCGACGCGGAACGCCACGGCGCGGATGTCGCGCTTCGACGCGCTCACGTCGTGCTGCGTCGCGAACTCGCCCTCGGCGCTCTTGCTGATGACGCGACCTCTGGTCCTGGCCCCCGATGGAAACCGCACCTCGAGCGAGTCGCCCACGGCGACGGCGCCCGCGTCGCTCTCCGGCGCGGCGACGCGCACCCAGAGCTGATCCGGGACGACGATGACCGCCACCGGCGTGCCCGGGCCCACCAGCTCACCGCGCCGCGCCGTCAGCACCTGCACGATCCCCGACGCCGGCGCGCGCAGCTCGGTGTAGCCGAGTCGCGCGCTCGCCGCGACGGAATCGGCGCGCGCTCCCATCAGCTTCGCCTGCGACGCGGCCACGCCACCGCGCGCCGCACGCACCGCGAGCTCGCCCGCTTCGGCGCGCTGCACGTCCGCCTCCGCCGCGCGCAATGATTCATGGGCGGCGTTCACGACCTGCTCCTGCACGCGCAGCGCGGTCGTCGCCCGCTCGAGCTCCTGCGGCGAGAGCCCGCCCGACTGCGCCAGCTTCGTCGAACGAGCCTCGTCGGCACGCTCCCGCGCCAGCTCCGCCTCCTGGCGCGCCGACTCGGCGCGCGCCACCGCGAGTCGTGCGCGTGCGGCGGCCACGGCGCTCGCCGCCTCGCCCGCGGTCTGCCGAGCGGTCAGCGCCACCTGGTCGAGCTGCGCGCGCAGGCTCGCGGCGGAGGCACCGGCGGCCTGCGCCTGCGCGGCGAGCTCCCCCCGGTCGAGTGACGCGATGGCCTGGCCCGCCTTCACCTCGGTCCCCTCCTCGACCCAGAGCGAGTCGAGCCGCGCCTGCACGGGCGGGGTGACGACGATCTCGTTCGCGTCCACCACGCCGATGAGCACGAGGTCGTGCGGGCGTGAGCGCACGAAGGCGCCGACGCCGATCGCCAGGACCACGATGCCGCCGACGATGCTGAGGGTTCGCTTCCGCTTGTCCATGGTTCTTTCAAAGCCTCGGGCGGGCTGGCCGCCGCTGTTGCCGATCCGGTGGGGACGCCGCAGATTGCCGGCGGGACTTTCACAGTGTTAAACTCGGCGGACAATGTTCTTTAACACCGTAAAATTGTCAAGCCGTTGAGCCGGCCAGCCCCGACGGAGAACCGGGAGCAGCGCCGCGCGGAGATCGTCCGCGCGGGGCTCGAGCTGTTGGAGCAGGGAGGGCTCGAAGCGCTCAGCCTGCGCCGCGTGGCGCAGGTGCTCGGCATGCACGCGCCGGGGCTCTACTGGTACATCGAGGACAAGCAGGAGCTGATCGACCTGCTGGCGAAGGCGATCCTCGACGAGGCGCTCGGGAACGAGCAGGGGCCCGCCGAGGGCGAGGGGTGGGAGCCGTGGCTGACCGAGGTCGCCGTGCGGATCCGCTACGTGCTCCTCGCGCATCGCGACGGCGCCCGCGTCGTCGCCGGCGCCTACCTCTTCCGCACGAACTCGATCACCGACCTGCTCGAGATCGCCATCGACGCGCTCGAGCGCGACGGCTACAGCCGCGACATGGCGCTGCACTGCGCCATCACCATCATGCGCTACACGACCGGGATCGCGCTCGACGACCAGGCGTCGCCGACGAAGCGCCGCGCCGAGATCATGCGTCGGCTGAAGGAAGGGGTCCCCGTCGGCCCGCACATCGATCCCGAGCGCTGGCCGAAGGTCGCCGAGGTGATGGGACGCTGGGTGAAGCAGGTGTTCGTCGCGGGCGCGGATCCCGTCGCACTCGGCGAGCTCCACTTCCGACACGGCCTCGCGCTCGTCATGGCCGGCATCCGCAGCGCGAAGACGCGCTCGCCGATGGAAGACGCGGCGAAGCACTTATCGAAGACGACATGACACTCTTTCTCTGGATCGCGCTCGGGCTCGTCATCCTCTGGGTCATCGTCAGGTTCGTCTTCAGGGTGCTCGGCTGCTTCGTGCACGTGCTCCTGCTCGCGGCCGTCGTGGCGATCCTCTACTCCTTCTTCAACTGATCTGAGTTGGGGTCAGACCCCGAGGGCGCAGCCCGAGGGCTCTGACCTCTTGGCGCAACACCAGCGGCCAGCGGCGAGCACTCAGCGATCAGCTGCAACAGCGCCGCAGCAACGCTGCCGAATGCGGCGTTGGAGGCGCGATCTTTGAGCTAACGCTCGGCCCATGCCGCGATGCAACGCGCAACGCGGCACCTCACTCGACCCGCAGCAGAGAGATGAGATGAGCCCAGCGAAGAGAGGCGATCCGCCGCGCGACCCCGCCGAGCGAAAGAAGGGCGCATCGGCGACGGCCAGCGCGCCGCGCACGCGTGGACGCGCCGCACGCAAGGATCCCAGCGAGCAATACCGCGGCATCCAGCGCGAGGTGGATCGCGCCGACAAGCAGCAAGAGAAGAAAGGGGAGAAGAAACAGGGCGCCGCGCAGACCGGTGTCCGCAAGGAGCCCGAGCCGCCGCTGCCGAAGCAGCACCTCGAGAAGCCGGGGATCGAAGCCGACCTCCAGCTGCGCCCCAACTACATGGCGCCCGAGTACAAGGGCTCGGGCAAGCTGCAGGACATGGTCGCGATCATCACCGGCGGCGACTCGGGGATTGGCCGCGCCGTCGCCGTGCTCTACGCGCGCGAGGGCGCCGACGTCGCCCTCGTGTATCTCCCGTCGGAGGACGTCGACGCACAGGAGACACGCGAAGCGGTAGAGCGCGAGGGGCGGCGCTGTCTGCTCATCCCGGGCGACGTCTCCGACTACGACTTCTGCGAGGAGGCCGTCGAGCGCACCGTGCGCGAGCTCGGCAAGCTCGACATCCTCGTCAACAACGCCGCCTTCCAGGAGCACGCGCAGGACATCGACCAGCTCACGCTCGAGCACTTCGACCGCACGATCAAGACGAACCTGTACGGCTACTTCCACATGGCGAAGGCGGCCGTGCCATACCTCGAGCAGGGGAGCGCGATCATCAACACCGGGTCGGTGACCGGGCTGCAAGGGAGCCCCGACCTCCTCGACTACGCGATGACGAAAGGTGGGATCCACGCCTTCACGCGCTCGCTCTCGACGAACCTGATCGAGAAGGGGATCCGCGTGAACGCCATCGCGCCGGGCCCGGTCTGGACGCCGCTCAATCCGGCCGACCAGTCGCCGAAGGACATCGTGAAGTTCGGGAGCGACGTCCCGATGAAGCGCCCCGCGCAGCCGGAAGAGCTCTCGCCCCTCTACGTCTTCCTCGCCTCCCCGGTCTGCTCGAGCTACATGACGGGGGAGATCGTTCCGATGGTGGGAGGCTACAAGGGGGGATGAGGCAATGAGGGAATGAGGGAATGAGGGACGGCCTCGGCGCGCAGAAGCATCCCGGGGCCGTCTCCCATTACCCCATTCCCCCATTCCCAAGATTCAAGGAACCTGGGCCCCTTGAATGGGAACTGTTGGCCAGCCTGAGCTGTAACCCAATCGACAGGTTGCCGCGCTAGCTTGAGAATCCCACCGACGGTGATCTCTCATGCGACTCCTGCTCGCCGAGGACGACCGATATCTCAGCGCGATGCTCGCGAAGGGGTTGCGCGAACATGCGTACGCGGTCGACGTCGTGCCCGACGGGGACGCGGCGATCGGGCTGTCGGCAATCAATGAATACGACGTCATCATGCTCGACGTGATGATGCCGAGGCGTGACGGGTTCGCCGTCTGTCGCGAGCTCCGGCGGCGCGGGATCGACGCGCCGGTGCTCATGCTCACGGCGCGCGACAGCGTGTCGGACAAGGTGGAGGGGCTCGACGCGGGCGCCGACGACTACCTCGCGAAGCCGTTCGAGTTCGCCGAGCTGCTCGCGCGGCTCCGCGCCCTGCTGCGCCGCGCGCGCGAGATCCGCGAGCCGGAGATCACCATCGCCGACCTGGTCGTCGACACGCGCGGCCAGACGGCGCGCCGCGGCGGCACGCTGCTCCCGCTCACGACCAAGGAATACGCGCTGCTCGAGTATCTCGCCCGCAACGTGGGGCGCGTCGTCGGCCGCGCCGACATCAGCGCCCACGTCTGGGACGACAACCACGATCCCGGCTCGAACGCGATCGACGTCTGCGTGACACGCCTCCGGCGCAAGGTGGACAGCGGCCGCGCCCCGCTCATCCACACGCGGCGCGGCGCCGGCTACGTCCTCGCCCAGCTGAACGAGGAGTGATGCGCTGATGCTGGACAGCGTACGCGGCCGCCTCGCGCTCTGGCACACGGCCATCCTCGCCGTGATGCTCGCCGCGTTCGCCATGGCGACGGACCTCTGGCTCGAGCACGCCGCCGGCCGTCGCGAGGATCGCTTCCTCGTGGAATCCACCCTCGCCTTCCGCGCGAACGTGATGGCCGAGCTGGAGGAGGTGCCGCTCGACACGGCGATCCAGCAGGCGCTCACCGAGTTCCGACTCGCCAACGTCACCTTCCTCGTCGTCGACTCGACGGGGCGCCGGTACGGGAGCCGCCCGCCGGCCACGCGCGTGCGGCAGCAGGTGAGCCCCGACGCGGCCGCCGTCGAGCGGGCGACGCGCATGCGGCACCGCGGCTTCGTCACCGTCGGGCACGGCGAGGAAGAGCATCGCCTGTTCGTGCTGCCGACGTCGCTCGGGCCGCATCGCGCCACGATCGTCGCCGCGGAATCGCTGGCCGACCTGCACGAGCTCCTCGACGACACGCGCGACGGATTCCTCGTCGCCATCCCGCTCGGCCTCTTCGTCGCCTGGCTCGGCGGGAACGCGCTCGCGCGCCGGAGCCTCGCTCCGGTGTCGGCAATGACGACGCGCGCTGCCGAGATCGGCGCGTCGAGCCTCCACGAGCGGTTGCCCGTCGGGAATCCGCGCGACGAGCTCGGTCGGCTCGCCACGGTGTTCAACGATCTGCTCGCGCGGCTCGACGCCGCCTTCGAGCAGCAGCGGCGCTTCATGGCCGACGCGTCGCACGAGCTGCGCACGCCGGTGTCGATCATGCGCGGCGAGGCCGACATCGCGCTCTCCAGGGAGAAGCGCTCGCTCGAGGATTATCGTGGCGCGCTCGAGGTCGTGCGCGCCGAAGGGCGCCGGCTGTCGCGCATCGTCGGCGATCTCTTCCTCCTCGCGCGCGCCGACGCGGGGCAGCAGCCGCTCGCGCCCAACGAGCTCTATCTCGACGAGCTCGTCTCCGACTGCGTGCGTGCCGTGCGGTCGCTCGCCGTGCGCCGCTCCGTGCTCGTGCACTGCGCGCTGGAACCGCCCCCGCCCGCCGAAGTCGACCGTGGCGACGCGGGGCCGCCACTCTATCACGCCTACCGTGGCGACGAGGAGCTGCTGCGCCGGCTGCTCGTCAACCTGCTCGACAACGCGATCAAGCACGCGCCGCCGGACAGCACGGTCGACGTCGATCTCCTGAGTGACGCGTTCGGGCATCGCGTGCGCGTCATCGACCATGGGCCCGGCATTCCGACCGAGGCGCGGGCGCACGTGTTCGAGCGCTTCTTCCGCGCCGATGCGGCGCACGCGCGCGACGCGGAGTCGGAGACGGGGGGCGCCGGCCTCGGTCTCGCCATCGCGCGATGGGTCGCCGAAGCGCATGGCGGCTCGCTCACGCTCGTCACGTCGCGAGCGGGCGAGACCGTGTTCGAGGCGTGGCTGCCGAGGAAGACCGCGCTGCCTGCGGAACAGCTCGTCGAAGCGTAATCCTCGCGACAGGTCGCACGGCGTAGCGTACACGCGGAGCGAGGCGAGTCCTCGGTCCCGTGAACGCCCACCTGGGAGGAAGCCATGCACAGCTCGAGGCATCTGTTGATCGCCGCCGTCGTCGCCGTCGGATCGTTCGCCTTCGCGTCGACGTCCGGCGCGCAGCAGACGGCGAAGCACACGATGACGAAGACCACGACGACCGTGCACGTGAAGGGCGACCCCAAGCTCAAGGCCGAAGCCAAGGTCAGCGAAGCCGACGCGATCGCCACCGCGGAGAAGGAGGTGCCGAACGGCAAGATCGAGTCGGCCGAGATCGAGCGCGAAGGCGGGAAGCTGGTCTACTCGTTCGACGTGAAGGCGCCGCACAAGAGCGGCGTCGAGGAGGTTCAGGTCGACGCGGCAACGGGCTCGGTGGTGAAGAAGGAGCACGAGTCGGCGAAGGCGGAGAAGGCGGAGATGAAGAAGGAAGCCAAGGCGATGAAGAACGAGAGCAAGAAGCCCAAATGATCTCTCGCACGTCGCCCCTCCGCGCGCGCATCGTCTCCGGCATCGCCACGCTCCTCGGCGTGGCGATCGCCGGTGCGGCCGGCGCACAGTCAGCAGGCGGCTATCACGTCGCGCAGCGCATCCCGCTCGGCGGGGAAGGGGGTTGGGACTACATCGCCGTCGACACGGCGCGCGGCCGGCTGTTCATCTCGCGCTCCGATCGGGTCATGGTCGTCGATCAGGCGACGGGAAAGCAGGTCGGCGAGATCACCGGCCTGAATCGAGGTCACGGCATCGCGCTCGACTACGCGACGAACCACGGCTTCGCGACCTCGGGCGCCGACAGCACGGTGACGATGTTCGACCTCGGCACCCTCGCCGTCTTGAAGCGCACCGTCGCCGGGGTGGACGACGACGCGGTGCTGTACGATCCGGCGTCGAAGCGCGTCTTCACGATGAACGGCGACGCGGGAACGGCGAGCGTGCTGGATCCCGCGAGTGGTCAGCGAGTGGGAAGCATAGACCTTGGCGGGAAGCCGGAGTTCGGTGTCACCGACGGTGCGGGGAAACTGTACGTCAACATCGAGGACAAGGGCGAGGTCGTCGAAGTCGATCCGGTGGCGCTGAAGGTGACGCGTCGCTGGTCGATCGCGCCGTGCGAGGAGCCGACCGGCCTCGCGATGGACGTGGCGCACCGGCGCCTGTTCAGCGTGTGCGGGAACAAGACGATGGCCGTCTCCGACGCGGCGAGCGGGAAGCTCATCACGACGCTGCCGATCGGCGCCGGCGTGGACGGCGCCGCATTCGACGCGGTGAGCGGCAACGCGTTCGCGTCGAATGGGGAGGGCACGGTGACGGTCGTGCACGAGGACGCGCCCGACAAGTTCCGCGTCGCGTCGACCGTCCAGACGATGGCGGGCGCACGCACGATCGCGCTCGATCCCAAGACGCACCGGGTGTACACGGTCGGCGCGCGGTTCGGCCCGATGCCCGCGGCCGCAGCCGGCAGCACGGGACGGCGTCGTCCACCGATGATCCCCGGATCGTTCACCCTCGTCGTGCTGGAGCCCTGAAGCCCTCCCGACGGGGTCAGATTCCTTGAAAAACGCTACCGCTCGCGG
>Ga0070659_100003600_pt1 | contig 11025 bp, 9 predicted proteins | sample KBSC23metaG_FD_64666 | JGI IMG/M metagenome (GOLD analysis project Ga0070659, IMG submission 64666) | Corn rhizosphere microbial communities from Kellogg Biological Station, Michigan, USA - KBS C2-3 metaG | ecosystem: Host-associated > Plants > Roots > Rhizosphere > Soil ...
CGCACCACTCCGCCCACGTTCGGCAGCGGCAGCTGCACACTCGGCAGCAGCTGGGCCGCCGCCGGCGCGGCGAGCGCCGCCAGCGCCAGGGGCGCCAGGACGACCAGAACTCTGCGGCGGTGGCTCATGGTAACGCTATAGCCTAGACATTGGCCTGAATTGAGGACTCAGGGATGAAACGCCTCACGCCGGTCGTTTCATCCATCGACAGAGGTTGGTCCCGGTGGCTTTCGAGCAGGAGATCGTCGCTCTGCTTCCGCGCCTGCGCCGCCTGGCGCGGGTGCTGACGCGCGACGCCACGGCCGCCGACGACCTCGTGCAGATCGCCGTGGAGCGCGCCCTGACGCGTCGCGACCAATGGCGGCCGGGCACGCGCCTCGACAGCTGGGTGATGCGGATCATGAAGAACGCCTGGATCGACGAGACGAGAAGCCGGGCCCGTTGGGGCAAGGTGCTGCATGAAGAGGACGCCGGCGTGAACGTGTCCGACGTCACCAGCGACCCGGCCGAGAGCATGGCCATCGCCCAGGCCATGGCGAAACTGCCGGACGAGCAGCGGATCGCGGTCGCCCTGGTGCTGATCGACGGACTCTCCTACGCCGACGCGGCCGAGGTGCTGGAGATCCCGCCCGGAACCCTGAACAGCCGTCTGGTGCGGGGCCGGATGGCGCTGATGGAGATGCTGGACCAATGAGCATCACCGACGAAACCCTGATGGCCTATGTCGACGGCGAACTCTCCGAGAGTGAGCGGCTGAAGGTTGACTCCGCCGTCGCCGCCGATACCGCGCTGCAGGAGCGACTGGAAAAGCACCGCCGTTTCCGAGCCAGGATGGGCGGGACGTTCGCGAACGTGCTGGAGGAGCCCGTGCCCGAGCGGCTGCTGAAGGCCGCCAAAACCACGAACGTCGTTCCCTTCCCTGCCCGCCGCCGCGCCGCGCCTGCCTGGGCCGCGATCGCCGCAACACTGGTCGTCGGTGTGGTCGCCGGCCTGTCGGTTCCGCGGGGACCACAGCCCACGATCGGCTCGGACCTGAAGGCGCATGGCGCTCTCGCCGCCGCACTGGACAACCAGCTGGCCTCGAGTCCTGCCCGGGGAGCCATCGTGCGCGTAGGCCTGACATTCCGCAGCGCCGACGGCTACTGCCGCACCTTCACCGAGAAGACAGTCGCCGGTCTCGCCTGCCGGGAAGGCTCGAACTGGAAGGTTCGCATGGCCGTGGCCCAGGATGCCGCTCCGACCGGAGATTACCGCACCGCCGCCTCCGAGACGCCCTCCGCCATCCTCGAAGCCGCGCAGAACCTGATGGTCGGTGACCCGCTGGACGCGAAGGCCGAAGCCGCGGCGCAAAAAGCCGGCTGGCGCTAGCCCGTGAACTTGCCGTCGCTGTCTGCGATCTTGCGCAGATACGGCGAGACCTGAGCGCCCAGTTCCTCCAGCCGCGCGGCGATCTTGTCCGCGCCTACATGGTCGGCCCAGTACATCGGACCGCCCCGAGCCACCGGCCAGCCGTAGCCGTTCACCCAGACCACGTCGATGTCGCTGGCGCGGATGGCAATGCCTTCGTCGAGGATCTTCGCGCCCTCGTTCACCATCGGATAGAGGCAGCGCTCGAGGATTTCTTCCTGGCTGATCGGGCGTGAGTTCCCGCCCTTCTTCGCCACGAAGTCCTTCACCACGCCCTCGACCACGGGAGACGGCACGGCCCGCCGCTCCTCGTCGTAGTCGTAATAGCCGGCGCCGGTCTTCTGTCCGCGCCGGTCCATCTCGCAGAGGATGTCGCGCAGGGTCTCGCTCTTCGAGTTCTCCTTCGACCAGCCGATGTCGAGGCCGGCAAGGTCGCTCATCGCGAACGGCCCCATCGGGAAGCCGAACGCCGTCAGCGCCCTGTCGACGTCCCACGGCATCGCGCCCTCCAGCAGCAACGCCTGGGCGGCCTGCTGGCGCGGGAAGAGGATACGGTTGCCCACGAAACCCGGGCAGACGCCAACAACGGCCGCGATCTTGCCGATCTTCTTCGCCACCGCGAGCGATGTCGCCACGACTTCCTTCGAGGTCTTTGCCGCGCGGACGATCTCCAGCAGCTTCATCACGTTGGCTGGCGAGAAGAAGTGCAGGCCAATCACCGCCTCGGGCCGCTTCGTCGCGGTGGCGATTTCGTTGATGTCGAGTGCGGAAGTGCTGGTGGCCAGGATCGCGCCGGGCTTCGCGATCTGGTCGAGGCGGGCGAAGATGTCCTTCTTCACCTGCATGTTCTCGAACACCGCTTCGACGATCAGGTCACAGTCGGCGAGATCGGCCAGATCGAGCGAAGGGGTCAGGCGACCGATCCGCTGCTCCACTTCCTCCATCGTGAAGCGGCCTCGCGCCGCCGACCGCTCATAGTTCTTGCGGATCACGCCCAGACCGCGGTCCAGCGCCGTCTGCGCTGTCTCTACGATGGTCACCGGGATGCCGACGTTCAGGAAGTTCATCGAAATCCCGCCGCCCATGGTGCCGGCGCCGATCACGCCGACTTTCGCCACCGGAAGGATCGCGACCTCCGGCCCGATGTCGGGCACGTTCCAGCACACTTGTTGGGCGCGTTCGAGATGAGCCTTTGCGGCGGCGGCTTCGTCGGGGGAGACGGTCAGGAGATCGGTCATCTGGGTCGTCCGGATTGGGGGAGCGCCGAACCTACCCGCGCGCCCGGCGTTCAGGCCAGCGATGTCGGACGAAATCCTCGATGCGGTGGTGATAGGCGCCGGACCGGCCGGGCTGACCGCGGCGATCTATCTCGGGCGCTTCAGGCGGCGGTTCGTGGTGATCGACGGCGGCGATCCGCGCGCGGGCTGGATACCCATCAGCCACAATCACCCGGGCTTTCCGGATGGCATCCCGGGCGCGGAGCTGCTGGCGCGGCTTCGCGAGCAGGCCCAACGCTATGGTGCCGAGATCGTCCGCGACCGCGCCGAGCGGCTCGAGCAAACGAGCGACGGTTTTCTCATTCACCTGGAGAGCGGCTCCCTGAGAGCCCGCAAGATACTGCTGGCCACGGGTGTGAAGGATAACGAGCCGAAACTCGGTGACATCTTCGACGCGGTGCAACGCAAGCTGATCCGCATCTGCCCGATCTGTGACGGCTACGAGTGCACCGGCCAGAGCATCGGGATCGTCGGCTCCAGCGAGAAAGGGGCGCGGGAGGCGATCTTCATGCGCACCTACTCCGACCGCGTGACCCTGATCCATGTCAACGCGCCGCGAACTCTTCCTGAGGCGGAACGCCGAATGCTCGCGGAAGCCGGCATTGATGTCGTCGAAACCAACATCAACGCTGTGCACATCGAGAACGACCGCATCGCCGCCTTCGACTTCGAGGACGGCGTCATGCGGCGCTTCGACGTGATCTACTCGGCGCTTGGGACGACGCCGCAGGGCCAGCTGGCCGAAGAACTGGGTGCGGAAACCGACCAGGTCGGCTCGCTGATCGTCAACAACCATCAGATGACGAGCGTCGAGGGGCTGTACGCGGCCGGAGACCTGGTGCGGGGGCTGAACCAGATGACGGTCGCCGAAGCCGAGGCGGCCGTCGCCGCGACGGGGATACACAACGCCCTGCGCGAACAGGGCTTATGAGCTCGCGCCGTCGAGGCGCTTGCCCAGCCGGCCGAGGTCCCGGAGCCCGACCACCGGTTCCGCCTTTTCAGCAGCCAAGCTCGGAACGCCAGGCCGGAGCCGGCGTTTTCATCACGCCAACTCCACAAGCGAGAAGGCCTTCTGAAAGACCGGCCCGGGGTCCGACACGCCCCCCCGACACCGAAGCCCCGGGCCGGCGCTTTCCACCATCCCAAAATCGCAAGAAGAGCTGCGGCCCGCTTCAATATCCGGCGCTCGTCGAATGGGTTCAACCGTGCTGATTTGAGCCTTCCCTGTTCGATTTGCGGCGCGGAAAATCCGAAATCTTGAGCCGTTGTGCAGAGGGTAAACGCCTCTGCGAACTAACCTCTGGCGCCGCAATTGTGTGCAAAAAGAGCGGGCTGCGGATAACTTGGTAGTTGATCTTAAACTTCTTTCGGATCAAAGGAGGCCATTCACCACGCGTTGGAGGCGCGCGAAAAATGGAAGACAAGGCCCAACTTGTTGAGCTGACCGCGGACATCGCGGCGGCTTATCTCTCGGCCAATACGGTTCCCGCCGGCGATCTGCCCGGCCTGATCCAGACGATTCACCAGGCTCTGTCGGGCGTTTCTTCGGGCGCCGGCGCGGCTCCCGCCGCCGAGCCCGCCAAGCCGGCCGTTCCGGTCAAGAAGTCGATCACCCCGGACTACCTGATCAGCCTGGAAGACGGGAAGAAGTACAAGTCGCTGAAGCGCCACCTGCGCACCAAGTACAGCATGACGCCGGACGAGTACCGGTCCAAGTGGGGCCTGCCCAAGGACTATCCGATGGTGGCGCCGAACTACGCGAAGGCGCGCTCGGAAATGGCCCGCAGCATGGGCCTGGGCCAGGGCGGCCGCGGCCGCAAGCCCGCCGCCGCTTCCGCGGCTCCCAAGACCGCCAAGGCTGCGAAGCCCGCAAAGGCGCCCAAGGCCCCGAAGGCTCCCAAAGCCGCCAAGGCCGCCGCTCCCGGCAAGCGCGGCCCGGGCCGTCCGCCCAAGGCCGCCAAGGCCAACGGCGGCGCGACCGCGGCGCCCGCCAAGCGCGGCCCCGGCCGTCCCAAGAAGAACAAGTAGGACAGTTTCGAAAGTAACGAACACAGGCGGCGGCGGGAGCAATCCCGCCGCCGCTTTTCTTTTGTCCAAAGGGCGGCCGGAGGCAGGCGCGCGTATGGACGTGTGTGTGGGAACCGGGCGAAAAGAACTGGCGTCTCGCACGCAGGCACATGCCCGGATGGACGCAGGCGCGCGCGAGAGAGCTTCGGAGGCGGTGCAGTCATGCGCCGCATTATGAGGCGAGCAGATCCGGGGCGGATAGTTTCCCCCGCCGAGAAAGCGGGGAAAAAGAAAAAGGCGGCCGCGGAAGCTGCGGCCGCCTTTCAGGTTATCCGGGTTCGAAGGGGACCGAACCGGAGAGGTTCTAGAAGCCTTTGCGTATCGAGAGCCCGATCAGCCGCGGATCCAGCACGAAAACGTTGGTGGTCAGGTCGGTATCATCCGAGTTCAGGAAGGCGTCTGTGATCGGGGTCTTGTCCAGAACGTTCTTGGCGTAGAACTCGATCTTTAGGTTGTCCTCGGGCCGCTCCAGCCACACCGACAAGTTGACGTTGTACCAGCCGTGCAGCTTGTCATACGGGTTATCGTTGTAGACCCGCGCCCAGCTTTGCGACTGCCAGTAGGCATCGCCCCGCAGCGTCGCGCGCCAGCCGTCTGCAAGGTCGAAGCCGTACTGCGCCCCGATATTCGCCGTCCAATGAGGTGAGTTCGGCAACTCGTTGCCCGCCAGGCTATCGTATAGCCCCGCGCCCCCATTCAGTTCGGGGTAGTTGCTGACGTCGTAGGGCGTGTTTCCGAACGCTGAATCAAGCGGTGGATTGGCGCCAAAGATTTTCAGAAGGCCCGCAACGCCGCCACACAGGTTGTAATAGCCGCCGCTGGTTGGATCCTTCAGATAGTCCTCGGCGACGTGCAGGGGGACCACACAGTTCGAAGGCAGCTGCACCCAAGGCTTCACCAGTACATAGTTGGGGTTCGATTGGGTGCGGTTCATGATGTCGATCGACTTCATGCCCTTCCCGATCTCGGTATCCAGATATCCAAGGTTGCCGATCACCTGGAAGTCGCGGGACGGCGCGAAGACGCCCTGGAATTCCAGGCCCCATACCTTGGCATCGAAGTTTTCGTTCACGGCCGTCCGGTCGCGGATTTGAGAGACCTGGTAGTCCGTGTAGTCATAGAAGAAGGCATCGGCATTCAGCGTAAGACCGCCGCCCAATAGAGTATTCTTCGCGCCAACCTCAAACGCATTCACGAATTCCGGTCTGAACGTCGGCTCGTATTCAGCTGCGGTGAGTTTCAGCACCGGGATGAAATGGGCAGACTTCACGAAATCCACGGTGTCCTGCGAATATCCATGAGCCAGCATCTGCGCGGCGATTTGATCTTCGGTCGCGAACCCTGGTTGCGGCGGGTTGGCGCCACCGCCTTTGTAGCCGCGAGAGTAGAAGGCATAGACCATCGTCTGATCTGTGAACGAAAGGTCCGGCTTCCAGTCGACGCCGAGACGGCCTGTCCACTCGCCCCAATGCTGCTTGATCGGCGCCAACTCCGGATATCCGATCGCGACGGTGCCGCCGGTGAGGAGGCCGGGCGAAAGCAGGATCTGGCTCGGCACCGGCGTGAACACCTTGCGGTCGTCGGTGTAGCGTAACCCGGCCGTCACCTTCAGCGCGGGTGTCGCCTGCCAGTAAACCTCGCCGAAGGCGGCGCCCGACTTCAAGCGGTATGGGTTCTTGCTGCGGAAGTAGTTGTGGCCCTGGCCGTTGATGCTCTCGATCGGGTTGGGATCAATGTAGGGACAAGCCGAGTCCGGCGCGTCGGACGGACCTGGGGGCGTAAAGCCAATCCCGAACAAGTTCCTGAAATCGTTACCGAACGCGCAAGTCGTGAGCTCGGTGAGGTTGACGTCCAGGGTCTCATTGAACGGCGGCATCATCGCGAAGGCCGTGATGAGATTGTAGAACACGTAGTAATCGACCAGGACGTTGAACTTCGTGTAGTTGGCCCCGACGCTGAAATTCACCGGCCCGTCGAAGTCGGACTGCAGGCGGACTTCCTGGGCGAATTGCGTGGACTTGGCCTGCGAGATGTCGAAGCCCGCGAGAGTGTTGGAGCAGCCGAGCTGGGGATCGCAGAAGATGCCGCCGGCCGCCAGTTTCGTATAGTCGCCGTACGGCCCGGGCGTGAGCTGCGCGGTGTCTGTGAAGATCGGCAGCGTATTGAAGCGGTTGAAATCCTGGAAGGAATATACCGAATCCTTGTCGTAAGCCGTCTGCGAGGCGAAGTGCAGGTGCGGGCTGACGTCAACATCAAGGTTCAGCTCCACCACGTCGGCCTTGGCGCGATAACGGGGATCGCGGAATGAGGCGATGGTTCGCAAGTCGGGCGACTGCATCATGCCGCCGTAGGGGTCAGTTATATTGATCAGGGTTCGATAGTTGCCCTGGCTGTCCTGGCCCAGGTTCCACAGGCTCTCGCCCAAAACACCCATCGCGAACACGAAAGGAAGCGCCAGGCCGTTTGGCGTGCCAAAGGCGCTGTCATTGTAGAGCGAACCGGGGAGGCACCCTTGACTGAAGAGCGAAGGCAGGAGGCCTGGATGTTCGTACCAGAACCCGCTGGCTGGATACCCCTCCATGATGAAGGTGGAGCCGTCAGTGGTCGTGTTGCCGATCTTCGACGGCCCCGGGTCGCGGTGGCACAACTGCTTGCCGGTGCGGGAGCGGTTATCGTCTTCGTTGAAACGCTCCCAGATAAGGTTGGAGCGAATGTTGTCGGTCGGGTTGAAGCCGATGGTCAGGCGGCCCGACCATAGGTCGCGGCCGTTGACGTGGTTCTTGGTGACCGAGTTGTAGTCGTAGCCCTGCCGGTCGGTGAGCGACCCGGCAAAGCGGACGCCGAGCTTGTCCTCGATCAGCGGGACGTTGACCATCGCTGACAGCCGCTTGGCGTGGTAGTTGCCGACCTCGCCCTTCAGCCAGCCGTCAAACTCGTGAAGGTTCGGCTTGGCGCTGATGACGTTGATCACGCCGGCCGTCGCGTTGCGGCCGTAAAGGGTGCCCTGCGGGCCGCGCAACACTTCCACGCGCTCGACGTCGAAGTATTCCTGTTCGAACAGGCGGTTCTGAATGAGCGCGATGTTGTTGAAGCTCACCGCCACGCCGGGATCGGTCGTGGCGCTGACCGCCTTGGTGCCGATGCCGCGGATGGAGAAGTTATAGCTGGTGAAGTTGTTCTTCGAGAAGGTGACGTTCGGGATGGCCTTCAGCAGGTCAAAGCCGCCTTCGATCTTCTGCTCTTCCAGGCTCTTCTCCGTAAAGGCGCTGATGGCGATCGGGACATCCTGGATCTGCTCTTCTTTCTTCTGCGCAGTCACAATCAGCGCCTGGACGGTGCCGTCAGCGCCGTCCCCCGCGGCGCTTCCCGACTGGGGGGCGGCGGTGATCCGCACGGCGGTGGGGCTGACGAAGTCGTAGTGCAGGCCCGAGCCGTCGAGCAGCGCGATCAGGGCGTCGCGGGTGCTGAGGTCGCCTTGCACCGCCTTCGCGGTCCGGCCTGCAACCATGTCATGCGGTGCGGCGACGGAGATATGCGCCTGGCGGCCGAGATCGAGCAGCGCGGTGGCGAGCGGCTGTTCGGGAATGTTGAAGCTGGTGAGTTGCTCCTGGGCATGAGCCGCGGGCGCAGTGGTCAGCGCCGCCAGTATTGCGGCGGCTGAACCGCTCGCCAGAGCCGAATATTTGGAGCGTTTGGACATGACCGGTTCCCCCCGTTTGTTGTCGTCCTCGCTCGTTGTGACGACGGGGGTCCGTTCCACCCTACCTATCCTGACGCAGAATTTTCGCTGATCAGCAGATCGGCGCGCGGCTGGCGTTCGATCTGGGCGCCGAGCAGGTCGCCCAGGGTTTTCAGCGTCCGCTCGCGATCCTCCACCTGCAGGCGCAGGGTCACGCGGCGCGCGGCGAGGTCGGGGTCGTCGACCTCGATCGGGCGGTCATAGAAGCGGTTCAGGTCCTCGACCACCTGCCCGACGGTGGCGTCCTCGTAGCCGACGATCCGCAGACGCCATTCGGCGACGCTGGAGGCGTCCACTGGCGTAACGAGCGGCTTGCCGTCGGGTCCCATACGCAAGCGCTGGCCAGCGGAAAGGTCGGCGAGTTTCCTGCCGTGCAGGTCGGCGACGGTCAGCACGCCGTCGGTCACGGATACATCGAGGTCGCCGTCGCGGCAGCGGACGTTGAAGGTGCCGGTCCCGCCGATCCGGTAATCGCCGGCGCGGACCAGGAACGGCCGCCTCGGGTCCTTCTTGACGAAGAAGACCGCCTCGCCGTCGTCCATGCGGACCGACCGCTGCGCGCGCGTGATGTCGTAGGAGACGCGGGTCGCGACGTTGAGGCCCACCACGCTGCCGTCGTCCAGGCTCGCGGTGCGCTGCTCGCCGACGTGGGTGCGGAGGGTGTGGCCGAAGGGGTGCAGGAGCACCACGCTCGCGCCGCCGACCAGCACCGCCAGCGAGGCCGCGATGGCCGCCCAGCGGCGGACCGGGCGCGCGGGCTTCGGCGGCGCGACGCCCAGCTCGCGCAGGGCGCTCATCTCGCCCCACAGCTCGTGCATGCCCGCCAGCGCGGCCTGGTTCTTCGGGTCGGAGCGCCATGCGTCGAAGGCGGCGCGTTCGTCGAGCGTCATCGGCCCGCGGCGTAGCGCGGCGAACCACGCGGCGGCTTCGTCGCGCGTCCCCTCGTCCACCCTGATCGGTCCAGCTTCGCCTGCCATTCGAACCTTTTGACGTTTGAGCCAAGGTTTACCCCCGCTCAATCGCCGTCGACCTCCCTTGAAAGCTGCGCCATCGCGCAGGACATATGTTTTTCGACTGTCTTGATGCTGACGCCGGCGCGGCGCGCGATCTGCGCGTAGCTCAGCCCCTCCAGGCGGTGCAGCAGGAAAACCTCGCGGCGCTTCGGCGGCATGCGTTCGATGCAGGCCATCGCCCGCTTCAGCCGCTCCGAGGCGATCAGGATGCGTTCGGGACTGGCGGCCGGGTCGGCGGCGTCGGCTTCCTCGGCGCGGAACAGGGCGGCGGTGCGGCGCTTCGAACGCAGCTTGTCGATGACGGCGTTGCGGGCGATGCGGAACAGCAGGTGGACGGGCTTTTCGACCTGCGCCTTGCCGCCCGCCTCGACGGTTTTCAGGAAGGCGTCCTGGACGAGGTCGGCGGCCTCCTCCGGCCCGGCGCGGCTGGCGATGGCGCGCAGGCGGGGCCCGCGCTCGGCGTACGCCCGCGCCAGCTCACCCGACAATCCCGACCGCCGCTCTTCCCCGGCCACAACGCGCCTCCCGCACGTATACGCGTACGAGCGTCCCGCCGGGCCGGCAGGGGTGTCAAGACAGCTGAAGGCGCTCCATCACCCGGTCGCTGATCCGCTGGCAGCGGGCGCCGAGGAAGGGGAAGGCTTCGGTGACGGCGGAGGCGAGCCTGGCGTCCAGCGCCTGGCGCAGCATGGCGCGCGCGCGGTGCAGGCGGGTTTTCACGGTCGCCGGGTTGAGACCCAGCGCCTGGGCCGTTTCCTCGATGCTGCAATCCTCGACATCGCGCATGACGAAGACGATCCGGAAGTTATCCGGAAGATCATCGACGGCTTCTTCGAGTATTCGCCTGATTTCGCTGCGGGCCACATCCGCCTCCGGATTCGCCGCTGTAGGGAGCATGATCACCTGGGCGGTTTCGCGGTTTTCGAGCGTATCGACTTCCACCGTGGGCCGGCGCCGCCGCAGCCGCTCGCGCGCCTCATTCAGCGTGATGCGGGTCAGCCAGGTCAGGATGGCGGAGTCGCCCCGAAAATCGGCCAGCTTGCTGAACGCGCGGACATAGACCTCCTGCACCACGTCTTCCGCCTCGACTTCGTCGCGCAGCACGGCGCGCGCGGTGCGGAAAAGGCGCTGGTTGCAACGCTGCATGATGGCGCGGAAGGCGTCGGGCTCTCCGGCCTTGGCCAGCCGGACGAGTTCAGGCTCGGGAAGCCTGCTGTAGTCGAGCGCGCGGCGTTGCATCGCCATGATTATCGCCTCACCGAGCCAGTTCCGCGAGGAATTCGCGGCGAACCGTTTCGTCCTGATAGACGCCCAGGAACCGGCGGGTGACGAGGCAGGCGCCCTGTTTGTTCACCCCGCGCGAGGCCATGCACTCGTGCGCCGCCTCGACCACCACCGCGACGCCGCGCGGCTGCAGCACGCGGTCCAGGGTGTCGGCGATCTCGGCGGTCAGCCGCTCCTGGATCTGCAGGCGGCGCCCGAACGCCTCGACCAGGCGCGCGAGCTTGGAGATGCCGACCAC
>Ga0070659_100003604_pt1 | contig 11022 bp, 11 predicted proteins | sample KBSC23metaG_FD_64666 | JGI IMG/M metagenome (GOLD analysis project Ga0070659, IMG submission 64666) | Corn rhizosphere microbial communities from Kellogg Biological Station, Michigan, USA - KBS C2-3 metaG | ecosystem: Host-associated > Plants > Roots > Rhizosphere > Soil ...
CATGAAGCCGGCGTGCGGGCCGCCGAACCCCATCGGTACGCCGAACCGCTGGGCCGACCCGACCGCGACGTCGGCGCCCCACTCCCCCGGCGGCGTCAGCAGGGTCAACGCGAGCAGGTCCGTGGTGACGGCGACCAGCGCGCCGCGGGCGTGTGCCTCGTCCACCAGCGGGCCGAGCGTTCGCACCGAGCCGCTCGAGCCGGGATAGGACAGCAGGACGCCGAAGCAGTCGCCGGCCGGCAGCCCGGCGCCGGCGTCGAAGACCTCGACGTCGAGGCCGAGCGGCTCCGCCCGCGTCGCGACGACCGCCAGCGTCTGCGGGTGGGTGTCGCCGTCGACGAGGAACCGATTTGATGTCGACTTAGAGCTACGACGACAAAGCGCCATCGCCTCGGCGGCCGCGGTCGGCTCGTCGAGCAGCGACGCGCCAGCGGTCGGCAACCCGGTCAGATCCGCGACGACGGTCTGGAAGTTGAGCAACGCCTCGAGCCGGCCCTGGGAGATCTCCGGCTGGTACGGCGTGTACGCGGTGTACCAGCCCGGGTCTTCGAGCACGCCGCGCAGGATCACCGGAGGCGTGACGGTGTCGTGGTAGCCGAGCCCGATCATCGACGTAAGGACCGTGTTGCGGTCGGCGAGCGCGCGCAGCTCGTCGAGGACGTCCTCCTCGCTCGCTGCCGCGGGCAGGCCGAGGACGTGATCGGAGCGGATGCCGCGCGGAACGGCCGCGTCGGCGAGCTCGCGGCGCGAGCCGTAGCCGATGACGGCGAGCATCTTCGCCTGCTCGTCGGCGGACGGTCCGATGTGCCGGTCGGCGAACCGGGTCTCGGCAATCTGGGTCACGGAGCCTCCTTGCGGTGCGGGCGCCCTGACGGCGCCCGACTACGTCGGGCTCCCCCTCTGTCATCGGGACCTGAGAGCTTCGGCGCCCATCGGATGAGCGACTTGCCCCGTCGGTGGAGCGCGCTACGACGCTCGCTTTCCAGAGTGCCCTGACCCGTGCGGTCCGCTGGCCTGAGAGGTTCCGGGGAGGTTGCTCCTTCGGCGCCCCGGTCTGGCGCGCCGGGGTCTCTCCCGCGCGGGATCGGCAGGCAGCTTTACGGTACCAGCGTCAGGCGCTGGTACGGCGTTGCCGACGCGCCGCGAGCTCGTCGGTGTCCACCGTGTCGGCGGCGCGCTCGGCCGGCAGCTCGGCGAGCGACCCTTCCACCTCGCGGACGACCCGGCCGACGGCGATGCCGAAGACACCCTGGCCGCCTTGCACCAGGTCGACGACCTCGTCGGGCGAGGTGCACTCGTAGACGGTGGTGCCGTCGCTCATCAGCGTGATCCGGGTGAGGTCGTCGACGCCTCGCTCGCGCAGGTGCGTCACCGCCGTACGGATGTTCTGCAGCGAGACGCCGGTGTCGAGCAGTCGCTTGACGACCTTCAGCATCAGGATGTCGCGGAACGAGTACAGCCGCTGCGAGCCCGAGCCGTGCGCGGGCCGCACCGAAGGCTCGACCAGGCCGGTGCGGGCCCAATAGTCGAGCTGCCGGTAGGTGATGCCGGCGGCGGTGAGGACGGTCGGCGGACGGTAGCCGACGCCGTCGGCCGGTGCGGCTTCCTGCAGCCCGAACAGCGCGCCCTGGTGTCCGCCGTCGCCGCTGTCCTTGGCCATGGCCACGCCTCCAGACGCATTTGGCCGACGCATTTCGCGCCGTCGCCGCTGCCGAACTTCACCGGTGGAATTCCGGGGCTTGACGGTAAGGCGGGAGTGGGTCGCCGTCAATCCTCAACCCGGTGTGTCCGGAGTCTCAGGTAGAGGTCGAGGTTGAATCTAGTCGAGGGTGAGCCCAGCGCTCAGTTGCCTTGCTCGCTGCCGGTCTCGAAGTCTTCCGGCGAGACCTGGTCGAGGAACTCCTTGAACCGTTCCACGACGTCGCCGTCTTCCTCGTCGTCGTTCTCGTCGGGGATGGACACGCCGGCCTCGGCCAGCACCGACTCCTCGGCGTAGATCGTCGTGCCAGTGCGCATCGCGAGCGCGATCGCGTCGGACGGGCGGGCGGAGACGGTCGCGCCGGAGCTGAACTGCAGGTCGGCATAGTAGATGCCGTCGCGCAGGTCGGTGATCGTCACCGACCCGAGCTCGGCACCGAGCGCCTCGATGACGTCCTTCAGCAGGTCATGCGTCAGCGGTCGGGCCGGGGTGACGCCTTGCTGCGCGAACGCGATCGCCGTGGCCTCGACCGCGCCGATCCAGATCGGCAGGTAGCGGTCGCCCTCGGTCTCCTTGAGCAGCACGATCGGCTGGTTGGAGGGGAGCTCGACCCGCACCCCGACCACCGTCAACTCGTGCACCCGGCACACTCCCCGTCGCGCCGTCCTGAAGGACGCGGCCCACGCTACACCGGTACGACGAGGGTCTCGGGGCGTTTGCGTCAGCGGCCGAACTGCGGGCGAAGCCCCGACCTGACGAGGGTCGCGTGCAGCTTGACGGACAGCGCGGCGAGCTCGCGGGCGACCTCCTCGGCCCGCCCGCGGGCCTCCGGATTGCGCTGGCGGACGAGTGGCGCGACGACCTGCTCGACCAACCCGACCTCGCGATCGGCGGCGGCGCGGAACGCGCGCAGGTGTCGTGGCTCCAACCCGAACCGGCTCATCTCCGCCACGGTCTTCGCGATGACCAGGGCGTCGCCGTCGTAGAAGCCGCCCGGGCGGGCGGCGACGAGGCCGAACTGCTCGAGCTGGCTGAGCTGCGCCGGCTCGATCGAGGCGGCGTCGATGAGCTCGTCGCGGGACAGCCGCAGCTCGCTGGTGTCGCGGCCGAACGTGTCCGGGCCGGGCAGGCCGTCGGCGGCGACCAGCGCCCGCGGCACCTGCGGGCCGCCGCCGGCTGCGTCCGGCGGCTCCAGACCGCGGTCGATCGCCTCGAGGTGCGCCTTGATCACCCGCAGTGGCAGGTACTGGTCGCGCTGCGCGGAGAGCACGTAGCGCAGCCGGGCGACGTCCTCGCGCGAGAACTTGCGGTAGCCCGACGGTGTCCGCTCCGGCTCGATCAGGCCCTCGGCCTCGAGGAAGCGGATCTTGGAGATCGTGACGTCCGGGTACTCCGGGCGCAGCTGAGCCAGGACCTCGCCGATGCTGAGGAAGGCGTGCGATGCCGTCGCGCTCACCCGCCGACCTCCCCTCCGCTGGTGAAGTAGACGAGCCGGAACTTGCCGATCTGCACCTCGTCGCCGTTGGACAGCGGCGCGTCGTCGATCCGCTCGCGGTTGAGGTACGTCCCGTTGAGGCTGCCGACGTCGCGGACGCTGAACGTGTCGTCGGCCCGGACGAACTCCGCGTGCCGGCGCGACACCGTGACGTCGTCGAGGAAGATGTCGCTCTCCGGGTGCCGGCCGGCGGTCGTCACGTCCTTGTCGAGCAGGAAGCGACTGCCGGCGTTCGGCCCGCGCTTGACCACCAGCAGGCCGGTCCCCCGCGGCAGCGCGTCGGTGCCGACCTCGGCCTGCAGCTCGCGTTCGGCCTCCTCGACCGACTCGAGCCCCGCCATCGAGATCGTGCTGGTCTGCTCCGCACCCCCGGCGCCGCCGCCGCCGCCGCCACCGGGAATGGTCAGCGGTGCGCCGCAGCGCGCGCAGAAACGGCTGTCGTCGGGGTTCTGCTGACCACACTGGGTGCAGAACACGGTAGCCACAGGCCACCCCTTCCAGGCCGACTGTCATGTTGAGGTTCAGGTGCCGTGCACCGTAATCGGGACACAGTGAAGGGTCAACCGGACCGGGCATGCCGATGCAAATCGGCGAACCCTCGAGCCGAGGGTAAGACGCCTACTCTTTGGTGAGTTCGCCGTACGCCGAAGAATCCAGCAACCCGCCGAGCCCGTCTCCCGTCACCGACAGCTCGGCGATCCAGCCCTCGCCGTACGGGTCGGTGTTGACCAGCTCGGGCCGGGACTCCAGCGCGTCGTTGCGCGCGACGACCTCGCCGGCGAGCGGCGCGTAGATCTCCGACACGCTCTTCGTCGACTCGACCTCGCCGAACGACTGGCCGGCGTCCACCGTGGCGCCGGCCTCCGGCAGGCTCACGTAGACGACGTCGCCGAGCGCCTCCTGCGCGTAGTGCGTGATGCCGATCCGCACCCGCCCATCGCCGAGGTCGCGAACCCACTCGTGCTCGGCGGTGTAGCGCAGGTCGTCAGGTATCACGGGCCGGTCCTCCGGAAGCGGTTCATGGTGTGGGCGCGGGAGCGGGCGAAGCGTAACGAGGCTTCGCCAGCGCTCGCAAGGCGGTCACCGACACGGACGGCGACGTGGTGACGATCGCGTGCGCGCCGGCGCTCGAGTCGACGGTGTCGACGACGCCGCCGGGGATGCCGAGCGCGGTCGCGAGCGTGCGCGGATCGCCGATCGCGACGAGGTGCAGCGGCGCGGTCAGCGCGACGCCGTCGACGGTGACGCGGCTGCCGAGGTCGCCGACCGCGGTCGAGGTGACGATGCGTACGACGCCGCCGGTCCCCGCGATCTGCATCGCCTCGGCGCCGGCGTCGCGCAGCTCCTCGATCGCGTTCAGGACCACGTCGGAGTGGATCTCCAGGCTCGGGTCCTGGATCGTCAGCACGATGCCGGGTCCACGCGCGGCGAGCGTCCCGGTCAGGATGCCGAGCGTCTGAGCCCGCGCGCGGGCCTGGGCCAGCGCGGCCGAGTCGCGGGTCGTGCCGTTGCTCAGCAGGGCGGCGCTGCGCTGCAGGTCGGCCACCTGCGACCGGAGCCGGTCGGCCCGCCCGGACAGGTCGGCGAGGATGCTCACCAGGTCGTCCGGCCGGGCACTCGCGAGGGTGCCGGAGCCGGCCGTCGTACGCACCTGGGTCACCAGCGCAAAGGCGAGCAGGCCGCAGAGCGCGGCGACACCGAGCTGCGCCGGGCTCGGCCGGGCGAACAACGCCCGTACCAGACGCTGGTGCAGCGACTCCCCGTCGGCGCTCACGCGCGGAACACCCGGCGGCGGATCGCCGCGGCGTTGGAGAAGATCCGGATGCCGAGGACGACGACGATGCTCGTGGACAGCTGCCCGCCGACGCCGAGCTTGTCGCCGACGTACACGATCAGGCTCGCGACCAGCACGTTCGCGACGAACGACACCACGAAGACGCGGTCGTCGAAGATCGCCTCGAGCCACGCGCGCACACCGCCGAACAGCGCGTCCAGCGCGGCGACCACGGCGATCGGCAGGTACGGCTGGAGGTCCAGCGGCACGGTCGGCTGGAGCACGAGTCCGAGCGAGACGCCGAGGGCGACGGCGATGAGGACGATCACGAGTGACCTCTCGGGGTTGCGGCGGTAGCGGGTCGGGCGAAGCGCAAGGTGGCGTCGGGCGCGGCCGGCAGGGTCAGCCTGCTCGCTCGGGCGTAGTCGAAGCGCAGGCCGTAGAGCTGGCTGGTGCCGCGCATCCGCGCCGCCGTGCGGCTGGCGCCGAACCGCGTCTCCATGTCGACCGCCGGGCCGATGGCGGTCACGACGTACGGCGAAACCTGCGGGCGGAAGTCGACGAGTACGGCGTCGCCGGCCTGGCGGATGGCGGACTGCGCGGTCAGGCGCTGTCCGTTCACCGCGATCGCCTCGGCACCGGCCGTCCACAGCGCGTTGACGACGTCTTGCAGCTGGCGGTCGGACACCCGGTTGTTGCCGCTGGCGGCGCTCCCGTCCGCGAGGGTCACGCGCAGCCCGGGCCCGACGACGGCGAGGTTGCCCAGCGCGAGCTCCGCGGCCGCGATCCGGCGAGCCAGCGCGGCGCCCGCGCCGGTCGAGGCGAGGCTCGCGTCCCGCAGCTTGGCCTGCTCCGCGCTCAACGTGGCGATCGAGCGCTCGAGCCGGTCGACCGTCGCGGACTGCCGGTCCACCGCGGCGATCAGCGCCGACCGCGACTTCGCCGCGGCGGGCGCGCTCGCCCGGGTCTGCACCGCGGCCACCACGATGACGAGGGTCGCGGCGGCGACGGTCGCACCGACGAGCGCCCACCTCGGGCGGTCGTCGACGCCCGCCGCCCGCTTGCGCGCCGCAGCCGCGGCGTAACCGGGGTCGAGGGCATCCGTCGACAAATCAACAAGGAGAGACATAGACGCGTCGGCGCGTTGCCGGCGCTGCGGCGGCGTCGTACTAGCCATGCGCCGCCTCGACGACGGCCGACCATTCGTCCAGCAGCCGCTCGGCCTCGCTCGCCGTCGTCGCCTCGGCCCACAGGTGGGTGACCGCCTCGGCGGGGTCCGGCAACACCAGCGCCCACCGCCCGTCCGGCTCGACCACGCGCACGCCGTCGGTGGTGTCCACCGTCCGCTCGCCCGCCGCCTCGAGGACAGCGCGCATGACCGCGCCCTTCGCCGCCCAGGGGGTGGCCAACGAACGCCGGAGCACCGCGGCCTGCGGGATCCGCGCGTCGATCTCGCTCATCGTCAGCTTGGTCCGCGCGACCAGCCCGAGCAGCCGGGCGAACGCCGCGATCCCGTCGACGGCGGTGGAGAACTCCGGTACGACGAAGCCCCCGCGACCGTCGCCGGCGAACACGACGTCCGCGCGGGCCGCGGCGGCGGACAGCAGCTGCGGCGCCGTACCGGTCCAGGCGATGCCGACCCCGTGGAAGTGCGCGACCTGCTCGGCCACCCGGGTCGTCGTGACCGGGAGGGCGACCAGGCCGGACCGGCGCTCGGCCGCGACGAGGTCCATGACCACGAGCAGGGCCCGGTCGTCGTGGATGACCTGGCCGCGCTCGTCGACCAGCGCGAGCCGCTCGGCGACCGGGTTGAATCGTGCCCCGAAGGCCGCCCGCGACGAGGCGACCAGCTCGCCGAGGCGTTCCAGCCCTTGCAGGTGCTGCTCGAGCGTCTCGGTCGGGTTGGTCTCGTCCAGCCGGTTGTTGACGACCAGCGCGTCGACGCCGAGCCGACCGAGCAGCGTCGGCAAGACGACGGCCGCCGAGCCGCCGGCGGTGTCGATCACGACCCGCAGATCGGCCTCCGCGACGCCGCCGGTGTCGACGCCGGCGAGGACCTCCTGGATGTAGGTCTCGACCGAGCGGGCGGGATAGGACAGCTGGGCGATCTCGCCCGGGAACGCGCGGCGGAACTCCTGCCGGCTGAAGACCCGCTCCAGCTTGCGCTGCCCGGCCGGCGAGAGGTCGGCGCCCTCCTCGTCGAGGAACACGATGTCGACGCTCTGCGAGTCGCCGGCGGTCGTGTGGATCATGACGCCGCCGACCGCGTCGCTGTGCGCGGTAGCGAACCGGGCCACGGGCGCGGGCGCGACCTCGAGGTCGCGGACGTCGATCGCGCTCGCGGTCAGCGCGCTCACGACGGCCCGTTTCAGCGCCGTCGCGGCGCGGGAGACGTCGCGGCTGGCCACGACGACGCTGCCCTTGTGCAGCGTGGTGGCCCACGCGCTGGCGAGCCGGACCGCCAGGTCCGGCGTGATCTCGACGTTGACCAGGCCGGAGACGCCGCGCGGGCCGAACAGGCTGCGGTGGCCGCGGGACTCCCAGATCACGCTGCTGGTCACGACCGCGCCCGCCTCGACCGTCTTGAACGGGTAGACGCGCACGCCGGCGGACAGGAAGGCCTCCTGCTCGACCACGCAGTCGTCGCCGACGACGGCCCCCTCGTCCGCCCGGGCCGCCCGCATGATGTCGGTGTTGCGGCCGATGACGCAGCCGCGAAGCCGGGCCCGCGGGCCGATGAAGACGTTGTCGTGAACGACGGTGCGTTCCAGCACGGCGCCGGCCTTCACGACGACGTTGCTGCCGAGGACGGTGTACGGGAGCAGGGATGCGCCGGCTTCGACCCGGCTGTAGTCGCCGACCAGCACCGGCCCGCTGAGCTCGACGTCGGGGTCGATCTCGGCGCCCTCGCCGAGCCAGACGCCGGGTGACACCTCGAACGCGTCCATCTCGACCTCAACCTGACGGTTGAGTACATCGATGTGAGCCTGTCGATAGCTCTCCATCGTTCCGACGTCTTCCCAGTAGCCCTCGAAGGCGTAGCCGTAGACCGGCGCGCCTCGAGCGAGCAGCCGGGGGAACACGTCCGCCGACCAGTCGACCTCCTCGCCCTCGGCCACCTCGTCGAGGACCTCGGGCTCCATCACGTAGATGCCGGTGTTGACCGTGTCGCTGAAGACCTGGCCCCAGGTGGGCTTCTCCAGGAACCGGTTGACCCGCCCGTCGGCGTCGCGGATGACGATGCCGTACTCGAGCGGGTCCGGCACCGCCTTCAGCCCGACCGTCACCAGCGCGCCGTGCTCGCGGTGGAACGCGACCATCTCGGAGAGGTTCGCGTCGGTGAGCGCGTCGCCGGAGACGACCAGGAAGGTGTCGTCGCGCAGCGCCGACTCGGCGTTCTTCACGCTGCCGGCGGTGCCGAGCGGGCGTTGCTCGGTCGCGTACTGCAGGCTCATCCCCAGCTCGTCGCCGTCGCCGAAGTAGTTGCGCACCAGCGAGGCCAGGAACTGCACCGTGACGACCGTGTCGGTGACGCCGTGGCGGCGGAGCAGCCGCAGCACGTGCTCCATGACCGGCCGGTTCGCGACCGGCAGCAGCGGCTTCGGCAGGTTCGCCGTCATCGGGCGCAGCCGGCTGCCCTCTCCCCCGGCCATGACGACGGCCCTCATGCGGCCACCGCGTCGGTGCGGATGAGCCGGCGCATCTGGGCGACGTACAGCCCGCCGGCCCACCAGTAGAGCGCGACGCCCCAGACGGTGAAGGCCCAGCCGGCCGCCTGCGCGACGTTCCCGAGCCCGCCGCCGGCGTCGGCGAGCAGCAGCAGCGGGATGGCGTAGAGGAGGTTGAGCGTCGCCGCCTTGCCGAAGAAGTTGACCGGCAGCGGGCCGTAGCCGTGCCGGCTCAGCACCGGCAGGGTCAGCGCGAGCAGCACGTCCCGGCCCGGGATTGCCACGGCGAGCCAGACCGGGATGACGCCACGGGCGGCGAGGGCGCTGATCGTCGCGAGGATGTAGAGACGATCAGCGGCCGGATCGAGCACCGCGCCGAGCCGGCTGGACTGGTTGAACCGCCGCGCGATCTTTCCGTCGGCGTAGTCGCTGAGACCGCCGAACGCGAGTACGCCGATCGCCCACCCGTTGGCCTCCGGGCCGAGCACGAGCCAGAGGAACAGCGGTACGCCGAGCAGCCGGAGCAGGCTGAGCAGGTTGGGAATGGTCCAGACCCGGTCAGCCGCGGCAGCGGCGCTCGGCGTTGGGCTCGTCATAGGGCTCGTCATGGTCGCAGCCGTACCAAATCACACCGGCGTCGCAGCCGATAGACTCTGCGGCCGGTGCCCTGGGGCGCCGTACGGGCTGTGGCGCAGTTTGGTAGCGCACTTGACTGGGGGTCAAGGGGTCGCAGGTTCAAATCCTGTCAGCCCGACGTACTAGCGGCCGCGCTTTTCTCGCGCCTTCACCGCCACCTCGACCGGCGTACCGCGGAAGCCGAACTGCTCGCGCAGCCGTCGTTCCAGGAACCGCCGGTACGACGCCTCCAACGGGCCGGTCGTGAACAGCACGAACCGGGGCGGCGCCACCCCGGGCTGGGTCGCGAACAGGATCCGCGGCTGCTTGCCGCCCCGAACCGGTGGCGGGGTGGCCGCGACGACGTCGCCCAGGAATGCGTTCAGCTCGGCGGTCGGCACCCGGAGCTCCCAGCTGGCCAATGCGTCGGTCAAGGCCGCCGCCAGCCGGTGCACCCCTCGGCCGGTGAGCGCGGAGACGTTGAGCCGCGCCGCCCACGGCACCCGGGCCAGCTCGCGCTCGGTGTTCTTGTCGATCTCGGCCCGCCGGTCGGCGTCGACGAGGTCGGCCTTGTTGAACGCGAGCACCAGCGCCCGGCCGGCCTCGATGACCTGCCCGATGACGCGCTGGTCCTGCTCGGTGATCGGCTCGGTGGAGTCGAGCAACACCAGCGCGACCTCGGCCGCCTCGATCGCGGCCGCCGTGCGCAGGATGGCGTAGTAGTCGGCGCCCTTCGCCTCGTGCGCGCGCCGCTTGAGGCCCGCGGTATCGACAAGGCGCCATGTCGAGTCATCGATCGTGACCAGGGTGTCGACCGGGTCGCGGGTGGTCCCGGCGGCGGGGTCGACCAGGGCCCGCTCCTCGCCGGCGAGCTTGTTCAGCAGGCTGGACTTGCCGACGTTCGGCCGGCCCACCAGCGCGACCCGGCGCGGCCCGCCGGCCTCCCGCCCACGGTCCGGCGGCGCCTCCGGAAGCTGGCGCAGGATCTCGTCGAGCAGGTCACCGCTGCCCCGGCCGTGCAGCGCGCTCACCGGCCGCGGCTCGCCGACGCCGAGGCGCCACAGGTCGGCGGCGTCGAGCTCGGCGCGGGCATCGTCGACCTTGTTCGCGGCCAGGACGACCGGCTTGCCCGAGCGCAGCAGCACCCGCGCGATCGCCTGGTCCGCGTCGGTGACGCCGACCGTCGCGTCGACCACCAGCAGCACCGCGTCCGCCGCAGCCACCGCGATCTCGGCCTGTTCGGCGATCCGCCCGGCCATCCCGCGGGCGTCGCGCTGCCAGCCGCCGGTGTCCACGACGGTGAACTGCCGACCGTTCCACGTCGCGTCGTAGGCGACCCGGTCGCGGGTGACCCCGGGCACGTCCTCGACCACCGCTTCGCGCCGGCCCAGCACCCGGTTGACCAGCGTCGACTTGCCGACGTTCGGCCGGCCGACCACGGCGAGAACGGGTACGGCGCTGCTCGACCCGGGCCCTTCGGTCATTGGCCTGCCGCGCCGGTCGCCTCGAGGTGCGCCAGCATGTGCTCGCGCACCTGCTCCGCCGCCGCCGCCACCGTGCTGCGGGCCCGGGGGTTGCCCTCGACGTCGATCCGGAACGCCGGACCGAACACGACGTCGACCGGCGCCCGCCACTTCGGGAGCAGCCGGCCCTTCGGCAACGCGGCCGCGGTGCCGGTGCAGTTGACCGGTACGACGGGACAGCCTGCACGCAGGGCTAGGTAGCCGATCCCGTGCTGAATAGTCTCGAGCTTGCCTTCACCTCGAGTGCC
>Ga0070659_100003608_pt1 | contig 11012 bp, 9 predicted proteins | sample KBSC23metaG_FD_64666 | JGI IMG/M metagenome (GOLD analysis project Ga0070659, IMG submission 64666) | Corn rhizosphere microbial communities from Kellogg Biological Station, Michigan, USA - KBS C2-3 metaG | ecosystem: Host-associated > Plants > Roots > Rhizosphere > Soil ...
TGGTCGGCGCGGGCGCAGGATTTATATCTGCTGTATCCGTCGCGCCAATTCCTGCCGTTGCGGACCCGGTTGTTCATCGACTTCGCGGCCGGGCAATTCGAGGCGTTGGCCGGGTTCGACCGGCCGGGCCGCGCTCAGGACGAGCGTTAACGTTCGGGGATGATGCGCGCGACGCCGCTGTTGTCCGGCAAACGCTTCAGGAACTGGTGGATATTGGGGTGACGCGCCACGAACTTGCGCAGTTTCGGGAACACGAGGGAGCGTGCGCCGCAATCGCTGCACAGCAGGCGTTCGCTGCCCCACAGCAGGCGCATCGAGGGCGTGCGCGCGATCCGGCGCACGTACGTGGAACCACATTCGGGACAAGAGGGCATGATAAACCGATCAGTTGAAAACAAGCGGATCGAACTTATCAGTTATTGCCTCATTGCACTGTGCGGTAACGCACAGTTGTACCCGCGGAGGATGGGGTAGCCGGGCCGCGCCCGGCATGCCCCCGGATCAGACCACCGACCCCAGCTTGAAGATAGGCAGGTACATGGCGACGACGAGGCCGCCGATCAGCACGCCCAGGATGACCATGATCATCGGTTCCATCAGCGACGACAGCGATTTGACGGCCTCGTCCACTTCTTCCTCGTAGAAGTCCGCGACCTTGCCCAGCATGCCGTCCAGCGCGCCCGATTCCTCGCCGATCGCGACCATCTGCGTCACCATATTCGGGAAGACATTGGCGTTCTGCATCGCGACCGTGAGGCTCGTACCGGTGCTCACTTCTGTCTGGATCTTTTTCGTCGCGTCCAGGTAGACGTTGTTGCCGGACGCGCCGCCGACGGAGTCCAGCGCTTCGACGAGCGGCACGCCGGCCGCGAACATCGTCGCCAGCGTGCGGGTCCAGCGGGCAATCGTCGCCTTGCGGATCACGTCGCCGAACACGGGGAGGCGCAGCAGGACGCGGTCCATCGCCTGCTGCATCTTCAGCGACCGGCGCCAGGTCTGGAAGAAGAAGTACAGCGAGGCGAAGATCGATCCGAAGATGAGATACCACCATTGCACGACGAAGTCGGAGATGCCCATCACGATCAGCGTAGGGGCCGGCAGGTTGGCGCCGAAGCTGGAAAACACCGACTTGAACGCGGGCACGACCCAGATCATGATGACCGCGGTGACGATGAACGCGATGGCGATGATGGCGCACGGGTACATCAGCGCGCCCTTGATCTTGCTCTTCAGCGCCAGCGTCTTTTCCTTGTAGATCGCCAGGCGCGTCAACAGGTCTTCCAGGATACCGGCCTGCTCGCCGGCGCCCACGAGGTTGCAGAACAGCGGGTCGAAGTACAGCGGATATTTGCGGAAGGCGTTGTTCAGGCTCGTGCCCGTCTCGATGTCGGCGCGCAGGTCCATGATCAGCTTCGACATCGAGGGGTTTGCATGGCCCTTGCCGACGATGTCGAACGATTGCAGCAGCGGCACGCCGGCCTTCATCATCGTGGCCAGCTGGCGCGTGAACAAGGTCAGGTCCTTGTCCTGGATCTTCTTGCCGCTGCGATAAACCTTTTTCTTGACCTTCGTGACCATGATGCCCTGGCGGCGCAGGGTCACGTTCACGATGGTCTCGCCGCCGGCGCGCATTTCGCCGCGCACGGTCTTGCCGGTCTTGTCCTTGCCTTCCCAGGCGAAGATGTGTTCCTTGACCTGGGTGCTGGCGGCGCGGCGCGCCGGGACGGATGTCGTTGCCATAGTGGTTCCTTAATCGTTCGTGCAGCCGAGCACTTCCTCGAGGCTCGTGAGCCCTTGCTTCACTTTTAACAGGCCGGACCGGCGCAGCGAGTTCACGCCGTCGGCCTCGGCCTGGGCGGCGATCTGCATCGCGTTGCCGTGCGCCAGGATCAGCGCTTCGATCGCGGGCGAGATCGGCATGATCTGGTAGATACCCACGCGCCCCTTGTAGCCGGAGCCGAGGCAGCGTTCGCAGCCGATGGGGCCGTACGGCTTCCAGTCGCCGTCGAGGTCGCTGTCGCGGAAGCCTGCAGCCTTCAGCGTGTCGCGCCCGATCTCGAGCGGCTGCTTGCACGTGCACAGGCGGCGCGCGAGGCGTTGCGCGGTGATCAGGATGACGGACGACGCGATGTTGAACGGCGCCACCCCCATGTTCATCAGGCGGGTCAAGGTGGACGGCGCATCGTTCGTGTGCAAGGTGGAAAACACCATGTGGCCCGTCTGCGCCGCCTTGATGGCGATGTCGGCCGTTTCCAGGTCGCGGATCTCGCCGACCATGATGATGTCCGGGTCCTGGCGCAGGAATGCCTTCAGCGCGACGGGGAACGTGAGGCCCGCCTTGTCGTTGACGTTGACTTGGTTCACGCCGGGCAAGTTGATCTCGGCCGGGTCTTCCGCCGTCGAGATGTTGATGCCGGGCTTGTTCAGCAGGTTCAGGCAGCTGTACAGCGACACCGTCTTGCCGGAACCCGTCGGGCCCGTCACGAGCACCATGCCGTACGGGCGCGTGATGGCGTCGATCAGCTGCGCTTTCTGGTCGGGGTCGTAGCCGAGCGCGTCGATGCCCATCTGGGCCTGCGTCGCGTCGAGGATACGCATGACCGTCTTTTCGCCGAACAGCGTGGGCAAGGTGCTGACGCGGAAGTCGATGGTCTTCGTGGGCGACAGCACGAGGCGCATGCGGCCGTCCTGCGGGACGCGCTTTTCCGAGATGTCGAGCTTGGCCAGCACCTTGATGCGCGAGACGAGCTTGTCGCGGATCGACAGCGGCGGGGCCAGGTGGTCGCGCAGCACGCCGTCCACGCGCAGGCGGATGCGGTACTGCTTTTCGTACGGTTCGAAGTGGATGTCCGACGCGCCCAGGTTGATCGCATCCATCAAGACCTTGTTCAGGAAGCGCACGATGGGCGCGTCCTCGACTTCGGCCGCGGCCGCGGCCGCTTCCTGGCCCTGCGGCGGCGGTTCCTCGTCGGCGAATTCGATGTCGCCTTCTTCGCCGACGAGCTCGCTCAAGTCCTGGTCGGCAGTCTTGGCGATGTTCGCCAGCAGCGCGAGCAGCGCGTCGTGCGCGACGATCACCGGCTCGACCGTCGATTCGCTCTGGAACTTGATCTGGTCGAGTGCCTGCGTGTTCGTCGGGTCGGACAGCGCCACCGACAGCTTGTTGCCACGCCGCGCCAGCGCCACGACGCGCTGCGCCTGCATCAGCTTCGGGTCGATCGCGTTGACGGGCAGGCTGTCGGGGCTGAACGACGCGAGGTCGAGCACGGGATAGCCGAACGTCTCGGCGCAGAAGGCGGCCAGGGAGCGGGGATCGATGGTGCCGCTGCCGAGCAAGGTATCGATGAAGCCAACCTTGTCGGCGGACGCCTTCTTTTGCAGCACGTCCGCTTGTGGGGGCGTGAGCCGTCCGGCCTGCAGCAGGGCACGCGCCAACCCGGGCAACGCGGTGCCAGGGGTGGTGTTGGGGAGGACTGCTGCCATATGGTTAAGGTCGGAAGGACGACAAGAAGCCGGACCGGGAAGACGGTCCCGGCGGATGTTCTCGATGATGCCCGCAGGCATCAAATCGGTCAAGAGTTTGTCGTGGGCGAAGAGGTATACATACCACGTGGACGAAGTGGCATGTAACCGACACGCAATGCCGGGTCGACAACATCGTTATTCCTCGTGCAAGAACAAGGGGTTACCGCCGGATCGTGACCGGCGGCGCTGGGCCGATGCAGCCCGATCAGGCTGCGAGCCAGCGTTTGACCGCGACCGGCCGCAACAGTTTCACGACCTTGATGGCCTGGTTCTGCACTTGCACGACTTCGATCACACAGTTGCCGATCTTGAGGGCGATGGGGAATTCCGGAATCTCCTGCAACTGTTCCAGCAGCAGGCCGTTGACGGTCTTCGGGCCGTCGAGGGGAAGGTCGAGGCCGAGCTTCTTGTTGATGTCGCGCAGCGGCGTCGTCCCTTCGAGCAGCACCTCGCCCTGGGCACTCCACGCCATCGCCTCGCTGCGCGCCGCGCCCGGCGTGGACGTCGTGAAATCGCCGATCATTTCCTCGATGATGTCCTCGAGCGTGACGAGGCCCTGCACCTCGCCGTACTCGTCGACGATGATGCCCAGGCGCTCCTTGTTTTCCTGGAAATACTGGAGCTGCGTGAACACGCCCGTGTCTTGCGGGATGAAATAGGGCTCCGTCAACAATTCGCGGAAGTGTTCGGTCGTCAGGTCGTCTTCCTCGTTCAGCAGCGCGACGGCCTTGCGCACGTGCAGGATGCCGACGATGCGATTGATCTCGCCTTCGTACACGGGCAGCTTGTTGTGGTAGCAGGTGGTCAGTTCGGCCTTCAATTCCTCGACCGGCAGCGCGAGGTTCAGCGCCTCGATCTGGCTGCGGGGCGTCATGATGTCCTCGACGGAGATCTTTTCCAGCTCGAACAGGTTCAGCAGGATGCTCTTGTGCTTTTGCGGGATGTAGCTGCCGGCCTCCAGCACGACGGAGCGCAATTCTTCCGGCGACAGGCGCTGCTGGGCCTCCGCGTGCCCGACGCCCGCGCCGCGGATGCGCAGCAGGCGCAGCAGGACGTTGACGAACAGGTTGACGAACCAGATCGCCGGCTTCGCCACCTTCATCAGCGGCCGCAGCACGTAGCTTGACCCGAGCGAGATCCGCTCCGGATACGTGGCACCGATGATCTTCGGCGAGATCTCCGCGAACACGATCAGCAGGAAGGCGACGACGGCCGTCGCGATCGTGATCACGCTTTCCTCGTGGCCGAAGAACAGGATGGCGATCGCGGTGACGAGTGCCGTCGCCATCGCATTGATCAGCGTGTTGGCGATGAGGACGAGCGACAGCAGCTTGTCCGTGCGGTCCAGCAGCCACAAGGTGGTGATGGCGCCGCGGTTGCCCCGTTTCGCGAGATGGCGCAGGCGATATTTATTGGCCGCCATCAGGGCGGTTTCCGCCATCGCGAAGAAGGCCGAGCAGAGGATCAGCAGGGCGAGTGCGAGGATGAGCACCCAGAGTGGTACGGTTTCCAAGGATCACCGTCAAGAATCGTCGGGAAACTGGCGAGGCCAGCGCGGTGCGGGCCGCCGGGCGACCACGCAGAGGCCGATTCTAAGTCAAGGGGAGGGGGCTTGCAAGTTTGGCCAGACCGGCGCCGCGGACGGATTCAGGCTGTCGATCATCGAACTCGGGATCAGGATCGTGGCGCCGCGCTCTTTCGTCGTTTCGTAGATGATGTTCATCGCCCGCAGTTGCAGGGCCCCCGGATGGCCCGCGTACATGCCGGCCGCTTCGACGAACTTCCCGGCGATGGCGGCTTCGGCGGAGCCGAGAATGACCCGCGCCTGCTTTTCCCGTTCGGCCTGCGCCTGGCGCGACATGGCATCCTGCAGGACGACGGGGATGGCGACGTCGCGGATTTCCACCGACCCGACGGTGATGCCCCACGGCGCCGTCTTGCGGCCGATCGATTCCTTCAGTTGCGCGTCCGCCTCCTTGCGCTCGGACAGCAGCGCCGCCAGCATCGACATGCCGATCATTTCGCGCAGCGACGTCTGCGCCACGCGGTCGATCGCCTCGCGGTAGTTCGTGATGGCCAGGGCGGCTTTCTCCGCATCGTGCACGTGCCAGAAGATGATGGCGTCGACGTTGACGGGGACGGTGTCCTTCGTCAACGCCTGCTCGGCATTGAAGGCCGTCGTCTGGATCCGCCCATCGATGACGGCCACGACGTTGTCGATGACGGGCACGATGGCGAACAGCCCCGCACCCTTGACGCTGTGGAGTTTCCCCAGTCTCAAGATGACGAATTTTTGCCACGTGTTGGCCATCTTCAGCGAGAACGCGAGGAGCACGGCCAGGACGACGAACGGCAATCCGAGCAGCGGACCCGCCCAGTAGACGACGGCTGCGCCGACGCCGAGGCTGACGCTGACCAGGAAGGATGTGACCGGGTTCATGGCCGACCGTCGCCGTCAATGCCTTGTGCGCTCCCAGCCATGGCGTACGGCCATCTTGACCTTGTCCCATGCCGCCGCCGCACTGTCGCCGTGCCTGCGTTCCCAGTCGCTCTTCAGGACGGGCTCGACATCTTCCCATGCCTGTCCCGGGCCGCCTTCGGCGGCAAGCATCGCGTCGTCGTGGCGCAGGTCCGTTGGCGCGTCCGGGATGAAGGCGAGGGCGTCCTCGTCGTCCGGGGTACTCCATTGCGCGATCGAGCCCAGCGTTTCCCGGTACGTGTTGCCGGCCGGTGGTGCCGAGGCGTTCTGGGTGCCGAAATAATGGCTGTCTTCGTGAGGACGGTGTTGCAGCGCGCCGGGCGCGGCGCCCGGCGGATAGCGCCGCCGCATCGGGGCGCCTTCCGGTGCGGCACGCGGGGCAGGCTCGTCACGGATGTCTTCCAGTCCGGCCGGATGGAAACGCGCGATGATGATGGCGGCGCGTTCGGCCGCCGGATCGGTGTCCGTGGTGAGCGTGACGACGTGGTGCTGCGTCTCGGCATCCTTGTGTTGCAGGGCGCCAAGCAGTCGCGCGGCGGTGTGCCGGATCGACGTGGCAACGCCCGCGTGGCCCTCGTCGGCGGCCGGTCCTGTCGGCGCGATGTCCGAGAGCGCCACGTCGGTGCTCGGATAGCCCGAAGCGAGCAATTCGTCCAGCGCGTGCCGGGCATCGCTGCTGCGGTCGAAAACTGCTTTCAAAGTGTGTCGCATGATGATCCCCCTGGGTCTCGTGGCGAGCGGGGTATCAGCGAGCTGGGTGTTTCCGGTAGAGATCTCGCACGGTACCCTGTACTACCTGCGCCGTGCCGGCGAGTGGCCGTCACCGACGGCCGGGTTCCGTGCATTGCCGTTGAATCAGCGCGACCAGGGGTGGGCCACTGCGTGCAGTACGGCGCTTGATGATCCAAGCATACGCCGAATCGGCGCGGGTTGCGCGCTATTTCCGTTGCGGTTGAAGCGGCACCCGCGCCGGGGTGCCGCTACGTCAGCCGCGCGCCAGCGCCAGCCGCGCGTGGCCGGCGGACGGGCCCAGCGTGGGGCCGGATGCCAGCTTGAACTGCGCCAGCGCGCCGGACAACTGCTCCGTCTGCTCCGCCAGCGATTCCGCCGCGGCCGACGCTTCCTCGACGAGCGCCGAGTTCTGCTGCGTCATCTGGTCCATGTCGTCGATGGCGCGGCCGATCTGCTCGATGCCTTCGGCCTGGCGCTGGCCGGCCACGCTGATCTCGGCCATGATGTCGTGCACCTTGCGCACCGACGCGACGATCTGTTCCATCGTGGCGCCCGCTTCGTCGACGAGCGCGCTGCCCGCGTCGACTTTGGCGACGGAATCGCCGATCAACTGCTTGATCTCCTTGGCGGCGGCGGCCGAGCGCTGGGCCAGGCTGCGCACCTCGCCCGCGACGACGGCGAAGCCGCGGCCCTGTTCGCCTGCGCGCGCCGCTTCGACGGCCGCGTTCAGCGCCAGGATGTTCGTCTGGAAGGCGATGCCGTCGATCACGGAAATGATTTCCACGATCTGTTTCGCGGACGCGTTGATGGCGCCCATCGTGGTCACGACGTTGCCCACGACTTCGCCGCCGCGGGTGGCGATGTCGGTGGCGGACACGACGAGGGCGTTCGCCTGGTTCGTGTTGGCGGCGTTCGTCTTGACGGTGTCCGTCAGCGATTCGACGGCGCGCGTCGTGTGCTCCAGGCTGCCTGCCTGCGATTCCGTGCGGCCGGCCAGGTCGGCGTTGCCGCTGGCGATCTCGGCGCTGGCCGTCGCGATGGTCTCGGCCGACGTCTTGATGCCGGCCACCATCGTCGCGAGGCGCGTGCGCATTTCCTGCAGCGCGACGAGCAGGCTGTGCTCGTCGCCCTTTTCGAGGCGGATTTCCATCGACAGGTCGCCGGCCGCGACGGCACGCGTGATCTCGCGGGCATACTCGGGCTCGCCGCCCAGCTGGTGCCAGATCGTGCGGATGACGAACCACGACACGCCGATGAGGGTCGCGATCACGATCAGTGCCGTGATGATGGTGACGGACAACACGCGATTCACGCTCGAGGCGCTGCGCGCGATGCCGGCCTTGAAATTCTGCTGGGCCTGCTCGTTGAACTTCGCGACGTCGGCATTCAGCACCGTCAGCGCGCTCTGCATGCGCTGCACCGTGGCTTGCGCGTCGCCCTGCTCGAGTTCGAGCATGATCTTGGCCGACGACAGGGCCGGCGCATAGTAATCTTCGAATTCTTTCGTGAGGCGCTTGCCCGTGGCATCCATGCCCGGGATCTTGGCGACTTCGGCCAGCTTGGCGCGGACCTTGTTCGCCTGGTCGCCGATCTGGGCGACACGGCTCTTGTCGCCTTCGGACACGGCATCGCGCAGGCCGTCGGTAATCCCCTGCAGGTCGGCCGTCAGCGCCTTCGCCGTGCCGAGCGCCGGATAGTCGACGGCTTCGGTCGTGTGGATCGAGTTCAGGGCGCCGTTCGCGATGCTGGCGGACACCGCCACGCCGAGGCCGAAGATGATGGTGGAGATGACGGGGAGTGCCCAGATCTTGCGCTTGATGCTCATGATGCCGTTTCCTCTAAATTCAAAATCCCTCCACCCGGCGGACCGGGGGGAGGGAGGTTTGGGGGCGCTTACGGTGTGTAAATGACTTTCACCGAGGCGTCGACCGCGCTCTTTTCGATGTAGCCGATGGCTTTCGGATCGCTCGCCACCATCTTCTTGACGGCGGCGCTGTCCGCGGCTTCCTTCGGCATCGTGGCCTTGCCGGTGAACACCAGCTTGGACCACAAGGACTTGACCTGCGACGCTTCCTTGTCCGTCACCTTCTTGTAGAACTCGGCGCGGATCGGGGCGCTTTCCGGCTGGTCGACGGGGCTCATCGACGTCGATTTGCCGAGGAAGAACTGGGCGACCTGGTCCTTCGTCATCGACGACTCGGCGGCTTTCGGGTTCACCACGACGACCACTTCCGCCATGGCGGGCAGGGCGAGGAGCAGTACGGCGGCGGCGATGCCGCTCTTGATCAGATGTTTCATCGACATCCCTTTCAGAACACGAAGTCGAGCGCAACGGCGCCGACGTTGACGGGGCCATGGAAGCCAGGCTGCGCATTGATCAGCAGGCCGCCCTTCTGGCTCGGACGCACGTGGTCGAACTGCACCTTCAGCGCCAGCGAACGGTAGAAGTCCCAACGGACGCCGATCGAATCGGTCTGCTGCTCGCCCTGGCTCACACCGGTGTAGCGCAGGCCGGCGACGAAGCCGGACAGTGCGGCGATCGTCGGCGTGCAGGCGGCCGGGTAGCCGGCCGGGCAGGCCGCCGGCATGCCGTTGTGCACGGAGTCGTCGATGGTCAGCTTGGCATGGCTGTAGTACGGCAGGATCTTGCCGAAGCGGTAGCCGCCCATCACGTACCACGACGTCGTGTCGTTGACGTAGCTGTCGGTCTTGCGCTTCGCGTACTCGCTCTGCACGAGGACGTTGTTCCAGTCCAGCGTGGCGCCGAGCGACGTGAACGACGCTTTCTTGTCGCGCACGTCGATGTCCGTCGCGAGCTGGTTTGCCTGCGGGATGTGGTAGCCGGCGCCGAACGTGTTCAGCGAGGTCAGCAGCGTCGTCAGCGACGGCGAGCCGGTCAGGTTCAGGTGGCCGTCGACGCGGCCGAAGCGCACCGTCAGCGGGCCGTGCTCGGCCACGAGGTTCACGGCGGTCAGGCGGCGGCCTTCGAGTTTCGGGCCGCCGGCGATGTCGACGTCGCTCTTGCCGATCGCGAATTGCGCGGTGTACGTCGTGTCGCCATAGCTGTGCTGCCAGGTGATGTCGGCGCCGTCGACCGTGTTGAACAGCATCTGCGCATACATCTCGGCCGGCGGACGCAGCATCGTGTTGGCATAGCCCACGTTGCGGTAGTCGGAAATCATGAACGCCGGAACGCCCATGCGGCCCACGCGGATGGCGACGTCATCCGAGACCTTGGCCTTGGCGAACGCCCAGGCCAGCTCGGCGCCGAAGTCGTCCTGCGCGTCCTTGCGCACGAGGCCTTGGCCCGTGACGGACAGCCAGCTGTTGACGGCATAGTCGGCCTGCACGCCGAAGTTGGAATCGACGCCGGTGGTGACGTCCTTCTTGGCGCCGCTGGCCTGGTTCGGGCGGCCGAACTCGGCCTTGTCCGTGTTGGTCCAGGTGAGGGCGCCGGTACCGAAGCCGCTGATGCGCACGGCGGAAGCGTCCTGCGCGAATGCGCAAGGCACGGCAAAAGACATAGCGAGCGCACTCGCGATGATGCGTTTTTTCATGGGATTTACCTGCTGAAGACTGCGGGTGGACGATTTTTGTTATAGAGACACTGCCGTGGCGTTTGTTTGGGCCGGGTAACGAATCTGTAATAAATTGTAGAGCGTCAGGAAAATTTGCCGCAAGGAAAATGCGCGAATAATCACTCTACTTTCGTACGTTAGGGCTAACTTTGTTGTTGCGAACAGACACTACGTACTGTCAGTTTTGAATGACGTTCTTAATTCCACCAGTGCGACGTCGTGCCCGCTTCCGGCAGCCGCGCCTGGCGCGCCGCGTGGACGATGCCGGCCTCCACCGCCTGCTCGGCCGTGTAGATGCGGGAGCAAGCCGTGAGGTAGGAACGGATGTCGTGGGCGCCGGGCGCGCCGCGGGTGGCGTCTTCGTAGATGGCGGCGTAGCGCTCGGCGTCGAAGTCGAGGCAGTCGCGCCATTCCGAGATGCGGGAATGGTCCGCGGCGACGAGGTTACCGAAACCCCAGTGCAGCGGATGGATGAGGAAGCGGGTGCCGGGGCAGGCGTAGCGCTTGCCGCCCGCGAGGAAGATGGCCACGCCGACGGATTCCACGCTGCCCACGTTCCACGTCGTCAGCGGCAGCGGCAGCGATTTCAGGAAGTAATACAGGGCGAAGCCGGCCGTCATGTTGCCGCCTTCCGTCGACATGTGCAGTTCGAGCTCCGTCGCGCCGCTTTGCAGGGCCTGCAGGCACAGGTTGCGCAC
>Ga0070659_100003612_pt1 | contig 11008 bp, 8 predicted proteins | sample KBSC23metaG_FD_64666 | JGI IMG/M metagenome (GOLD analysis project Ga0070659, IMG submission 64666) | Corn rhizosphere microbial communities from Kellogg Biological Station, Michigan, USA - KBS C2-3 metaG | ecosystem: Host-associated > Plants > Roots > Rhizosphere > Soil ...
AGCACGCCGGTGTCGGCGAAGCAGTACGTGCCCGGCTGCACCGCCGGCTGCGGCGTGAGCAAGCCGGCCTTGACCGCGAAGCACGTCGCCGCCGGCACATGGTCGCCGGCGGGCACCGGCGTCGCGAAGCTCACGATGTAACTGAGGCCGCTCGCCGACAGCGTTTGGAGGTCGTCGGAGAACAGCGCCGCCGGCCCGACGTCGAACGGCGCCGGCGCCTTCTGGCCGCGCCCCGCTACGGTGAAGCACGACTCCTTGTGCTTCTTGGTCGCGCACGAGTACGTCGCCGCCGCGGTCCGGATGAACGACGCGGTCGCGCCTCCGCTGACGACGTCGACGCGCAGGTTCGGCGGCGCGTGCCAGACGTCCACCCCGGCGGTCGAGTTCGGCGAGACCTGATGGAACTCGTAGATGGCGGTGTATGTCGCGGCCGCGCCCCGACCGGCGAGCTCGGCGAGCTTCGCGGCCGCCGCGGAGGTGCCGTCCGGCTGCGGCCCGCCGCTGCCGCTCGACGTGCACGCCGCGGACAGTACGACCACGAGGGCCAGCACGGCAGCGACCGCCGCCATCCGCCGAGCGCTCACGACGAGCAGTCAAGCACGGGCACGACTTCCGTAGACTTGACCCCATGGCGCTGGTCGTACAGAAGTACGGCGGCTCCAGCGTGTCCGACGCCGAGCGGATCAAGCGCGTCGCGCAACGGATCGTCGCGGCGAAACGCGACGGTTACGACGTCGTCGTCGTGGTCTCCGCGATGGGTGACACCACCGACGAACTGCTCGACCTCGCCCAACAGGTCTCTCCCCTGCCCCCGCCGCGCGAGCTCGACATGCTGCTCACGTCCGGCGAGCGGATCTCGATGGCGTTGCTCGCGATGGCGATCGCGAACCTCGGCGCGTCGGCCCGCTCGTTCACCGGGTCGCAAGCCGGCGTCATCACCGACTCGGTGCACGGCCGCGCGCGAATCATCGACGTCACGCCGGGCCGGATCAGCGAGGCGCTCGCCGCGGGTCACATCGCGATCGTCGCCGGATTCCAAGGGGTTTCGCAGGACACGAAGGACATCACGACGCTCGGCCGCGGCGGCTCGGACACGACCGCGGTCGCGCTGGCCGCCGCACTCGACGCGGAAGTGTGCGAGATCTACACGGACGTCGACGGCGTCTTCAGCGCCGACCCGCGCATCGTCGCGACCGCGCGCCGGATCCCGCGGATCTCCTACGAAGAGATGTTGGAGATGGCGGCCTGTGGCGCGAAGGTGCTGCACCTGCGCGCGGTCGAGTACGCCCGCCGGCACAGCTTGCCCATCCACGTGCGCTCGTCGTTCTCCGCGCGCGAAGGCACGTACGTCGTCGCCGTACCCGAGGAGGAGCAGGTGGAGCAGGCGATCATCTCCGGGGTCGCGCACGACCGCAGCGAGGCGAAGGTCACCGTCGTCGGCGTCCCCGACAAGCCCGGTGAAGCGGCCGGCATCTTCGCCGCGTTGGCCGACGCCGAGATCAACATCGACATGATCGTGCAGAACGTCTCCGGCGCCGCCGGCCGCACCGACATCTCGTTCACGTTGCCGAAGGCCGACGGCATGACGGCGATGGCGGCGCTGGAAAAAGTGAAGGATCGCATCGGTTTCGAGGGCTTGCTGTACGACGACCACATCGGCAAGGTGTCGTTGATCGGCGCCGGGATGAAGTCGCATCCGGGCGTATCGCGCACGTTCTTCGCCGCGCTCGGCGAGTCCAACGTCAACGTCGAGATCATCTCCACGTCGGAGATCCGCATCTCGGTGCTCGTGCGCGACACCGACGTCGACGTCGCGGTGCGCGCGTTGCACGACGCGTTCGAGCTCGACGGTTCGGAAGGCGACGCGGTCGTCTACGGCGGGACGGGCCGTTAGATGGCGCGCGTCGGCATCGTCGGTGCGACCGGACAGGTCGGCACGGTCATGCGTGAGCTGCTCGTCGAGCGGAGCTTCCCGGTCGACGAGATTCGCTTCTTCGCGTCGGCGCGTTCCGCCGGCAGCACGTTGCCGTGGCGGGGTGGCGACATCGTCGTCGAGGACGCCGAGACCGCCGACCCGAGCGGCCTGGACATCGCGTTGTTCTCGGTCGGTGCGGCGGCGTCGAAGGTGTTGGCGCCGAAGTTCGCCGCCGCCGGCGCGGTCGTCGTCGACAACTCCTCCGCCTGGCGGATGGACCCCGACGTACCGCTCGTCGTCACCGAGGTGAACGGCGCGCTGGTCCGCACCGCGGCGAAGAACATCGTGGCGAACCCGAACTGCACGACGATGGCGGCGATGCCGGTGCTCAAGCCACTGCACGACGCATTTTCGTTGCGGCGCTTGGTAATCAGCACCTATCAAGCGGTGTCCGGCACCGGCCCTGCCGGCGTCGACGCGCTCGACAAGCAGGCCCGGCAGGTCGTCGATCGCGCCCGCGATCTCGTGCACTCGGGCGACGCGGTCGAGTTCCCGGACTCGGGCTGCTACGCCGCGCCGATCGCGTTCAACGTGCTGCCGCTCGCGGGCACGCTGCTCGACGACGGGTCGGGCGAGACCAACGAGGAACGCAAGCTGCGCGACGAGACGCGCAAGATCCTCGACCTGCCGGACCTGCCGGTGTCGGGGACGTGCGTGCGGGTGCCGGTCTTCACCGGGCACTCGCTGTCGATCAACGCAGAGTTCGACCGCTCGGTGTCGATCACCGACGCGATGGAGATCCTGCGCGCCGCGCCCGGCGTGGTCGTCACCGACGTACCGACTCCGCTCGAAGCCGCCGGCAAGGATCCCAGTTACGTCGGGCGGCTGCGCCACGATCCCGGCGTCGACGGCGACCGCGGCCTGGTGCTGTTCGTCAGCAACGACAACCTGCGCAAGGGTGCGGCGTTGAACACCGTTCAGATCGCGGAGCTGCTCGCCTCGACCACCGGGTAGCCGACGTCGATCCGGTCTGCTTCGTCGTCGCGCGCCTTGCCGGCGACGTCGCGCCAGAGCACCGGCAGTGCGGCCGTCATCGCGACCGCGATCGCGGCGGCGGCCACGAACGGCACCCACCGCGCGAGCGAGAACAAGTAGCCGGACACCGCGGCGGCGACCGCGATCGCGGCGGTCTCCGCCGTAGTGAACAACCCTTGGGCGCGACCGAGCGCGGCCGCCGGCGCGGTCTCCGCCAGCAGTGACTGCGCCGCCGGGAACGCGATCGCCACGGCCACCGACTCGAACATGCCGAGACCCATGAGCAACGACGGTGCGGGCAGGAACGGATAGGCGACCGCGAACGCGGCGCTGCCGATCATGCTCGTCGTCGCGAGCCAGCGCCGGTCGAGTCGGTCGACCAGCCGGCCGGCGAACGGCGAGACGAGCACGAACGGCACCGCGAACAGCGTCCACGACATACCGACCTGCCAGACGGCCGCGCCGCGCGAGGCCATGAGCAGCGACCAGCACGACTCGTATGCGCCGCCGATGACCCCGCCGGCGACGCCGACCAGTACGACGCCGACGAGGCCGCGGCTCACCGTCAATCCAGCCTCGGTCTCGTGCACCGGCCGGCCGGGCGGCACGCCCCACAAGATCGGGCCGACCGCCGCGACGGCGGCGACCGCCGTGACGATGAACAGCCAGCTCATGTGTGCTGAGCCGACGATGCTGCCGATGACCGGGCCGATCGCCATCCCGCCGAGCTGCGCGGCGAAGACCCGGGAGAACGCGCGGCCGCGCCGTTCGGCCGGCACCGCGGCCGCCACCATCGACAGGCCGGCCACCGTCACCGCACCGGATCCGAGGCCCTGCAGCGCGCGCAGCGCGACGTACCCGCCGGCACTCAACGACAGCAGGAAGCCGCAGCTGGCGGCCGCGTAGACGGCCAGGCCGGCGACGATCACGACCCGGTTGCCCAGGCGGTCGGCCAGCCAGCCGGCGCCGTACTGCGTGAGCACGCCGGCGACGAAGAACGCCGCGATGACCGCGCCGATCATCGTGTCGCCGGTGCCGCGGGAGCGCAGGAACAGCGGCAGGATCGGCAGCACCGCGCTCGCCCCCACGCCGTACACGAAGATCGCGGCCGCCAGCACGGCGACGGTACGACCCTCGGCGGATCGACCTTCGGACGGCATCGGCCCAGCCTCGCAGCACCGGGCGACGGTTCTCAACCGGATTGGGAACGCGTTATTGCAAAAGCTTTGCAACTACGAGAAGCCCGCGGTTAGGGTGGGATCCGATGGCCACCATCGCGCCGCCGACCAGCAAGCCGGCCCCGATGCCCCTGCCGCCGACATCGCGGTGGGAGCGGATCCGGCGCTCTCTCACCCGCGGCGAATGGGCCGCGATCATCGGCGTCGCGACCGTCGTCGTCGGGCTGCACGTCGTCGGCTGGTTCACTCTCGCAGCGATCGTCGCACCGCGGCACTATTCGGTCGGAAACGGACAGTTCTTCGGCATCGGCCTCGGGGTCACGGCGTACACGCTCGGGATGCGGCACGCGTTCGACGCCGACCACATCGCGGCGATCGACAACACCACCCGAAAGCTCATGGCCGACGGCAAGCGGCCGATCTCGGTGGGGTTCTGGTTCTCGCTCGGCCATTCCAGCGTCGTGTTCGCGCTGTGCGTCTTGCTCTCGCTCGGGGTGCGCAGCATCGCGGGGCAGGTGAAGGACAACTCCTCGTCGCTGCACGACACGCTCGGCCTGGTCGGCACCAGCGTCTCCGGCGCCTTCCTCTACCTGATCGGCATCCTGAACCTGTTCATCCTGGTCGGGATCGTGAAGGTCTTCCGCGGCATGCGCCGCGGCAAGTTCGACGAGTACGAGCTCGAGACGCACCTGAACAACCGCGGCTTCATGAACCGCATCCTCGGCGGCATGACCAAGTCGGTGCGCAAGTCCTGGCACATCTACCCGATCGGCGTGCTGTTCGGGCTCGGCTTCGACACCGCGTCGGAGATCAGCCTGCTGGTCCTGGCCGGCGGCGCGGCGGCGTTTGACCTGCCGTGGTACGCGATCTTGACGCTGCCGGTGCTGTTCGCCGCCGGGATGAGCCTGCTCGACTCGATCGACGGCTGCTTCATGAACTTCGCGTACGGCTGGGCATTCTCCCGACCGGTGCGAAAGGTCTACTACAACATCACCATCACGGCGCTATCGGTCGCGGTCGCGCTGATCATCGGCACCGTGGAGCTGCTGTCGATCCTCGTCGACAAGCTGTCGATCAAGTCCGGGCCGATCGCCTGGATCGGCGGGCTCGACCTGAACAACGTCGGGTTCTTCATCGTCGGGCTGTTCGTGCTGACGTGGGTGGTGGCCCTCGCGGTCTGGCGCTTCGGCAAGGTGGAGGAGCGCTGGTCCGCCGGGCTCACGTCCGCCAACGACTGAGCGTCTCGCTGCGCTGTTCCGGCACGCTCGCGAGCAGGCAGGTCTGATGCACCCGCAGGAACTCCGTCCGATCGGCGATCTCGGTCGCTCCATCGGCGGCGACCATGACGATCGGGCGGCCGCACTGGCGGCAGGGGATCTCGACCGCCAGCCCGCTCTGTTGTGCCGTGCGTCGCTCAGCCACGTGCCGAGCATGCGCCGGCGCCGTGCCTGGACGCATCAGCGAAACGGTCGCGGCGGCGTAGTCAAATCGTTGGTTTTGTCCCAACGCGGGCCAGGCCGCCGGCCCGCTCAGACCTCTGGGACGCAGACGTACACGTAGGCGTTGAAGTCCCCGGCGCCACCGTGCTCGTAGTCGCACAACGGCGAGTTGTACGGGAAGCACTGGCCGAGGTTGGTCGGAGTGAACACCGGGTCACCGCGGAGCCAGACCTGCTCGCACAGGGGTTCCGCGCTGGCCGGCGCGGCGAATCCGACGATGGAGCCGGCGACGATGGCAGCCGTCGCGAAGAGGCACAGAGAGCGCATGCTGGGTTTACCTCGTGTACTCGTGATGAGCGCCGAACGAGCACGTCCGACGTACGTCTAACTGACATACGGCGGGGAGGTTGCGTTTATTACGCCAGGAAGGCGCAAAATTTTTCAGCCGCCCGAGCACTCCACGACCGGCAGCCGGCAGAGCGCGTCGTACGTCGGGTCGTGGTCGGCGTAGCCGTCGAACGTGATGGTCGTCACCGGAGTCGCGACCCGCAGCTGATGGCTCTCGACGTGACCGCGACCGAGCGGGTGCTTGGCGATGCTCACGGTCGCCGTGGTCGGCGCCGACGGCGCGACCCGGCTGCCGGTCGTGCCGACCCGGCCCGTCGCTCGATGGGTCGACACCGAGCGGCGGGCCGGGGTCGCCTTGGCGTGGCTCGGCGGCATGCTGAACGTGCTCGCCGCCGGGTAGGTCGCGTCCGACGTCCCAGGTGCCATCCCGGCGACGATCGCCAGCAGCGGCGTCATCGCGAGCGGGATGGTCGTCATGGCGCCCATCGCGACGGTGGCGACGCCGCCGCCGCTGCGGGCGTGGCCGCCGAGCCGGCTGCGCAGCCAGCGCAGCGGGACCAGTACGACGCCGAGCGACGCGCCGGCGCGAACCGGTTCGATCACGCGGGCCATCCGGACCCGGGCCCGGTTGAGCAGCTGGTCGAAGGCGTTGACGTTGACCCCGAGCGCCTCGGCCGAGGCGTCCCGGTCGCGGTCGTCGAAGTAGCGCAGCCGCAGCGCCAGCCGCTGCCGCTCCGGAAGTCCGTCCATGGCGCCGCGCACGGTGATCTCGTCGATCAGGCGCTCGGTGCGGTCGGTGGCCTCCGGCCGGTCCGGCATCGTCTCCAGGCAGACCTCGTGGCTGCGGGCCCGCCGCGCGTCGAGGCAGAGGTGCAGCGCGATCCGCTTGAGCCACGGCCAAGTGGGCCGGTCGGCGTCGTAGGAGCCCCAGAACCGCAGCGCGCGCAGGATGGTGTCCTGAGCGATGTCCTCGGCGAGGTTTCGATCGTGCAGATGCTGTGCACACACCCTGACGAGCCGGGCGTAGAACTCGCGGTGCAAGGCCTCGAGGTCGGCGCAGTTGTCCGGTCTCGGTCCCCCCGATTGGACAGCAGGCAATTCGACGGCAAGCGACATGGCGCTCGGTCCCCTCCTCGGGTTCTCCGAAGTCCCCAACACTCAGCGCGCAGATGACCAGGGCCCGAGGGTTCGTGGCTCCCGGACTCTGGCCAAGTGGGTTAGACCTTCGCGATCGTAGGGGGCATTTCGTCCGGAGGAAAGGCAGGTTCACGACACGCGTCGCAGAACGGCGTTCTGGCCGCAAAAATTCATCCGTAATGAATCGACTGCTTCGCGCGTACTTATTGATGTGTTCACCCAGTGTCGGTCCGTCACGCCCAAATGCGGTCCGAGGCTGGGCGCTTCGGCGTATCCAAAAGCGCCCGGGTGGCGTTGTGTGACCGTCGGAGTCGTCGGAGTCGGGGGTACGCGGTGAAGGGCATCCGGTTTGCCGCCGCAGGCGCGGCAGGAATGGTGCTGCTCACCATCGGCGTCACGCTCGCCGACCCCGGTGACGAGCTCGCCGCCTGCCGGAGCACGCTCAACGGAAAGCCGCAGGTCACGATCAACTCCGACCGCTGGGTGCGAATCGGGGTGCCGAAGTTCGACTCGGACGAGGGCCCGGCGACGATCGCGTCGTTCTCGGCTATGCCGACGGCGTCGAACGGCCTGATGGTCACGAACGGCACGGTGGTCAAGCTCTCGGTCGACGCCGGGTGCACCTGGAACACCGTCTTCCGCAGCAATGGCATCCAGGCACCCGCCCCCGGCTACACCCCCGACGTGATCACGCAGGTCGTCGAGCCGTCCGACTCGACCGCGTGGCTGACGGCGTACGACGACATCAACGGCGTACGGCATCCGCACGTGTACGTAGGCAGCGGAGTCGGAGCCAGCGGGCAGCCATCGTTCGGCCAGGACGACGTGGGCCTGCCGTCGTACGGCACGCCGGTCTCACTCGTCGTTCCGTTCCCGGGTCTCGGCGAGGCCTACCTGCTCGTCGACGAGCTGCCGGACCCGCAGTCCGGGGCGGCCGCTGTCGCGTCCCGGCATCTTTACTCGACGCATCCAGCCAACCCGCCCCAGTCGGGCGCCGTCTCTGCGCAGCCGTGGGGCGAGCTCGGGTTGCCGTCGGGATTCGGACGGGTCGACGGGCTGACCAGGGAGTCCGCGAACAAGATCTGGATCTGGTCCGGCCGGCAGTACGCCTGGGCCGTCGTAGACCCGTCGTCGTCCGCACCGGAATGGCACACCGCGACCGCGGCCGGGCCGATCAGCACGATCGACGTGGAGACCAGCGGTGCGGTCGACGTCATCGAGCAGACCGCCAAGGGCGCGGTGCTCGCGCAGCCGACCCAGCAAGGTGGCTTGGTGCCGCGGCTGACCCTCCCGATCAAGTCGCCCTACGCGTTCACGCACGGCACGTACCAGAACGTCTACGTCACCTCCGGCGCCGATGGGACTTGGGGCTACGACCATCTGCTGCACCGGTGGATCGACATCACGCCGCATGGTGGTCCCGCCTTCCACGTCCTGACGATGGCGCAAGCGACCTCGTCGCGGATCGTGCTGGGCATGTCGGCGGATGCGCTGTGGCGCTGGGACACGTTCGATCAGCAGACGTTCGTCCCGCCGCCGCCGCCGCCACCGGCGACCGGTGGGCCGCCGAAGCTGCCGCATTCGAACCTGAAGAAGCCGATCCTGACGCCGAAGAAAACTGTGGTCACACTCGCTCCGGGCGCGGTCGGCAAGGTCCCAGTGACCCTGCAAGTTCCGCCGGAGCCGACGCCGCTCGACGTCTACTTCCTGGTCGACACGACCGCCAGCATGTCGCCGGCGATCCTCGGCCTGCAGCGCTCGATCCTCGGTCTGTCGCGCCACATCCGTAGCCAGCTGGGTGTCAACGCGTGCTTCGGAGTCGGTGGTGTCAAGGACACCACCAACCCGACATCCTCCACGAACACGACCGACCCGTCGTCGACGTACGTGTTCAAGACGTTCCTGCCAGTCGCGCCCTGCGACACCAGCCCGAAGCTGGACAAGGTGCGGAGTGCGACCGAGCAGCTCAAGGAGGGCGGCGGCGGGGACCCGCCCGAAGCACAGACGTTGGGGTTGAGCCTCGCGGTCAACGGCCAGAGCTCGATCAGCAACTTCGTGCCGTTGCCCCAGCCGGCCAACTTCCGTCCGGGGGCGTTCAAGGTCATCGTCTACATCAGCGACCAGCCGTCGCACCAGGGCGGCGGGATCCCGACCATTCCCGACGTCATCCAGACCCTCAACACCAACGACGTCAAGATCGTCAGCATCGCGGTCGACCACGTCGGTGGCGACCTGAACGGCGCGACGTCGAACATGAACCAGCTCGCGACGGGGACCGGTTCGATGGCGCCGCCCTCGGGCGTCGACTGCAACGGCAACGGCATCAGGGACTACGGCGACCTCGGCCCGGGCGCGCCGCTGGTGTGCCAGCAGACGGTGACGTCGGCGAGCGACGGCACCCAGATGGTGCCCATGGAGTCGGCCGTGTTCGGCCTGCTGCTCGCGGTCAAGGACCCGGGCACGATCGAGGTGAAGATCAAGGATCCGAACCACGCGTTGAAGGGTCCGATCCAGGGCCTGACCAAAGACGTGGCCGACATGAAGTACCAGAGCGGGTTGAAGTTCACCCTGCCGGTCGGTTGTGCACCGGATCAGTTCGGCAAGACGCTGCACATCCATCTGTCCGCGTTCGTGCGCAGCAAGCCGGTGGACTCGCCTGGCGAAGTCGATGTCGTTTGCAAGGCGCATCCGAAGCTGCCGCCGGTACCGATCGTGCCAGCGGCCGCCCCGTTCGTCTTCCTACCGGCCGCACGGCCTCCGGTAGCCGTCGCTCCTCCGATCCCGCCGAACCCGCCGGCGCAGCCGGCGACCAACGTCAACCCGAACGCCGGCATGGCCCGTGAACAGCAGCAGCAAGCGCAGCTTGCGATGGCTGGTCAAGATGCGGCCGAGCCGGAAGGAGAAGACACCGAAGTCGTCGAAATGAGTGCTATGCGGAATCCGGCACCTCGCAACGACGCGATGTTCCTCGCCGGTGCTGCGGTGCTCATGTCCGCAGCGGCAGGTTGTGCGATGCAGTTACGTCGCCGAGAAGCTTTCGTACGACAGGGCAGGTAACCCCAGATGACCAGCACAAGCCCTCTTCACTCAGGAGTTGCAATGCGTGTTCGTTCGGTTCTCGCGACAGTGGTCGCGCTCGCGTTGGTCGTCGCCCCGGCGACGGGTGCGATGGCGAAGGCGAAGCCCAAGCCGAAGCCGAAGACCTACTGCAACCTCCTGAGTGACAAGTCCGACGACGGCAACTGGTTCGTCCCGGGTGTGAGCTCGGCCAACCTCGACGTTCTCGGTGGCGACCTCGCCACCGGTGCCAAGACCATGGTCGCCACGCTCAAGCTTCGCGACACCACCTACACGCCGACCGCGGACAAGTGGACGAACCTCGGCTACAGCTGGCGTTTCGGCGTTCAGTCGAGCCTTGGCCAGACCTACGTGTTCAATGCGAAGCTCAGCATCGCCGGGGTCCTCAGCGGTTCGGCGACGGTCGCCGGTGCCGGCGTCCCGGTCACGTTCACGCTCGACAACGCGAAGCACACGTTCAAGTGGGTGCTGAAGCGCAGCGACGCGAAGGACCTGGCGCGGCCGAAGAACGTCTTCCACGGCTTCTACGCCAACTCCTACGTCGAGAGCTCCTCCGCGGACTCGACGGACCCGACTCCGGCGTCCCTTACATACCCGGATCGCGGCCTTAGCTGCCTCAAGCCCGCTTAGTCCAAATCGACGCGTAAGCAACCGCCTCCCCGCGCAGTAACCCACATGCGGGCGAGATCCCATCCCGCTTCCATCGCGGGAGTCTCGGCCGGGGAGAAGGAGGAACAGTAGTGAGGACTGCCAAGAAGGCGCTGCTCGGCAGCGTCGCGGCTGCGGTCATGGTGATGGGCTTGCCGATGACGTCGGCGAGCGCGGACCCGGGTGACGCGATCCACGGTGGCTGCTCGTTCAACACCGACTCGAACCAG
>Ga0070659_100003613_pt1 | contig 11005 bp, 8 predicted proteins | sample KBSC23metaG_FD_64666 | JGI IMG/M metagenome (GOLD analysis project Ga0070659, IMG submission 64666) | Corn rhizosphere microbial communities from Kellogg Biological Station, Michigan, USA - KBS C2-3 metaG | ecosystem: Host-associated > Plants > Roots > Rhizosphere > Soil ...
GAACGACCGGCGCGCCATACTCGCCCGGTGAGCGCCGACCGTCCTCCTCGCCGACCCGTCCGGGTGCTGACCCGCAAGTGGCCCGACCTCCCGCACTGGGAGTTCGACGCCGTCCGGCTGGGTGCGGACGCGCTCGGGCACTGGGTCGGCGTACCCGCGGGCACGTGGCTCGAGAAGCCCGGCCGCGGGTTCCACGCCTGGTGCGACCACGTCGTGCTGCTCCCGCACGACGCCTGGTGGGTGGCCACGCTGTACGGCGCCGACGCGGACCGGCCGGTCGACGTGTACGTCGACATCGCCACCCCGTGCGAGTGGGCCGACGACGAGTCGTGGGTGAAGGCAGTCGACCTCGACCTCGATGTGATCAAGGGGCCGACCGGCCGCATCTGGGTCGACGACGAGGATGAGTTCGCCGACCACCGCGTCTCCCTGGGCTACCCCGCGGATGTCGCCGAGCGCGCCGTGGCCAGCTGCGAGGCGGTGCTGCGTGCGGTCACCGACCGGGTGCCGCCGTACGACGGCACGGCGATGCGCTGGCTCAGCCGGCTCCGGGACTGACCAGGCCGCACTCGTAGGCGAGCACGGTCAGCTGGACCCGGTCGCGCAGGTCGAGCTTGGTGAGCAGTCGCGACACGTAGGTCTTGACGGTCGCCTCGCTGAGGAACAGCTCAGCGGCGATCTCGGCGTTCGAACGGCCCTGCGCGAGAAGTCTGAGGACGTCGAGCTCGCGGTCGGTGGCGGTCGCGAGCGCATCGGGGCGGGTGCCGGGCAGCGGCCGCTCGACGTACCGGTCGAGGAGCCGCCGCGTGAGAGCCGGGGCCAGCAGCACGTCGCCGCGGGCGACCACACCGACCGCGTGCACCAGGTCGACCGGCGAGATGTCCTTGAGCAGGAAGCCACTTGCACCCGCCTTGACCGCCTCGTAGACGTACTCGTCGAGGTCGAAGGTCGTCAGCGCGACGATGCGGGCCGCCGGCGTGCGGGCCACGATCTGCCGGGTCGCCTCGATGCCGTCCATCCGCGGCATCCGCACGTCCATCAAGATGACGTCGGGCTCGAGCTCGGTCGCAAGACGTACGGCGTCGACCCCGTCGCCGGCCTCGCCGACCACGTCGAGGCCGCTGCGCTCGAGGATCATCCGGAAACCCGCGCGCACCAGCTCCTGGTCGTCGACGACCAGCACTCGGACGGTGTCCTTCATCGGGCCACCGGCAGCGTCGCGCGCACCGCGAAGCCGCCCTCCGACTGCGGGCCTGCAGTCAGCTCGCCGCCGTACAGGCTCACCCGCTCGCGCATCCCGACAAGGCCGTGGCCTGCACTACCGACCTCCCCGCCGCGACCGTCGTCGACGACCTCGAGCCCGACCGCGTCCGGCCCGTAGTGCAGGGACACCTCGCAACCAGTGGCGTCGGCGTGCCGGCGCACGTTGGTGAGCGCCTCCTGGACGATCCGGTAGAGCGCCAGGTCCAGACCAGCCGGCAGCGGCCGGGGTTCGCCGGTGACCCTGAGCCTCGTCGGGGTGCCTTCCCTGGCAGTGCGCTCCACCAGGGCGGGCAGTGCCGCGAGCCGCGGCTGCGGAGCCATCGGCGCGTCGTCGGAGATCCGGAGCACGGACACCAGCCGGCGCATCTCGGCCAGCGCGTCGTTGCCCGTCGAGCGGATGCTGGCGACCGTCTTGCGCACGTACGCCGCATCGTCGGCGCCGGCTTCGGCCGCACCGGCCTGGACGACCATCGAGCTGACGGAGTGGGCCACGATGTCGTGCAGCTCACGCGCTATCCGGCCGCGCTCGTCGAGCACTGCCTGCATCGCCTGCTCCGCGGCCCCGACCTCGGCGTCGATCGCCCGACGCAGGGACTCGTGGGCGCGCCGCTCGAGGGTGCGCAGGCCGAAGCCGGCGCTCCACACCAGGGCGGTGACCGTCCAGTGGAAGACGATCTCCCCCGGCTCCTGCATCAGCGACACGAACAGGTCGACGGAGAGCAAGCACACCGCGGCCACCAGGGCGGCGTACGCCGGCGTGCGCCTGCGCCCGAAGCGCGCGGCCATGAACACGCTGATCTGGAGAGGCACCATCATCCCGTAGAACAGGACGTACGTCGGCGCCATGATGCCGATCGGGCCCCAGACGAGGGGGAAGGTCACGAGGGGGATCAACGGCCGGCGCCGGCACCAGAGCAGCGACGTCGCGACGAGCAGCACGCCGACCGTGGCCGACACCCCGGACCCGCTGCCCTGGCGCGAGCTGAACGGCACCCAGACCTCACCGGTGCCCAGCACGGCAACGGCAGCCGCCAGGACGACCTCCACCCGGGTCGGGCGAGCGGAGCTGTCGGACGTGATCGGCACACCCGCACCCTAGGGCGATCCGGAGCCCCTCGGGCAGTCATCGGAAGTTGACATCTGAGCCCTCTCGCGGCCGATGTGCGGCTGCCGCGGTCGACGGTGCACTGGTGAGGAGTCCCGGACCCGCCGGGCGAACCGCAGGAGGACAGATGTACCCCGACACCCGCTCCCGTCTCGTCGCGGCGAGGACCGCACTGGTCCTCGGCCCGGTCCTCGCCGGCATCTCGGCGATCTTCCAGCCCGACCTCGACGGCACCCCCCGCCACCAGCTGGCGGCCATCGGCGACTCGCCGCTCGCTGCCGTGTCGGCGGTCACGTTCCTGGTGGCCCAGCTTCCCCTCCTGGTCGCCGTCCTCGCGATCGGCCGGCTCCTGCAGGAACGCGCTCCCCGGTTGTCCTCGTGGGGCACCGCACTGGGCGTCCTCGGCTGCTTCGGGCACACGGTCTTCGGAGGAATCTCGATGGTCTACCTCACGATGGCGCGCGACGGGACGCATCACGGCGTGTACGCCGACCTGATGACCCGGCTGCAGAACTCCCCCGTCATGCTGTTCTCGGCCGTTGGTCTCCTCGGCACCGTGCTCGGGCTGCTGCTGCTCGGCATCGGACTGTTCCGGACGCGCACCGGACCGGTGTGGGTGGGTCCGGCGATCTGGGCGTTCCTGGTCGTGGAGTTCGTCGGCACCGCGGTGAGCACCTACGCGTCGTACCTCTCGGTGCTGGTGCTCGCGGCTGCGTTCTTCGCACTCGCCGGCGTGCTGGACCGCACCGGGTCACGCGAGACGCTGCCTGACGGTCAGCTCGTCTAGCTCGTCGGTGGCCACCCGACGGCGACCCGTTGTGGAACGATCGTCGGGTGGCCCTGGACTTCGCCGACTCGCCTCGTCCGACGCTCGGCGTCGAGTGGGAGTTCGCGCTGGTCGACAAGCAGAGTCGCGACCTCGTCAACGCGGCCTCGGAGCTGTTCGAGCTGATGACGCTGCGCCACGGCGCCGAGCCACGGCTGCACAAGGAGCTGCTGCGCAACACCGTCGAGCTGACCACCGGCGTCTGCGACACGGCCGATGAGGCCATGACCGAGCTCGCCGAGATGATCGCCAAGGTGCGCCCGTTGGCCGACGAGCTCGGCGTCGACCTCTACAGCGCCGGCACCCACCCGTTCGCCGTCTGGTCGCACCAGCAGCTGACCGCGGGGCACCGGTACGAGGAGCTGATCGCGCGCACGCAGTGGTGGGGCCGGCAGATGCTGATCTGGGGCGTGCATGTCCATGTCGGCGTACGACGGGACCAGGTGGTGCCGATCGTCAGCTCGCTGCTCAACTGGTACCCGCACCTTCAGGCACTCTCCGCGTCGTCGCCGATCTGGTCCGGCACCGACACCGGCTACGCGAGCAACCGGGCGATGATGTTCCAGCAGCTCCCGACCGCGGGGCTGCCGTTCCAGTTCGAGACGTGGGCCGACTTCGAGCACTACGCCGAGGACCTGCTCACCACCGGCGTCATCGAGCTCATCGACGAGATCCGGTGGGACGTCCGGCCGGCTCCGCGCACGGGCACCGTCGAGGTGCGGATCTGCGACGGGATCTCGACCCTGTGGGAGATGCGGGCCCTCGTGGCCCTCACCCACTGCCTCGTCGTCGACCTGGCCGACCGGCTGGACCGGGGCGAGACGCTGCCGACGATGCCGCCGTGGCACGTGCAGGAGAACAAGTGGCGGGCCGCCCGCTACGGCCTCGACGCCTGGATCATCCTCGACGCCGAGTCCCACGAGCGGCTGCTGCTCGACGACCTCGACGAGCTCCTCGACCGGCTGCGCCCCGTCGCCGAGCGGCTCCGCTGCGTCGACGACCTCGCGCTCGTCCGCGAGATCCCGGCGCGGGGCGCGTCGTACCAGCGCCAACGCCGGGTCTCCGAGGCCACCGGCGGCGACCTGGTGGCCGTCGTCGACTCGGTCGTCCGCGAGCTCTGAAGTCCGCCGAGACGGCGCAAACGATCATCCGTACGGCGTCGAGGCGGCGCAGATGATCACTTGGTTGCTCATCTGAGCCGCCTCGGTGGGATTTCGGCGATCATCTGCGCCGCCTCGGCGTACGGGGGATCGGTCTACTTCGGGAGGGTCGATCCACGTCCGTGCAGCATCGCGATGAGCTTGCCCATCCGCTGCTCGTCCTTCTCCGTCCGGGCGAAGGTCGTCAGTGCGAGGAGTGGCTTCATCCGCTGGCGGGTGATGGCGTGGGCGTAGCAGAACTCCTTGAGCCCGTCGGGGCCGTGGATCCGGCCGAAGCCCGAGTCGCCCACGCCACCGAAGGGGAGCGACGGAACCCCGGCGAAGGTGATGACGCCGTTGATCGCGGTCATCCCGACCCGCAGTCGCTCGGCGATGCCCATCCCGTGCGACTTCGAGAACACCGTCGACCCGAGCCCGTAGCGCGACGCGTTGGTCAGCGCGACCGCTTCGTCCATGTCCTTGACCTTGGTCACGGTCATCGTCGGACCGAAGGTCTCCTCGGTCACCGCGCTCGAGTCCTCCGGTACGTCGACCAGGATGGTCGGCTGCACGAACCTGTCCCCCACGGCGTCGGGGCCACCGAGCACAGCCCGGCCGCCGCGGGCGAGCGCGTCGTCGATGTGCCGGCGGATGACGTCGAGCTGCGACGGCATGGTGATCGGGCCGATCTTGGCGCGCACGTCGTCGGTGGCGTCGACCTCCTTGGCCTTGTCCACGAGCCGGGTCAGGAACTCGTCGTACACGCGCTCGTGCACGTAGACCCGCTCGACGCCGGTGCAGGTCTGCCCGGCGTTGGCGCATGCACCCCACACCGCGCCGTCGGCCGCGGCCTCGAGGTCGGCGTCCTCGTCGACGATCAGGGCGTCCTTGCCGCCGGCCTCGATCAGCACCGGGGTGAGCGTCTCGGCGCAGGCCGCCATCACCCGTCGGCCGGTCGCGGGCGAGCCGGTGAAGGCGAGCTTGTCGACGCCCGACCGGCACAGGGCTGCGCCGGTCTCCCCGAAGCCGGTGACCACCTGTAGCACCGGCCGCTCGACGACCTCGTTGAACGTGTCGGCGAGCCAGGTGCCGACGCCCGGGGTGTACTCACTGGGCTTGAAGACCACGGCGTTGCCGGCGGCCAGCGCGTAGGCGATGGAGCCCATCGGCGTGAAGACCGGGTAGTTCCACGGACCGATCACGCCGACGACGCCGAGCGGTCGGTACTCCACGGTCGCCTTCTGGTTGGCCATCACCAACCCGCTGGGCACCTTGTGGCGCTTGAGCACCTTGCCGGCGTGACCGGCCGCCCAGCCGAGGTGGTCGATGGCCAGGGAGCTCTCGAGGAGCGCGTCACCATGCGGCTTGCCGGTCTCCTGGTGGATGACCTCCGTGAGCTGGGCGATGCGTCGGGTGACGACGCCCTTCCAGCTGTTCAGCCGGGTCTCGCGCTCGTCGTAGGAGAGCGCGCTCCACCAGGCTGCCGCCTCGCGCGCCCGCTCCACGGCGGCGCGCACCTCGGCCTCGCTGTGGATCGGATAGGTCTCGACGACGTCGCCCGTGCGTGGGTTCAGCGAGTCGAAGGTGGCCGGGCGCGCCGCGGCATCCTGGACGGGGGTCTTCTCGGTGATCGTCATCGGTTCTTCCTGATCTCCTCGGCCGCCTTCTCGGCGATCATGATCGTGGCTGCGTTCGTGTTGCCCCGCGGTACGACGGGCATGACGGAGGCGTCGACGACCCGCAGGCCCGCCACGCCGCGGACCACCAGGGCCGGATCCACGACGGCGTCCTCCCCGCTGCCCATCGCGCACGTGGCGACGGGGTGGAAGAGCGTCTGCCCGCGGCGACGTACGTGCTCGAGCAGGTCGTCGTCCGACGGGTCGTCCGGCACCTCCCACGGAGCGCCGAGGAACCGTGCCAACGGGCCCTGGCGGCACGTCTGCCAGGTCTCGCGCATGCCGGCGAGCATGGCGTCGAGGTCGGTCTGGTCGTCGAAGTACGCCGGGTCGATCGCCGGATGGATCGCGGGGTCGGCCGACCGCAGCCGCAGCGACCCCCGACTCGCGACGGAGACCAGCGTGACGCCGGCGGTGAACATCCGCGAGGTCGGCTCGTGGAACCCGTTGTCGTAGAACCCCGACGGAGCGACGTGCAGCTGGATGTCAGGGGCCGCGAGACCCTCGCGCGACGCGAAGAAGCTGCCGCCCTCGCCCACGTTGGAGGTCAGCGGACCGCTCCCCCGGGCCATCCAGCGCAGGAGTCCACGCACGTTGTTGAAGTCGGCGAGGTCGGTGGTGTCGTGGGTGTGCCAGATCAGCGGCACCACCGGGTGGTCCTGCAGGTTCGCACCGACCCCGGGGAGGTCCACCCGCGCGTCGATGTCGTGCTCGCGCAGGTGCGTGGCCGGGCCGATGCCCGAGAGCATCAGCAGCTGCGGGCTGTTGATCGCTCCGCCGCAGACCAGGACCTCACGCCGTGCGTGCACCGTGTGGCTGCCTCCGGCCTGGCGGAAGCTCACGCCGGTCGCACGGTCGCCGTCGAGCTCGATCCGGGTGGCCAGCGCGTAGGTCGTGATGGTGAGGTTGTCACGCCCGAGCGCCGGGCGCAGGTAGGCCTCGTACGTCGACCAGCGCCGGCCCTTGCGGCAGGTGACCTGGTAGAGCCCGGCACCCTCCTGCTCGACGCCGTTGAAGTCGTCGTTGCGCTTCAGGCCGTGGCTGACGGCGCTCTCCACGTACGCCGTGGTCAGCTCGTGGGTCCAACGGCGGTCCTCGACGTGCAGGGGCCCGTCCTGGCCGTGCAGCGGGGCGCCGTACCGGCTGTTGTGCTCGGCCTTCACGAAGTAGGGCAGCACGTCGTCGTAGCCCCACCCGGTCGCACCGTGCTGGTCACGCCAGGTGTCGTAGTCGGCACGGTTGCCGCGGATGTAGATCATCGCGTTCATCGCCGAGCAGCCGCCGAGAGCCTTCATCCGCGGCCAGTAGGCACGCCTGTCGTGCAGCTGCTTCTGGGCCGTGGTGGAGTAGTTCCAGTCCCACTTGGTCTTGAACATCGACGCGAAGGCCGCCGGGATGTTCACCTCGTCGGCGTCGGACTCGCCGCCGGCCTCGAGCAGCAGCACCGTCGTACCGGGGTCCTCGCTGAGCCTCCCGGCCAGCACGGCACCGGCGCTTCCCGAGCCCACCACCACGTAGTCGTACGTCGCGTCGGTCACCCTCGCAACCTACTCCGCAACCTCGTCGGGTGGCAGCCGTCTCGACGGCCGCGGGTCACATGGCCAGCGCCTCGGTCTCCTCGACCATCTCGGCCGGGCCGTGCACGGTGTCGCGCAGCGGCAGCTCGCGGATGAACCAGGACGCAGCGAAGCCGACCACCCCGACGATCGCCGCCCAGAAGAAGATCGCCACCGTGCCGTTGGCGACCGCGAGCTGGAAGAGCTCACGCACCGGTGCCGGCAGGTCCTTGACCGCGGCAGGGGTGAGTCCCGAGCTGTCACTCGCGGCACCGCGCGCGCCGGCGGCCCCGGACAGCGTCGTGGTGAGCTCGTGGGTGTAGATCGCGCCCAGGATCGCCACCCCCAGCGAGCCGCCCATCGTCCTGGTGAACGTCGTCGACCCGGTCGCCGAGCCGATGTCGCGCAGCTCGACGCTGTTCTGTGCGATCAGGTTGGTGGTCTGCATCAGGCAACCCATCCCGGCGCCGAGCACGACCATGTACGCCGCGGTGACACCGGTCGAGGTCGTGACGTCCATCGTCGAGAACAGCCACATCCCGATAGCGAGAAGCGCCGTGCCGAGGATCGGGAACACCTTGTAGCGCCCGGTCCGGCTGATCAGCTGACCGCTCAGCAGCGAGGCCACCATCGCGGCGACCATCAACGGCATCAGCAGCAGGCCACTGCTGGTGGCCGACTGTCCCTGGACGAACTGCTGGAACTGCGGCAGGAAGGTGATGCCGCCGAACATCGCGAAGCCCGCCACGAAGCCCATCGCGTTGGCGAGCGAGAAGTTCCTGATCCCGAACAGGCGCAATGGGATGATCGGCTCGGCGACGCGCTGCTCGACGAGCAGGAAGGCGGCGAGGCCCAGCACGGCCGTGACCCCGAGCAGGTACGTCGGCCACGACGACCAGGCGAACTGGTTGCCGCCCCACGTGATCAGCAGGATCAGGGCCGTGGTCCAGATGCTCAGCAACGCGGCGCCCCACCAGTCGATGACGACCTTCGCCGGCCGTGACTCCGCCGGCAGGTTCAGCGTGTGCCACACGACGAACAGGGAGAGCAGGCCGAGCGGGAGGTTGACGTAGAAGGCCCAGCGCCACGACGCGTTGTCGGTGATGAAGCCGCCGATCAGCGGGCCGCCGATCATCGCGGCGGGCATGACCGCCATCATCACGCCCACGTACTTCCCGCGCTCGCGCGGCGAGACCATCATCCCGATCACGGACATGATCCCGACCATCAGACCTCCGGCGCCGAGGCCCTGGAACGCCCGGAAGAGCACCAGTTCGAGCATGTCCTGGCTCATGCCGCACAGCGCCGAGCCGACCAGGAACACCACGATCGAGGCCATGAAGGTCGCCTTGTGTCCGAGCAGGTCGCCGAGCTTGCCCCAGATCGGGGTCGCGATCGTCGAGGCCAGGATGTAGCCGGTGACGACCCAGGACAGGTGCTCGAGCCCGCCGAGGTCGCCCACGATCGTGGGCAGCGCCGGCGCCACGATCATGTTGTCGAGCTGCGCGAGCAGCATCGCGACCACGAGCCCGCTCATCGCGGTGAGGATCTGGCGGGGGGTCAGGGCGGCCGGAGCCGGCGTACTCAAATGCGTGCCTCCGTACGGCGTTGCCGGGTGATCGAACTGCCCGAACCTACCTGCTGACCGATCGGTAAGCAATCGCGCGCAGGTGCTCTCCACGGCCCGCAGGGCAGACTGCTCCCAGGCACCACCGACGACCGAACCGATCACCGGAGCCTGGACAAGGAGATCTCATCGTGGCCGCGATCATCGACCCGACCTCGCTCGGCTTCCTGCTGGCCGAGACCCGGGCCCAGCCGATGCACGTCGCCGGCCTCCAGCTCTTCGAGAAGCCCGGTGATGCCGGCGAGGACTTCGCCCGGGAGCTCTTCGAGTCGGCCCTGGCGATCGAGGAGATCGCGCCGCTGTTCAAGAAGCACCCCTCGATGTCGGTCGGCAGCCTGGGGCAGTGGGTCTGGACCGAGGACCAGTACTTCGACATCGAGCACCACGTGCGCCACAACGCGTTGCCGCGCCCCGGTCGCGTGCGTGAGCTGCTCGAGCTGGTCAGCCGGTTGCACGGCACCCGGCTCGCCCGCGAGCGGCCGCTGTGGGAGGCGCACATCATCGAGGGGCTCGAGGACGGCCGCGTGGCGATGTACACCAAGCTGCACCACTCGCTGGTCGACGGCATCTCGGCGATGCGACTGATGCAGAGCGTCCTGTCCAGCGACCCGGACAAGCGCGACATGCCGTTGCCCTTCGACGCCCGGGCCACCACCCGGACGGCCCGGGCGCGCGAGGATGCGGAGAGCAGTCTCGCGGCGATTCCCGCGGCCGCGTTGCGCAGCGGGCTGGGGCTGGTGGCCGACGCCGCGGGCCTGCCGGCGGCGTTCATCAAGACCCTCACCAAGGGCATCCGCAACGAGACGTCCGCGCTGTCGCTGCACGCTCCCAAGACGATGTTCAACGTCACCATCACCGGTTCGCGGCGCTTCGCGGCGCAGGGCTGGCCGCTGGAGCGGATCCGGGCGATCTCGAAGGCCAGCGGCACGACGATGAACGACGTCGTGCTGGCGATGTGCAGCGGCGCCGTACGGGCCTATCTCGCCGAGCTCGGCAAGCTGCCCGACACCTCGCTGGTCTCGATGGTGCCGGTCGGGCTGAAGTCGCGGGGTGCTGCCTCGATGGCCGGCGGAGGCGGCAACGCCGTCGGCTCGGTGATGGTGCGGCTCGGCACCGATCTCGCCGACCCGGCCGACCGGCTGACTTCGGTGCACCGCTCGATGAAGGCGGGCAAGGACGCCCTGGGCTCGATGACGCCCAACCAGATCGTGGCGATGAGCGCGCTCGGGATGGCCCCGTCGATCGTGATCCCGATGCTGCGGCTCCAGGGCATCGTCCGACCGCCGTTCAACCTGATCATCTCCAACGTGCCGGGCCCCCGGTCGACGCAGTACCTCAACGGCGCTCGCCTCACCGGCACCTACCCGGTCTCCGTCCCGATGCAGGGCATGGCGCTGAACATCACCTGCAACAGCTACGCCGACGACATGTGCTTCGGCCTCACCGGGTGCCGCCGCTCGGTCCCCCACCTCCAGCGGCTGCTCACCTTCCTGGACGAGGAGATCGGCGTGTTGGAGAGCGCCGCCGGCGTGGCGTGAGCGTTCCCAATTTCACAACCCGGGTTGTGGTTTGCGGGCTTGTCATGCGAAATCGGGTATGCCAAGCCCCGAATTCACAACCCGGGTTGTGAATTTCGGTCCGATGTCAGGCAGCTGAGGCCACCACATCGCCCCCACGGGCGGGGACCCGCTGGACGGTGGCGTCGGCGGCGAGGCGCTGTTCCTCGAGGGCGACGGTGTCGCTGACCTCGCGCAGCACGTCGGAGAGGGGTACGTCGAGGGCGTCGCACAACGAGGAGAGCAGCTCGGAGGAG
>Ga0070659_100003618_pt1 | contig 11000 bp, 7 predicted proteins | sample KBSC23metaG_FD_64666 | JGI IMG/M metagenome (GOLD analysis project Ga0070659, IMG submission 64666) | Corn rhizosphere microbial communities from Kellogg Biological Station, Michigan, USA - KBS C2-3 metaG | ecosystem: Host-associated > Plants > Roots > Rhizosphere > Soil ...
TGGCGTATGTGGGCAGCCGCTTTGTGCTCGAAGTCATCCTGCACCGCGTGTAGCGCGTTCTTGGCGCCAGCGCTGTTACCTGCCTGTTTTCCATGTCCCGTCCTGTCCTGCTGATCCTGATGCTGCTCGCCGGCTGGTGGTGGTTGAGCCGCCTGGGGACGCGTTCGTCCCGCTCTTCGGGGCAGCAACCCCAGCAACCGCAGCAGCCCCGGCAGGGGACGGCCAAGCGCGCGCCTGAGGCCCACGCTTCGCAGCCGATCGAGCAATGTGCCGTCTGTGGCGTGCACGCGCCGCGTAACGGCATGATCGCGCTGCCCGGCGGCCGCTATCGCTGCCCGGAACACGCAGACCGGGGCAACACATGACGTCCGAGGCGTCGGGCGCAGCGCAATCCAAGCCCGCCGTGGGCGAGGTTGTCGCCCCGGTGCAGACATCGCGCGCGCGCAGCCTGCTCTCGCGCCTGAACGCCTGGCGCGCGCTCCGCTCGGTCTGGCTGGAGCCCGATCCGCCGGAATTCCAGTGGCGCCTGTTGCGCTATTTCGCCTTCAGCCGCGCGGCCGTGGCGCTGGTGCTGCTGCTGTTCGTGATGGTGCCGCGCGAGCACAACGAAGCGGTCGGGTTGCCCAATAGCGACGCACTGCTCAGCCTGACGCTGCCGTACCTGGGGGTGGCGCTGCTGATCCTGGCGGCGGCCGGCTGGTGGCGCACGCGGTTCCAGTTCCGCGTGCGGCTGGACGTGGTGCTCGATCTGCTGTTCCTGGGGCTGGCGTATGCCACGCTCTCGCGCCTGTCGGCCAGCGTGGCGATGGTGCTGCTGATGCCGGTGCTGGCCGCGGGCGCGCTCACCAGCTTGCTGTTCGCGCTGTTCACCGCGGCGGTGGCGTCGATCGTCGTACTGGCCGATCCGTTCCTGCAGATGCTGGGCGACGGCGTCATCGCGCCGGGGCTGGCATCCGCCGGGCTGTACGGCCTCATCTACATGATGGCCGCGTCGATGATGTACGGCCTGTCGCACCGCCAGATCGCGCAGGAGCGCCTGACGATGGCGCGCGAGCGTGAACTGCGCCTGCAGCAACTCGTCAACCGGTTGATGGTCTACGACATGCAGGACGGCGTGATGCTGGTGCGCGCCGACGGCCGCGTCGTCGCCGCCAACCCGGCGGCCGCCATGCTGCTGGGCGTGCCGCAAAGCGCGTTTGTGGGCAGCGGCGCGATGCTGTTCGACCTGAAGGATGTGCCGCACCTGCGCCCGCTGCTGGAGACGCTGCGCCAGTGGCTGCGCCGCAAGAGCCGTCCCGCAGACGGCACCAGCGACGACGACGCGCCTCGCATTCTCGATCTGCTGCCCATCGCCCCAGGTGGCCGCGCCGGATTGCGCGCCCGTTTGCGGTTGCGCTTTATCCTGCCGAGCCTGGCCAACCTGCGCAGCGTCTATATGGACAGCCTGGTCAGCGCGATCGGCCTGGGCCTGCCGGGTGAAGGCGGCGAGATGCGCCCGCGCATTCCGTTGGCCGAAGCCATCACGCAAGGCTGGTCGACCGACGACGAAGCCTTCCTGCGCCACGAGCTGCACGACACCGTGCTGGTCCATGTGGAAAGCTGGGAGCGCGTGGCGGAGCAGGCGCAACAGGAAAAGCTCGCCTCCATGGGCCGGCTGGTGGCCAGTGTCGCGCACCAGATCCGTAACCCGCTCGCGGCGATCAGCCAGGCCGCCGAGCTGCTCGATGACCCGGGCGACGGCGGTGAACAACTTCGCCCCGAAGGCTCCGGCGTGGAGACGCGCCTGCTGCGCATCATTCGCGACAACGTGCGCCGGCTCGACCAGGTGGTCGCCGACGTGCTGATGCTGTCGCGCCGCCCGCGTGGCGAGCGTGTGCGCGTGCAGCTTGCGCAGGTGCTGCCGGAGGTGGTCGAGCGCTGGCGCGCCGAAGCCCAGCGCCGCACCGGTGCATCCACACCTGGCCGCGCGGGGGAGGCGACCGAAATCAACCCCAACCTCGTGCGCGTGGCTGTGGACCTGAACCGCCCTGTACTGTTCGACCCGGCGCAATTGCAGCAGGTGGTGGGCAATATGCTCGACAACGCGCTGCGCTATTGCCGCCGCGTGCCGGGGGCGATCCTGCTGGCGGCCTACGCGCTGGACGAGACGCATGCCGAACTCGTCATCTGGAACGACGGCCCCGAAGTATCCGCCGAGCAGCAGCGCAGCCTGTTCGAGCCATTCTTCACGAATGACGCCCAAGGCACGGGCCTGGGCCTCTACATGGCGCGCGAGTTGTGTAGCGCCAACGATGCGCAGATCCGTTACGGCGCCATCGCACTGGAATCCTTGCTCGATCGCACCGGAGCGTTGACCATGGAGGCGCGTGACACATTGCCGCGCCGTGCCTTCGTCATCACCCTGATGTTTGACCAACCTGCCTTGGCCGTCGCGGAATAACCCGCCGGCCACTCTCTGTTGATCCATGTCCAAAGCCGCCATCGTTCGCGAACCCATCCTCGTCGTCGATGACGAAGCCGACCTGCGCGAGCTGCTGGAAATTTCCCTGCGCCGCATGGGCCACGACGTCGTGCTCGCCAGCGGGCTGACCGAAGCGCGCGAGGCGCTGTCCCGCCAGCGTTTTGCGCTCGTGCTGACCGACATGCGCCTGGGCGATGGGCTGGGCATCGAACTCGTGCGCCAGCTCTCAGCCACGGCCGATCGCACGCCGGTGGCCGTCATCACCGCCTACGGCAGCGCCGAGAACGCGGTGGAAGCGCTCAAGGCCGGTGCGTTCGACTACATCGCCAAGCCGCTGTCGCTCGACCAGTTGCGCAGCCTCGTGCTCAACGCGCTGGGCCGTCAGCAGCGCGGGCTTGACACTGGGGACCCCGGCAACTCCGATCTGGCTGAACGCACCAACGATCTGCTGCCGGGCCACTCCGCCGCCATGCAGGAGGTGCGCCGCTCGCTGATGCGCCTGGCCCGCAGCATGGCGCCGGTGGTCATCAGCGGGGAATCGGGCAGCGGCAAGGAACGTGCGGCCCGTGCCATCCATGCACTGTCGGCGCGCGCGTCGCGGCCGTTCGTGGCGGTCAACTGCGGGGCGATTCCCGAGAACCTGATGGAAGCCGAGTTCTTCGGCTACGTGAAGGGCGCCTTCACCGGCGCGGACGGCGACCGCCAGGGCTTCTTCCAGGCGGCCAACGGCGGCACGCTCATGCTCGATGAAGTGGCCGACCTGCCGCTCACCATGCAGGTGAAGCTGCTGCGCGCGCTGCAGGAGCGCCGCGTGCGCAAGATCGGCGAAAGCCGCGAAGAACCCGTCGATGTGCGCGTCGTCTGCGCGAGCCATCAGAACCTTGCGCGGTTGGTCGCTGCCGGGCGTTTCCGCGAAGACTTGTTCTACCGCCTGAACGTGCTGGAGCTGCGCATGCCGACGCTGCGCGAGCGCGCCGAAGATGTGCCCGTGCTGGCCGGCGTGCTGCTCGAACAACTCGCCAACCGTTACGGCGATCCGCGCCCCAAGCGCCTGACGCGTCCGGCATTGCAGCAACTGTGTGCGTACCCGTTTCCGGGCAACGTGCGCGAGCTTGAGAACCTGCTCGAGCGCGCGTACGCGTTTGCCGAAGGCGAGTCGATCGACGTCGATGACCTTGGTGCGCTGGGTGCGGAGATCGAGCGCTCGCCGCTGTTCCACCGCACGCGCGACGCGCAGCAGGCGGCCGCCGCCAATCACTCGATGGCACCGTCACCGATGGCGGGTTGGCCGGATGCCGTCACCATGCCGGCACCCATGTCGAGCCCAATGGGCGCGTTGCAGCCGATTCAGCCGGCGATGGCACCGCCCGCGGAGCCAGCACCGGTCGCGCGGCCAACGGAGCCGCCGCTGCCGAGCGTCGCGTTGCCGATCGATCTGCCCGCCTATCTGGAGTCGGTCGAGCGCAACGTGATCCTCGCCGCGCTGGACCAGACCGGCTTCAACCGCACGGCGGCGGCCAAGTTGCTTGGCCTGTCGTTCCGGCAATTGCGCTACCGCATGCAGCAACTCGACATTCGCGACCCGCGCGACATCGAGCCCGCAGGCAGCGGCCTGAATGGCGATGCCTAGGCTGCCCGCCCTGCATGTCGACGCTGACGGCTGGGTAGATGGCGTGCGCCGTCACCCGTCGCCCAATATCGATGCGCGGCCCGAAGGCATGCCGATCGACCTGATCGTGCTGCACAACATCAGCCTGCCGCCCGCGCAGTCCGGTACCGACTTCGGCACGGACAACGTGCTCGACTTCTTCGCCAACACGCTCGACTGCGACGCGCACCCGTACTTCGATCAGTTGCGCGGCGTGCGCGTGTCGGCGCATTTCTTCGTCCGTCGCACCGGCGAGTGCGTGCAGTTCGCGCCGTGCGAGGCGCGTGCTTGGCATGCTGGTGCATCAGCGTTCTTCGGCCGCACGCGCTGCAACGATTTCTCGGTCGGCATCGAGATTGAAGGCACGGATGACCTGCCCTTCACGCCTGAGCAGTACGTCGCCACGGCAGCGCTGGTGCGGGCGATCTGCAAGGCGTATCCGATTGCGGCGATTGCGGGGCACTCGGACATCGCACCGGGTCGCAAGACCGATCCGGGGCCGTGCTTCGACTGGGCGCATCTGCGTACGCTCGGCGGCTTCGACGCGGCGCTGTTCCCGTACCAGCGCGCGCTCTGAAATAGAAATGGGCGGCCCCCTTGCGAAGGCCGCCCGCGTTCTCCTCTCTGGTTTTCTTTCTAGTTCAACGTCTTAGGTGCCCATCGCCGGGTCGGATACCCCGTCCTTGCCGGTTTCCATGCGGCCGGCAAAGCGCCGCGTAAAGCCGCCTTGCGGCACCGTCACCGTGAAGTCGTACCAGTTGCCCTGGCGCGCGATCGGCCAGTGCTGGTCGAGTTGCTTGCCTGCCGGGATGTCGAACGTCCACGGGCCGTCGTTGCGGTAGGCGTTGGGTTTGACGGTGAAGGTGCAGCCGGTGGTGCCGGTGTTCATCATCGTCACGTAGACCTCGGCGTTGGCCAGGTCGTAGCAGACGCGGATTTCCGGTGCGCTGGAGCCGGCGGCCGACACGGCGCTCACGTCACCCGAGAACGCGCGGTGGAAGCCGTTCGGGCCGAGCACCCACAGGTCGTATTTGCCCTTGTCGGCGCTGTACACGTCCCACGTGTCGTCGAGCATCTTGCCGGGCTCGACGGCGTAGCGGCGCGGCACGCGGTCCAGGTGCAGGCGGTCGTACACGTGGAAGACGGCGGCGGCCGTGCCGGTGTTGCTGAAGATCAGGCGCAGTGCGCGGTTGGTGGCGTCTTCGCGGGCGCTGACGTGCAGCTCGTACGGCAGGGCGCGCGAGGGGCGCGTGCCGGTGGCCTGCACGGGCAGTTGCTGCGCTGCCACGGAGGGCACGGGCACCTGCGGCTTCAACCCTTGCGCGGTGCGGATCGAATCGGCGGTGGCCTTGTCGCGGCTGGGCAGCGTCGGCAGCGTCTCGTTGTTCGGGTTGACGAAGTTGAAGGCGCTGGTCAGGTCGCCCAACACAGCGCGGCGGTAGGCGCTGATGTTGGTCTCCTTGACGTTGAAGCGCAGCTCCAGGAAGCGCAGCACCGAGGTGTGGTCAAACGCCTGCGAGTTGACCCAGCCGCCGCGGCTCCACGGCGAGACGATGTACATCGGCACGCGCGGGCCGGGGCCGTACGGGTGTTGATCGGTGTGGTATTCGCCGGCGGTGCTCACCGTCGATTTGCCGGCCAGCACGCCACCGTCATAAGCGGGGGCGGCGGGCGGCGGCACGTGGTCGAAGAAGCCGTCGTTCTCGTCGAAGTTGATGAAGAGCACGGTCTTGCTCCACACGGCCGGGTTGGCGGTGAGCGCATTGAGCACTTCCTGCGTGTACCACGCGCCCTGCACGGGGCTCGACGGCCCGGGGTGCTCGGAGTAGGTGGCCGGCGCGACGATCCACGACACCTGCGGCAACTGGCCGGCGGCGATGTCGTCCTTGAGCGCTTGCAGGAAACCGCCGTCGGGCATGGTGTTGCCCACGCCCTTGATCAGCGGGCTGATGGTTTCGTCGGCGGGGGTGTACGGCGGGAACGGGCTGCCGTCCTTCAGGTTGCCGCGCGCGGCGTTGGCGTCGCGGTAGGACTTGAAGCCGGCGAGCGGGTTGTCCGTGAAGTTGTCCGGCATGTTCTGGTAGACCTTCCACGACACGCCGGCCATTTGCAGGCGCTCGGGGTAGGTCGTCCAGTTGTAGGTGACGCCGGCGTCGAGGTGGTCGCCACTGTTGTCGATGACGGGGCCGCCCGCTGCGCCCGTCGGGTCATTCGTCCCGGTCCAGTGGAACAGGCGGTTGGTGTTGGTGCCGCCGTGGAATCCGCAGTGGTACGCATCGCACAACGTGAAGGCGTTGGCCAGCGCGAACTGGAAATCCAACTCGGCTTGCTTGTAGTAGCCCATCGACTGCGTCTGCTTGTAGGTCGGCCACTTGCTCATGCGGCCGAGGTCCCACGCGCTTTGTGCGTCGGGGTAGCTGTGCGGCGTGCCCGAGACGCGCTGCGCGTTGCCGGCGCTGCTGTCCAGGTAGTACGGCAGCACCGTGCGGCTCGGGCCGCTGCTCGGCACGTAGGTCTGCTGCCACACGTTCAGGCCACCGGCCAGCGGGATCGGGAAGCGGTCACCAAAGCCGCGCACGCCCTGCAGCGTGCCGAAATAGTTGTCGAACGAGCGGTTCTCCTGCATCAGGATCACCACGTGTTCGATGTCGCGCATCGTGCCGGTGGCGTTGTTGGCGGGAATCGCCAGGGCACGGCGGATCGATGGCGGGAAGGCGGCCAGCGCGGCGGCGGAAATCGCGCCCGTGCTGGCCATCTTGAGGAAATTGCGGCGGCTGCCGTTGTTCGTGTTGGAAGTCATGTCGGTCTCAAACGCAAGTCGATGGAGGCGTGCAGCGCGGCGTTACGGAGCGCAGTGCAGGTTCGGCTTGTTGGCCGGCGGCTGGCCGGGCTGATCCGGCTGGGCCGTGCCGGGGTTGCCAGGGTTGTTGGCGTTGGGCGTGCCGTCGTTCGAATCGCCGCCGCAGGCCGATAGCGACAAGGTGGCGGCGCACAGCAGCACGGCGGCCAGCCAGTGCGGCCGCGCGAGATGAGAGAAGAAGAGCGTCATGAGCGGTCTCGTTCGGGTGGGGGGAATCGGGAGGTCAGGGGTTCAGCGACGACAGCGGCTGATGCGAGCCATTGATCGTCTTGAGTTCGTCCAGCGTCAGGCGGCGCGTCCACATGGCCAAGTCGTCGTAGGCCATCACGCCCTTGAGCGAGCCCGGGTTGTTGGCCACGTAGTTGTGCGTGGCGTCGTCGTTCATGCCCCAGACCTTGGTGGCCAGGCCGTTGAGCTTGGTGACGTCGGTGTTGGAGATGGCTTTGTCTTCGACCTTTTGCACGCCCAGCACCGGGTCGAGGATGTAGGCGCTGAACAGCTTGGCTTGCGTATCCACCGACAGGGCCAGGTAGGCCCACTGGTTGGCGCTGAACTTCATGCCGTTGATATCGTCGCGCTTGCCGCCGCTGCCCAGGTTGAAGCGCACCTCGCAGCCGCCGAACAGGCCGAAGGCGATGCCCGCGTTGGCGCCGGAGGTGTAGTCCTTGTTGGACAGAATCGGCTCGCCGGTGCCGTTGCCCTGTGTGCAGTCCGACTTGAACCAGAATCCGAGGGTGAATTGCGGGCTCTGGGCGATGTCGGCGCCGTTCTGTGTGAGCTTGTAGGCGTCGATGCGCGAATCGACCGACAGTGCCGTGCCGCCAAACGGGTCTGCTATCGCCGAGCCGCTGTCGGTGCCGACCACCCACGGGCCGATCGTCGAGCCGGCCTTGCGGTCGGTGGGCGGCAGCGGGTCGAAGCTGTAGTACGCGGCCAGGCCGTTGGTGAGCGTGGTGGCCAGCGGCGTGGGCGCGACATAAGCGATCTGCGCCAGCATCGACACCGGCACGTTGTTGCGCACCAGCGTGTAGTTGATGCGGTAGAGGCCGGTGGCGGCGGCGAAGCTGTTGTCGGTGTACTGCGTGGCTGTGGCGGGCAGCGTGGCGACCGGCTTGCCGTCGCGCAGCACGGTGATGGGGCCGGTGGCCGTGGTCGGGTTCTGCCAGTTCAGCACCAGCGAGGTGTTGTACGTGCCCACCGTGCTCTGGAGGTTGCGCACGCCGACGGCACCGGCCGTGAGCGCAGCCCCATCAAGCTTATGCGTGGCAGCCGGCACAGCGGCGTTCAGTTGCGCCAGCACCGTCGGCACGATGTCGGCTTCGCTCGGCAGGGCGGCCAGCGTAGCTTCCGATGTGGGCGCGGCCATGCCGTTCTTGCCGAGCGCCGGATTGACGGTCTTGTTCAGCGCGATGAAGGCGGTGCGGTTTTCCAGCGTCGGCGCGGAGGTGGTGGCGCCAGTGGCATCCAGGCCGTGGCTGGTGGTGACGACCACGAGCCAGTCTTCGTTCGCGTTGGCGGCGCGGCGTTGGGCAATGGCGGCCTGCAGCGTGCCGATGGCTTGGTCGACGCTGCCCAACGCGGCGGTGTACGCATCGCTTTGCAAACCGGAGGCCAGCGCGGCCGCAGCCGGCGCTGTGTATTGCGCGAAGACCACGTCGTAGCCGGACTGCACGAGCTTCACGCTGTTCTGCGTGACGCAGCTGTCGACCTGGGCGCAGTCGACCAGCGTGTCGAGGTTGCCGGCTTGCTGGTCGGCCTTGAGCAGCGCGGGCAACACGGCCGAACTGACGGCCGCGCCCAGGCGCTGCGTCGTGCCGGCCGCCTTGGCGGCGCTGCGCGCGTAGCTGAAGACGCTCGGGGCGGACAGGGTGGTGACGGTGTCGTCCGTCACGCTGTGGCGGTTCTGCCAGGTGCCGGTCAGCACGGTGGCCCAGCTTGGCGTATCCAGCGGCGGCTGGGCGGTGGTCGTACCCAGCGTGCCGCCGGTCGAGGCGGGCATGACCGACAGCGCGCCCAGGTTCGGCAGGCTGCGCTGCAAGAGCGCGCTCTGCACCTGTGCGTAGGTGGCGCCGTCCACGCCCACCACCAGCACCTTCTGGCTGGCGGTGGCCGGTGCGCTCGTGTCGCCCTGGTTGACGACGGGGGTGCTGTCGCTGCCTCCACCACAGGCCGCCAGCGTGGCGGCCACGGTTGTGCCCAGCGCGGCCGTCAGCAGGCGGCGGGCAGGTTGATTCCAAGCCATGTCGATTTCCTCGGTCGTTGTGCGCGGCGCTGGGTGTCTGGCCGCTGTGATTGCGCTCCCCGCAATGGACCGAAGCGTAGGGACAGGGCCTGTCGCTCAAGTGACAGGCGCGGCAAGAATGCTGATGCCGCTATTCGGATTTCTCGAGTGCGCTCAGAATTGGCTGAGGCGTGAGACGTTGCATCTCCGCACCAGTGCAGTGCACGCCACGCATGCCCCTACTACAGACGAGGTGACGTCTATCGAACTTGTGGGGCTGATAGAAAGAATTATTCTGGAAAGATGATCATTGCGACGCCGCACGCGAGCCCCGACAACCCGTTGTGCAGACTGAGATGGCGGGCTTGCGGCACTGCATTTCGATTGCAAAAAAGCCCCCGAAACCCCATCTGTCAAGACTAGGCAAATTCGATCGGTCCACTATACTTAGGGCCAATCCCGGGGTGACACACTAGATGTAGTGGTGGCTTTCCGGGATTCTTATTTCAGCGCCACGCGGGGGCGGGCGTTCGGCAGGTCAAGCCGGCGCTTGGGGGCTGAGGAAAGGCAAGGGTCTTTTCCGTCTCATTTCTCCGCGTAGCGCGAGGGGTCGCCAAGGGTTCATCACCCACCGGCGAGCCGATAAAACGAACGGTTCAACAGGAGTCCACATGCAGACGGCCCAACCAGAAATCCACTCCGGCACCGCCAATCCTTCCCAATTTGCGCAAAGCGCTGGCGGCACGGCCGCTGCCTCCGGCACTGCTCTCGGCGTCAACCTTGCCGACTACAAGATCATCCGCCGCAACGGCGCCGTGGTCAGCTTCGAGCCCTCCAAGATCGCCGTGGCGATGACCAAGGCCTTCCTCGCCGTGAATGGCGGGCAGGGCGCTGCTTCTGCGCGTGTGCGCGAGCTGGTCGACCAACAAACGCAGAACGTGGTGCGCGCCCTGCTGCGCAGCCGCCCGAACGGTGGCACGTTCCACATCGAAGACGTACAGGACCAGGTGGAACTGGCCCTGATGCGCTCGGGCGAGCACGACGTGGCCCGCGCCTACGTGCTGTACCGTGAGCGCCGCGCCCAGGAGCGCGCGCAAGCCGGTGAAACGCAACAACAACCGGCCTTCATCGGCCTGAACGTGACCGACGGCGGCATCACCCGCCCGCTGGACATGGCTGCGCTGCGCAACGTGATCGTCTCGGCCTGCGAAGGCCTGGGCGAAGCGGTGGACCCGGAGCCGATCCTCAAGGAAACGGTCAAGAACCTGTATGAAGGCGTGCCGATGACGCAGGTGTACGACTCGGCCATCCTGGCCGCGCGTACCCTGATCGAAAAGGACCCGGCCTACAGCCAGGTCACCGCGCGCATCCTGCTGCACACGATCCGCCGCGAAATCCTCGGCGAAGAAGTCACGCAAGCGGAAATGAGCACGCGCTATGCCGACTACTTCCCGCAATTCATCAAGCGCGGCATCAACGCCGAGCTGCTGGATGAGAAGCTGGCCCAGTTCGACCTGGCCCGCCTGGGCGCCGCGATGGACGCCTCGCGCGACTTCCAGTTCAACTACCTCGGCCTGCAGACGCTGTACGACCGTTACTTCCTGCACATCAACGAAACCCGCATCGAGATGCCGCAGGCATTCTTCATGCGCGTGGCGATGGGCCTGTCGCTGAACGAAATCGACCGCGAAGCCCGCGCCATCGAGTTCTACCAACTGCTGTCGTCGTTCGACTTCATGTCGTCCACGCCGACGCTGTTCAACTCGGGCACGCGCCGCTCGCAGCTGTCGTCGTGCTACCTGACCACCGT
>Ga0070659_100003622_pt1 | contig 10997 bp, 10 predicted proteins | sample KBSC23metaG_FD_64666 | JGI IMG/M metagenome (GOLD analysis project Ga0070659, IMG submission 64666) | Corn rhizosphere microbial communities from Kellogg Biological Station, Michigan, USA - KBS C2-3 metaG | ecosystem: Host-associated > Plants > Roots > Rhizosphere > Soil ...
GCCCTCGGCGAGACGGTCGGGCCGCCCGTTTTCATGAAGACTTCCTGAACGGAGTTGCCCATGCGTGCCGGATACTTCGGACCTCAACGGGGAAACAGGACCGGCTCATTCGCGCAGACCCATGAATCTTTTGGTGGTGGAGGACGACCTCGAGCTTGGCAACGGCGTGCGCCTTGCGCTCATGAATGAAGGCATGGACGTTGTCTGGGTGCGCCGGCTGGATGACGCACTGCGCCACCTCCAGGACGGCACCTTCGACATGGTGTTGCTGGACCTCGGTCTGCCCGACGGCGACGGGCTCGGCCTGCTGATCAGCCTGCGTCGCGGCCACCAGAGCCTTCCCGTGCTGGTGTTCAGCGCACGCGACGCGCTGGGTGATCGCCTGCGCAGCCTCGACAACGGCGCAGACGACTATCTCGTCAAGCCGTTTGCCCTGGCGGAGCTGCTGTCGCGCGTACGAGCGCTCGCGCGCCGCACGTATGGCTTCAATCAGGAGACGATCCGCATGCGCGGGCTTGCGCTGCACGAGCCCACGCGCGGTGCCACCATCGATGGCGAGCCGGTGACCTTGTCCCGCTGCGAGTTCGACCTGCTCGCGTTGCTTCTCAAGCGCACGGGGCGTGTGGTCACGCGCCGTGTGATGGAAGAGCAGGTCCTGCCGGGAGGTCAGGCGAACGGCAGCAATTCGCTGGAAGTGCACATCTCGAACTTGCGGAAGAAAATCGGGCAGGGCTACATCCGAACCGTGCGCGGCGTCGGCTACGTGATCGATGCGCAGCCGCCCACCTTGGCGGCTGAGCCATGAGGTCTTGGCTGGCGCAGGGCTGGAGATCATGCCGTCAGCCGTCGCTCATGCGCCGCCTGCTGCTCGCACAGATGGCCGGGGTCTGCCTGCTTTGGACCTTGGCCATGGCGCTGCTGATGTACGACGCGTACAAGCATCCGGGCATGTTGGAGTCGGACCAGATCTTCCGGCTGGTCGCCTCAATCACCGAGAACCTCGCAGACCATCCGCAAAAGCAACGTGAATCGCTGCGGGCGCTGGACCTGACGCTCGAAGACGCCAGCGGCGGCGACGCGGCATCGCACACGGTTCCGATCTTGCAGGTGTGGCAGCAGGGCCGGCTCATCTACCGGACCTCAGAGGTCGAGCCCTTGCTCGTCAACACGACGCACAACCAGATCGAAACGGTCACGGCGGGCGGTCGCCAATGGCGTGCACGCACCTGGACCGCGCCGGGCTCGGGCACCACCGTGCTGCTGGCCGAGCCGGGCGTCTGGAGCTTGGCGGTCACCATTGCCAACCGCGGCTATTACCTGTTGCCGCTGGTGATCAGCCTGCCGTTCCTTGTCTTTCCGGCCTGGGTTTCCGTGCGGGTGGCGTTGCGTCCCTGGCGGCGGGTCAGCAAGGAAACCGCCGAGCGCGGCCCAGGCGACCTGACGCCGCTGGCCTATTCGCCTCCACACCAGGAGCTGCAACCGCTGGTGCAAAGCATCAACAGCCTCCTGCAGCGCCTGCGCGACAGCACCTCGCGCGAGCGCAGCCTCGTCGCCGATGCCGCGCATGAGCTGCGAACGCCGCTTGCGGCCGTGAAGGTGAACGCGGAGGCGTTGAAAACGCAGACGATCAATGAACGCCAGCGTGAACTCATGGACAACCTGCTGCGCAGCAACGAGCGCGCCTCGCGGCTGGCGGGCCAGCTTCTGCAGTTGATGAGGAGCGACGCGGCATTGGACGGTGGACTGCGCATGGCCGTTGCGCTCGACGCGCTCGTGCAGGATCGCCTCGCCATGATCGATGGGCTGGCCCGTGCCCGCGATGTCGAACTGGAGTTGGTCTGCGAGCGTGCTGTTTCGGTGTTCGGCGAGCGCGACGGCCTGGCTTCGATGATCGACAACCTGATCGACAACGCCATCAAATACAGCGGTGCCGGCAAGCAGGTGACCGTGAAGGTGGGCTGGGACGCCCACTGGGCCGTGCTCGCGGTGGCCGACGACGGGCCCGGCATTCCACACTCGCTGCGTGAGCGTGTGTTCGATCGCTTCTACCGCTGCCCCGACCAGACCGAAAGCGGGAGTGGTCTGGGGCTGGCGATCGTCAAATCCGTGATCGACAAGCATGGCGGGCAAGTCTTGCTGGCCGAATCGCCGGCCGGGGGGCTGCTGGCCACGGTCCGGCTGCCAGCGGCCGAGTGCCCGGCAGGCGCACCGCTCAGCGCCGCACAGGAACCGTTCACGGCACCTTGACGGCCGTTCGTGCCATTCGGGTCGCGCCCGCCGCAACCGCTTCCTAGACTGCCCCGCGATCACTTCAAAAGGGGAGACTCGATGCAACGCCGCAATTTCATGGCCGGCCTGGCGACGGTGCCGCTGGCCGCCCAGGCCAATCACCTGTACTGGAAGCCGTTCCGGGAGACGGACGACGTGGCGCTGTCGTCGCCGCACGCGGCCTGGAAGAACAGTTTCCACCGTGTGCCTCCGTCGTACGAGAGCCGTGTGCCGATGCGCATCCCCGAGGGCCTGCGCGGGGTGCTCTATCGCAATGGACCGGCGCTGATGACGCTGGGCGGCACCCGCTACCGCCACTGGCTCGATGGCGACGGCATGGTGCACGCCTTTCGCTTCGACGGTGGTGCCCTCCGACACCATGCCCGCATGGTCGCCACGAACAAGCTCACCGCCGAGCTGAAGGCCGGCCGCCGCACGGCACCCGGCTTCGGCACCAGCCTGCCCGGGACGGCCGCGGTGGGGCGGGACGACACGAACACCGCCAACATCAACACGCTGATGGTCAACGGCGAGCTGTGGGCCTTGTGGGAGGGGGGCGCGCCTTACGTCATGAATCCCGATACGCTGGCCACCGTGGGCAGGAAGAATTGGTCACCGGAATTGGATTCGCTGCCGTTCTCCGCCCACCCGCGCGTGGACGCGAGCGGCAACGTCTGGAGCTTCGGCTACCTGCCTGGAAGCGGGAACTTCCTGCCCGGGGGCAGCGCCATCTCGGTCTGCCAGCTCAACGCCAGCGGCGCGATGGTGCGCCAGGCATTCGTGCCCGCACCCAACTCCGACATGGTGCACGATTTCGCCATCACCGAGCGCTACCTCGTCTTCGTGCTGATGCCGTACCGATTCGATTCGACGCTCACCGATCCGGCGCTGTCCTTGCTCGGCCACTACCAATGGCAGGCCGGTCAACCGGCCACGGTGCTCGTCGTGGACAAGGCCACGCTCGGCGTGGTGCGACGGATCGACATTCCCACGGTGAGCCTCTTTCACCTGGGAAATGCATGGGAGCATGGCAATACACTGCGCTTTGCCATCATCAACTACCGCGATTTTTCGGAAGTCATGAACAAGCTGGGCACCGCCATGGACAGTGCTGCCATGTCCTGGCCCGAGAGCCGCTGGACCGAGTTCGAAGTCGATCTGGCCGCCGGCACCGTGCGCACCTGGCAGCCCTATGCCGATACGGTGGAGTTCCCGCACTACGACCTGCGGCGCACCGGCAGAGAGACCCGGTATGCCTACGTGATGGCGAGCCGGCACCCGGCTGCCCAGCCGCTGTTCGGCATGAACGTGGTGCGGGCGGTGGACCACAAGACCGAGCGCATGCAGGAGTACGACTATGGGCAGCAGGTGGTTGCGGAAGAGCATGTGTTCGTGCCCGCACCGGGCAGCGACGTGGAAAACCGCGGCTGGCTCATCGGCACGGCGTTCGATTGGAAGCAGCGCCGCACGCTGGTGTCCATCTTCAACGCCGAGCGCGTGCAGGACGGGCCGATGGAGCAAGTCGCCCTGCCATATGGCGTGCCGCTGGGCATCCACGGCCGCTTCCATGCGAGCTGAGTGCACGTGAGTCTCCCGGGACGCCCCGCCACTGCAAGCAAGCGCAGCGTGCTCTTGAGGGACGCGGCGCTGGTGCTCGTCCTCAACGCGGTGGTGGCGCTGGTCATGGTGCTGCTGTCCATGGTGCTCGTGCCGAAGCTTTCGTCGGCCCAGGTCCTGCACACGCTGATGATCGACATGGTGTTCTCCCAGGCGATCGGCTTTTCCATCTTGAGTCTGGTCGAATGGCCACGGCTGACCTGGTGGTGGCAACGCCGGCCCAGTCTCCTGGGCCTGGGCCTCGTGACGGCCGCGTCCGTCCCCATCGGCTACAGCGTGGGCTGCGGGATCGCCAGCGCGCTGCTCTCGATGCCCTACCGACCGGTGCCGTCGCTCGATCCGGCCATGAGCACGGTGCTGCTCGTCACGGCCGTGGCCGCGTTCGTTGCCGTGCACCTCATCACCCAGCGCGACCGTGTGGCAGCCGCGCAGCTACGGGCGGAGAATGCCGACGTTCGTGCCAGCAGCGCACGGCTGCAATTGCTGCAGCAGCAGATCGAGCCGCACATGCTGTTCAACACGCTGGCCAACGTGCATGCCCTGATCGACACCGATCCGGGCCGCGCCCAGCGCCTGCTGGAGGCACTGAGCGAGCTGCTGCACGCGAGCATGCAGATGAGCGAGCAACCGCTCGTGCCGCTGCAGCAAGAGTTCGCGCTGCTGCGCCATTACCTGCAGCTGATGGCCATGCGCATGGGGCCTCGCCTGACCTTCTCATTGACATTGCCGCCGGAACTGGAAGGCGTGCAACTGCCCCCGCTGAGCCTCCAGCCGCTGGTTGAAAACGCCGTCAAGCATGGGCTCGATCCCCAGGTGTCGGGCGGCAGCATCCACGTGACCGCCCGGCGCAGCGGTGACCGCGTCATCGTGGACGTCGTCGATGACGGCCAGGGCTTGCAGGTCGACGATCCCTTCGCATCCGGCCGCATCGGGCTGGGCAACATCCGCAAACGCCTGGCTTGCGCCTTCGGCGACCAGGCCGACCTGCAACTCGCCGACAATGTGCCCAACGGCGTGCGGGCCACGCTGACGCTTCCCTGGTCCCCATGAACACATTGATTCTCGTCGTCGAAGACGAGCCAGTGCTGGCTCACCGGCTGGCACAGCAACTGAAGGACTGCTGGCGCGGCATCGACCTGCTGCCGGTGGCCGACAACGGCGCCGCGGCCATTGCGCTGGCGCTGGAGCACCTGCCCCGGGTCATCTTCCTCGACATCCACATGCCCGCCTGCTCGGGCCTCGATGCGGCCGAGGCCATCATCGAAGACTGGCCGGAAGGCCAGCCGCTGCCCCAACTCGTGTTCGTCACGGCCTATGGGCAGTACGCGTTGCAGGCCTTCGAACACGGGGCGGTCGACTACCTGCTCAAGCCCGTGAGCGTGGAGCGGCTGGGCAAGACCGTGCAGCGCCTGCAGCAGCGCCTGGCGCTGCTGGATGGGCAGCCGCCCGACTCCCAGGGGGAGGCGCTCGGCAGCGAGATCCAGCGCCTGGCCGCCTCGATGGCGCCCCAGGCTGCACCACGGCTCACGGTCATCAATGCCGCGGTGGGCAACGTCACGCACCTCATTCCCATCGAGGACGTGCTGTATTTCGAGGCCGCCGAGAAGTACCTGCGCATCGTCACACGCCAGCGCGAGGCGTTGATCCGGATGACATTGCGAGAACTGCTGGCGCGCGTGGATCCCGAACAGTTCTGGCAGGTGCACCGCAGCATCGTCGTGCAGGCGCGGCACATCTCTCATGTGGAACGCACCGAAGAAGGCCGGCTCTTCCTCGGCCTGCACGCCCATTCGGCCCGCCTGGCGGTCAGCCGCCTCTTCGCCCACCGTTTCAAGGCGATGTGACGCTGCGCCGCGTGGGCATGCGCCGCGCCGTTCACGCCCGCTGATCGACACCTCGCCGCCTTGCAGGCGCCGTTCGCGGATTCAACCTCCTGCCGCACGTCGGTCATTCCTAGACTGCCTCGCATCCAAACGACCTCAGTGATGCGACATGAACATCAAGAAGACATGGGGCGGCGCGTGTGCAGCACTCGCCCTCGGCCTCCTCAGCGCCTGTGGCGGCGGCATCGATGATCCCGATCCGTACGTGGGCGTCTGGCTGTCCGGCTGCGAAGCCTCGGGGCTGCATCCTGCCGACCGGCCGAATGAAGAGCTCAAGGCCGTCTACCGCTACACCTTCACGAAGGAGCACGACGACACCCTGCGCTTTCGCGTCGTGCAGGACCTGTACCCGGCATCAGGGTGCACTGGCGAGCGGCTGGCCACGCATTCCAACCGGTCCGAAGCCAACATGTACGTGTTCCAGGGCACCAAGCGCATTGACGGCAAGGAGGTCGACAAGGTCAAGGTCACCATGGGCCCGCTGGGCGGACCGCAGGCCGCGGACACGCTGGTGATCGATGGCATCCGCTATCCCGGAGACTTCTTCGTCAGCAGCGTCAATGGTGAAAAAGACGTGCTTTCTCGCGATGGCCTGGAACTGCGCTTCGGCACCGGGGGCGACGTGGACGAAGAGGGATACCCCAACGCGCTGGCGACCGACCGCGTTCTCCACAAGATCCTGTGACAGCCATGCGACAACTTCTGCAAAATCCCCAAGCCCCACGCAACCCGCTGATGCGCTGGGCCAGTCATTGCCTGGTGCCCATTGCATTGGGCGCCGCCGCTTGCGGTCAGGCACGAGCCCAGGATGCCTCGGCCGGTGGTCCGCCGCCCGGCTGGGTGGGGCCGCCGCCGGGTTGGTCGGGCGGTGTGCTGGCCGGCGCCGCCGGCATGCCCGATTTCGAGGGCAGCCGCACGAACCGCGGCCAACCCGTGCTGGGGTTCGTGGCGACCTACCGCAGCCAGCACTGGGGCAGCGTGGAAACAGGCAGCCGCGGCCTGTCATGGACGCCGGTGCAACGCCCCGACGCCAGCCTGTCCGTGGGCCTGAGCCTGGACCCCGGCCGCCTGGACAACGGCGACCGCAAGCTCACCATGATGGGCTACCGGCCCGGCAGTGAGCGCCTGAAGGGCCTTGGGGAGATCGATGCCGCGCCGGTGGTATCCGTCGGTGGATCGGCCACGCTGGCCGGGCTTCCGCTGGCCGCCACGCTCAGGCGCGCCGCAGGCAGCCACAACGGCACCCAGCTGGACCTCGGGCTCAAGATGCCCTGGAAGATCGGTGCCCATGCCGACCTCTCCATCTCTCCCACGGTCACCTGGGCCGACCGGCGCTACATGCAGGCCTTCTTCGGCGTGACTCCCGCGCAGGCGGCGGCGAGCCGGTATCCCGCCTTCGAGGCCGGGTCGGGCCTGAAGAGTGCGCAACTGACGATGGACCTCGACATGGCGCTGAGCCGCTGGTGGCACCTCAATGCCACCTTGCAGGCCAAGCGCCTGCTGCGCGATGCGGTCGACAGCCCCATCAGCGAAAAGTCAATGCAGTACAGCGGCATGGTGGGCCTGCTCCGCCAGTTCCAGTTCTGATGCGCCCGCTACAAGGTCTGGGATTCTGTGCCATGGCCCTGCTGGCCTGGGGCGTGGCCGGCTATGCGGTCGTGGCGTATGGCCTGCTGCCGCTGGGTGCGCTGGTGCTGCCGGAGATGAAAGCCGTCTTCGAGTCGCACACCATGCTCATTCACGGCCATGTCTTCACAGCGGTGCTGGCGCTGGTGCTCGGCCCCTGGCAATTCCTGCCGCGGCTGCGCCGCATGCGGCCCGCGCTGCACCGTTGGATGGGCCGCGCCTACCTCGGCGTGGGGGTGCTCGGCGGTGGCCTGTTCGGACTTTGCCTCTCGCCCCTGGCCCAGGGCGGGCTGGCCGCCCGCACAGGCTTCGCGGCACTGGCCTTGGCCTGGCTGTTCACCGGTGCGCGTGCATGGCTCGCGATTCGCCGGGCCGACGTGGCTGCACACCGCCGCTGGATGGTGCGCAACTTCGCGATCACGCTCGCCGCGGTGACATTGCGTCTCGAGCTGACGGCCGCCTTGTTCGCCGGCTTGTCGTTCCAAGCCGTCTATCCCGCCATTGCCTGGTTGAGCTGGCTGCCCAACCTGGCGGCGGCCGAACTGTGGCTGCGCCGCCGCAACGGCGAGGCGGTGCATGACACAATCCGGGCCGTCCCGCATGAGAACGAAGATGAACCTCCGCCGTTGGAAGGCCTGGAGCCTGGCCGCCTCCTGGGCCCTGAGCATGGGCAACGCAGTCGCCAACGGCGAAATCTCTGACAGCTTGCATCGCACCACGGGCAACGTCTGGAGCACTTCCGAGCGATTCCAGCTCCAGCACGAACACCTGGCCTTCAAGCTCGGTGCGACCGCCTACGATGCCAAAGTCGTCTACACGGTGACAGAGCGCGCGGCCGCCGGCGCGGCCGTGCGCCCTGCGGTCATGTACTTCCCGGTCGTATGCCAGAAGGACTTCGATGGCCGCAAGTGCATCGAGCGCTTTCGCGCATCCATCAACGGCCGCGCCGTGACGGCCCGGCCCGTCCCCGAGGACGCCATTGCGAACATGGCGGGCCTGCGCCGATTGGCCCGCGGACTGAGCCGCCGGCTGCCCGCGGACATCCGCTCGATGGAAGAGCAATGGGCATCGACTTATCACTTCTTCGAGGTGGCCATTCCGGCGGCGGTGCCGGTCCGGGAGCTCACCGTCTCCTACCGGGCGGCGTATTCGCAGATTGCCGCCAGCACCAGCAAGTACTCAGAGGTCGGCTACGAGAAGGCGCGGATGCTGTACGACTTCTCGCCAGCCGCGAGCTGGGCCGGCTCAGGAGACAAAACCCTGCGCATCGACGTGGACGCGCGCGGCGTGAGAGGGCACATGACGCATGCAGCCGCCCATTGGCCCTTCATCCGCACCGGTGACACCTTGGCGCTGGACATCCGGAACCCGGATTTCGCCCGCCTGCCGCCGCTGGTGCTGTCCATCGACAACGGCCCCTACCTCAACTTCACGGACGCCATGCAGGCGCTCAAGGACAGCCAGACACGGTACAGCGTCTCCGTCCCTGGCGTGGCCGACGGCCGCGTGCGAGCCGCCTCCGATCGCGATGCCAGCACGTCATGGTGCTGGCGAGGCCGCCATGCCACGCTGGACTTGCGGGTCGACGACATCGCCATCGGCCTTTCCGACAGCGAACGGTACATCAAGGAATTCGAAGGCATCGTAATCCTGAACGGCGCTTCGGGAACCCAGGCCAGGGCGAGCCGTTTCGGCGCCGCCAGGAAGGTGCAAGTCAGCCTGCTGGATGCCGACGCGGGCACCGAAATGCCGCTCGGCACGTATCCCCTGTCCCACAAGCCGTTGAGGGACGATCACGATCAATTTCGCTTGCTCACCACCTTGTGGGCCCAACAATGGCCGCAGCGCCTGCGCAAAGGCACTGACGAGGTGGCGGACGATGATGAAGGCGGGATCGTGCAAAGGGCCAACGTGCCAGAGGCAGACCGCTGGCACATCAACCAGCGCGTTCTGCGCTTGCGCCTGCACGGCACCCGCTCCGGGCGTGGCAATGAGAACTGCATTTCCGAGATCTATCCGCTCTACAACGGCGGTTGACCGGGAGGTCGTGTGACAGCGAAGCTCCACACATCGAACTGGCGGGCGTGGGCACTGTCCGCCGCGTGCGCCTTGACCATGGGTCATGCACGTGCGAACGGCATCGCGTATGACAGTTCGCTTCGCACCACCGGCAACATCTGGAGCCCCTCTCAGCGGTTCCAGCTCCAGAAAGAACACCTCACCTTCAGGCTCGGAGCCACCACATACGACGCCCGGGTGACCTACAGGGTGGCAGAACGTGCCGCAGCCGATGGCGCCAGGCGCCGCGCGGTCATGTACTTCCCCGTCGTGTGCCAGTACCAGCACGACGGCAAGTCGTGCGTTGAGCGCTTCCAGGCGTTCATCAACGAGCAGCCGGTGGCTGCCCGTCTGGTCCCGGCCGCTGACATTCCGAAATTCGCGGCGCTGCGCCGCCTGGCGCAACGGTTGAGCCACCGGCTGCCGGTGGACATTCAATCGATGGAAGGCGACTTCGCATCCACCTATCAGTTCTACGAGGTGCCTGTTCCTGCGGCGACCCCGATCCGCGAACTCACGATGTCGTACCGGGCGGCCTATTCGCAGATCCAGGGTGACAGCAACAAATCGGCCCGCATCCGCTTTGACAAGGCGCGACTCCTGTACGACTTTTCTCCAGCCGCCGCCTGGGCCGGGCCAGGCGACAAAACGCTGCACATCGAGGTGGACACGCGGGGCCTGCAGGGGCACTTGTCGCGGTCAGCCACTCCTGGCGCCTTCGTCCGGAACGGTGACCGTTGGGTGCTTGACATCAAGAACCCCGATTTCACCCGCATGCCCCCCTTGATGCTGTCCATCGACAACGGGCCGTACCGGAACTTCACCGAGGAGGTGCAAGCGCTTGAGCTGAACAAGGCCCGGTACAACGCCTCCTTGCCTGTGGCGTCCCTTGCGTCGAACGCCCGCGGCAACGTGCGCGCCCTGACGGATCGAGATCCCCGCACCTTCTGGTGCTGGCGAGGCCGCGATGCTGCGGTGGATCTTCAGATGGATGCCGTGGCCATCGCACCGCATCCGGACGGGGGATGGCTGCCGGAGCCGTTCGAAGGCGTGGCGATCTTGAACGGGGCTGCCCGCTCCCGGGTCACGGCCCGTCGTTTCGGCGCTGCCAACGAGGTGCGCGTGAGCCTGGTCGATGCCACGGCGGGCACCGAAGCGGCGCTCGGCACCTATGCCATGCCCTACGGGCCCATGAGGAGCGATCAAGATCGCTTCCGTTCACTCGGATTGCTCGCCGATCCGCAATGGTCAGATCACCTTGGCCAGCAAGGCACCGATGTGTTCGTGGACGGAGGCAAAGGCCTCTACGAAGCCGACCTGACTCCGGCGGACCGCCCGCGCATCCGCCAAGGCGTGCTGCGCCTGCACCTGCGCCGCACCCGCTCCGGGAACAGCGATGAAAACTGCATTTCCGAGGTTTACCCGCTCTACAACGGCGGCTAGCCTGCTGCTGATGGCGGTCCTCGCCGCGCAGGCTGCCCCGCCCACCGCGGCGGGGGCCGCCATGTCACCTTTGCAGGGCCTGCCATACCGGCTGTATGCCCG
>Ga0070659_100003630_pt1 | contig 10991 bp, 12 predicted proteins | sample KBSC23metaG_FD_64666 | JGI IMG/M metagenome (GOLD analysis project Ga0070659, IMG submission 64666) | Corn rhizosphere microbial communities from Kellogg Biological Station, Michigan, USA - KBS C2-3 metaG | ecosystem: Host-associated > Plants > Roots > Rhizosphere > Soil ...
GAAAGGATGACGGGGCATAGCGGTTTAGCCGCCGTTTGCAAACCGCGCCTCTTCGCAGGCGCCGCATTTCCGCCCAGGCGCCCCGCTAGCCAGCCGGCCGCCTGATCCGGTAAAAGAGGCCGCATGAACCCGACTATCGAGCGCCTGAAGCTGATCTTTCTCGGCATCTTCGCCGTGGCCAATGTCGGCATCCTGGTCTGGACCTTCGGCTGGGCGAGGCCGGAGCAGAAATGCCTGGAGGGTCACAAGTGGTGGGATCCCTACGGCCGCGTCTGCGCCCAGCCGATCCTGACCTCGGACATCACCGGGCGGGTGATCACCGACAAGGCCGCCCGCGACGCGGCGCTGAAGGCCATCGGCCGCACGCCGCCGCCGGTCCCCGGCGAGCCCCGGCCCTAGGTTGATGACTCAATCATCCTCTCTGTGACCGTAGTTCCCCGGACAAGGTCGGGAATGACGGAAAGATATTGAAAACAACGAGGTGAGTGGGTTCTCAGTCCCGGCCCTTAGCGCGTCGCGCCGGACTGCCAGAAGACTTCGGCGGCGCCGCGGTCGTTGGCGTAGCGCGCGGCCACGAACAGCAGGTCCGAAAGCCGGTTCAGGTAGCGCAGCGCGGGCCCACTGACCGGCTCGCCGGCCTCGACCAGGCGCACCGCCTCACGCTCGGCGCGGCGGCAGACCGTGCGCGCGAGGTGCAGCGCCGCGGCTGCGGCCGTACCGCCCGGGAGCACGAAGGATTGCAGCGGCGGCAGTTCGGCGTTCAGCCCGTCGATCTCCGCTTCCAGCCGCGCGACCTGGCTGTCGAGGATGCGCAGGATCGAGCCTTCGGCCTCGCCGGGCCTGGCCGGCTGCGCCAGGTCGGCGCCCAGGTCGAAGAGTTCGTTCTGGATGCGCGCCAGTATGGCGTCGAGCTGAGCCGAGCCCTGAGCATGCACGCGCGCCAGGCCGAGGCAGGCGTTGGTCTCGTCGACCGCGCCATAGGTCTCGACGCGACGGTCGGCCTTGCTGACCGTCTGGCCGGTGGCCAGCCGGGTCGAACCCGCGTCGCCGGCCCGCGTGTAGATGCGGTTCAGCGTCACCATGCCGCGCTCCAGGACGGAAGCGGCGTCAATGCCGGGTCCGCCACCAGAACGCCCCGACCAGCACGGCGACGGCGATGGCCTGCGCCACGACCCGCAGGCGCATCAGCTTGTTCGAATAGGAGCGCCCAAAGTCGCCGCCGCGGAACAGGGTGTAGATGCCGAGCGCCAGCACCACGACCACGGCCGCGAGGGCGACGGGAATCAAGAAGCTGAAGATATCCATTCGTCGACCTTATTTCACCGCGGGGTTGCAGACTACGACCAAGCACGCTATGCGCCTCCCGAACGGTTGATGAGCGTGTTCAACGAGCCTTAGTCGTTGAAGTGGTCGAAATTCGGCCCCAGTCGGGGCGCATCCGGAATCTCAGTCCTCCCCCGCGCCAAATCAGCCTTCAAGTTGCGTTGATTGCCCGCTTACGCGAATTCCGAAATCGAGTAACCTGATACATGAACGCGTTCACCGAGGCGGGCCAGAGCGCCGGCGCCGGGGACCCAACGAGAGAGGACGGCCGAGCCGTCGAATTGAAACCATGATGCACATCGCCACCATCCAGGCCGCCGACCAGAACGGCGCAAAAGCCCCGACCCGCCGCGCGCTCGCCAAGCAGCAAACCCGCGCGAAAGTCCTGGCCGCCGCCCGCCGCCTGTTCAGCGAGGAAGGCTACGAAGGGGCCACCATCCGCGATATCGCGGCCGCGGCCGGCATGTCCACCGGCGCAGTGTTCGCCAATTTCGCGGACAAGTCCGACCTGTTCCGCGAAATCATGATCACCGACATGGTCGCCCTGGGCGAGGACATGCGCGCGGCGGCGCGGCATGGCAACGGCGTGGAAGACACGCTCCTGCGGATTTTCGATGCCGGCTACGCCTTCTACCAGTCGCAGCTGCCGCTCGCGCGTGCGGCGTTCAGCGTCGGCTGGTCGCCGGAAGACGGCCCGGCCTTGCGCGGCTCGCCGCCGGTGCAGGTGTTGCGCGGCCTGATCGCCGAGCAGTTGGCGCGCGGAGTCGAGCGCGGCGAGCTGGCCGAGGACGCGCAGACCGCGCTTCGTGCGGACATGCTGTTCGACGCCTACCTGTCGAACTATCCGCAGGCGATCTTCGAGAACTGGAGCCTGGACAGCCTGCAGAGCCGTGCGCGGAACCAGATCGGCATCCTGCTGGCCGGCGTGCGCAGGCGCTAGGGCCAGGGCTTCGGCGCCGTCTGACCGACGATGACATCGCCGCCAGAACTCCCGCGACTCGATGAGGGCGAGGCCGCGCCTGCGGTTGCGCCGTCGTCACCCGCCGCCGGAGCGGCGCCCAGCGCGAGACAAACGCAGAAGGAAGCCACGCGCAACCGCGTGATCGAGGCGGCTCGCGAGCTTTTCGACACCCAAGGCTACCAGGGCACGACGATCCGCGAGATCGCGCGCCACGCCAAGGTCTCGGTGGGCAGCGTGTTCACCACCTTCGCGTCCAAGTACGAGATCCTCAGCCAGGTGATGGTGAACCGGCTGGACGGACTCTATGCAGAGTTCGACCGGGTGACGCCGCACCTGCGCGGTCCGACCGCCGATCGCTTGAGGACTATCTTCGCCGTCCACTTCGCCTTCGAGGCGCGCCACAAGCGCCTCTTCCTGGCCTATATCGCCGCCACCTACGATTGGACCCTGCCGCCGACGTCGACGCCGATGGGCCGCAACCGGCGGCTGCAGGACGTCATCTGCGACTGCCTGGAGAAGGGCAAGGCGCAGGGCGATGTCGATCCGCACATCGAACCACAGGAGATCGTCGACCTGCTGATGGCGGCCTACGTCTGGATCTATCGCCTGGCGGCGTGGCACGACGCCGACGCCAAGGCGATGACCGCGATCATGGATCGCCAGATCGGCCTGATCGCCGACGGCTTCAGGCCGCGCTGAGCCGGAGTGGATCCCCGCCTTCGCGGGGATGAATCGGCGCTTCGCGCTCGCTCAGTTCGCACCTTCCAGCAGGCGCCGGGCGATCACCTGCGCCTGGATCTCGCCGGCGCCCTCGAAGATGTTGAGGATGCGCGCGTCGGCCAGGATGCGGCTGACGGGCTGCTCAACGGCGAAGCCCGCGCCGCCGTGGATCTGCACCGCATTGTCCGCCGCGGCCCAGGCGACCCGGGCGGCGACCAGCTTCGCCATGCCGGCCTCCAGATCGCAGCGCCGCCCCTCGTCCTTGGCCTGGGCCGCGAACCACGCCAGACGCCGGGCGCCCAGAATCTCGGCGGCCATCATCGCGAGCTTGTTGGCGACGCGCGGAAACGTCGTCAGGGGCTCACCGAACTGGCGGCGCTCCAGCGCATAGTCGAGCGCCAGGTCCAGCGCGGCCTGGGCCACGCCGATGGCGCGGGCGGCGGTCTGGATGCGAGCGCTTTCGAAAGTAGCCATGAGCTGGGCGAACCCCTGGCCCTCGCGTCCGCCGAGCAAGTTGGCGTGAGGAACCTCGAACCCGTCGAAGGCGATCTCGTACTCCTTCATGCCGCGATAGCCGATGACGCCGATCTCGCCGCCGCTCATGCCGGGCGCCGGGAAGGGCTCGGCGTCGGTCCCGCGCGGCTTTTCGGCCAGGAACATCGACAGGCCGCGATGGTCCTTCGAGGCCGGATCGGTGCGCACCAGCAGGGTCATCAGGTCGGCGCGCGCGGCGTGGGTGATCCAGGTCTTCGCGCCGGCGACCCGCCAGGTCTCGCCGTCGCGGGCGGCGCGGGTCCTCAGGGAGCCCAGGTCGGAGCCCGCCTGCGGCTCGGTAAAGACGGCGGTCGGGACGATCGCGCCGGAGGTGACGCCGGGCAGGAAGCGGGCTTTCTGGTCCTCGGTTCCATGCGCCAGCAAGAGCTCGGCCGCGATTTCCGAGCGGGTGCCCAGCGACCCGGCGGCGATCCAACCCTGCGACAGGGCCTCGGTGACGACGCACATGGCGACCTTGCCGAGCCCCGAGCCGCCCCACGCCTCCGGCGCCGTCAGGCCGAAGACGCCGAGCGCGCCCATCTCCTCGATCAGGCTGAGCGGAATCAACTCGTCCTTCAGGTGCCAGCCGTGGGCGAAGGGGGCGATCTTCTCCGTCGCGAAGGCGTGGAACTGGTCGCGGATGGCCTCGAGCGTCTCGTCCAGGCCGCTGGCTTCGAGAGCGGGTCGGCCGCGGGCCTGGTCCAGCAGTTCCACGACCCGGTTCTTCACGGCCTGGGTTGCGCCGGGCGCTAACTGACTGACGATGGGTCCCATCGACAACGACGGCACCCCGACGTCCCAGGTCCGGAAGGTCTCGCCCTGGTTCATGGGCACGCCGCCCAGCAGCTGGCTGGCATATTCGTAGGCCAGGACCTGCGCCGGCAAGGCCTCGGCCTCCCCGAGCCGGCCCTCGGCGTTCAGGGCCCGGGTCCAGGCCGCGGTCTGGCGCAGGGTCTCGGCATAGGCGGCCGCCCAGGCCAAGCCGTGGGCGGCGTGCTGCTCGGCGTCCAAGGCCGCGCGGTCGAGGTGTCCGGCCGCACTGACCCGCTTGGCGACGGCGGTCTTCAGGTCGGCGACCAGCGCCCACGCCTTCGCGCTGACGGCGTCCAGAAGGTCGGGCAGGTCTTTCAGGATGAGGCTCATCGCGCGGGACTATAGGGCAAGCTTGCTTTGCGTCGCGTCACGCGGCTTTGCTGGCGCGCACGGAAACGCAAAGGTCCAGCGCATGCTCGTCGTCCATCACCTCAACGACTCGCGCTCGCAGCGCATCCTGTGGCTGCTGGAGGAACTGGGCGCGCCCTACGAGATCAAGCCTTACCAGCGTGACGCCACGACGCGGCTCGCCCCGCCGGAGCTGAAGGGCGTCCATCCGCTGGGCAAGTCTCCGGTTATCACCGACGGCGCGGAGACAATCGCCGAGTCCGGCGCCGTGGTCGACTACATCCTGCGCAGGTACGGGGGCGGCCGCCTGGCGCGGAGGCCCGGCGATGCCGACTTCGAGAAATACAACGAATGGCTCCATTACGCCGAGGGCTCGGCGATGCTGCCGCTGATGCTCAACATGTATGTCATGCGCCTGGGCGAGGCCGGCACGCCGCTGCACCCGCGCATCGCCGACGAGATGGCCAACCACATCGGCTATGTGGACCGCTCGCTGGAGGGCCGCGACTGGCTGATGGGCAAGGACCTCACCGGCGCCGACATCCAGATGAGCTTCGTGGGCGAGGTGACCCGCGCCTTCGGCCAGGCCGACCGCTACCCGAACGTCAAGGCCTGGGTGGAGCGCTTCCAGGCGAGGCCCGCCTACCAGGCCGCGCTGGAAAAGGGCGGGCCCTACAACCTGGGTCCGCCGCGGAAATAGGCCTCACTGGAACGGCGGGAAGTCGTCTTCGTCGAGCAGGCCATCCAGGAAATCGAAGACGGCGGCCTTGGTGAGCGCGTGGGGGATCGCCGAGAAGTGGTCGCAGCCCGCCACGGTCACCGCATGGCCGTGCGGAAAGGCGTGCGCCAGGCCGTCGGGATCGCCGGCGCTCGTGTCGCCCTGGCCGGTGACCACCAGGACCGGCATCGCCAGGCGCGCCATGGCGTCGGGGTCGAACGGGACGCTTGGGCGGCGAGTGAGCGCGGCCAGAGCCTTGCGGTCCTCGCCCTGTTCGTCGGCGAACTGGCGGAAGCTCCTCAGCATCGGTTCGGTGATAGTCGAAATGTCGTCGGTGAGCAGGGCGTCGGCCATGGGGTCGCCGGCCACGGCCGCCGCGGGCGCCAGCATCTTGTCGCCGACCCCGCCCAGGATCAGGTTGGAGACCCGGTCCGGCGCGGCGATCGCTGCGGCCAGCGCCGTCCGCGTGCCCATGGAGTAGCCGAACAGGTCGGCGTGGCGGACCCCCAGGTGGTCCATCAGGGCCAGCACGTCGCCGGCCATCTTCTCGCGGGCATAGGCCTGTGGCTCGTAGAGCTTGGCGCTTTCGCCATGGCCGCGCTGGTCGAGGGCGATGACCCGCATGTGGCGCCGCTCGAAGGCGGTGTACCAGCCGGTGCGCTTCCAGCCCTCGTTGCGGTTCGAGACGAAGCCGTGGATCAGCACGATGGTTCGTTCGGCGCCGGGCGGCGCAATGTCGTCGTAGGCGATGTGGACGCCGTCGGAGGTGAAGCTGGCCATGGCCGGAGCCTAGCGTCAGGGCGCCTCGCCGGTCCACTCCCAGTGCCAGGGCTCGAACGGATAGGGGACGAAGCCGAAGCGGTCGGCGTTGGCCACCAGCCAGCGGTAGGTGGGCGTGTGGCTCATGAAGAGGCGGTTGGGGTCGGCGCTGGAGTCCGGCCCGAAACCGGGCGCCTGGCCGACGTAGAGGTCCATGGCGAGGCCGGTGCGGTGGGGCGAGCAGGTGGCGCGCACGATGCCGTTGCAGTTGCCCTCCCGCGCGCACCGCTCGGCGTCGGAGGCCGGGCTGCGATAGCCGGAGAAGATCGTCAGGTTGCGCGGGTCCGCCGCGATGGTCGGGTCCGCCGCCCGGGCGGCCGCGGCCATCCGGCGGTAGGCGGCGAGCGCGCTGGGACGAAGCTGGATCGCCTTTCCGGCATAGCCTTCGGTCCGGTCGGCGTTGGCCAGGGCGGCGTCGGCAGGCGGATGCGGGCAGACGCCCTGCGCGCTCAGGCGCACGAAGGGCCGGCGGCTCTGGACGACGCCCTTCAGGCGACTGAACACCGGCGCGGTCAGGATGCCGTTGGCGGGCAGGCGCTGGCGGGTCTGCCAGGCGGCCAGGGCGGCGGCGAAGCCGGGGCTTTGCGGCGGGCAGGCCGTGTGCAGCTCGCGCGCGATGAGCGGCGCATAGGTCTCCCATCCGGTCTCGGCGCGGCCGAACGGCGCCCAGGCCAGAGTGCGCAGCGAGGCGGCGTTGGCCTGGGCGGCCGCGGCCGGGCCCTGGCCGCAGGGCTCGGCGCCAGCCTGCGCCGGCGGCATCGGCGCGGGTGACGGCGCGACCGGGATTGCCCGCGGAGCAGGCCTTGGCGGGACGGGCGCGCAGCTTGTGACACGCAGGACGACGAGGCCCAGGACCACCGCAATGATGGCCAGGCCGCCCAGGAACCGCAGAGCTTCTGAAGGCTTGAACCTCACGCCGCGGACTAACGCGCGGTGCGCTGTCGAGGTCCATGATGATGTTTCCGAAGGCGGCCCTTTGGGGCGGCGTCTCCCTGCTGCTCGCGACCGCCGCCTGCGATGATTTCAAGCCCAGGTCGAAGACCGCCGCCACGGCGAACGCGGCATCGGCGCAAGGCGCGCCGGCCGGCGCCGTCGCAGCCAACAGTGTGCCGGCGCCGGATGTGCGCCCCGCGCCGCTGGACAACATCCCGATGATCACGGAGTCCATCTCGCCCCTGGCGCAGCCGATCGACACGGCAGAGTGGAGCCTCGCGCCGGAATCGCCGGAGGCGCGCAAACACGCCCTGCTGCGCGCCGAGGTGCTGCTGGCCCGCGCCCACTTCTCCCCCGGCGTCATCGACGGCCAGGACGGCGGCAACCTGCGGAACGCCATCTCCGCCTTCGAGACGGCGCACGACCTGCCGGCCGACGGCAGGATGGACGAGAAAGTCTGGGCGGCGCTGGCGACCGACAAGCAGCCGGTGCTGACCGACTACGTCATCACCGCCGACGACGCGAAGGGCCCGTACCTGGCCAAGATCCCCACCGACATGGCACAGATGGCCAAGCTGCCGGCGCTCGGCTTCACGAGTCCGGTCGAGGAACTGGCCGAGCGGTTCCACATGGACGATGCGCTGCTGAAATCGCTCAACCCCGGCGTCGATTTCGGCGCGGCGGGCACGAAGATCGTGGTCGCCGCCCTCGGCTTCGACAAGCTGCCCGCGCCGGTCACGCGCGTCGAGGTGGACAAGACCCGCCGCCAGATCCGCGCCTATGGCGGCGACACCCTGCTGGCGGTCTATCCGGCGACGGTGGGCTCGACGGAACGTCCGGCGCCTGAGGGCGACTGGGCGGTGCGCACCGTGGCGCCGAACCCGACCTACACCTACGACCCCTCGCGGCTGACCTTCGGCAAGACCTCGAACGGCAAGCTCACCATCAAGGCCGGGCCGAACAATCCGGTGGGCTCAACCTGGATCGACCTGACCAAGGACACCTACGGCATCCACGGCACGCCGGATCCGCGCCTGGTCGGCAAGACCGCCAGCCACGGCTGTGTGCGCATGACCAACTGGGACGTGCGCCAACTCAGCCAGGCGGTGAAGAAGGGGACGGTCGTGGCCTTCGTGGGCGCCGAACAGACCAAGCCGGTCAAGGCCGCCGCCTAGCTACGCCATCTCAGCGTCGCGGCTTCGACGGGGTTGGCGAAGGGGCGGCCATCGCGGCGGCTGGCGGTCCATTCGCGCTTGAGCTGCTGGTACCACTTGGCCTGGCGGTCGGCGTCGTCGATCCACAGCAGCGACGGATCGTATTTCAGCCCCTGGTTCTGCAGGTTCACCATCTCGCCGTCCTGGCGCAGGAAGGCGCGCGCGCCGGCGGCGATGAAGGGTTTCAGGAACAGGAAGGCCGGGTGGTCGGACCAGACGATCTGGGTGATCCGCGTGGCCTTGTCGTTGAGCGGCGTCAGGCAGGTGAGCGAGAGCACCTGGCGTTTGCCGACGGTCACGTGCTCCCAGCGCATCCCGGGGATGCGGAAGGTGATCTCGGTCAGAGGTTCGCCGCCCAGGATGGCGTAGGCGCGGGAGTTCTTCGAGGGCTCGTGACGCACCATGGAAAAGCCCCGCTCGCGCGGCTCGAAGCGCTTGGCTTTCTCGTGCTGGCTGGCCCTGGAGCGCCACCACCACTGCTGGTGGACGTAGGGCCCGTGCGCCGGGTCCATCAGGCCCACGACCGCGTGGTCGATGTGGGCGTCGAAGTCCATGCGGTCGACCAGCTTCGGCCCGCCGCCGACCACGCCCTCGAAGACCGGCGGCGGTTCGGAGGGGTCGCCCTGGCCGCGCGGGTCGGAGGTGATCCAGACGAACACCAGACCCTGGCTTTCGGCGACCGGAAAGCGGCGCACCCGGATGCGGCCCACATCCATCGGCTGGTCGTCCACGAGCGAGGGGATCGCCGCGCAGGCGCCGTCGGAGCCGAACCGCCAGCCGTGGTAGGGGCACTCCACGGTCGTGGCCCCGCTCGCCTCGCGATGGAAGCGTCCCGCCGAGAGTGGCGCGGCGCGGTGCGGGCAGATATCGCGAAGCGCGAAAATCTCGCCTTTCGGCGAACGCCCGAGCAGCACCGGCTCGCCCAGCAGTTCGTGGCGCGCCAGCTTGCCCGGCTTCAGGTCGCTGGAAAGCGCGGCGAAGTACCAGATGTCGGTCAGGAAGCCCTGGCCGAACTTCGCTTCGCTGCGCGCAGTCTTGGTGGCGTCGTCGGCCATGGGCTGGTCTTAAGCCGCATCGCGGCCGCACGCCACTCGCCGCCGCATCGGCGGCGCGCTAGGCTCGGTCAGGCAACGGAGGCGGACATGCACCGGATCGCGTTTCTGGCCGCGTTGAGCAGCCTGGCCATCGCCGGTCAGCCGACGCGCGCCGCGCCGCCGACCGACGAGGCGGCGGCCATGCACGACTTCTTTGCGGGCACGCTGGAGATCGACGTGCCGGCGGGAAACTGGAGCGCCAAGCGCTACTACGCGCCCGACCACAGCTATCGCGAAACCGGCGCAGACGGGGAGGTCCGCGGAACCTGGGCCATCGAGGATGGCAAGATCTGCGTCGCGCCGGCCAAGGCGCTGGGCGACGAACGCGCGGCCAAATACTGCAACCTGGGCCTGGGCAAGCACCTTGGCGAGGCGTGGCGCGACAACGATCCGGTGACCGGCAACCTCGTGCTGTTCCGACTGACGGCGGGCCGCAGCTAGAGCCGTAGGAACACCGCGGCATAGGCCGACATTCCGATGGAGCCGCCGCGCACCTCTGCGTCGCCGGCGCGCACCTCCAGCAGGATCGCCCCGTCCAGCGCCGGGGCGTCGACGAACCGCGGCTCGCCGCTGAGGTTGAAGACACAGGCGATCGCCTCGTCGCCGTCGCGGCGGACGAAGGCCAGGATCGGCTCGGCGATCTCAAGGAATTCCAGGCTCCCGGCGGTCATCGCAGGGGAGGTCTTGCGAAAGGAGATCATCTCGCGGGCGAAGGCCAGGTTGGACTCCGGGTCGGCCTCCTGGTCTTCGACGGTGAGGCCGGCGTGCTCGCGCGCCGCCGGCAGCCAGGGCGTCCCCGTCGTGAAGCCGAGGTTCGCCCCGGGCGTCCAGGGCATGGGCGTGCGGCAGCCGTCGCGCCCGCCGGAATAGGGCCAGTAGAGATCGCCGACCGGATCGCGCAGTTGGTCGCGGGTGAGGCTGGCCTGCGGCAGGCCAAGCTCCTCGCCCTGGTAGATAAGCGTCGTGCCCTTCAGGCTGAGCAACAGGGCGAGGAGCAGCCGGGCGATCTCCGGCGGCGGATGCTCGCCACCGAAGCGGCTCACCGCACGCGGCACGTCGTGGTTGGAGAACGAAATGGTCGGCCAGTGCGCCGGGTAGGCGCCGAGCGTCTCGTAGTGCGTCCGCACGAAATCCGGCGTCAGCTTGCGGGCCAGCAGCAGGACAAAGGTGTAGGCCGAGTGCAGGCCCTCATCGGGCGAGAGGTAGGCGCCGCAGCGCTCCTCCTCTTCCGAGAACTCGCCGAACACGAAGCGGTCGCCCCCGTTGACACCGCTATGCGCCTCCACCCGCTGGCGGATGATCTGCAGCATCTGCTCGTTCTCGGGCAGGTTGGAGTCGTGGAAGTGGCGCTGCAGGTTGCCGGCGTGGCTCCAGTTGAGCTTCGTCCGCTCGTCCATCGGCACGGGCGGATTGTCGGTCAGGCTCTCATCGTGGAGGTAGGTGCCGGCCACGTCGAGGCGGAAGCCGTCGACGCCGGTCTCCAGCCAGTGGTCGAGGACGGAGAGCGCCGCCTC
>Ga0070659_100003634_pt1 | contig 10985 bp, 13 predicted proteins | sample KBSC23metaG_FD_64666 | JGI IMG/M metagenome (GOLD analysis project Ga0070659, IMG submission 64666) | Corn rhizosphere microbial communities from Kellogg Biological Station, Michigan, USA - KBS C2-3 metaG | ecosystem: Host-associated > Plants > Roots > Rhizosphere > Soil ...
GCGGGCTTGAGTACGGGGACCGAGCTGCCGACTCTTCCGGTTGCACGCCGGCACGCGCCCCCGCGCGACGACCGTTGGTTGCGAGCGGCTCGCCGAGCGCGGCTCTTGTCCTGGCTGAGCCTCGGTTGGATGACGCTCGAGGGCGCGCTCGGCGTCGTCGCCGGCGCAGTCGCGGGCAGCGTCGCGCTCGTCGGTTGGGGGCTCGGCTCGGCGATCGAAGGTCTGGCCGCGCTGATCGTCATCTGGCGCTTCACCGGCAGCCGCACCCACTCCGAGACCGCCGAGCGCCGCGCCGAACGTGCCGTCGCCGTCTCCTTCTTCCTGCTCGCGCCCTACATCGCGGTCGAAGCAATGCGCTCGTTGATTGGCGGCGAGCACCCGGATACCTCGGTGCTGGGAATCGCGGTCACAGCGTCGAGCGTCGTACTGATGCCGGCGCTCGGCATCGCAAAGCGCCGCCTCGGCCAGCAACTCGGCTCAAACGCGACCGCAGGCGAGGGCACCCAGAACCTGCTCTGCGCGGCACAGGGCGCCGCGGTACTGCTCGGCCTCGCTGCCAACGCAGCCTTCGGCGCCTGGTGGCTCGACGCCGTGATCGCGCTCGGGCTAGCTGCGATCGCCGTCAACGAGGGTCGCGAAGCGTTGCGCGGCGAGGGCTGCTGTGTCGGCGGTGCGCTCCCCCCGGGCAACGATAAGCACTGCACTGACGACTGCTGCACGGCCGCGTAGGACCGGCACCGGTGGACAGCCCGGTAGGCGTCCCGATCGCGGGCTACAGGTCGCAGACGTGAGGCTGGGAGTGAGGACTGACGGAGAGATCGTGAAGTAGGTTCACGATCTAGTACGATCGCGTGGATGACGGCTACGCATCGGCTGGTACGTTCGGTGGGGCTCGGCGGGCTCGCGGCGCTTGGGACCGCCCTGATCATCGGCGTGTCAACGGATGTGATCCCGAACGGTCTGTTCTCGCGTCAGATCCCGGTTCGTCCGTTTGATGTCGTCGTGCTAGTCGTCCTCAGTCTCCTCACGGGAGCGCTGGCAGCCACCTACGGGTTGGCGGCGCCAAGCGGGGTCGCGAACCAGCGGGCGGGTGTGGGAGCCGGCTTTCTCGGCTGGTTCGCCATCAGTTGCCCGGTCTGCAACAAGATCGTCGTCGCGCTCATAGGCGTCTCGGGCGCGACGGGTGTCGTCGAGCCGCTGCAACCGGCATTGGGCGCGCTTGCGGTCGCGCTTGCCGCGGCGGCGCTTGCGGCGCGCGTGCGCGCGATACGGCGAGGGGCGTGCGCGATGCGACCGCTCAACTCGGGCGCGGGTCGCCGGCCGGTGCCGGGCCGACGCTGAACGAGCCGCTCGACCGGCTCTTCGAGATCGCTGCGGTGCTCGGCGATGCGATGGAGCAGGACCTCGCGGCTCGCGGGCTGACGCGCGCCCGTGCGACGGTGATCTGGTTCCTGCACGAGCACGGCGCGATGACCCAACGCGAGCTTGCCGACGCGCTGGGCGTGACACCGCGGAACGTCACCGGCCTGGTCGAAGGGCTCGAGGCAGCGTCGTTTGTGGAGCGCAACGCGCATCCCCGCGACCGCCGGGCGATCCTTGTCACGCTCTCCCCTCGTGGCCGCAGAGCGGCGGCAGCGATGCGAGCGGATCGCGATCGTCTCGCAAGCTTTCTCTTCGACGAGCTCTCGCCGGGGGACGCGTCGGCACTCGCAAACGCGCTGGATCGGGTGCTCGCGCGGCTCAGCGATCCCGAGCTCGAGCGGATCCGCCAAGCCGCTCGAAAGCGATGGGCCCGGACGGCCTCGAAGCTGGGCGGTTAGCAGCCCTGTCGCTCAGGCGCGTCGCGCGGTTCCGAGGATGTGGGGGATGCTCGGTTCCAGTGCGCTGGCCTTGAAGCCGAAACGCTCGCAATGTTCGATGTCGAAGCCGGCGGCCTCGACGGCGGCGCCTGTGTCGCGGGCGGGGTGGCAGCCGCCGGCGATTCTGGGCCAGAGTCCGGTGTGGTCGACGAGTTGAAGCAGGGCACGCTTCGGCTGGCAGTTGGCGATCACGTGCTCGTAGAAACGGAGCTCGCCGCCCGGGCGAATTACGCGGTGAAGCTCGGATGAGCAGGTCCGTGCCGGCGCCGCAGCCAAGGTCGAGCACCACAGCACCCGGCTCGACCCGTCCCAACAGCCAATGGTTGGCTACCCCGGCGAAGCTCTCCACAGTGGCGTTCGGCACGCGCCGAGTTCCGGCTCCGGGTAACCCAGGTCCTCAGCCCAGGCGCGGCCAGTCGGGAAGATGAAGTCCTTGTCGTGCTCGGTCGAGACGTCGGTGTAGGTCTTGCGGATCTCGTCGCGCAGGACCTCGACATCGACGGATGCCTCGGTCGTCATATGGCCACCTCCTCGCGCGCGGCACGGCGCAGTCCCTCGATCGACTGCTCGAGCCAACGGCGGAAATAGCGTTTGCCGGCTACCACGTCGAAGACTCGTACGCGTGCGGTCTTCGGGTCCACGCCGAACTCGGCGTCGATGAAGGTGCCGCCCTGTGCCTCTGTGATCAGCCAGTGGGTGTAGGTGCCGGTATCGAGGCAGCGCAGCGTCAGCTCATGACAGTCCTCGAGCCGCTCGACCGAGACGTCGGTTTCGATCACCCCCATCGGTGACTTGTAGACCTGTCGGTAGCTGCAGCCGGCCTCGAGACCGTCGCAGTGAACGTCGATCACGCGCGGCCACCACTCGGGGTGGCGCTCGACGTTACCCACGAGCTCCCAGACGGCAGCCGGCGGTACATCGAGCTGCGCCTGTTGGCGATAACAGGACATCAGGCCTTTGCCTTCGCCCGCTTCGCAAGCCGCCATTCGGGCCAGCCGTCTTCCAGCCGTCGCGCCTCGTGGCCCGCAGCGCGCAGCTTCCTGACCGCTTCGTGGGCGTAGGCGCAGAAGGGGCCGCGGCAGTAGGCCACCACCTCGCGGTCGGCGGGCAGCTCGGCGAGTCGCCGCTCGAGCTCGTCGATCGGGACCGAGCGGGCGCCATCGATGTGGCCAGCCGCGAACTCCTCCTGCGGCCGCACGTCGATCAGGACCACATCCCCGCCTGCCAGTCGCCTGACGAGTTCGTCGCGGTCGATCGCCTCGACCTCGTCGCCGAGGTAGTCGCGGGCGGCGCGCTCGACCTCCGCGAGCTGCCGAGCCGAGGTCTGCCGTAGCGCCAGCCAGAGCTCGAGCGCTTGCTCGCCGGCGAGGGCGTAGCGCACGCTGGTGCCCTCCCGGTTGCGCTCCACCAGTCCCGCGGCGTGCAGCGCCTGCAGGTGCTGTGAAGTGTTGGCGGTCGACTGGCCGCTGGCACGGGCCAGCTCGTCGACCGTGCGGGGCGCCTGCGCGAGCAGGTCGAGTAGCTCGAGGCGCACCGGGCTGGCGAAGGCCTTGCCCATCACCGCGATCGCTTCGAACAGGGCGTCCTTCTGAGGGCGTTTCTCCATCGGTTGCTATTCAATAGATCAGTTGATAGCTTGTCAAGCCCGCCAGATCCAACTCGCCCTGGAGCCGCCTCGTGTACTTCCGCCAGCTTCTAAACGACGAGACCGCTTGCGCGTCGTACCTGCTCGGATGCAAAACGCATAGCCAACTCGCCGTTTTCGAGCCGCACGTCGACCTGGTGGACGACTACATCGCGCTGGCCGAGGGGCAGGGCATCCCGATCGTCGCGGTCTTCGACACGCATGTGCAGGCCGATCATGTCTCCGGGCTGCCGCAGCTGGTCGAGCGCACCGGCGCAACCGCCTACCTGCCGGAGGGCGCCGGGGTCGAATTCCCGTTCCACCCCGTCGCTGACGGTGAGGTGGTGAAGCTCGGCAACACCGAGGTCCAGGCGATCAGCACGCCGGGGCACGCGCTCGCGCACCACGCCTACCTGGTGACAGACCGCACGCGCGGCGAGGAACCCTGGTTAGTGCTCACGGGTGACGCCCTGCTCGTAGGCGACGCCGGCCGCCCGGACCTGCACGCACATGGCGAGCACACCGCCGAGGAGATGGCGCGGGCCCTGTACCGCTCGCTCGAGGGGCGGCTGCTGACGCTGCCCGACCACCTAGTCCTCTACCCCTCGCACTACTCCGGCTCGGTCTGCGGTCGCGGCCTGTCGGCCAACCCGAGCTCGACCATAGGCTTCGAACGCCGCCACAACCGCGCCCTCAAGCTCTCATCCGAGGACGAGTTCGTCGACGCGCTGCTGCGCGACATCCCGCCGGCACCCGAGCGGCAGGCAGCGATCGTCGCCGCCAACCGCTCCGGCCGCTCGCTCGCCGAGACCCCGTGAGCTCGCCGGGAGTCCGCCTCGGCCTGCGCGAGAACGCCGCGCAATTCTCGCTCCTGGTCGCCGTCAACGCCTTCGTCGGCGCGATGGTCGGGCTCGAGCGCTCGACGCTGCCGCTGATCGGGCGCGACAACTTCGGCATCACCTCGAGCGCCGCGGTGCTGTCGTTCATCGTCGCCTTCGGCCTGGCCAAGGCGTTCACCAACCTCGGTGCGGGCGCGTTGGCGGAGCGCGTGGGACGCAAGCGCCTGCTCGTCATCGGTTGGGCTGCGGCACTCCCCGTGCCGCTGCTGATCCAGGTCGCTCCGAGCTGGGGCTGGATCGTCGCCGCCAACCTGCTGCTCGGCGTCAACCAGGGGCTCGCCTGGTCCATGACCGTGGTGATGAAGATCGACCTGGTGGGACCGAAGCGCCGCGGACTCGCGCTCGGCCTCAACGAGGCCGCCGGCTACGGAGGTGTGGCGCTGGCCGCCGCGGTGAGCGGCCTGCTCGCCTCCCAGTTCGCGGCGCGCGACGTGCTCGTCGTCGCTGGTGCCGCAATCGCCGTGATCGCGTTGGTGCTGTCAGTGCTGTTCGTGCGTGACACCGCCGCTCACATGGCGCTCGAACAGGCGCAGGCCGAGCCAGGCACGGATGCTGCTCCGCCCCTGCTCGGGCAGGCCTTCCGCGACGCCAGCTACCGCCAACCCGCTCTCCGCTCCTGCTCGCAGGCCGGCCTCGTCAACAACCTCAACGACGCACTGGCGTGGGGACTGGTCCCGCTTTTCCTGGCGGCTCACGGCGCGAGCGCGGGGCAGGTGGGCCTCGTGGCCGGTATCTACCCAGCGGTCTGGGGCGCAGGGCAGATCTGGACCGGCCACTGGTCCGACACTGTCGGCCGAAAGCCGTTGATCGTCGCCGGCATGCTGCTGCAGGCCGGTGCGCTGGTGCTGCTCGCCTTGTCGGACGGCCGCGTCACGGTGGCCGCGGTGTGTGCCGTGCTGCTGGGAGTGGGCACGGCGTTCGTGTACCCGACCCTGATCGCGGCGATCTCTGATGCCGTCTCGCCAATCGCGCGAGCGCCGACCGTGGGCGTCTACCGGTTCTGGCGTGACATGGGCTATGTCGCCGGCGGCCTGATCGCCGGTCTCGTCGACGACGCCATCGGCTACGGAGGTGCGATCGGCGTGATCGCAGCGCTCACGGCGGTCTCGGGCCTCTGGGTGCTGATCGACATGCCCACACACCGAGGCAGCGCTACCGCTGGCGCGCCGCGAACCGAAGGACGACGCATGGACGCAGCGGCGCATGCCGATCTGCCGCGTGCTAACGGAGCCACAGTCGTCGAGCTGGGCCGGCCTAGCCGCGATCGCCAGGCCTGACCGTGACCTCGCGAACGACGATGAGCGGTGTGATCAAGTGACAGGCCGGGACCGCGATGATGCACCCGAAGCGATGAACGCCAGCGACGTCAGATCCTTCTTCGAGGCGACCGCGGCCGAATGGGACACGATGCGCCTCACCTACTACGACGAACGCGTCATCGAGACGATGGCGGACGCGATCGGCGTTGACGGCAGACAAACCGTCCTCGACGTCGGCACGGGCACCGGGTTCGTGGCCGCCGGCCTCGCATCGCGCGCTGAACGAGTGATCGCCCTCGACAACTCCCCGGCGATGCTCGAGGTCGCTCGCGACAACCTCGCTCAGCTCGGCGCCGACAACGTCGAGCTCCGTGAAGGCGATCTAGGCGAACTGCCGCTCGAGGACGACTCGATGGACGCCGCAGTCGCAAACATGGTCCTGCACCACGCCCAGGACCCGGCCGCGATGATCGCCGAGATGGCACGCGGGCCGGTGAGGATCGGCGGGTCCTCTAACTGCTCCTTCAAGGAGACGCTATGGAATCCGTTTTGTACGACGCTGCTGGTCATCGACGCTCGCCGGCGACGATGCCTGGCTTTCACCGGGACCGGTCGCCGCGGAACAAGGGTCTGGGGCGGTGCTCGTTCGCCGCGGCAAAGGAGGCCGTCGACGCGAGGTCGGGATGGACCGGTGGGCGTGGTCGCAGCTCGAGGCGTGGATGGAGATCCGGGGTCGGCTTCCGGTTGGGGCGCTGCTGTGTGTGATCCATGGTGCGAGTGCGGGGCGGGGCTGGGAGCAATCGGCGGCGCGTAAGCCGCTGCGTCGGGCTGCTCTGGCGGCGGGGGTGCGCCGCCGGTTCGCGCCGCATCAGCTGCGCCATGCGCACGCCGTTGAGATGGCGTATGAAGGCGAGCTCAAGCAATGTCAGGGCGGCGGCCCGCCGATCGCGTCGGGCCGCCACCTGCTGGCCGCGCGGAGGAGGGCTGCAGAGGGCGGGTCTGCCATGTCCCGCTAGCCGAGAAGCAGGCGTCCCCTGCTGCCGATGCTGACCGGCGCCGATCCTCATGAGCATTCCGTGCGGAAGGCGAGCCGAGCGACAGGAGGCGCTTCTACAGCTCCACCCTCCGCGAGACACACGTCCAGTCGGAGCCGCTAGCAGGTGGGCTGATTAGCAAGCATGTTGGCGAGACGTAGGAGTCCGTGGGGCGAGCCCGAGGTCGAGCTCGGCCCCGCTGTCCGATCCCGGACGTGGCGGCGTGTGGTGGCTCGCGCTCTGTTGGCGAGCGTCATACGCTCGTCCGAACTCGCGTTCCTCGGAGGCCCAGATGTCTGCTCGGCTGTTCGCTTACTTGCGTGCTCATCATGTCGCGTTGCTGGCGTTGTTCGTGGCGCTCGGGGGATCGTCGTATGCGGCGATCAAGCTGCCAAAGAACAGCGTCGGCAGCAGGCAGATTACGAGCGGCGCCGTCACCGCGGTCAAGCTCCACACGAACGCGGTGACTTCGATCAAGGTGAAGGATCATTCGCTCCTCGCAAAGGACTTCAAGGCAGGCGAGCTTCCCGCCGGGCCGTCAGGGGTGAAGGGCGACACGGGGCCGCAGGGCCCGCCTGGTCCATCGACCGGACCCGCGGGCGGTGACCTGACGGGCTCCTATCCGAACCCTGTGATCGCGCCAGGGGCGGTCACCAGTGCGAAGTTCGCGACCGGCGCGCAGGCACCTAACGCCGCCCAACTGGGCGGCCTGCCCGCCAGCGACTACGGGGCCGTGCTGAGCGGGCGAATGAACAACATGAACAACATCGTTCCCGACTACGGGGCGGCCAGCGGGACCTCCACCGTCAGCACCACCGAATCCGCCGTCAGCACCCTGTCGCCCGACCGCAATCTGGTGGCGCGCGATCTCAGCGTACAGGTCACCGTTGCACCAGATCCGGTGCAGCGTGTCTTCACCCTGGTCGTGAACGGGGCGACAACAGACCTGTCTTGCACGGTAGGCGGACCTGCGACGACCTGCCAGGCCAGCGGACCCGTGAGCGTCCCGGCCGACAGCACCCTTTCGCTCGAAGACGAAGTTCCTGGGGTTGCGGTGCCGACGGCCGACGCCCGCTTCGCCTTCCGACTGACGCCCTCATAAACGCACCAAAACCGGCCGCTCGTTGGCGAATCTGCCGCGCGCGGCTGCGCATAGCGCTCCACCGCCACGAAAGCAGGAACTCACGCCGGCCGGGCCGGCTTCCCGGCTACTCGTCCAAAGCAGAAGCCCGTTGAGTCCTCTGACACAGGGCGGATCCGAGTCAGCCGGCCGGCGGCGCCGGCGTGAGGCCGTGCCGCCGCATGACTTCCGCGATCCTGTCCAGGTCTGGCGCACCTCCGGCCGTGTCCGCGAGCACCTTGTGGATCTCGCGGAAATAGGCGGGCGCCATCAGGCCGGGGGTGGAGATCGCGAGGAACTTCGCGTCTTCGGTCCCGTTGTTGTCGAATCCATGCACTGAGCCGCGACCTATGCAGAGCGCCTCCCCAGGGGAGATCTCGACCCTTCGGCCGTCGATCGTCCAGGTCGTTGTGCCTTCGAGCCCGTAGATCGTTTCCTCGAAGGCGTCGTGGCTGTGGGGCGCGGGCATCCTGCTGTTGGCCGGCACGAAGCACTCGAACACGCTCGCGCTTCCATTCGAGTCAGCGGCCTCAACCAGGAAGCGCACGCCGAGCGCGCCCACCTGGATTATCTCTGTCGATGCTGAAGTCATCACGTCTCCAGTTCAATGGTTTCGAGGGCGCCAGCTTTCGTCGCAAAGTTGCGCCACCAGACGCACCGGCCGTCGCGCCACCGGATCGACTGCCACCACGTCTCGACGACGGGCGTGGTGCTCGCAGCGCCGTGGGCGCGACCTCTGATTTGCCCGAGCGTCATGTCTCCGTGATCCTGCACTTCCACGATCTCCGCCGCGTAGTCGGGGAAGAAATCGAGGAGGTCGCTCCACCACCGCCGCACTCCCGCGTGCCCGCGGTAGTCGCCCTCCAGCGCCCCGAGGCGCGGCTCGATCTCGACCTCATCGTGCATGAGCGAGAGCAGCGCATCAAGGTCACGCCGGTTGAAGACCTCATACATGCGCAGCGCCAAATCCACATTTTCACCCGACATCCTCCAGCCCAGTATCGCCGGAACCCCGGGCTATCGCTTTCCATGCAAAGCAGAAGCCAGGCTTAGGCGCCGAGGATCGCCCTGGCCGCGCCGCGCCCAGTGCGCACCGCGCCTTCCATGTAGCCGCAGACCCAGAAGTCCGAGCCGCACACGTAGAAGGGCGGCTCGTGCTGCGAGTGCAGCGGCCCGACGCGCATCACGTCGCCGGGCCGCCAGCCAGTGATGTAGCCCTGGGTCCAGGGGTCGATGGCGTAGGTGCGCTCCTCGATCAGGTCGGGTCCGTGGCCGGGGCGGCCGAGCATCTCGCACAGCGCGTCCGCCACGTCTTGCTTGCGCTGCGCGGGCGCGGTGGCCAGGTAGGGGCCCACGCGGTCGGGCGGGATCAGGATGCTCTGCACCCCTTGCTCGAGCTGCGGCCAGGAGCAGCCGAAGTCGCGCTCGCTGCGGACGAAGCCGTCGCGGCCCAGCTCTAACCACCAGGAGTCGTCCCAGACGAGCACGAGCTTGATGGCGACCGAGTGGCGCAGCGAGTGCAGCGACGCGAGGCGCTCGTCCGACACGCCGCTGATCGCGATGTCGCGCAGCGGGCCGGCGGGTACCGCGCTGACGACCGCTTTGCATTCGATCGTCTCGCCGTCCGCGAGCGTGACCGTGCAATGCGGCGACCCGATCGCGATCTTCGCGACCGGCGTCTCGTAGCGAATGCGGTGGCTGAGCTCGTCGGCCATTCGCCGCGCAACCGTGGCCGATCCCTCGGCCACGCCGTGCGTCTCCCACACGTCCTCGTCGTAGAAGCCGGTCGCGCCGGCCACCGCCGCCTTGCGCAGCTCGCTGAGCAGCGACGTTCGCCAGACCGAGTCCGCCGCCAGGCCGAGGTGGTGGATCTCGCTGAGGTGGACGCCTTCGGCGGACACGGCGTTGTCGCGGAGGAAGTCGCCGATGCTGAGTCGGTCGAGGCGTTCTGCGTCCGGGTGCGACCACGGATCGTCGGGGTCGACCTCGCGCGCGAGCCTGCAGAAGCGCTGCTCGGCCTCCTTCCACGCCGCCAGCTCGGTCGCGCCGAGCCAGGGCGGTTCGTCGCCCACGTATGTGCCGTCGAACAGACCCCAGGTGAGCTCGCCGGGGAAGCTCGGGAACGCGTCGGTGACAGTGAGGCCGAGCTCGGCGACGAGCTCGCGGTAGCTCGTGTGGAAGTCCGCGATCACCTCGCCGCCAAGCTGCACGGTCCGCCCGTCCGGGGTGGTGAACTGGTCCACGCGCCCGCCGGGACGCTCGCGCGCCTCCAGCACCAGCACGTCGGTGCCCGCGCTGGCGAGATCGCGCGCGCACGACAGGCCCGCGAGGCCCGCGCCTACAACGACAACGTCCGGGCACATATCTCGTCCGCCGCGCGCACGCCGCTCCGCAGCGCGCCCTCCATCAGGCCGTACCACTCGCCCGCGGTGTGCTCGCCGGCGAAGTGCAGCGCGCCGAAGCGCGGTGCCTCGGAAAGCGGCCGCGCCGAGTAGGCGCAGCGCGCCCACGGGTCGTTGTCCCAGCGCGAGAGCAGCACCGTGTCCGTATCGAGTTCGAGATCGGGGCGGAGCTTGACCAGCTCGTCGAGCCAGCGCTCGGGCCCGCGGTCGATCTCAAGCCGGTCGAGCGCCGCGGGCGACCCCGCGAAGGAGCCGAGCACGGGCAGCGGCTCGCCGTCGGAGCCGACCTGCGTGTAGCACCAGAAGCGCCCGGGGACGGACAGGGTCGCGCTTGGCGGCGCGGGTTCGCGCAGCCCGACGAACAACTTGGCGGCCTGGCCGTACGACACGACCATCGCAGGCAGTGCAGGCTGGAACTCGATCGCGTCCAGCACGCTCAGCGGCACCGCGATCACCGCGGCGTCGGCCTGCACGCCGTCCACCACCACGTGCGACTCAGACCACTCGATCGACGTCACCGGCGAGGACAAGTGCACGTTCAGCGGTTCCGCCAGGCAGCGCGCCAGCCCGTCGTTGCCGCCCTCAATCGTGAAGCTGTCGAACTCGCCAAACTCCGCGGCGCTGCCGCCGAACACACTCGCGTCGAGCTCATCGCCCGAGCAGGCGCAGCTCACCTCCACGCGCGCCCGGATGGCCTCGCGCACGTCGGCCGGCAGGTCGCTCGCGTCCAGGAACTCGGACAGAGTCCCGGAAGCTGGCCGCGGCAAGCGCGCCGCCGCCGCGAGGAT
>Ga0070659_100003635_pt1 | contig 10985 bp, 9 predicted proteins | sample KBSC23metaG_FD_64666 | JGI IMG/M metagenome (GOLD analysis project Ga0070659, IMG submission 64666) | Corn rhizosphere microbial communities from Kellogg Biological Station, Michigan, USA - KBS C2-3 metaG | ecosystem: Host-associated > Plants > Roots > Rhizosphere > Soil ...
TCGCCAGAGGGCCGGCCCCTAATCCTTCCGGCAGCGTACCGGTGCCGGCGGCTCAGTCGTCGTCAGGCGCCTCGCTCGGCGCGTTGGCGTTGCCGCCCACTTCCTTTCCGCCGAGCCGACCGGTGCCGTAATAGGCCTGATCGCTCTCACCGCCATGGCCCATCCAGCCTTCCTCGTCGCCCTCCCCCTCCTTGCCGGTGTGCGGGTTGGGGTAGGCGCCGCCGCCCGAATCGCCGCCGCCGGAGCGGCCGTGCAGCTTGGGGTCGTCGGGCTGGGGATTTCCTGCGGTCATGGTACGAGTCCTTTCCGGGTCGCACCATCAACGACCGAGCGGCGGCCCGGCTCCGCTCAGCCGCGCGCCTCGGGCAGGTAGGCGTCGTCGATCCAGTCGGAGAAGCGGGTGATCTTCGCCTCGAACTTCATCTTCACCTTGCCGGTCGCGCCATGGCGCTGCTTGGCGATGATGAGCTCGGCGAGGCCGTAGACCCGCTCCATGTCGCGCATCCACTCGGCATGGGCGTCGTGGACCTTGGCATCGTCGCCCTCGATCGGCCGCTTGGGCTCGCGCGAGGCGACATAATATTCCTCGCGGTAGACGAACCAGACCATGTCGGCGTCCTGCTCGATCGACCCGGATTCCCTGAGGTCGGAAAGCTGCGGCCTCTTGTCCTCGCGCTGCTCGACGGCGCGGCTGAGCTGCGACAGCGCCAGCACAGGGACATTAAGTTCCTTCGCCAAGGTCTTGAGACCGCGCGAGATTTCCGAAATCTCCTGGACGCGGTTCTGGTCGCCGCCGCCCTTGCCGGTGCCCTGGAGCAGCTGGAGATAGTCGACGACGATGAGCCCGATGCCGCGCTGGCGCTTCAGCCGCCGCGCGCGCGTCCGGAGCGCCGCGATGGTGAGGCCGGCCGTGTCGTCGATGTAGAGCGGCAGGCTCTCCAGCTCCGCGGCGGCGCGGGCGAGGTTGCGGAAATCCTGCTGGCTGATCTTGCCCATGCGCAGGTTCTCAGAGCTGATCCCGCTATTCTCCGCGAGGATGCGCGTGGCGAGCTGGTCCGCCGACATTTCGAGGCTGAAGAAGGCCACCGCCGCGCCGGCGGATTTCTCCGGCGGGACCCCGTCTTCCTGGTCGCGCACCAGCCGCTGCGCCGCGTTGAAGGCGATATTGGTGGCGAGCGAGGTCTTTCCCATGCCGGGACGGCCGGCGAGGATGACGAGGTCCGAATGGTGGAGGCCGCCGGTCTTGGCGTTGACGTTCTCGAGGCCTGTGGTGGTGCCGGAGAGGCCGCCGCCCGAGTTCAGCGCCTTTTCCGCCATCTGGACGGCCATGCGAGTCGCCTCGGCGAAGCTCTTGACCGTCCCCTCCCCGCCGCCTTCCTCGGCGACGCGGTAGAGCGCCGCTTCGGCCTGCTCGATCTGGCCCTTGGGATCGACCTCCTCGGACGTGTCGAGTGCCTTTTCGACCATTTCGCGGCCGACTCCGATCAGCGCCCTGAGCAAGGCGAGCTCGTAGATCTGCTCGGCGAAATCGCGCGCGCCGATGATCGCCGCCCCGGAGCCGGTGAGCTGGGCGAGGTAGGACGGGCCGCCCAGCTCCTTCATCTCCTCGTCCGCCTCGAACAGCGGCCGCAGCGTGACCGGCGAAGCGATCATGTTGCGATCGATCATCTTCAGGATCTGCTCGTAGACCCGGCCGTGGAGCGGCTCGAAGAAATGGTCCGGGCGGAGCTTGAGCTGGATGTCCTCGGCGAGGCGGTTGTCGATCATCAGCGCGCCGAGAAGGGCGGCCTCCGCCTCGACGTTGTGCGGAACGGAAGCGGTCTCGGGCGCCGGCGCGTCGGCGAGGCGAATGATGTTGTCGGCCATGGCAGCATCCTACGCGCGCCGCGCCGCAAGCGGTAGGGCCGCGGCCGAGGTTTCGGGGTGCGCTTGTGTGGACGCCATGTGGAAAAGGCCGCTACAGCCGCCGCCATGGGCGATCCGCGGATCATCGACATCGAGCTCGACGAGCGCACCATCCTCCGCCGTTCCGATGAGATCGAGCAGGAGCGGCGCGTTGCGATCTTCGACTTGCTCGAAGCGAACCATTTCGCCCCCGTGGGGCACGGCGGACCCTTCCGCATCCGCCTCGCCATCGAGGACAATCGGCTCGCCATCGCGCTGAGGGATGAGGACGGCGAGCCGCTCGACACGATCCGCCTCGGCCTCGCCCGCTTCAAGCGGCCGGTGCGCGATTATTTCGCCATCTGCGACAGCTATTTCAAAGCCGTGCGCGCCGAATCGCCGCACGGCCTCGAGACGATCGACATGGCCCGCCGCGCCGTCCACAACGACGCGGCCGAGCTGCTCCGCGAGTGCCTCGCCGACAAGGTCGACATGGATTTCGACACCGCCCGCCGCCTCTTCACCCTGATCTGCGTCCTGCACATCAAGTGACTTGCCTCCCGCGCCCGTCCCGGCGATGACCTTCGCCCCATGAGCATCATGTCGGACAGGTGGATTCGCGGGCAGGCGCTGGCGCACGGCATGATCGAGCCGTTCGAGGACGGCCAGCGGCGCGACGGGACGATCAGCTACGGCCTGTCAAGCTACGGCTATGACGCGCGCGTCTCCGACGAGTTCAAGATCTTCACCAACGTCGACAACGCCATCGTCGACCCGAAGGATTTCGCGGCGAACAGCTTCGTCGACCGCAAGACCGACTGCTGCATCATCCCGCCCAACAGCTTCGCTCTCGCGCGGACGGTCGAATATTTCCGGGTGCCGCGCGACGTGCTGGTCATCTGCCTCGGCAAGTCGACCTATGCCCGCTGCGGAATCATCGTCAACGTGACCCCGCTCGAGCCCGGCTGGGAAGGCCACGTCACCCTCGAATTCTCGAACACGACTCCCCTCCCCGCCAAGGTCTACGCCAATGAAGGCGCCTGCCAGTTCCTCTTTCTGCAGGGGAACGAGCCGTGCGAGACGAGCTACGCGGATCGGGCGGGCAAATATATGGGCCAGCGCGGCGTAACGCTTCCCAAGCTCTAGCCGGCTAGGCGAGCTCCCCCGGCCCCTTCAGCAGCTTGTCGCACCAGTCGGCGAACGCGGTGATGAAAGTTTCCAGGAAAGGCTGGGCCTTCTCGTTCTGCAGCGTCCCGTCCTCGCCGAACCAGGTGCCGACGCCGGCGAGATAGGCCTCGGGCTGGGGCATCAGCGGCACGTCGAGGAAGACCGCCGACTGGCGCAGATGGTGGTTGGCGCCGAACGCTCCCAGCGCACCCGGAGTCACGCTGACGACGGCGCCGGGCTTTTTGGCCCAGATGGAATGGCCATAAGGGCGCGAGCCGACGTCGATCGCATTTTTCAGCACGCCCGGCACCGACCGGTTATATTCCGGCGTCACGAAGAGCACGGCCTCGTGCCCGCGCATCTCCTCGCGGAACCGTGCCCAGGCAGCGGGCGGCTCGCCATGGTCGAGATCCTCGTTGTAGAGCGGCAGGTCGCCGATCTCGACGATCTCCAGGGCGAGGTGGTCGGGTGCCAGCGCGATGAGCGCCTTCGCCGTCTTGCGGCTGAACGATTCCTTTCGCAGGCTCCCGACGATCGTGGCGACGCGAAGCGGTCTCGGCATGATCTGTCTCCCGTTGGCGCCGCGGCCATGCGCCGCCCGCAGGCGCATCGCAAGGCCTGCACGGCCCATCCTGCCGCGCAACCGAACCGCTTTGCGTCGAACCTCGCCCTCGGCTATTCTGGGGCGACGGAGAGGGGGGCCTTTCCACCTGTATTTTCTTTCAGTTGAGCGGCTCGGCCCGGCCGTTCATGGACGATGCCGAGCGACACCATGGCCAGCGCGCGCCTTGCCCTGCAGACCGATTTTCCGGCCCCGGAGCGGGAACGGGAGGGCGCTCCTCGCGTCACCGCCGACGGCCTGCGGATCGCCCTCTTCTCGGGCAATTACAATTGCGTCCGCGATGGCGCCAACCGTGCGCTGAACCGACTGGTCGCGCACCTCCTGGCGCGCGGCGCGGCGGTACGGGTCTATTCCCCGACCAACGAGACGCCCGCCTTCCCTCCGGCGGGCGATCTGGTCTCGGTGCCCTCGATCGGGATCCCCGGCCGCTCCGAATATCGTCTCGCGACGCGCCTCCCGGCCACGATCCGCGCCGATCTCGACGCCTTCGCGCCGACCCACGTCCATCTCTCCTGCCCCGACATCCTGGGTGGGCGCGCGCAGGCCTGGGCGAGGGCACGCGGCATCCCCGCCATTGCCAGCCTGCATACGCGCTTCGAGACCTATCCCGCTTATTACGGCCTGCGCTTCCTGGTCCCGCCGATCGTCGCGCGGCAGCGCTATTTCTATTCGCGCTGCGATCTCGTTCTTGCGCCCAATCCCGCCATGGCGGAGCATCTCGGCACCTACGGCGTGCCGGCGCACCGGGTCCGCCTCTGGGGCCGCGGAGTCGATCACCGCCTCTTCGCACCGAGTCTGAGGAGCGAAGGCTGGCGCACGGAACAGGGCTATGCGCCGGACGAGCCGGTCCTGCTCTTCTTCGGACGACTGGTGCTGGAGAAGGGGCTGGAAGTGTTCGCCGCCTCGATCGACCTGCTGCGCGCGCGCGGGCACAGGCTGCGGCCGCTGGTCGTCGGCGACGGGCCGGCCCGGGGCTGGATGGAAGAGCGGCTGCCCAACGCCTGCTACACCGCGCATCTGGACGGCGAGGCGCTCGGGCGCGCCGTCGCGAGCGCCGATATCCTGCTCAATCCGAGCGTCACTGAAGCCTTCGGCAACGTGAACCTGGAGGCGATGGCCGCCGGCCTCGCCATTGTCAGCGCCGATGTCGGCAGCGCCCGGGCCCTGATCGACCCCGGCCGCACCGGCCTCCTCGTCGAGCCGACCGACCCATCCGCTTACGCCGCGGCGGCCGAAGCCCTCATTGCGGACCCGCCGCGCCGCGCCGCGATGGCACGCACGGCCGCCGAGGCGAGCCTCGTCTACAACTGGCCGGATATCCTGGACGCCGTGATCGAAGCCTACCGGCAGGCCTAGCGGCGGCCCCGATGACGGATGTTGGCGGGCCGGCCGCGGCGCCCCTGGCCGCCCTTCCCGCCGTCGCGCCGCCCGTCGCGCGTGCCGCCGCGCCCTCTCCCCGGCGCGAAGCCTTCGCTGCCCGGCAACTCGAAGCGAAGCCCTCCCGAGACCGGATTGGCCTCGGCCAGCCGCAGCTTCAGCCGCTGACCGAGGGTGAACGCCTCTTCGCTTTCCTCGCCGACGAGGGCCTGGCGCGCCTCGTCGTAGCGGAAATATTCCGCCCCGAGCGTGGAGACGGGGACGAGCCCGTCGCCGCCGAGGCCCTGGACGGTGGCGAAGAAGCCGAACGGCTGCACGCCCGTGATCCGGCAGTCGACGAGGTCGCCCACCCTCTCCGACAGAAAGGCGGCGACGTAGCGGTCGAGCGTGTCGCGCTCCGCCTCCATCGCGCGGCGCTCGAGCTGCGAGATGAGCTCTCCCGTCACTTCCATCGCCTCGGCCTCCTGGTCGGAGAGGCCGCCCTCCCCGAGCCCGTAGGCGCGGACAAGCGCGCGGTGGACGATAAGATCGGCATAGCGGCGGATCGGGCTGGTGAAATGGGCGTAGGAGCCGAGGGCGAGCCCGAAATGGCCGGCGTTGCGCGGCGCATAATAGGCCTGCGTCTGGGTCCGCAGGATCTGCTCCATCACCTGCGGCTTGAACTCCGCATCGCCGACCCGCTCGATGATGCGATTGAACGTCGCCGGACGCACCACCTGGCCTAGGGCGAACTCGATGCCGAATGTGGCGAGATAGTCCTTCAGGGCGACCAGCTTCTCCCGGCTCGGCGGCTCGTGGTCGCGGTACATCACCGGCGCCTTCTTCGCCTCGAGCGCCTTGGCCGCGGCCACGTTGGCGGCGATCATGTAATCCTCGATCAGCCTGTGCGCGTCGAGCCGCTCGCGCGGCGCCACCGAGGCGATCCGCCCCTTCTCGTCCAGCTCGACGCGGCGCTCGGGCAGGTCGAGCTCCAGCGGCCCCCTCTTGTCCCGCGCCTTGTAGAGCGCCCGCCAGCACGCCCAGAGGGGCTTCAGGGTCGATTCGACCAGGGCCGCAGGCACGGAAGGCTGCTCCAGCGGCTCGATCTCCGGCATCGAACAGGGCGAGGAAAAGAGTTCGACAGGTTGCATTCCATCAGAACCGTTCGGGCTGAGCCTGTCGAAGCCCTCCCCTTCTTCCTCAGCAGAAAATGAGAAGGGCAGGCCTTCGACAGGCTCAGGCCGAACGGAGTTACTCGTGCTTCCCGTGTCCCCCTTCGCAGCGTCGATCGCCGCCTGCGCATCCTCATAGGCGATGTTGGCGGCAATGCGGACGCGGGCGCGGGTGAAGTGCCAGGACTTGAGCTGACCCTCCTTCGAGACCTGCAGGTGACAGGCGAGCGCCGCGCGGTCCTCCCCTTCCTTCAGCGAGCAGACGTCCGCGGAGAGCGTCTCGGGCAGCATCGGCACGACCCGGTCGGGGAAATAGACGCTGTTGCCGCGCTTGCGCGCCTCCTTGTCGAGCGCCGAGCCGGGGCGGACGTAGAAGCTGACGTCGGCGATCGCGACGATCGCCTTCCAGCCGCCGGGATTGGTCGGATCGTCGTCGGCGGCGGCCCAGACCGCATCGTCATGGTCGCGCGCGTCGGCGGGGTCGATGGCGACGATCGGGATGCGGGTCAGATCCTCCCGGCGGCCGAGGTCCTGCCGCGCGACCCGCTCCGCCTCTTCGAGCACCGGCTCGGGAAATTCGTGCGGGATGCCGTGCTTGTGGATGGCGATGAGGCTGAAGCTGCGCGGCGCGAACGGGTCGCCGAGCACCTCCGAGACGCGCGCGGTCATGCGCGGCGGGCGGCCGACCTTCTCGGCGAGGACGAGATCGCCGGGCTCCGCATTGCCCACGTCCGAAATGGGAAGCTCGCGCCGCTCCTTCTTCTCGACCGGCCGCAACCAGAAGCCGCCCTCCCCCTCCTTGTGGACGACTCCCAGCACGAGCTCGCTGCCCTTGAGCAGCTTCTTCATCGGGTGCGCGGCATAACCGTTGCCGCGCTGCTCGGTCCGCGCGAGCAAGCGGTCGCCGACGCCGAGGGCCGAGCCCCGTCCCTTGCGCTCCAGCACCCGGATGCGCGGCTCGGGCGCCGCCGCTTCCCACCGCTCCGGCACCGCCCAGGCCTGGCCGCTGTCGTCGATGTCGGTGACGCGCAGCACGGTCACCTTCGGCACGCCGCCCGCCTGGTGAAACGCGCGCCCGGGCGAGGAGTCGATCAGCCCCTCGTCCGCCATGTCGCGAAGCAGCGCCTTGAGGGCGATCTTGTCCTGCGCCGAGAGGCCGAACGCCCGCGCGATCTCCCTCTTCCCCGCCGGCTGGTCGGACGAGGCGATGAAGTCGAGGATCTGCTGGCGGGTCGGGAGGCCCGGGCGCGGCCGCTTTGCCACTAGCGGCGCGTGGGAGCCGGCGGCGGCGCGTACGGGCGGAACCCGCCGCCGGGCACTGCGGAGGCCACCGGCGACTCGCTCCCGTCCGCGGCGACGGAGGAGACGCCGAACACCCAGTCGTCGACCCGAACGTGGGGGAGGACCTGGCGCGTGGCGTCGGCGGGAACGCGAAGGCTCTGCGTCCAATTCTGCGCGTCCGTCGGCCGCCATCTAATGACATAGCCCGCCACGCCGGGCACGGCCGCCCAGGTCAGCGTCGTATCGGTCGACACGGCGCCTTCCACCTTCGGCTCCGGCGGCATCGGCGCCGCCGCCAGCGCGGCGAGCGCGGCGACGTTGAGCTGGGTCACCTTGCGCAGGTACGGGAAGTCCATCTTGTCGATCGTGTCGCCGTACCGGACGCCTTTTTCGGTGCGCAGGTCCTGGTGCTGCTGGTCGTAATTTTCCATCGCGACGGTGAAGCGTACCGCCGGGAAGCCGAGGTTCAGGAACTCGCTATGGTCGCCGCCGCGGCCGAAGCGGTCGTTGCGCCACACCTGGCGCACGTCGAGGCCGATGCCGATGCGGTCGGCGAGCACGTCCAGCCAACGCGAGATGTTGCGCCCGGGCGCGTCGTTCTCGCCGCCGAGGCTGCGCTGGCGCGCGGCGAGGTCCTCGTGGCCCTGCCAGCGCGGCCCTTCCGAGAAGATGCGCACGTGGCTGTTGTCGCGCACGCCGTCGGAGCCGAGCGTATTGCCGACGATGTCGTTGTTAAGGTCCGCCTCAACCTGCCAGCCGCGCTCCCTGGCATAGTCGGCGAGCGTCTTGCCGCCGTAGAGCCCCTGCTCCTCGCCCATCAGCACGCCGTAGACGATGGTGCCGGCGAACTTGTGCCTGGAGAGCACCCGCGCCGCCTCGATCACGGCCGCGGTGCCGGAGCCGTCGTCGTTCGCGCCCGGCGCGTCGGCGGTCGCATTCATCACGTCCGTGACGCGGCTGTCGATATGGCCGGTGATGATGACGACGCGGTTGGGGTCTCCGGTGCCGCGCTGGATCGCCACGACGTCCCGGATCCGCACTCCGTTCGGCGCGCGCGCGCCTTTGAAATCCTCCTCCGGCGTGACGATCTCCAGGCACCCGCCGCAGGCGGCCGAATAGCGGCCGAATTCGTCGGCGACCCAGCGCTCCGCGGCGCCGATGCCGCGCCTCGGATCGGTCATCGAGGAGAGAGTGTGGCGGGTGCCGAAGCTCACCAGCGTCTCGACCGTCGCCCGAAGCCGCGCCTCGCTGACCTCGCCGGCCGCCGCGCGGGGGGCGCGCAGCGCCGCGTCGGGCCCCGGAGGCGGCGGCGGTGGGGCGGCGAGAGCGGCGGAGGAGAAAGCGGCGGCAAGCAGGAAGGCGGTCGGTCTCATGCCCCGCCTCTGCGCGCTCCCTTGGCGAGTCGCAAGCCTAGGAGACCGTCTGCTCGATGACGCCGAAGATCGGGTGGCCCTTGTCGTCGTCCATCCAGATTCGGACCGTGTCGCCGTGCTTCAGGAACGGCGTCTTCGCTTTTCCTTCGAGGATCGCCTCCACGGTCCGCACTTCCGCGAGGCACGAATAGCCGAGGCCGCCGTCGGCGATCGGCTTGCCGGGGCCGCCGTCGCCATCGCGGTTCGACACCGTGCCTGAGCCGACGATCGAGCCGGCGCCGACGTTGCGGGTCTTGGCGAGGTGCGCGACGAGAGTCCCGAAATCGAAGGTCATGTCGACCCCCGCGTCGGCGCGGCCGAAGGGCTTCCCGTTCAGGTCGACCTTCAGCGCGCCGTGAAGCTTCCCGTCCCGCCAGCGTTCGCCTAGCTCGTCCGGCGTCACCAGCACCGGGGAGAGGGCCGAAGCAGGCTTGGACTGGAGGAAGCCGAATCCCTTGGCGAGCTCGGCGGGTATGAGGTTGCGCAAGGAGACGTCGTTGACCAGCCCGACGAGCACGATCCGCTCGAGCGCCTGCTCCCGGCTCGCGCCGCGCGGCACGTCCTGCGTCACCACCGCCACTTCCGCCTCGAGGTCGCAACCCCAGGCCTCGTCGGCGAGCGGGATCGACCCGCGCGGCGGCAGCATCTCGTCGCTCGCGCCCTGGTACATGAGCGGGTCCGTCCAGAAGCTTTCCGGCATCTCCGCGCCCCGCGCCTGCCGGACCAGCTGGACGTGGTTCACATAGGCGGAGCCGTCCGCCCATTGGTAGGCGCGCGGCAGCGGCGCCAGCGCCTCGCGCTCATGGAAGCGCTCGCGGGGCACCACGCCGTGCTCGAGGTCGGTGGCGAGCAGCCGGAGCTGCGGCCCTATCCGCTCCCAGCTGTCGAGCGCCGCCTGCAGCGTCGGCGCGATATGGCCGGCGTCCGCGCACCAGGCAAGGTCGCGGCTGACCACGACGAGCCGGCCGTCGCGGCCGTTTCCGGGAAGGGTTGCCAGCTTCATTGCGTCTCCTGATGCAAAGGAGTGGGTTAGAAGCCGTCACCCCGGACTTGATCCGGGGCCCACCTTCCTCGCCGCCGCTTTGGAGGAAAGGTGGATGCCGGATCAAGGGTCCCCATCAAAGTACCACTTTGCTGGGAACCCTGTGCGGGGTGACGGCTGCGACTGGCAATCCGGCCTGGCCTTGGCTAGGGGCTCCCCATTCCCACGGACTCATTCGAGAAGCACTTCATGCGGAACATCGACCATTATATCGGCGGCGGCGCCTTCGTCTCCGGCGCCCGGCACCACGACGTCTTTGATCCCAACAATGGCGGGGTCCAGGCGCAGGTCCGGCTCGGCAGCGCCGCCGACCTCGACCGCGCCGTCGCGGCTGCCGAAGCCGCCCTCCCCGCCTGGGCCGCGACCAACCCGCAACGCCGCGCCCGGGTGATGTTCAACTTCAAGGCGCTCGTCGAGAAGAACATGGAGGACCTCGCCCTCCTCCTCGCGTCCGAGCACGGCAAGGTCGTCGCCGACGCGCGCGGCGACGTCCAGCGCGGCCTCGAGGTCATCGAATTCTCCTGCGGCATCCCGCACGCCCTGAAGGGCGAATACACACAGGGCGCGGGCCCCGGCATCGACGTCTATTCGATGCGCCAGCCGCTGGGCGTCGTCGCCGGCATCACCCCGTTCAACTTCCCCGCGATGATCCCGATGTGGATGTTCGGCCCGGCCATCGCCTGCGGCAACGCATTCATCCTGAAGCCCTCCGAGCGCGACCCCTCCGTCCCCGTCCGGCTCGCCGAGCTGATGAAGGAAGCGGGCCTCCCCGACGGCATCCTCCAGGTCGTCCACGGCGACAAGGAGATGGTCGACGCGATCCTCGACCATGAGGCGATCAAGGCGATCAGCTTCGTCGGCTCGAGCGACATCGCCCAGTATATCTACAGCCGCGGCACCGCGAACGGGAAAAGGGTGCAGGCGTTCGGCGGCGCCAAGAACCACGGCATCGTCATGCCCGACGCCGACCTCGACATGGTGGTGAACGACCTCGCCGGCGCCGCCTTCGGCTCCGCCGGCGAGCGCTGCATGGCGCTGCCCGTGGTCGT
>Ga0070659_100003641_pt1 | contig 10976 bp, 11 predicted proteins | sample KBSC23metaG_FD_64666 | JGI IMG/M metagenome (GOLD analysis project Ga0070659, IMG submission 64666) | Corn rhizosphere microbial communities from Kellogg Biological Station, Michigan, USA - KBS C2-3 metaG | ecosystem: Host-associated > Plants > Roots > Rhizosphere > Soil ...
GCTACGTTTATTAATCCATTCCAAAGAAAAGAAACAGCAATGTCAAGGATAGGAAAAATGCCGATCACGCTCCCGAAAGGAGTAACGGCAACTGTTGCTTCCAACAATCAGGTGACGGTGAAAGGCGCCAAAGGCGAGTTGAAGATGAAGGTGGATCCGGATATCAAACTCGAACAAAAAGACGGCGTTCTCACGCTCGTGCGTCCCACCGATTCCAAGCGTCACAAAGCCATGCACGGTTTGTACCGCGCCTTGGTGAACAACATGGTAAAAGGCGTTTCGGAAGGTTACGTGACCAAGATGGAACTCGTCGGCGTCGGTTACCGCGCTACGGTTACGGGGCAGTTGCTGGAATTGGCAGTTGGTTACACGCACCCCGTGATGTTCGGCTTGCCCAAAGAAATCAAAGCATCCGCCGAACAGCTCAAAGGTCAAAACCCCATCATCACGATGGAATCGGCTGACAAGCAATTGATCGGTCAGATGGCTGCTAAGATCCGTTCGATCCGCAAGCCAGAGCCGTACAAAGGAAAAGGTATCAAATTCGTCGGCGAAGTGCTTCGTCGCAAAGCCGGTAAATCGGCTGCGTCGGCTAAGTAATCCATCACGTAGAACAGCAGAAAAAGAACAGGCAATGAAAACCAAACAAGCCCGTCGGAATAAAATCAAATACCGCATCCGCAAAAAGGTGCGCGGCACGAGCGAACTCCCCCGTTTGAGCATCTACCGCTCCAACACGGACATGTACGCGCAATTGATCAACGACGACGCAGCGCACACCATCCTTGCGATGAACTCGCGCAAATTGACCATCGCCAACGGATCGAAATCCGAACGCGCTAAAGAAACCGGTCGCAAGATCGCCGAAGCAGCCATCGCCGCCGGCATCAAGCAAGTGGTGTTCGACCGCAACGGCTTTTTGTACCACGGTCGCGTGAAAGCGTTGGCTGAAGGTGCGCGCGAAGGCGGCTTACAATTCTAAATCATTCAAGAGAACGATAATCCCAAATGGCTCAACCAAACGTTCAACGCGCTCGCGCTTCCGAACTGGATCTCAAAGACAAACTGGTTCACGTGAACCGCGTGGCGAAAGTGACCAAAGGCGGTCGCACGTTCACCTTCTCCGCTCTCGTGGTGGTTGGTGACGGCGCAGGCACCGTCGGCACCGGTCTCGGCAAAGCGCGCGAAGTGCAGGAAGCAATCAACAAAGCCATCGACGACGCGAAGAAAAATCTCATCAAAGTCCCGATTCTCAAAGGCACCATCCCGCACGAGCAAACCTCCAAATACTCCGCTTCGAAAGTGTGGCTGAAGCCCGCTTCGCACGGTACGGGTGTTATCGCCGGCGGCGCTATGCGCGCCGTGTTGGAAAGCGCTGGCGTGACGGACGTGTTGGCAAAATCACTCGGTTCCACCAACCCGCACAACGTCGTGAAAGCAACCATCCAAGCGTTGTCCGAACTCCGCGATCCCATCACCGTTGCCCAAACGCGCGGTGTTAAACTTCAAAAAGTCTTCAACGGATAATACCGAAAGCCATGGCTAAGAAAATTAAAATCACGCAGGTAAAAAGCGCCATCGACCGTCCGGAACGTCAGAAGAAGACGATGCGTGCGCTCGGCATCAAGAAGCTCCATCAAACCGTTGAACTCGAAGCAACGCCTCAGGTTCTGGGTATGGTAGAGAAAGTACGTCACATGATAACGGTTGACGGACTCTAATAACTTTTCAAATCTAAGCTTCAAGCCAACGGCTCACAGCTAACAGCTTTACAACAATGCAACTCAACACTCTTCGTCCCGCCAAAGGTTCGGTTAAGAAAAGCAAACGCGTCGGTCGCGGTCAGGGCTCCGGCAAAGGCGGCACCTCCACGCGCGGTATGAACGGCGCGGGCTCGCGTTCGGGTAACAAACTCCGCCGCGGTTTCGAAGGCGGTCAAATGCCGTTGCAACGCCGCTTGCCGAAAGTCGGTTTCAAAAACGTCAACCGCGTCGAGTACACCGTGATGAGCCTCGACAAATTGCAACACCTCTCCGAGAAGTTCAACCTCAAAACCATCGACTTCGATTTCCTACGTTCCAACGCTTACGTTCAACAGGACGGCAAGGTGAAGGTGTTGAGCACCGGCGAGTTGAAAACCCCGTTGACGGTTCACGCACACGCGTACAGCGCGAAAGCCAAAGCCGCGATCGAAGCTGCCGGCGGCACCGCGAACATCATCAGCCCGCTGACGCCGAAATCGGCAGAATAAGACAACCACCAATCGGTATAGAAACCACCGCGAACAGCGGTGGTTTTTTATTGGCTGCTTGTGTAAACATGGCTTGAAAACGAATTGAACATTGTTCGTGACACGGGGTTATGCGCTTGACTTTACGCGGAATTTGTCGACACGAAAAACTTCCTGCAAGCCTCGATTGCTCTATTCCGATTGCACCCCAAAAAGCCTACTTTTGAACGTTCGATGATAAAACTTACGGCGGCTGAATTGTGCCAATTGCTGAACGGCAAGTTGGAAGGGAATCCCAACGCGGTGATCACCCATCCCGCCGGCATCGATAACGGCAACGAAGGAGCCGTGAGCTTTTTGTCAAACCCGAAGTATTTACCGTTCGTCTACACCACCAAGTCGTCAGTCATTGTCGTTAACGAAAGCGAAGTGTTAAGCCAAGCCGTTACACCAACTGTCATCAGGGTTAAAGACGCGTACACAGCGTTCACGTCATTGCTGCAAAAGTTCGGCGCAACGCAACACAAGACTGGTATCGAACAGCCTTCGTTCGTTGATGCAAATGCAAGTATTGGCAACGACGTTTACATCGGTGCGTTCGCTTACGTCGGCAAAAACACAAGCCTCGGCAACAACGTCAAAGTGTATCCCAACGTAACGATCGGCGACGACTGTACGATTGGCGACAACACCGTTTTGTATTCCAAGTCCACGATCTATCACAAGACCATTATCGGAACCAACTGCACGATTCATTCCGGCGCGGTGATCGGCTCCGACGGTTTTGGTTTCGCGCCGCAACAAGACGGCAGCTACAAGAAAATTCCACAGCTCGGGAACGTGATCATCGAAGACAACGTCGAGATCGGTTCCAACACGACCATCGACCGAGCCACGATGGGAAGCACCGTCATCCACCAAGGCGTTAAGTTGGACAACCTCGTTCAAATCGCACACAACGTGGAGATCGGAGAACACACCGTGATCGCAGCACAGACCGGCGTTTCCGGCAGCACGAAGATTGGCAAGCGTTGCGTTATTGGCGGACAAGTTGGCATTGTCGGTCACATCGAGATCGCTGACGGCACGCGCATCAACGCGCAAAGCGGCGTTGCGAAAAGCATCACCAAAACCGGAACGGCGATAACGGATTCACCCGCGTTCGATTACAACGACGCGTTGCGTTCGCAGGTGGTTTACAAACAACTGCCGCAACTCGAAAAACGTATTCGCCAGTTGGAAGCGATGCTGCAGGAAAAACTTCAACACAAAAACGCAAACGCTTAAGCGTGGGAATGGACATGCAGCGCACGATAAAACAACCCGTCACCGTTTCGGGCAAAGGCATTCACACCGGTGCGCCGGCGAACATGACGTTCAAACCCGCGCCACCCAACCACGGCTTCGTCTTCAAACGCATTGACCTCGACGGACAACCAACCGTGAAAGCCGACGTCGATTTCGTGACCGACGTGTCGCGCGGCACTACCATCGAGAACAACGGTGCGAAAGTGATGACCATCGAACACACGCTGGCAGCCTTAGCCGGTTTGCAGTTGGACAACGTGTTGATGGAAATCGACGGGCCCGAAGTGCCGATCATGGACGGAAGCTCCAAGCCGTTCATCGACGCGTTGCTCTACGCCGGCATCGAAGAACAAGATGCCAAGCGCGTGTACTTCAAGTTGTCCGAAAGCGTGTTCCACTGGGACCGCACGAAAGACGTGGAAATGACCGCCGTGCCGTGCGACGATTACGAAGTGACGGTCAACATCGATTACAATTCCAAAACGCTCGGCAAGCAAAGCGCGTCGCTCAAAAACATCAAGCAGTTCACCGACGAGATCTCACACGCGCGCACGTTTTGCTTTTTGCACGAAGTGCAATTTCTCGTTAACAACAATTTGATCCGCGGCGGTGATCTGGACAACGCGATCGTCGTGGTCGACAAGAAATTAGACAACGGCGAGCTGCACCAACTACAGGAATATTTTCACAAACCCGGCATCGCCGTGGACAAGGAAGGGATTTTAAATAACGTCGAACTCCGTTACACCAACGAACCCGCACGCCACAAACTGCTGGACGTGGTCGGTGATCTCGCCCTGGTGGGTATGCCGATCAAAGCGCGCATCACCGGCAACAAACCCGGACACTCGACCAACGTGGCGTTCGCCAAAAAAATAAAGAAGATGATCAAAGAACAACGCAACATAAAAGAAGCCCCGTCTTACGACCCGAACGAAACGCCGATCTACGACTCCCGCAAAATCGAAAAAAGCCTCCCGCACAAATACCCGTTCCTGCTCGTCGATAAAATCATCGAACTGTCGGATTCGCACGTCGTCGGTATCAAGAACGTAACGTTCAACGAATACTATTTCCAAGGACACTTCCCCGGAAATCCTGTGATGCCGGGTGTGTTGCAGATTGAAGCGATGGCTCAAACCGGCGGTATACTCGTGCTCAACACTGTCACCGATCCGGACAATTGGGACACCTACTTTTTAAAAATAGACAACGCGCGTTTCAAGCACAAGGTTGTTCCTGGTGACACGTTGATTTTGAAGCTCGAATTGCTCAGCCCGATTCGTCGCGGCCTGTGCGAAATGCGCGGAACCGCTTTTGTCGGCAACAAAGTGGTAACCGAAGCCGACCTGGTGGCCCGCATTCAACGTAAAGAACCCGTCGAATGAGGTTGCAACGTTTCTAAAACAATCACCGTCTTAGTTACGTTTCCTTTTATACGATGACCGAAGCCCCCGCCGTCAGCACGCTGAGTTTTGTTCACCCGAACGCGCGCATCCACCCCACGGTGCGCATCGAACCTTTTTGCGTGGTCTACGAGAACGTCGAAATAGGAGAGGGCTGTGTCATCGGTCCGCACGTTACGATTTATCCCGGGGCGCGCATCGGGAACAACGTGAAAATTTATCCCGGCGCCGTCATCTCCGGCGAGCCCCAGGATTTAAAATATCAGGGCGAAGAAACGCTCACCGAAATCGGCGACAACACCGTCATCCGCGAATGCGTCACCGTTAACCGCGGAACGACATGGCTTGGCAAAACGGTCGTCGGTGCCAATTGTTTGTTGATGGCGTATTCGCATGTCGCGCATGATTGCGTGATCGGCAACCATTGCGTGATCGCCAACAACGTCAACCTCGCCGGTCACATCGTGATCGAAGACTACGTCAACATCGGCGGCGTGACGGCGGTGCAACAATTTTTGAGAATTGGAAAATATTCGTTCGTCACGGGTGGATCGTTGGTCCGTAAGGACGTGCCGCCTTTCATCAAGGTTGCGCGCGAGCCGCTGCAATACGCCGGCGTAAACGTTGTTGGACTCCGCCGTCGCGGCTTCACCGACGAGCAAATCAAAAACATCGAAGACGTCTACCGCGTCATTTTCGTGAAGCATACGAACGTCACCAAGGCGTTGGACGAATTGGTGAACGGCAAACTCAGCTCCGCCGAACGCGACACGATTGTTACGTTCATTAAGAATTCCAAAGACGGCATCGTCAAAGGACTCGCCTCGCATCATGGAGATGCAGCTTAAGCAAGCCGGCAAGCGATTCAATTACGAGTGGATTTTTCGCAACCTGACGTTCGACTTTTCGTCGGGTAGTTCCTATGCGTTGCTGGGTCCGAACGGATCCGGCAAGTCCACGTTGCTTCAATGTCTGAGCGGCGCACGGCTGTTGAACGAAGGAAGCTACGCCATGCATGTTGGAAACGCCCTGGTGGATCCGGAGTTTCATTACCGTCACGTTTCGTTGGCAGCGCCGTACCTCGAACTGATCGAAGAATTCACGTTGACCGAGCTGATGCGTTTTCATGCAACCGTTAAGCCGTTTGTCAAAGACGTCACGCCGGAATCCGCTGCCGACCTTGCGCAACTTTCCAACACGACGACCAAACCGATCAAGTTGTACTCGTCCGGAATGAAGCAACGCGTAAAGTTGTTGCTGGCGATCTTGTCGGACGTTTCGATTGTCCTGCTCGACGAACCGGCGACGAATTTGGACGCGCAGGGACTGGCCTGGTATAAAACCGTGGTTCGTGAACGTTGCCAACAACGAACCCTGGTGATCGCGAGCAACGACCCCGACGAATACGATTTCTGTGAACATCGCATCAACGTTTTGGATTACAAACCGGCCCGTTAAGTCGTTTTAGTTTTATTTTGATAAAGCATGCTTTTTGACTTGACGGCCTGGTGGCCGGCGTTGGTTTTTTATGGGTTATTCGTTTACTGGATTCGGGACGCTCGTTTGTATTCTTCGCTCGGTTTCAGCCGGGGCAACGTTGTTGCAATCTTCACGGTCAAGTTGCTGTGGTGTTTCGCGTTCGCGGCCTTCCACTGGCTTTGGTTCCACGGCGGTGACACGTACACCGTATTCGCAGAATCCGCGCAAGTGAACCGCGCCTTGCATCGCGACTGGCGGGATTTCGCCGCGCTCGAGTTTTTACCCAACCGGTGGTACGTGCTTGACAGCCTTTACCACTACGACCCCGCGCTGAGGATGTACGGCAACGAAAGCACGTGGCTGATGGTACGGTTGAATGCGTTGTTTTATCTCGTTTCGTTCGGTTCCTATCCGGCACACGTTGTGATGTTCGCGTTTGCCACATTGCCGGCGTCGCTGTGTTTGCTGCGTTTCATGGCGGTGCACACGACGGTCGACCCGCGTTGGTGGTACGCCGCGCTGCTGGTGTTCCCAGGTGTCGCGTTTTGGTGCAACGGCATGCACAAGGAAGCCATGTTGGTGAGCGGCGCCGGGTTTGCGTTTTACGCGTTGACCAAAGCCCGCGACAAAGGATGGTCGGCAACCGTTGTTGGACTGTTATCGCTCGGCGTGGTTTTGATGTTGAGCCGCGCTTACATGCCGTTGTTGCTGGCTCCTGGCATGTTGGCCGTTTATTTTTACGCCAGGCCCGTTTCCGCGCGCGCAAAAGCCATAACCGTAACCGGAATCGGGTTGGTGGTGGCGGTGGCGTTGGTGCGCCTGACGCGCAACGATTTTTGGAACGGCATTCTTGTCAAGCAACACGCGTTCGCAAAGTTGACAGACCCGAACGCAACACGCGCGGTGCTCCGTTGGTCCGACATGCCCCATTTTCTGGCAGCAGCTTTTTATCACGGTTTTGTATCACCCGTTCCGTTTCTCGACAATTTCGACATCAAAGATTTACCGCTGCTGTTTTCAAACGCGTTGTTATTGGCTTTGCCGCTTTTGACGTTCAGGTATTTCGACCGACGCCGGTTTATAAAGTTGGGGATGTGGTTTGTGTGGCCGGCTTTGCTGTATTTCCTGATCATCGGTTTTATGGTTCCGCAAGCCGGTGCCGTCAGCCGTTACAAAGCGCCGATGGTGTTGTTTCTCATTTTTGGCTGGATCTGTAGCCTTAAGCCTATTGGTTTATTAAAACTGAAATCTAAACAATTTTTGCGAAATTGATAGTGCCGACAGGAAATGTTGGAAAAAAGATTGAAAAATTATTTCGCGGAGCCTCGGCATATTCTATCTTTGCTTAAAATAAGCCAACATGGTAAACCTCCGCGTCAGGGCACTGGAACAGGTTTCGACCAACCGCAACGGCCATCCCGCCGCTTCCAGCGTTAAAATATCCGACTATTACGGCACCAACGTCTTCCACGAGGAAACGTTGCGCGCGTACCTGAGCCGCGAAGCGTTCGACAGCCTTTCGGCCGTCGTCAAGTCCGGTGCGAAGATGGAACGCAACATCGCGGACCAAATCGCCAGCGGGATGAAAGCCTGGGCCATGAGCAAAGGCGCCACGCATTACACGCATTGGTTCCAGCCGCTGACCGGCAGCACCGCCGAAAAGCACGATTCGTTTTTCCAGCAAACGTCGACCGGCCGCGGCATCGAGAAGTTCGACGCCGACGCGCTGATCCAGCAGGAGCCGGACGCCTCGTCGTTTCCCAGCGGTGGGCTGCGCAACACGTTCGAAGCGCGCGGCTACACAGCTTGGGATCCGTCGTCGCCGGCCTTCATCATGGAAAACGTCGCCGGTAAGACGCTGTGCATCCCCACCATTTTCGTGTCGTACAACGGCGAAGCATTGGATTACAAAGCACCGTTGTTAAAGTCGCTTCACGCGTTGGAGGAAGCGGCCGTCGGCGTCTGTCATTACTTTGACAAAAACGTTTCGCGCGTCACGCCGACTCTCGGTTGGGAACAGGAATATTTTATCGTCGACGAATCGCTGTTCGAAGCGCGTCCCGACCTGGTGATGTGCGGCCGCACGTTGTTCGGCGCCGCGCCGGCGAAAGGCCAGCAACTCGAAGACCATTACTTCGGTTCGATTCCGGAACGCGTGTACCGCTTCATGGTCGACTTCGAAACCGAATGTTTCAAGCTGGGGATTCCGGTGAAGACACGCCACAACGAAGTGGCGCCGAGCCAATACGAATGCGCGCCGCATTTCGAGGAAATCAACATCGCCATCGACCACAACCAACTGCTGATGGACGTGTTGGACCGCGTGGCGCGCCGCAACAAATTGCGCGTGTTGTTGCACGAGAAGCCGTTCGCCGGCATCAACGGTTCGGGCAAGCACAACAACTGGAGCATGGCCACGGACACCGGGAAGAACCTGTTGTCACCCGGAAAAACACCCAAAACCAACCTTCAATTCCTGACCTTCTTTGTCAACACGATCAAGGCCGTCAACGAACACGCGGATTTGATCCGCGCGTCGATCGCGTCCGCATCCAACGATTTCCGTTTGGGGGCCAACGAAGCGCCGCCGGCCATCATCTCGGTCTTCATCGGCAAGTATTTGACGGAAGTACTGGAAGAAGTGGAAGCCCGAGTGAAAAAAGGCAAGTTCAACGAGCAGGACGAGCAGATGCTGCGCCTCGACATCCACAACAAGATTCCGGATTTGCTGATGGACAACACGGACCGCAACCGCACCTCGCCGTTCGCGTTCACCGGTAACAAATTCGAAGTGCGTGCGGTCGGTTCCTCGGCCAATTGCTCCTCGACGATGACGGTGCTCAACACGATCGTGGCCGACCAACTGCGCGAGTTCAAAACAGAAGTGGACGGACTGATTAAGAAAGGGGAGAACCGCGAAGTGGCCATTTTGCAGGTGTTGAAACGTTACATCACCGACTCTCGTCGCATTCTGTTCGAAGGCAACAACTACAGCGATGAATGGGCCAACGAAGCGAAGCAACGCGGCCTCAACAACATCAAGACGACGCCGGAAGCCCTCGACGCTTACGTGTCGAAATCGACGGTGGCGTTGTTCGAACGCAACAAAGTCTTCAACCACGTCGAGATCGAAGCCCGCCACGAAATCGAGTTGGAGAAGTACATCAAGAAAGTGCAAATCGAATCACGCATGCTCGGCGAAATGGCGTCGACGTACGTGTTGCCGGCCGCGATCCAATACCAAAACGTGTTGCTCGAAAACATCCGCGGCTTGAAAGAAATCGGCATGGACAAGAAAATGTTCGAGTCGCAACGCGCCCTGGTGGCTGAGATTTCCGAGCACGTCAACATCATCAGCGTGCAAACCGAAGCGATGATCGAAGCCCGCAAAACGGCCAACAACCTCGAAGACTTCCGCGAGAAAGCCATCGCGTATTGCCATCAGGTGAAGCCGTACTTCGACGACATCCGTTACCACATTGACAAGCTGGAGTTGATCGTTGACGACAAAATGTGGCCGGTGCCGAAGTACCGCGAACTGCTGTTGATGCGCTAAACTCAAAACTGAATCACAGAAAGGGTCGACCGATGTCGGCCCTTTTGCTTTATGATCTAACGCACGGTTGCGTCGGTGGGTTGCGCCGTGATGGGCTCGCGGTGGCGACGCCGGCTGAATAAATCGCGCAGGTTGGTGAATTCGCGTTGGTAGGAGATGGACAAGCCGCGCTTGTTGCGGTTCGCGTCCAGGATTTCGTCGTACTGGCTTTTGTTGTACGCGTTGAGCGTGTAGCGGCCGTCCTTGGTCAGCTTGTAACGGAGCGTGATGTCGGCCGCCACGCGGCTGTTGTTGTCCGACGACTTGTCGGCGCTGCCGCTGTTGACGCCGAAGTTGCCGCCGGCTTCCACGAGCAACCGGTTGTCGAAAAACGATTTCTCCAGACCGACGATCAGCTCGCGGCGCTTCGCCTGTTCTTCCGCCGTGCCGGCCGCGCCGTACGAATTGTAATCGATGTTGACGCCGATGTTGTATTTGTTTTGCGAGGCCCAGTAACTCAGTTGGTTGAACAGGAATTCGCTCACGCTGGTGTTCACGCCGCTGGCCACCAGGTTGTCGTTCGAGCCGGTTTCGGTCGGGATGAAGCGGTTGAGCACGAGCAATCCGAAAACCTGTTTGTTCAATTCGTTTTCGTCCTGCTTGATGCGTTCGATCTCGCGGTAGGCGGCGCTGCTGATGGTGGAGGAACTGGCCGGCAACTTCAGGTCGAACGCGATGGCGGGCTGCATCAGCGAACCGGTGAGCGTCATGTCCACGTCGACGGGAACGCGGAGGCCGGACGCGGACGAGTCCTGCACCAGGTCGGCGAAGTTGGCGCGCTTGACGGCGTAGATGGCTTCGATGTTCACCTGCGCGTCGTACGGCGACCCCGCCCAGCTGATGGTCCCGCCTTCGGCGACGGTGAATTTTTTGTTGATGAAGTTTTGCAGCGTGAACAGGTAATCGCCTTCGGTGATGGTGTAGTCGCCGTACATGTTGAATTGACCGTCCGTGTTGA
>Ga0070659_100003649_pt1 | contig 10967 bp, 11 predicted proteins | sample KBSC23metaG_FD_64666 | JGI IMG/M metagenome (GOLD analysis project Ga0070659, IMG submission 64666) | Corn rhizosphere microbial communities from Kellogg Biological Station, Michigan, USA - KBS C2-3 metaG | ecosystem: Host-associated > Plants > Roots > Rhizosphere > Soil ...
GCCCGTACCAGATCGGCTGGCGGCTGTGGCCGAGCTATTACAGCAGCCGTTACTGGATCAACGATCCGTGGCAGTACCGGCTTCCTTACGCGCCGCCGGGCTATGTCTGGGTCCGCTATTGGGATGACGCGATCCTGGTCGATAGGTGGTCGGGCGAAGTGGTGGACGTGATCCACAACTTCTTCTGGTAGAAGCGTACAGCCGTTGATCGAAGGGGCGTTGCGGGCCACACCGCGGCGCCCCTTCTGCAATTCCCGAACATTGAGTTTACTGAGGTCCCGATGAAGCTTGCCGGCCGATTGATCCTTTCCGCGTCGCTGCTCGCGCTGGTGACTCCCGCCGTCGCTTTCGCGCAACCGGCGCCGACGACGGCGACGCAGCAGAGCCCGCACGACCGGCTGTTTCAGCTGTTCAAGGACAGCGACGAGGCGAGCCTCAAGCGCAACCCGCTGCAGGCGTTGTTTCGCGGCGATTACCGCTACGCCGACCGCCTGGGCGACCTGTTCAGCGACGCGCATTATCAAGGCGAGAAAGCCGCGGCGGAGAAGGAGCTCGCGGCGCTTCACACGATCCCCCGCGCCGAGCTTAATCCGACCGACCAGCTCGCCTACGACGTGTTCGAGTTCCAGACCAAGGATACGCTGCGCGGGCTTCAGCCGGACCTGCTGACGCTGACCGAAGCACTGCCGATGAACCATTTTTATGGCCTGCACACCGAATATCCGACGATCGCCAGCGGGCAGGGCGGAGCGCCCTACGCCAGCGTGCTCGACTATGAGAACAGCCTGAAGCGAAACCGCGACTTCGCGGCCAACATCGACGAGGGCATTCGCCAGTGGCGCAAAGGTGAAGCCGAAGGCGTCACCGACACCAAGCTCACCGTCCGCAACATGATCGAGCAGCTGGACAGTCAGCTGAAGCTGAAGCCCGAGGACTCGCCTTACTGGGGCCCAGTGAAGGCGTTTCCGAATTCGATCGGCGCGGCGGATCGTGCACGGCTGACGCAGGAATATCGGGAGTCGATCTCGACTGTCATCTATCCAGCGCTGAAGCGCATGCGCGACTTCCTGCAGAGCGAGTATCTGCCGAAGGCGCGCGACGGCGTCGGCCTGATGTACATGAAGGGCGGGGAGCCGCTTTACCGCTACCTCGTCGATTCGACGACGACGACGACCATGACACCCGCGCAGATCCATGAACTCGGCCTCAGCGAGGTCGCGCGCATCACCAAGGAATTCGAGAAGGTGAGGGCGGAGGTCGGCTTCAAGGGCAACCTCCATGCCTTCTTCGATTACATGCGCACGAGTCCCAAGTTCCAGCCCAAGAGCCGCGAGCAGATCACGCAAGACTATTACAACCTGAAGAAGAAGGTCGATGCGCAGATTCCGCGCTTCTTCTCGCTGGTGCCCAAGACGGAGCTCGTGATCCGTCCCTATCCGGCCTATCGCGAGAAGTTCGAGGCGGGCGGGAGCTACGACAGCGGCACGCCCGACGGATCCCGGCCGGGCACCTTTTACTTCAACGCCTACGACCTGCCGTCACGCAGCACGTGGGAGGAAACCACCCTGTTCCTCCACGAGGGCGAGCCGGGGCACCATTTCCAGATCAGCCTCGCGCAGGAGAACAAGGCGTTGCCGGCCTTCATGCGCTTCGGCGGCAACACGGCTTATGTCGAAGGCTGGGCGCTCTATTCGGAGACACTCGGCTACGACATGGGCTTCTACAAGGACCCGAACGCGCGGTTCGGCACACTCAACGATGAGATGTTGCGGGCGATGCGGCTGGTGGTCGATACGGGTCTCCACACCAAGGGTTGGACCCGCGATCAGGCGATCGAATATATGCTCTCGCACTCCGGCATGTCGAAGACCGACGCGACCGCCGAGGTCGAGCGCTACATCGCCATCCCCAGCCAGGCGACCGCCTACAAGATCGGCGCGCTGACCATTCAGCGGTTGCGCAAGGAAGCGCAGGCCGCGCTGGGGTCGAAGTTCGACATCCGCGAATTCCACGCGCAGGTGCTCGATTCCGGCGCGCTGCCGATGTCGATCCTCGAGGCGAAAATCCACCGCTGGATCGAGAGCAAAGGCGGGGCGGTGCCGGCGCCGACGATGGCGACAAAGCCGGAGCGCGGCTGAATCATCGGCCTGGCGGTCGATCCGATTGACGAACCCCCAGCTTGCCTGTTAGCGCTAACAAGCAAGCTGGGGAGAGTGGCCGTGAAGCGCACGATCAATATCCCGGGCGTGTTCGCTTGCGCCCGAAGCTTCTGTTTAACCTTCGCGGCAATCGCCCTTGCCGCCACCTTCGTGCTCGCCGCACCGGCGGGAGCGCAGAGCGACAAGATGGTTCCGATCCCCACGCCGACGCAGGCGGACGCGATCGTGCTCGGCACGGGGCCGCTGCCCGGCGCTACGGCGAAGGAAAGCTGGCACCGACAGTATGAGAAGTCGTTTGCCCGCAACGTTACGGTCGCGACACTCACGCCATTCCTGCCCGATCCCGCCAAGGCAAGCGGCGCCGCGGTGATCGTTGCTCCGGGCGGCGGCTTTCGCACGCTGTCGATGGAGAATGAAGGTTCCGACGTCGCCCGCGCGCTGGCCGCAAGGGGCGTCGCGGCATTCGTTCTCAAGTACCGGCTGGTTCCGACACCCCCCGACAAGGCTGCGTTCGAACGGTCGATGGCAGAAATGTTCGCGAGTGCGGCGCGTCCAGGAACGCGACCGAGCCAACTGGTCCCGTCGCTGGCGCCGCAGCTAGCCGATAGCCGGGCCGCGGTCGCGCTGATCCGCAAGCGCTCCGCGGAATGGCACGTGGATCCCAACCGGATCGGTATGGTCGGCTTCTCCGCCGGCGCGATGCTGACCCTGCAGACGGCGCTGCGCGAACCGGACGCGAAGCCCGCCTTCATCGGTCTGATCTATGGGTCGCTCGAACCGATCGCCGTTCCCGCCGACGCGCCGCCGCTGTTTGTCGCGCTCGCCGCGGACGACCCGCTTTTCGGCGGCAAGGGGATGGGGCTGATCCAGAGCTGGATGGCGGCCAAGCGGCCGGTCGAGTTCCACCTGTATGAACAGGGCGGACATGGCTTCGGCATGTATCCCAAGACCACAACGAGTACCGGCTGGTTCGACGCCTTCGTGCGCTGGATCGGAATGCATGGGATGCTGAAGCCGACCGCAATCTGACTTCAGCTGGAGTTATTCGCCGCGAAGCTCCACGAATGGCGAGAACTTTATTTCTCGTTTGACGAAGCTCGTCTGATAGCGGCGCACCGTCGCGTCGGCGACGAGGAGCCGGTCGCACAGGGCGTTGAAGTCGGCCATGCTCGCGCAGTCGACGAGCGCGAGCATGTCGGACTCGCCCGTCGTCTCATAGCAGAACTGGACCTCGTCGGCGGCGCGGAGCCGCTCCTCCAATCGTTCCTTGCCTTTGAGGTCGGCATGCTCGGCGAGTTCGATGACGACCAGCGCGCGCAGACGCCGTTCGATGAGGCGCTTCGACAACAAGGCGATCGTGCGTGCAATCCATCCTTCGGCGCGGAGACGGCGCAGGCGGCGGGCGATCGCTGAGGGCGAGAGCGGCACTTCATCGGCGAGCGAATCGGCGGTGCGCGAATCATCGCGTTGGACAAGGTTCAGGAGCTGGAGATCGAAACGGTCGAGCATCGCCGCACTGCTGCCAAATTCTGGCATGGAGCGCACCAAATTTGCGCGCAACTGGCACGATTTGCTGTTACTGTATTGCTCAACTCATACAGTGGAGCTCAACATTCGATGCGTGCGTCTCTCATTGCCGTCGTGGCGGCCTGCCTCCCCGTTCCCCTCCACGCGCAGGCCGCTGCGTCCCCAGCGCCGGCCAAACCAATGACCGCCGCTGAAACTGCGCCGGTCGGCGCTGGCGAAGGGCGTGCCGTCGCGCTGAAACTGGCCGACGAGCTCGTGCGCAGTTTCGTCTACCGCGACCAGGCCGAAGCCTATGCGGCGATGCTCAAGAGGAATGCCGCCGCCGGGCGCTATGACAGCGGCACGCGCAGCGAGGTCGCCCATCGCATGACCGACGATTTGATGGCCGTGCATAAGGATGGCCATCTGACCGTCAGGGTCGCGGAGCCAGAGGACAAGGCCGGCCCAGGCGGTGGCGGCGGGCCTAACCTTCCGCCGCTGATCCAGGCGGCGAAGACCATCGCACCGGGCATCGGCTATATCCGCTTCAGCGCCTTCTTCGGCACGGACGAAGAAATGGCGGGCGTGCGCAAGTGGCTCGCTGAGAACAAGGACGCCGAAACGTTGATCTTCGATCTACGCAATCATCATGGCGGCGGAATCCAGGAGCAGGACGTCATCTTCTCCTATCTCTACGCCAAGCCGACGTCGTTGGTGCGCATGGCGATGGCCAAGGCGGTCTATGACGAGCACGGCTCGCCCATGCCCGATTCGCCGACGATCCACTGGACGCCCGAGGGCGACAAGGTGGTCACCACGCATCAGGCGGTGCCGGGTGAGGCGACTGCACTGCGGCAGGCCAAGGTGCTTGTGCTGGTGTCGAACAAGACGGCCTCAGCCGCCGAGCATTTCGCGCTCGCGCTGAAGTCCACGGGCCGCGCGACGCTGATCGGCGAAGCGACCGCCGGGGCCAATCATTTCGGCGGACCGACCGAGCTCAACGACCATTTCTACGTGTGGATGCCGGTCGGGCGGACTTACGACATCAAGACCGGCAAGGATTGGGAAGGCACCGGCATTGCTCCGGACATCGAGGCCGATCCCAAGCAGGCGCTGGTAATGGCGCTCGAGAGAGCGGGCCTGCCGCGCGAAGAAGCCGTGAAGCTCGATGCGCAAGAGGTTCCGGCCGAGCCGGTGCATGCGGAGAAGCTGCGGGCGCGCTGATCTCACTGGGGACCGGCTCGACCAAGGCGCGGCGCATACCTGCTGAAAATCAAAAGGGAAAACTGAAATGAAAAAGAATCAACATCGCGCCGGCGGCGAGCCGGCGGCGGTTCGGCCGCTCATGTGCGCCGGTGTCTTCGGAGCACTGGCGCTGGCAGCGACGGCGACAGCTGTCGAGGCCCGGCCGTTCGACGGACCTTATGTCGGTGCCGACGTCGGCTATGAGGATTCGGGTCGCCTTGACCATGGTGGGGTCACGTACGGGGCCTTCGCCGGTTATGACCTGAAGGTCGGCTCCAGGTTTGTTGTCGGCGCCGAGGGTCGCATTGGCGATAGCAGCATTCGCCATGAACTCGTCCGCTCCGGCCCGGTCTTCACTACCGCTGCCCGTTCATCGATCGGCCGGCATGTTGGCGGAGCCGTGCGTGTCGGCTTCCTCGCCGGTGCGCGTACCCTGCTCTACGCTCGCGGCGGATGGGAGAATGTGAAGGTTAGGGCAACGACCACCCGAACCGAGACACCACCGACCACTAATCCGCCGGTCGTCGCCGATTTCGGCTTCGACGACGACACGAGCGTGTTCGGAGCCGGCGTCGAACATCGAGTCACGGACCATTTCAGGGTTCGGCTAGGCTATGACTATGCGGAAAACTTTGATCGCCACCAACTTCGTGTCGGCATCGTCGCAGGCTTTTGACGAGCTAGGCGCTCGTGATGGCGCTCCGAGAAAGCCGACGTGCCGCACGAGCAAGCGGTGAAGCTCGATGCGCAAGAGGTTCCGGCCGAGCCGGTGCACGCGGATAAGCTCCGGGCGCGCTAGGAGCTTCGCAGCGCAAGTGATGCCGACCATCGGCGCCGGAGTTCGGCCGGCCGGCAGGGGAACCGATCCTCCAGGAATTCGGCGCCGATCACGCGGTCGGCGCGAAAATCCCGAAAATCGTTGCGAAGCTCGCACCACGCGACGAGAATTCGAGCTGCGTCAAAATAGGCGATTGCTACCGGCCAGACGGTCCGCTTCGACACCTCGTCATTCTTATCCCGATAGACAAGTGCGATCTTGCGCCCCTTGCGCGCCCAGGCACGCGCAAGCGTAACGTCGAGGCCATCCGCGGGCATGTTCCACGATGGAGGAGTGCGCGCCGCGGAATCGTGGATGAGCAGGCGGAGGCTCTCCGGCACCGATGCGGAAATCTTCGCGATGAGGTCGCGCGCGGCATTGGCGAGTGCCTGGTCGGCGTGACCGGCTACCCATTGAGCGCCGAGAACCGCTGCCTCCACTTCCTCGGTCGTAAGCATCAGCGGAGGCAGATCGAAGCCGCCCTCCAGCACATAACCGAATCCCGCCTCGCCGCGGATCGGGACGCGCTGGCCGATGAGCGCCGCAACGTCGCGATAGACCGACCGCTTCGACGTCTCCAGTTCGGCGGCCAAGGCCGCAGCCGTCACCGGCCGCGTCGAGCGGCGAAGGATCTGGATGATCTGGAACAGGCGGTCGGCGCGGCGCATGGGGTGAGTCTAACGCTCGCATGCTGACAGCATGGTGGCAACAGCGATGCCGTAGGGAGGGACTACAGATCAGGAGCCACGATCATGAAGAAGACTTATCAGGGAAGCTGCCATTGCGGCGCGGTACGGTACGAGGCGGATATCGATCTCGAAACGGGCACGGGCAAATGCAATTGCTCGATCTGCACCAAGACCCGGAACTGGAATGCATTGATCAAGCCGGACGACTTGCGGGTGCTGTCCGGCGAGGAGATGCTCAGCGATTATCAGTTCGGGTCAATGAGCGGACACCACCTATTTTGCAGTCGCTGCGGAGTTCGCACCTTCGAGCGCGGGCATGTGGCGGAAATCGGCGGCGATTACGTCTCGATCAAGATCGCTTCGCTCGACGATGTGCCCGACCAAGTTCTGGCCGAGATTCCGGTGAAGTTCGCCAACGGGCGCGACAACTCCTGGTGGACCGAACCGGAAGAAACGCGGCACTTGTAGGCGGCTTCATCGCTACGCCTCCCTAACGCGATCGACCGCAATCACCAGGCTCGTGGCGACGTGCCGATCCGGGCGCTGACCGCATCTTCAATTTCCTGAAGCTGCGCTCGCTTCATAACGCCGCTCGCGAGAAGCTCCTTCATGAGCTCGTCCACGAGTGCCGCGAGGAAATGCAGTTCCGTTCGCTCGGACGATTGATCTTCGCTGTCGATCTCCATGCGCCACACTCCATGCAAACCTGTGGACGCCGATGCATCGCACGAGCTTTCCTTAGGAAACGCTAATTCGTTGATCCTCCGGCCGATCAGGTAGATCGAGACTCGCCCAGACTGAGGCGGCGCGTGCGGAACGGAAACGGCGGCGCGATAAAGACGAGCACTGCTACGCCTACGACTACTGTCCCTGCAGCAATCCAAGCGTCCGCGTACAAGTCTTCAAAGAGCCAGGACCAGAATCCGCCGTCGAAGTTCTTGTAGTTCAGCAGGATTGCGGTTCCGAAACTCGCAATACCATAACCGACGGCCCAACGAACAAGTAGCTGCAACAGCGACTCATCGGTCGAGCATTTGAGCAATATCCCTCCGCTTAAAATGAGGACGGGTATGGACTGCCAGGGCGCGTACTTGAAAGTCGCCGGCGGCACAAACCAATGAAGAAAGTCGATCGACAGGCAAACGACCGCGCCGGAGAGCAAAGAAAAGACAGTCCATCGACGCAGCCGCGTCTCATCGAAATCGCCTACCACAAAGAGTAATCCGAGAGCTATCACCAGCGCGGAGGAAATGAGAATGGCCGGCTGGTATTTATATGTTTGCGGTATCTGGAGATATTCGATGGAGTACCGCAGTAGCATCACGCCGAGGTAAACCATCGCAACGCCGCCGAGACGCCAGGGACGGGCTAGCGGCCTGTCGGCGCCGAAGAGAACCCAGAGGCCGAGACACAGCAAGAGAAGTGGGCCGGCATCATCGACAAGCTGGTCTGCGCCGCCGCCCAGACCATAGGCCAAGTCTCCAAGAACGCGCGGAAGCTGCAGTACGGCGAGGTAGGCCAACACCGTCGCCACAACTGAAAAGAGCCATCGTTGCATGGCGGCGCCTTTAGCGCGTCTTCCTTAAGACTTCGCATTCTCCAGCGCCTCGGCTATCAGCTTGCGCGTGTTTTCGATCCCGTACAGCGCAATGAAGCTGCCCATGCGGGGGCCTTGGCTGGAGCCGAGCAGCGTTTCGTAGAGCGCCTGAAACCAGGCGCGGAGGCTCTCGAACGGGTGGCGCTTGCCGACTTCGAAGACGGCGTGCTGGATCACCTCACCGTCCGCGTCCGCGGGCAGCTTGGCCAGTTCGGCGTCGAGATCGCGGAGAGCCCCGGCTTCCGTCTCCGTGGGCGCGCGGCGCTTCAGCGTGGGCACCACGAAGTCGCGGGCGTAATTGACCGCCAGGCCGATCAGCTCGTCTAGCTCGGGGTCGCTCTCCGGTGACGTGCCGGGCGCGTAACGCTGGACGAACTTCCAGGCGGTTTCCTTGTCGTGCAGGCCCGGCAGGCTGACGAGGTTGAGCAGCAGCCCATAGGTTACGGGCAGCGTCTCGCCGGGCACCTTGCCGCCGTGGATGTGGTGCACCGGATTGCCGAGTTTCTGCTCGACCGGCTGGTTCGGATAATTGCCGCGGAACTGCCAATATTCGTCGACGGCGCGCGGGATGAGGCCGATGTGCAGGCTCTTCGCCTTGCGCGGTTCGCGGTAGATGTAGAAAGCTAGGCTTGGCTCGCTGCCGTAGCGCAACCATTCGTCGAGGGTGAGGCCGTTGCCCTTCGACTTGGAGATCTTCTCGCCCTTTTCGTCGAGGAACATCTCGTAATTGAAACCCTCGGGCGGGCGGCCGCCGAGGATGCGCGCGATCTTGCCCGATTGCGTGACGCTGTCGATCAAATCCTTGCCGGCCATTTCATAATCGACGCCGAGCGCGACCCAGCGCGCGGCCCAGTCGACCTTCCACTGCAGCTTGGCGAGGCCGCCGAACGCCGATTGTTGGACGCGTGAACCGTCCGCGTCGTCGAAGGCGATTAGGCCAGCCTCGGCGTCGATCACCTCGACGGGGACTTGCAGCACGCGGCCGCTGCTTGGTGACACGGGAAGCACGGGCGAATAGGTCTTGCGGCGGTCCTCGCGGAGCGTCGGGAGCATTACCCCCATGATCGCGTCCCAGCCGTGGAGGACCTTGCGGATCACTTCGTCGAAGCGGCCGGACGTGTAGCAATCGGTCGCCGAGAGAAACTCGTAGTCGAAGCCGTAGCGGTCGAGGAAGCGCCGGAGCATCGCATTATTGTGGTGCGCGAAGCTCTCATACTCGCCGAACGGGTCGGGGATTTGGGTCAGCGGCTTGCCGAGGTTGGCGGTGAGCAGTTCCTGGTTGGGGACGTTGTCCGGGACCTTCCGCAGCCCGTCCATGTCGTCGCTGAACGCGATCAGGCGCGTGGGACTGCCGGTCAGCTCCTCATAGGCGCGGCGCACGAAAGTGGTGCGCGCGACCTCGTTGAAGGTGCCGATATGCGGCAAGCCCGAAGGCCCGTAGCCGGTCTCGAAGATCATCGGATCGCCGGCCGGCTTTCCCTCCGGCCAGCGCTTCAGCAGCTTGCGCGCTTCTTCATACGGCCAGGCCTTGGACGTGAGGGCGGCGGCGCGGATATCGGACACGTCATTCATCGCCGGCGCTCCTAGCGGAGGGGCGGCGGCGCTGCTAGCCGAAGGGGTATGCGGGCGATTGCCGAATATTCGCGCGTGGATCGGGAGCGGTTCGAAGGCGAGATCGTGCCGAAGGGAGAGCCTGCGGTGCTGCGCGGGCTGCTCGCGGAATGGCCGGTCGTGCAGGCGGGGGAAAAGGGCGATACTGCGCTCGCCGATTTTCTGCGGGGCGCGGCATCAGACGAGCCGTTCGAGGCCTGGTTCGGGGCGCCGGAGATCGGCGGGCGGTTCGGCTACAATGAGGATTTCAACGGCTTCAATCACGAGCGCAAGCTGGCGACGATCGACCAGCTGCTCGAGCTGCTGCTGCGGCAGAAGGGGCGCGACCGACCCTATTCGATGTACGCGGGCGGAATTCCGGTCCGACGGCATTTGCCGGGGTTGTTGCCGACCATCCCGGTGCCTCTGCTCGACATGAGCAAGGCGACATTGATGTCGCTGTGGCTCGGCAACCGAACGCGCACCGCGGCGCATTGGGACCTGCCGCAGAACCTTGCATGCGTGGTCGCCGGGCGACGCCGATTCACGCTCTTCCCGACCGAGCAGCTGCCCAATCTTTACGTCGGTCCGCTCGATTTCACGCTCGCCGGGCAGCCGATCAGTCTGGTCGATGTGGATCAGCCTGACCTGCAGAGGCATCCCAAGTTCGCGGCGGCGCTGGAGGCGGCGCAGACGGCGGAACTTGGTTCCGGCGACGCGCTCTATATGCCGAGCCTCTGGTGGCACGCAGTCGCCTCGCTCGACGAGCTGGGCGCGATGATCAATTTCTGGTGGCGTGAGGCCGAGCCGCCACTGCTGACCCCGCTCAACGCGCTCTATCACGCCGTCATCACGATGAACAATCTGCCGCTGGACGAGCTTAAGCGCTGGCGGGTCATGTTCGACCATTACATCTTTGGCGCTAATGGCGATCCGGTTGAACACCTGCCTGACAAGGCACGCGGGATCTTGGGGCGGCGGACTCCGGAGCTGGTGGCCCGTGTCAAAAAGCTGTTGATTGACGCGCTGAACCGTTAGTCAGCCGTTCCACTTCCGTTCTGCGTGACTTACAACCGCCGGATGTCCCGCCTGACGATTCCCGCGCTGCACGCGACCCATGCTGGAATCTGGTTGGCGGACGTTGATGGCCAGGTGCGCGAAGCGAGCCGCGGCGAGGCGATCGCTCGGGCGGCGGAGACGCCGCACATCGCCCTTAACGCGCCCTTGGTCGGTCAGAGACTCGGCTATCCGGAACTGAGCGGGCTCGATCTGCTGGAGCTGTTTGCATTCGTGCATCCGGCGCGCTTTGCAGTGCCGACTGCTTCGGGGCTCAGCCGGGCTTTGGGGCTGGAGCCGCCCGCAAG
>Ga0070659_100003653_pt1 | contig 10963 bp, 9 predicted proteins | sample KBSC23metaG_FD_64666 | JGI IMG/M metagenome (GOLD analysis project Ga0070659, IMG submission 64666) | Corn rhizosphere microbial communities from Kellogg Biological Station, Michigan, USA - KBS C2-3 metaG | ecosystem: Host-associated > Plants > Roots > Rhizosphere > Soil ...
TCCAATGATCGGGGATGGGGAGGACGTCCGGTTCGACTGGCGCCGCGGTGGCGCTGCGGCGGCGGGGCTCGTTGCGGCCCTCGTCCTGGTCGTCATGGTGTTCATGGTCAAATTCGCGAACGACTCTCGCGAACAGGCTCTATCCGCCGAGCGCCAGGCCAATCAGGTGGCGCTGGTCGTGCGCAACGTCAGCTCCAACGTATCTCGCGCCGAAGCGGCGCTCGCGCGCTTTGTCCTCGATGAAAAGATTGAAACCAGCGGCAATATCTACGCAAGCGACTGGCAGCTCGCCGGCTATCAGATCGGCCAGCTCAAGGAGATGGAACGCACCAGTCCCGAACAACGGCGGCGCGTCTACGAGCTCCAACAGCTGTACAATAAGCGCGGCTCCGAGCTCGCGCTCGCCGCTCGCGCTGCGCTCGCCAAGCAGGGCGATACGGGAATCAGCTACTTTTACGCCGCCGCGACGACCGGAACGGGCAAGGCGCTCGATGACAAGCTCGAGGAAATCATCCGAGCCGAGCGCCAATCGCAGGCCTCCCGCATTCAGCAGAGCCAGGTTTTTGCTGCCCAGGCTGACCAGCTCACCAATTACCTGAGCGTGCTGGGAATTCTCGTCGGCGTCGGCGCGATCTTCCTCGGAGTGATCGCAGTCCAGGCGCTTCGTCAGAATGCCGCTGCCCTCCGTCAGGTGGAGTCCGAGGCGGAACGCGCGGAACAGCTTGAACAGCGGGTGCGCGACCGCACGCAGGAGCTTTGGGAGGCGAACCAGGCCTTGAAAGCCGAAGCCGCTGAGCGTGAGGCCGCCGAGGCCCAGCTCCGCCAGGTTCAGAAGATGGAAGCCGTCGGCCAGCTGACCGGCGGCATTGCCCACGACTTCAACAACATGCTCGCTGTCGTCGTCGGCGGGATCGACCTCGCCCTCCGCCGCCTCAACGGCCCACGGCGAGAGGTGATGATGCACCTCAACAATGCCATGGAAGGCGCGACCCGCGCCGCGGCCCTGACCCGGCGCCTGCTCTCTTTCGCCCGCTCCGAGCCTCTCCTTCCCGAACGGGTCGATCCGAACGATCTCATGCGCGGTATGTCCGACCTCCTCGACCGAACGCTCGGCGAGCGAATCCTCATCGACTTTGACGTTTCCTCCGACGCATGGCCGACTTACGTCGATCCGCATCAGCTTGAGAACGCGATCGTCAACCTTGCGGTCAATGCGCGGGATGCCATGGACGGCGAGGGCCGGATGCGGATCGCGACCGAAAATGTGACCCTCGCCGCCAATCAGGTCGGCGACGTGCGCGCGGGCGAATATGTAAAGATCAGTGTCACCGACACCGGCTGTGGCATGACACCCGATGTGCTCGAGAGGGCGTTCGAGCCCTTCTTCACCACGAAGCCGGTCGGCAAGGGCACCGGTCTCGGCCTCAGCCAAATCTTCGGCTTCGCGCACCAGTCAGGCGGCGAGGTTGGAATCGAGAGTCAGGTCGGCCGGGGCACCATTGTTTCAATTTATCTCCCGCGCACCGAAGCGGCTGCTCCCGTGCGGCTGCATCCGGCCGCGCAGCGGAACGAGACCGCGGATATCCACGTGGCGGGCGCGCGCATTCTGTTGGTCGAGGACGATCCGCGCGTTCGCGGCGCGACGGTCGGCGCGCTGGAGGACCTCGATTACGAACCCGTTGCCTGCGGCAGTGGCGCCGAGGCGATCGAACTGTTCAATGCCCGGGAATTCGACCTCGTCATCACCGACGTGATCATGCCTGAAATGAGCGGACCCGAGCTGATCCGCCACTTGAAGAAGACCAGCTCCCACGACTTCGCGGTGTTGTTCGTCACCGGCTACGTCGGCGAGGGGGAGACCGACGATCTGCGTGGCTACGAGCTGCTGCGCAAGCCTTTCACCGTCGGCGCCCTCGCCAGCGCCGTCGCCGCCGCCCTCGCCCGCACTAGCGAACCGCCCCGCTCTTCAGCAGGCGGGGCAAGAGGCTAAGGCCGGCAAGCAGCGGGTGCTGCCGCTGCCACGGCTTCAGCTGAATGTTGGTTCCGGCATGTCGGTTGATCTTCCACACGATATACTCCGCGCCGCCGGCGAAGGTCAGGCTTGCCTTGGCCAGGCGCGCGATTGAAAGCGCCTTTCCTTCGATCCGCCGCCATGCCCAGCTGCCGTGCGGACGCATGGCACGAGCGACCGCGAGGGCCGGGCCGGCGAAGCGCTCGTAGCGCTCAGGATCGAGGTCGACGACCGAGCTCGCTCGGCCCTTTCGCTCAGCACGAAGCTCAGCAGAATAGGTCAGCGCAAACGCCCGACGCCACAATGGCAGCGGATTCTCGTCAGGTTGCGGCCCGGCCGCTGCGAGCAAAGTCGGCGCTGCCCGCACGATGGCGTCGATGGCTTTCCGCCGCGCGTCATCATCAGCGGCCCATACCAGCCGCGACGGCTGCGCGAATCGCGCCCACACCGAGACGTTGCTCGTCTCCGGCCCGCACAGCCGGTAGAAGTCCGCCTCGCTCAGCACCGCATATTTGGCGACCAGCCCGTCGTGTTCGAAATAGAACACATTCGGCGGGATCAGCCGGTTGGCTGCCGCGAGCCAGCGCTCCTCATAAGCAGCGCCATAATCCGAAACGATCAGGTAGAAATCGAGCATCAGCCCGTCGAGTTGCTTCTGCCTGAGGCACGAGCCGTAAAACAGCACCGCCCGTGACGCGGCGGCATGCTTTGCTGCAATTGACGCGGCCATGCTCGTCACCCGAGGATCGACCCTCTTGCTCAGCTCCTCTGCGACGAGCTCGCGAAGCCCGCTGGAGTCAGACATGGACTGGCGTCGGTTTGCGTGTGGCTGGAGTCGGCTGCGCCCTCCGACCGACCCGCTCTGAACGGCAGGAGGAGATAGTCGCGGACCGTGCGCGGCGGCGCGACATTCTCGAGGCCGACATCGGGCCACTCATCGGGAGCCGGATCATATGCAGTTCCAAACCAACGATCCCAAATACTGAAACAGACACCGAAGTTCTTTTCGAAGTGGCGCGGCTCTACCGAGTGGTGAATGCGGTGGAACCGGTTGTCCACCAGGACTTTGCGCAACGAACCGAAGTGCACGCCCGTCGGCGAATGAATGTAGTAGGTCAACAAGGACAGGACGAATCCGACCGCCAATGGCGTCTCCGGGCCGTCAATCACTACCAGGCTCATGGGAAACGAAACGAAGACGAGGGAAAACCAGACCTGCATCGGATGCCCGATGTCGTTGGCGGCATGCAGCTCCCTCGGCGCATGGTGTACCGCGTGGATCGGCCAAAACAGCTTGTGCTCGGCTCGGTGGCGCCAATAGGTCAGAAAGTCCGCCAGCATCGCCAGCGCCACGAACTGCAGCGCGTAACCAACGAGGCCCAGCGGGGCGAGCCATGACCAGAGTGGGATGGTGATGAGCTTGCCGATCGATAGCGACTGCCAGAAATTGCTGATCGGCCAGGCAAGCAGCAGGCTCAGGGGACGCTGGACAATGTTCATCGCCAGGCCCGGCAAGCGGGCTCCCAGAGAATAACGCTCGATAGCGCTGATGTGCTCGACGATCGTGCACAGGACGATAGCTAGGGCCGTCAAAATTCCGCCCGTGGTGATGGCGACCACGAAATCCAACCGCGCCCTCCCCAATCCGGCGAGGGCGGGCATAGACACCCGCAGTTAAGGTTTGATTGATCGGCGGGTGCGCTTGCTTACGCCGCCAGCTTGACGAAGGCTAAGGGCTGCGCGGGTTTGAGGTTGATGGGGAAGCCGCGCTCGGCGCGGAAGGTCTCACCGTCGAGAATGACGTTCGAATTCTCACCTTCGATGGTGATCTCGTCGGCTTCCTCGAAATGCACGCCCTGCACCTTCTCGCGGCCTAGCTTGCCGGCGACGCTCGCAGCGAGCCCGCGCAGGATCGACATCGGCCGCTCCTCCACCGCCAATAGCTTCAGCACGCCCTCGCGCCGCCCGCCGAGCTCGCTCGACAGCAGCAGCTTTTCCAGCGTCGTTACCGCGAGCAGCGAGAAGCGGCCGTTGAGCCGGTTGCCCTCGTCCGTCATGGAAACGCTCAAAGGTTGTGGGTCAGGCGGGAGGAAGTTCGCCTTGATCCTCAGGAGCAGCTTCATCAGCAGCGCAATCGCGGTAATACCATGAGCGATCCCATTCGGCAGGCCGAGCGGATAGATCTTGTCGCGGCAGTAAAGCATCGTGTCGGCGAGCCCCGCACCGCCCAGGAACATGCCGATGATCGGCCGATCCTCATCGCCAACTTGGCGAAGCGCGATCAACTCCCGCGCCACGGTGAAGCGTGCAAGGTCGTCCGCGCGTGCAAGATCGATCAGCCGTTGGAGCGTTGCAATCGGGTCGCCCCTCGCACCGAGATCGAGCGCGATGAGGTTGGTCTTTCCGCTCGGCAGGACCGCGACCGGCGGTGCCGAATCGCCGAAATGCCCGCCGTTATAAAGCTCGGTCAGCGCGGCCTGCACGGTGCCGTCGCCGCCGTTGATCGCCAGCACCCTCGGCCGGATGCGCGCGATCGACTTCATCGCCTCGCCGATCTGGCTGACATGCTCGACTTCATAGTGAAAGACGTCCGGGTGCTCGGCGCAATATTCGCGGATTCGCGGAAGCTGGGCGAGATTGCCCGTCGATTTGGGGTTCGACAGCAACGCAATCCTCGGCCGAGATTTGCAGGCGGGCGCGGCGCACGCCTCCGGCGCAGGGCCGGGAACTTGCATCAATGGCGCCACTTTCGACATGAATCCGCGAACCGTTCCGCTATAGGGGCCTGACCGAACGGGCGCGCCCAGACTCCAGGGTGCATCCGTCCGGTATGCAATCTCGGCCGTCTTTGCGGCCAAATGATGGTGCTGGGACGACCAAATTTGCCCCAACTTGGCCTGATTGACCGCTACCTCGCCCGCTCGATCGCGGTACCATTGCTGGGGACGCTGATTCTCGCGGCGATGCTGCTCGTGCTCGACAAGATGCTGCGGCTTTTCCAGTATGTCGTGGACGCGGGCGGCCCGGTTAGCGTTGTCTGGCGGATGCTCGCCAACCTTCTGCCTGAATATCTCTCGCTCGGGATTCCGATCGGTCTGATGCTCGGCATCCTGCTTGCCTTTCGCAAGCTCGCACTATCGTCAGAGCTCGACGCGATGCGCGGGATCGGCATCGGCTATGGCCGGTTGCTGCGGATACCCTACGCCTACGCAATCCCGCTCGCGGTGATCAATCTTGGGATCGTCGGCTATCTCGAGCCCACCACCCATTATCGCTATGAAGGTCTGCGCTTCGATCTCAAGTCCGGAGCGCTCGGCGCAGCGATCAAGGTTGGGGAGTTCAACCAGCTCGGCAAGCACCTCACGCTGCGCATCGACCGCAGCGAAAAGGAAGGGACGCAGCTCCACGGCATCTTCGTCCAGAACGAGGATAGCAAGGGCATGACCGTCGCCGCCACCGCCGAGCAGGGTCGCTTCCTTGCGACCGACGATCCCGACAAGATCCTGTTCCGGCTGACCAAGGGGCGTCTCGTGCAGGACAGCCCCAAATTCTCGACGCCCAGGACGCTCGCCTTCGACAGTTACGACCTGCCGGTCAGTCTCCCCGTTATTGGCCAGTTCCGAGGCCGCGCCGCCGGAGAGACCGACGAACTCTACCTCCATGAGCTCTGGCGCCTCGGCTACGGCGGCGGTGCTCCCAGCCGCGCCCAGCAAATCGCCGCGGAAGCCCATTTCAACTTCCGCATGGTCGAAGTGGTGATGATGTTCATGCTGCCGCTATTGGCAATCTCGCTCGCCATCCCGCCAAAGCGGAGCTCGTCGGCCCTCGGCATCTTTGTCTCGATCCTGATCGTGGTGGCCTATCACAAGATCAACCAATATGCCGACCAGGCCGCATCTCACGGTCGCCTCGATCCAACGTTCGGGCTGTGGATCCCGCTGCTCATACTGTCCGGGTTGATCATCTGGATGTACCACGTACTCGCGCACCGGCCCGGCGGGCAGCCGATCGGCGCGCTCGAATGGTTCTTCGCGCGGATCGCACGCCGCATCCGCGAGATGATGCCCAAGTCCCGCGAGGAGCGGGCGAAGGCGGCTGCTGAAGCATGATCAATCTAAGCTTCTTCCCGTCGCGGCGCCTCGCCTGGTACATGGTGAAGCTGTTCCTGACGCGCAGCCTCGCCGTGCTCATTGCGCTCGTGCTCATCCTGATGATGCTCGATCTGCTCGGCGAATCCGGCAAGATCCTAGCCGTTCCCGGCAACGGCGATGCGGACCTCTGGCGCTACGTCAGCTTGCGTATCCCGATGCTGATTTCCCGCTTTCTGCCCTTTTCGGTGCTGCTCGGGACGTTGATCGCCTTCGTCGGCCTCAACCAGAACAGCGAAGTGGTCGCGATGAAGGCGGCCGGCCTCTCCGCCCACCAGATCCTTGCGCCGCTCGTCGTCGCGAGCATCGGCATCGCTGGTCTCCTCTTCGCGTTCAACGAGGGCGTTGTGGTCAACTCCACGCGGCGCGTCACGGCATGGAGCGACAATGACTACAAGCCCGTCCCGCCCGAAAGCGGAATCCTCGGCAATGTCTGGGTGCTGAGCGGCGACGACCTGATCCGCGCCGGGACCGTCGGCGGAAGACCGTTCGGCGCGCAGCGAGTGACGATCTTCGACCGTGGCGGCGGAGTGCTTCAGCGCCAAATCGATGCCGCGCGCGCGATTCCGCGTCCGGCCACCAAGGACTGGCTGCTGCAGAACGTCCGCATCTACGATGCTAGCATGAACGTCGTCCGCCGCGTCCCCACTATGACCGCGATGCAAGGCGTCACACCGACCCAGCTCACGCTCGCCAAGGTTGATCCGACCGAGCTCGATTACTGGACCTTGAAGAAGCGCATCGCCGAGCTCGAGGCCGCCGGCCGCCCGGTCGACGAAGCGCGCGCCGGGCTCGCGCACAAGATTTCCGGCCCCCTCTCGACCCTGCTGATGCCAATCCTCGCCGCAATCGCCGCCTTCGGCCTCGCCCGCTCCGGCCAGGTGCTGCTCCGCGCGGTGATCGGAATGGCGCTCGGCTTCGCTTATTTCGTCGTCGACAATTTCAGCCTGGCAATGGGCAATGCAGGCACCTATCCGCCGCTCGTCGCCGCCTGGGCGCCCTTCTTCCTCTTCCTCCTGATCGGCGAAACGGTGTTGATCCGAACGGAAGAGTGATCGGCTAAGCCGTTCATTTACCTCCGATTTCCCGCCATCGACTCAACGCACAATAAAGCTTGCAGTCAGGCTCGTTTCGTTATGGAACGTAGGACGAGGGATAAAGGGGAGGGTACCGTGTACCCCAGCGTTCATTTCCTGAACCGTCAGGCGGCACGCGAGAAGCTCGCCGCAAAACGCGCGCTCACCGAAACCGCGCGCGACCGCCACCTCGCGCTTGCCGAGGATTACGAAAAGCGCGCGCTGATGATGCGGGCGACGTCCTAAAGCTTAGCCGACTGCTTCGCCATCAGGATCTGCATCAGCGGGTTCGGCGCCGGCTCCTTGACCTTGGTTAGCCGGTTCACGTCGCGGTGGATGAACGGCCCCTGCCCGCGAACGTTCAGCGTTGTTTCCGACACATAGCTGAGAGTGCCGTCTGCATTGAACGTCAGCTCGAGCTGATAGCGGTCGGTTCGGAAAGCATGCTCGAGGAAGGCCGTCGAGCAAATCCCATATTCAGTCGAACCCCGTTCCGCGACGACTACCAGCCGGTCGTCACCCTCCTTCGCACGGCCGCCAGCGATCGCCACCTGACCGCGCGGGATCGACAGCGTCTGCATCAAGAGCCCCGTGGCCGGCTCCCACAGCCAATGCCCGACCTGGTCGTGAAAGGTGATGTCTTCCTCGGGCGTGTTGATGTGGACATGGTACCTCAGGCCATAGAAAAGCTGCGGGCCGTTCGCCTGCGGGTCGATCGGCTCGAAGAGCATGTGCTCGATATATTCACGCCGCTCGGGCCCATCGGCCTTCGGGTTGAGATCGACGCCTTTGGCCGACTGCCATTCACCCGCGAGCCGCCGCAGCGGCCCCAGGTTCGCCAACGTATCGGGGTCGACGTCGGCGGGCTCGGTAAAAATGTCTTCCGGGAACGTGTCCATGGCCGGCTCTTAAGCGAGGGTTTGGGTTTAGGCGAGCCGGGCCTTGGTCCGCCGGACCGTCGCGCAGGCGGGCGTCCCATCCTTGCCGGTGCCGTCGACGGCGATTTCGACCACGCCCTCGCCCGCCGCCGCGCGGTCGAGCAGCTCCTGCTCGAGGTCATGGATGTCGATCTTCATCCGCCGCGACCAGGGCGAGCCATGGTCCCCCGCCGATTGCCCGATCCGGATATAAACAAACCGCCGTACGGGTCCTTCGCGCCGCACCTGGTCGCCGAAGAATTTGGGTCCTGGCGCGATGCGGACCGGAAAGTCGAAGGCCAGCGTCTCGCCCGATTTCGAGGTCTTCGGGTCCAATGGATGCCCATCCTTCGACTGCAGGCTGTGCAGGACACCAGCAACCGGATGCTCGATCAGGATACGCATGCGGATTTCGGTCTGGTCCGCGCGTGCCATGCGGCGGCTATAACTCGCTTACGGCAATTTCGCGATCTAGCGATTACCCCAGCGACGGAAGTGATAGCGTCCGCGCACGAGTGCCGCCTGGTAGGAATGCCCTGAAGTGCAGGTCACCTTGAAGACATCCCGGCCTCCATCGACCGGCATCGTCGAGGCGACCTCGCCGCAGGGATAGCCGATCCGTCCAATGGTGCGCGCGATGACGGGATTTGGGAGAGAAAGGCTTGCTGAAACGACAGCAGTCGTTGGAGTTTCCGCGACCGCTGATCCGCTCAGATCTGGCACGGATTGGCTAGCCTCCGTTTGCAGCTCTTCTAGTGGGAGCGCCCGCGGTGCAGACGAGGATCGTTCGGCCCGAACTGCGGCTGCCTGCCTCGGCCGCTGAGCCGGCGCTTGCGCAACCGTCCAGGCTGGAGCCGGCTCTGCGGCAGCGGCGGTGGTGAGCGGCTTGGCCCGCGGAAGCGGGGTGGTGACATGCGCTTCCGGCTGTTGCGGCTGCTCGACCAGATCCGCCGACCAGCCAGCCACCGCGCCCAGCACGCCGACACCAAGCAGGAGCCCGCCGATCGCCATCGCGATCCGGTTCAATCCAGTTGAGCTTTCAGGCTGAGCCGTCGGGCCTCGCTCGATCGCACGCTGGATTGCCCGCTGCGGCTCCACAAACGGCTCGGGCCGCGGCTGCGGCTGACATTCCGGAGCTTGCGGAGCCGGTTCTGGAGAAATCTCGGGCGTCTGGCTGCTCACGGGCTCCGGCGAGGCGATGAAGGGCTTCGGCTCGATAGCCGCTTCCGATTGAGGCTCCTGCCCCGCAGGTCGCGCCGGCGGTATGGCCACCGCCGCAGTCATGAACGGCCCCGAGTTCCATCGCACAGTGTAAGCCGGCTGCTGGGGCCGTGGCGGCGGTGGTGGATGCAGCGAAGCATCATATGCCCGCCGGCGCTCGGAATCCCTTAGCGTTTCAAAGGCGATGCTGAGCTCAGCCGCCGCCGCCAGCGGACGCGCGGCAAAGGCGCCCATCTTCCTGGCAAAGGCCTGCGCGATCTCTGCACCGCTTGCCGTTGGCGCGACGCCCAACACCTTATAATGATTCGGCCGCGCCTTAACGCTGCTGTCCATCGGCGATCCCCGCACCCAGTCGATTCCAAGCGTCGGAGGATGCTGCGGCTTTTACGGTTAATCCAGCTCGGGCCGGCGCAAGCAGAAGGCTGTTGGCCTTTACCCAAACGGCGGAGCGCCGTGACGCCGGAGCGGCAGACCGATCAAGGGACGGGCCGCGGAGCTAGCCCGCTAGAATCGATAGCCGAGCGCCGCTTTCACCGTCCTTGGCGCGCCGGGCGCGATATTGTTGTCGCTGTTGGCGGTAGGGAAATAGTGCGCGCCGAGCAGATTTTCGAAATTGACCTGCGCTTCGATGCCGTGGGGCAGCTTGTAGTAGAGCGCGGCATCCACGCGCGCATAAGCGGGCAGCTTCACCGCGTTGCTGATCGTCGTGTAGGATTTCGAGCGGGCGATCAGGCCGAGACCTGCGCCGATCTGCTTGTTGAAGTCATAGCGGTTCCACAGCGAGAAGCTGTGGCGGGGAACGAGGGGGACTTCGCGGCCAGCCGGAGCTGCGGTCGTCGTGTCAGTGATTTCGGCCTTCTGTAGCGTGTAACCACCCGAAACGAGCCAGCGGCTGGTAAGGCTGCGCTCAAGTCCCAGCTCGATGCCGCGGCTACGCTGCGCGCCGGTCAGCACCGTATTCGCCGGGTTCAGCGGGTCTGTCGCCCTCGTGTTGGTCCGGTCGAGCTGGTACACGGCAACGGTTCCGAGCAGCCCGCCGGGAAGCTGCAGCTTGGCGCCAACCTCGTAATTATCGAACCGCTCGGGCTTGAGACTCTCAGTTATCGAAGTCAGGCCGCTGAATTGGTCGCCGGACTGCGGCAGATAGGAGCGGCTGTAGCTGGCGTAGATCGACAGTTGGCCGCTCGGCTTGAGCACGACTCCGAGGCGCGGCGACCAGAGATGGTCGCGCCGGCCGAATTTGCCGCCGCCCACGGCACGCAAATCGTCGACGTCGATCTTCAAGCTGTCAAAGCGCAGGCCGGCGACGATCTCGAGCCACTTGGTGGGCCGGATTTGGTCTTGAACATAGAGCGCTGCGACATCCGCGGTCACTCGGTTGTCGGCGTCGCTGGCGAGGGCTGAGAAGACGACATTGGCGTTCACCGTCGGCTCGGTAACCGGCACCCTGTTCGGGCTGATAGAGGTAGCGGTTAGCCGCTTGTTGCGCGACTTTTGGTGACCGACTTCGAAGCCGAACAACAGAGTCTGCTCAATGCCGGCAAGGCGATTTTCCCAGACGAGATCGGTCTGGCTGAACAGGTTCCGGCG
>Ga0070659_100003655_pt1 | contig 10961 bp, 8 predicted proteins | sample KBSC23metaG_FD_64666 | JGI IMG/M metagenome (GOLD analysis project Ga0070659, IMG submission 64666) | Corn rhizosphere microbial communities from Kellogg Biological Station, Michigan, USA - KBS C2-3 metaG | ecosystem: Host-associated > Plants > Roots > Rhizosphere > Soil ...
GAGACGATCGGGACGTATCCGCTCGTGTTCAATACGATTTTGAACTTTGACAATCTGAATGCGGGAAGAAAGCTCGACGCGAAGTAGGTTGGTCGAAAGTTCGGACAAAGGAGGCCCGGCGGCCATACGGTTGTCCGGGCCTCCAACGCTTTACAGTCTGGGACTCTACGTGCCGATCCCGGCGCCGAATGAACGGTGCGTCGTGTCGGCAAAGTTCATTAATAAAACTATGCAATCGAACGTGTCAGCTTGCCGAGTCCAGCGTTCTTGACAGGACCGCAGCAGTAGACTACTCTCGTCGCGCACGGAATCCACGCTCTACCCGATCGCGCCGGCGCGATCAAGCGATTGGTCCGGCTGGCTCTCGCTGATCGGCGTTCTGCGTCCCACGAAACGCGCGACGGTCTAACGCTCTGCGCGCGGAGCGGCCGCGCGGCGTTGTCCGTGCACACCCGACGAATGGCGCCGAACCCGGGTTCTCGCGCGCCGTGACTCGTCATCCGTGCCGGTCCGTCGATCTGCCAAGAGCCTATCCGCAAATGCTCGCGAGCCGAAGCGGCGAGCGGGCGAGGAGGCGTCATGGCAGCAAAGCGAAATGTCGGCAAGCGCGCCGGCAAGCGCACGGCGAAAGCTGGCGCACGCAGCACCGGAGGCACGTCGCGTCGCGGTTATCCCTCCACGCCGGACGAGTTCTTGACCCTCGAGAACACGCGCGCCGAAAAAAGTATCCCGGCCGAGCTCGCGGCGGCTGCCGCGAGTCAGCGCGTGAGCATTCACGTTCCCAAGACTCAATTCGAGCCACGTGGATTGACCGAGTCTCGCGAGGCGCCGAACACCTGGGAGCTCGACCTGCCGCCCGGCGCAGGCCTGGTGATGCCCGGCCAACGCGCCGGCAGAATGTCCGTTCAGGAGGTGGCTCGAGGAATCAAAGGATCGAGCGACAGCGAAGCATTCCAGCCACAATGGGTGGATTACACCCCGCATCCCAAGGTCGTCGCGCGGAGCCAGCCGCTGCTGCGCCGCGTCGATGGCCGGCTGATCGAGCCGCATTACGGCGTATTCGGCACGGACGACCGGCAGGTTTTTTACCCGTCCGGATATCCGTGGACATGCGTCGGCCGGATTTTCGTGTGGGACGACTTCTCGAAGCCGGACCCCGCGTGGTCCGGTTCCGGTGTCCTCATTGGCGGTCGAGTCGTTTTGACCGCGGGACACATGGCGCCGTGGGGATCCAACAACTGGGCGATGAAGTTCGTCCCGGCCTATTACGATGGCGGCTCAACGCTCGGCGCGGGAGTGAGCTCGTTTGTTTCGGATTACTGGGGTTACAACACGAACCAGACGGTGTCCGCGTGGGACATGATCGTGCTGCGTCTCTACACGCCACTCGGAAATTCGTACGGCTATTTCGGCGCGAAGACGTACTCTAGCAGTTGGGAAGGTGGTAACTACTGGACGCTCGCCGGCTATCCCGGCGCGGTGGCCGGCGCCAATCGTCCGTCACGCCAGATGTGGTTCCCGGTCGTCGACGACGATTCGGACGGAAGCGCCGATGAGCTGGAGTTTTACGCCGACTCGACGCCGGGCGATTCCGGGGGACCCGTGTTCGGCTTTTGGTCAGGCCTTCCGTACGCGGTGGGAACCGTGAGCGGTGGCGAAAAAACAACGTTCCTCTGGTGGACGATCGAGGACGACAACGCTGCCGCCGGCGGCAATGCGATGGTGGACTTGATCCGCTGGGCGAGGACGAACTGGCCGTAGGAGTTCCGTCGCACTGAAGACGCTCCTAAGTGTTACGAGGGGTCGCGGCACGCAGTCGAAATGACATGCTTCCCCTCCTATATGTCGTTTTCGTGCTGTCCGGGGCGGCGGGTCTGATCTACGAATCGATCTGGACCCGCTACCTCGGCCTGTTCGTCGGCCACAGCGCGTACGCGCAAGTCATCGTGCTCGTGATCTTCCTCGGTGGCATGTCGCTCGGCGCGTTGCTCATCGGGCGGCGCACCGAGCGCGTGACCCGACCGCTCTTCTGGTACGCGATCGTCGAGCTCGCGACAGGTATGATCGGCCTCGTCTTCCACGACGTGTTCGTGGCCACGACGAACTTCACCTACTCGAGCATCTTTCCGGCGATCGGTCTCGGCGCCGCGCAGACGATCGTGAAGTGGGGAATCGCCGGCCTCCTGATCCTGCCGCAGTCGATCCTGCTCGGCATGACCTTCCCGCTCATGAGCGCCGGCGTCGTCCGACGCCTGCCACAACGAGTCGGCGATGCGCTAGCGACGCTCTATTTCGCGAACAGCTTCGGTGCTGCAGTCGGCGTGCTGATCGCCGGCTTCTGGCTCGTCGCCGCAGTCGGACTCCCCGGAACACTGCTCGCCGCCGCGATGCTCAACATCGTCGTCGCGGCCGCCGTCTTCATCGCGGTTCGCACGACAACTGGCGCCGAGACAACAGCGGCAGTCGAAGCAGCACAAGAGCAAACCTTCAACGGCCTCTCTAAGCCGCGGCTCTGGCGCCTGCTGCTCGCGGTGAGCTTCGGTACCGCGCTGTCCAGCTTCATCTACGAGATCGGCTGGATCCGCATGCTCGCCCTCGTGCTGGGCAGCGCGACGCATTCCTTCGAGCTGATGTTGTCGGCGTTCATTCTCGGCCTCGCACTCGGCGCGCTGTGGGTCCGCCGCCGCGCTGACGAACGCGCGACGTCGCTCCGCTTTCTCGGTCTTGTGCAGGTCGCGATGGGATCGCTCGCCATCGCCACGCTCCCCGTCTATCTGATGACGTTCGACTGGATGGTGTCGTTCATGGCGGCGTTCGCGAAGACGCCCCAGGGCTACGCCATGTTCAGCGTCTCGCGCTATGTCATCTGCCTCGCCGTGATGCTGCCGGCGACTTTCTGCGCCGGCATGACGCTCCCGCTGATCACGCGGGTGCTCGTCGGCGCGAGCGTCGGCGAGCGGGCGATCGGACAGGTGTACGGCGTGAACACGCTCGGTTCGATCGTCGGCGCCGGCGTCGCGGGTCTCGTGCTGATGCCGTTGCTCGGTCTCAAGTGGCTGCTTGTTGCCGGTGCGTCGGTGGATATCGCGCTTGGTGTGGTGCTGTTGGTCGGCGATCGGCGGTGGGCGATGGGCGGTGGGCGGTCACGTTGGACACAACAACTAATGCTGGCTGGCGGTCTGGCGGTGGCGATCATTGTCTTTTCGCTCCGCGCCAACCTTGATCACACGGTGCTGACGAGCGGCGTGTTCAGGTACGGCACTGTCCAGGCGCCGGGTACGCGCGAAGTCCTCTTCTATAAGGATGGACGCACGGCGACGGTCAGCGTCCGTCGCATCCCGGACACGAAGGGTCTGACGTTGGCCACGAATGGAAAGCCCGACGCCTCACTCGGCCCCGAATGGTTGAATGCCAAGGCCGAGCCGAAGCCGGGAGCGTTCACGCACGATGCGCCGACCCAGCTGTTCGTGCCGCTAATTCCGTTGGCCTATGTGCCCAACGCGAAGACGGCCGCCGTGATTGGCTTTGGTTCGGGCATGACGTCGCACGCGCTTCTGGGAAGTCCCGTCCTCCAGAGCGTCACCACGATCGAGATCGAGCCGGAGATGATCAACGCGTCGCGCAACTTCTATCCGGCCAACGCGCGCGCCTACGATGACAAGCGCTCGACCTTCGTCGTCGACGACGCACGCGCCTATTTCGCCGCGAGCGGTAAGAAGTTCGATCTGATCGTGTCGGAGCCGTCGAATCCGTGGGTGTCGGGCGTGTCGGGACTGTTCACGGCCGAGTTCTACGAGCGGATCACGCACTATCTCACACCGAACGGCGTGTTCGCGCAGTGGCTGCACCTCTACGAGATTGACGACGCGCTGTTGCTCAGCGTGATGTCGGCGCTGTCGCAGCACTTCCCGACGTACTCCATTTTCCAGATCTCGAATCGAGACATCATCCTCGTCGCGACGACGCGGGCCGCGTTGCCGGCGCCTGATTGGAGCATCTTCCAATCGCGGGCGCTCGCCGGCGATCTCAAACGGGTCTGGCCTATCACGGCGCACACGATGGAAACACTGCGCGTCGCCGACAGCAAATCGTTGATGCCGCTCGTGCGGATGGCCGGTAACCCCAACTCCGACTTCTATCCGACGCTCGATCTCAACGCCGAGCGGACGCGGTACATGAAGATCGACGCGGAGGGCTTCGTCGGTTTGGCGTCTGGGCGCGTCAACTTCGCGGCGATGATCGACGGGCATCGGAACGGCCCGGGAGATTCGTACGCCGTCGTGACGGGCATTCCTCGTCTGCAGGCGATGGCGGCCGCCGCCGGTCTACGCACCGGCGATTCCCGCGCGGGTCCGGACGTCGCGCTCATCGCGGCCCGCAGGCAGATGCTCGAGGCCGAGATGTCGTCGGGCAAGGCGCCGGGCGATTGGCAGGTGTGGGTGCAATCCGTCGCCTGGGTCGAGGCGGGTGTGCATGGCGGCATGGCCGGAATGGCGGACACGGCCTTTTACGGATCGCTCTACGCCTACCTCGAGCGCGCGCACGCACCGGCGACCGCGCGCGCGTCGATCGATTTCCTCTACGGCCTCGCGACGTGGGACTATCCGAAGGCCGCGCGCGCGGCTGATCCGCTGATCGCCGAAGGGGAACGAGGCCAACTCTGGCTCGATGGCGACGAGCTGCGTGATGGTGCGGTCATCGCCAAGCTGGCCGTCGGCGATCGCGCGGGTGCCCGCGCGGCGTTCCGCGGCCTCATCTCGCGGTCGGCGCGCAAGATCACGGACCTTCGAACGCGGCTGCTGTTCTCGTACATCGCGGACACGGCCGACACGAAGAGGCTGGCCGCGAAATAGACGAGACGAGCACGGGAGCGTGATCCCTCCCCCTGAACGCGCCGGCGCGAGACAGATGTCGCGTCGGCGCGTTGTTCTTATTATTCGTTTGCTATGCTGATCCGATCGCTGCTCACTATCGCGCTGGTCTCCACGACGGTCCACGCCCAGCGGAAGCCGGTTGCCAAGCTCGACCCCGGGCTGCTCAGGCTCAAAACGGACTCGCTCGAGGTCTACGTCGTTCGCCAAGGTAAGCAGGGGCGCAGCGGGACGATCGTCGATGCGCTCGACACGGTGCGAGTGAACGGCGAGCTGCGCTTGCGACGCGTCTATAGCAGGACTGACCAGCTGCTGGGCGACGGCGTCGATACCCTGGTCGATGCTTTTGGCGACATAACGCTCAGGCAAGCGGACTCTCGCTCCGAAGGCGGTGGCGTCGAGCACCTCGAGTGGCGGAGCGGACGCCTTACGGGCCGGATCGAGCAGAGCGGCCGGCCGGCACGACAGATCGACACCGTCGCGGCGGACGGCGTATACAACAGCGCGAGCTTCGATCTCATCCTGCGCGCCGCGCCGCTGGCCAACGGCTACACACTGACCCTCCCAGCTTTTAACGGGCGACAGGGCCCGAAAACTGTCTCGGCAAAGGTTGCCGGTTCCGAGACGCTCCCTCGATTCGGCGCGACGTGGCGGCTCGACATCGATTTCGGTGGGCGAACGGGGACGTTCTGGATCACCAAGGATTCACGCCGGCTCGTCCGGCAATTGGTCAACGTCACGCCGGCAATTCAGTTTCTGCTGCTTACCAGTCGCTGAGCCCAGTCTAGCCTCACGGAACCGCGTACTGATCGATCAGCCGAACCTGCACCTGGTACTGCGGAAACTCCGTCTCCTCCTCCTCCTCGTCCACCGCCGGGCGTGACCACGCCTCCGCCCGGAATTCCGCCACAATCTCCTCGATCTCCGCCTCCTGCTCGGGCGTGAGCTCGTACTCGTCCTCCTCCTCGTCCATGCTGTCGGGGATCGAAAGGAGGTAATGCGTGTCGATGATCCCGATGTCGCTCGTCGGAATCACGGTACCGTCTTCGCGACGCAGTTCGAGCTCGAGCGCCTGTTCCTGGTCCCAGGCAGCCATGACATCAGCGTGCAGCGTCGCGTCCGGCCCCAGGATGTACTCGGCGCGCATCGCCGGTGACACGCCGGCCGCCATCGGGAGAAGACGCTCGCCCAGCGGCGTCGGATGCAGCCAGCCGCATCGGACGACGTCCGGCCGATAGACGAACCCGAGATCCGTTGTGCCCAACACTCGGCCCCGGCTGACAATCGAGTAGAGCAACGAGGAGGCTCCGATAGGGGAGGACCACAATCGTCGATCCCCGTCATGCATCCGTCATCCAATGCGCGCGACCGGCATAATGACATCGCGCCCCCACCGCCCACCGCCCACCGCCCACCGCCGACCGCCGCTCATTAAAACGTTCACATAAAACTCCGCTTGCGCCGTTGCGGCGGCGATTGCACTGTGGGAACGGCGGTCGCACTCCGCGAGCGCCTGTACCCGCTTCCATGAGGTGCTGCATGAACCATTTTTCTGTCAGACTCGCAGTTCGGCGTCCCCTCACAATTGCTCGCTCCACCCTCGCCGCCGCGGCGCTGTTGATCGCGGCAAGCGGATACGGCGGAGCGCAGCTCGTGACGCCGAAGACCGTCGCGATTCATCGCGACGACCAGTTTGCCATCTTCCCCTCGTCGTACGCAGGTATGGCCGGCGGGGCGGCGGCGCTCGACGACACCCTCGCCGATCCGTTCGCCAACCCGGCGCGCGCCGCCGCCATTCGACGCGGCTCGCTGTTCTTTCTTCCCTTCACCCATGGCGTCAGCGCCGGGCGTGGCGGGGGAGGGACGTATCCGATCGGAGGCGCCGGCTCCGTCGGGTCCTGGGCCGGTGTTGGCGTGTTCGCGATGCAGCGACTGAACGAGATGCCGACCGCCCTCGGGGATCGCGCGTCCATGGGGTCGAACCAGTACGCGTCCGGTGCGGTGGCTCGGCGCTTCGCCAACGATCTCTCGCTGGGCTTATCCGCTTATCACGCCAGCCTGACGACCATGGACGAGAGCGACCTGCTCTTCGTGGGGAGCGACCAGCTGTTGCAGTCAGGATCGCTCACCGACCTGCGGCTCGGCCTCACCAAGTCATGGGGCCAGCGGCGACTCGACGCCGTCCTGCTGACGAATCGCACGGACGTAAGCCAGGACGTGCACTACACCGTCACAACGTGGAATCAGACGGGTGGTCAAACGTCGTCGTGGTCGGACCGGAGCGTCGACAAGACGACCATCTGGGGTGCGCACACGCAGTATACCCAGCAGGTCAACGACGGGTGGCGAGTCGCGTTGTTGGGGACGTTCAACCACCTCGGGCATCCGGCGATTCCGAACTATCGCATTCAGGGAATCCCTCACGATCCTGGATCGACCAACGCCTTCAACATTGGAGTGAGCACGGCGCGGGCGAATGAACGCTCGGCGTTCACCTTCGAGGCCGTCCTCGAGCCGATGTACAGTACGACGTGGGGCACGGCGGTCGGTGATACGGCGATCGTCGGCGGTGGCGTTCTGCACTCTGGCGACCATACCGTCGACAACCGATTCACGTTCTCGAATTTCCGCCTTCGGTTCGGAGGTGAGAAGGACTGGACTGTCGGCGAGAGCGGCGCGAACACGTTGGGCCTGCAGTACGGCCTGGGCATCTACGCGATCAACTACCGTCTTCGCCAGGATGATCACGTGCAGCGCTCCAGTCGGGTGAACGATCAAAACTGGGTAGAGTGGACGCCGACGCTCGGCCTCAGCTTCCGCACTTCCGGCGTGACCTGGCGCTACAACTATAGACGGACTTGTGGGCCGAGCGCGTGCATCGATCTGATGATGGGCGACAAGGTCACGATTCCGCCGCAAGTAGCCCCCGGCGGAGTGATCGCCGCTCCGGCTCATGGCGCGAATGTGGACGGCGGCGTTGTGCACGTGCACCAACTGATGGTGACGGTGCCGATCGGCTAGGCTGATCCGGCTCGGCTGGACGTGCTCCGCTTAGTGGCAACTTCGCGGAGCACGTCCTCCCCACCGTTTCGGACGACCGCCGATTAGTCGTGAATGGGGAGCTTCAGGATGAACGTTGCGCCTCGCTTGCCGTTGGCCTCGAGGACGATCGCGCCGCGATGCGCCTCCATCACCCGCTTACAGATGCTGAGGCCCAGCCCGTAACCGCCACTCTCCTTGGACCGGGAGCGGTCCACGCGGAAAAACGGCTCGAAGATTCGCTCGGCGTCCTCGCTCGGTATCCCTACACCGTCATCGGCCACCCGCACGTCGGCGCTCCTGTCGTTCCGCGAGATCGTGACGCGGACGGAACGACTGTCCGCCAGCGAATACTTCATCGCATTCTCGAGCAGATTCCGCAGGACTGTCCGGAGTTGGGCAGCATCGGCGTCGAGCACGAGGTCACTGACGCCGTTCAGCACTAGCTCGACGCCGGGCGGACGATCCTCATAGCTCGCGACGACCTCGCGCACGATCGGCACGATGTCTTGCCGCAGAAGCGTCACGCCCTTGCCCGCGCGGAGACGCTCGAGCTCGAGCAAACCGGAGATCATTCGCTCCATCTCCGCGACGTCGCCCGTCAGCCGCGTCTTCTGCGCGTCGTTCGGCAACAGCTCGAGCGCCACCTTCATGCGAGTGAGCGGCGACCGCAGCTCGTGGCTCACGTCGATCAGCAGCTGATCGCGGGTCACGACCATCTCGCGCACGCGACCGGCCATTTGGTTGAACGTATCGGTGAGCGTCCCGAACTCGTCGCGCGTCGTCCGCGGAACATTCACGGCCAGATCGCCCTCGCCGAGTCGTGTTACCCCATCGTTCAAGTCGCGAAGCGGCCGGAGAAGCTTCTGCAGCACCCGCTGCGTCGTGAGCACGACGGCGAAAAGCAGCGAAAGCGACAGCACGAGCAGCCACAGGTGCGCCGTCCCGGGGTCCATCTTCCCGTGCAGCGTCGGCTGAACGAGCGCGACGAAGAATCCTGTCGTAATCACCATCAGGAGAATCATCATCACGGCCATGATGGTCGCCAGCTTGCCGAAGACCGACGAGCGACGCCCCGCGCTCACTCGTTGCCCCCGACAAAGCTGTACCCCACGCCGCGGACCGTCCGAATGAAGGTCGGCTTCTTCGGATCGTCGCCAAGCTTCTGACGCAACCGGCTGATCAACACGTCGATCGATCGGTCGAACGCCGCCCAGTTGATGTCGTGCGTCCCCTCGATGATCCGCTCGCGCGACAGCACCTTCCCCTGATTCCGTACGAGAAAGCCGAGCAGCTCGAACTCCGCGGTCGTGAGCGGAATCTCCTTGCCGCGCAGACGGGCGACCCGCGTCGTCCAATTCACCTCGACCGCGCCGGCGCGGTCGACGTCCGCCTCGCCGTCCGTGCGCCGACGCAGCACCGCCTGCATCCGCGCCACCAGCTCGCGCGGCTCGAAGGGCTTGGGGAGATAGTCGTCCGCGCCGAGCTCGAGCCCCACGATGCGGTCGCTCACCTCGCCCCGCGCCGTCAGCATGATCACCGGCACCTTGCTCGACTCACGGATCTTCCGGCACACCGCGAGGCCGTCCATCTCGGGCAGCATCACGTCGAGGATCACGAGATCGGGCGGGTCCGACTTGAGCGTCCTCAATCCCGCGCTCGGCCGCGTCGCCGCCCGGACCGAGTAGCCGAACTTGCCGAGGTACTCCGTCAGCAACGTGTTGAGCCGCTCGTCGTCGTCGATGATCAGCACACGCGACGTCGCCGTCATGCCGCCACCAGGGCTTGAATCGGTTGCACGAGCGATGCGCGGCGCGCCGGCACAGCGCCGAAGCCGAGCCCGATGATGACGCCCATGCCGAGCGACGACGCGAGCGCCGTCGCCGGGAGCGCGACCTGCCAGCCGAGTGTGAGTTTGACGCCGAGCGCGCACAGTCCACCGAGCGCGACACCGATCGTCCAGCCACCGAGTGCGAGAATCGTTGATTCCATGAGAAACTGCACGACAATGTCACGTGGCGTCGCGCCCACCGCCACCCGCAATCCGATCTCGCTCGTACGCTCGCGCACGGAGAGGAGCATGAGCGCCATGATCGCCGTGCCGCCCACACCGAGCGCCACTGCGGCGAGTCCGGTCGTGAGACTCTCGAGCGCCTCTGTCATCTTTCGCTGCATCGTGAAGTAGCGCGACGCGTCCTGGATCTCGAACTCGGCGCGCCGTGCCTGTCGCGGCGGGTGGCGGCGGGCGAGAAGGCCGGCGATAGCCGTCTCCGTCGGGCTGACCGCCTGCGGCGACGGGGCACTCACGTACACGGCGCTTAGCCAGGTCACGTTGAAGAGGCGACGGAGGGCGGTGCGAGCCGGCACCAGGACTTGGTCGTCCTCGTCGCCGTCCACGACCGCACCCTTCGCCGCGAGCAGGCCGATGACCTCGAACGGGATGCCGCGAATGCGGACCTCTTTGCCGACGACGTCCGGATCCTGGAGCTGATCGGCGACGCGCGCGCCGAGCACGACGACGCGTCGCGCGGTGCGATCGTCATTGTCGTCGAAGAATCGACCGCTTTTCAACTGGAACCGACGTACCGCGAGAAATGCCGCCGTCGTCCCCACGATCTGCGTCGGGACCGTGCGCGTTCCGAGCTTCACGGTCACGGCGCCGTCGACGCCCGGCGCGACGTTGGCGACCTCGCGCAATTCGGCGATGGCCTCGAAGTCCGCGAGGCTCAGCGTTTTCGTCGCGCCTCTCACTTCACGCCGCGCGACCGTGCGCTCGATCTGCGCCGGTCGCACGACGACAAGATTCACGCCGAGGCTCTCGATCCCGCGCTGAATGTCACGGTCTGCGCCGGTGCCGATCGCGCTCGTCACGAGCACCGCCGCCGTACCCACGCTCACGCTCAGAACAGCGAGCATCGCGCGCACGCGATGCGCGAACAGCGCGCGAAGCGACGTGCCGACGTTCCTCCGCAGCTTCACCGCAGCGCATCGACCGGATTGAGCCTCGCCGCTCGGCGCGCCGGGAAGACGCCGGCCACCAGCCCCGTCACC
>Ga0070659_100003657_pt1 | contig 10959 bp, 7 predicted proteins | sample KBSC23metaG_FD_64666 | JGI IMG/M metagenome (GOLD analysis project Ga0070659, IMG submission 64666) | Corn rhizosphere microbial communities from Kellogg Biological Station, Michigan, USA - KBS C2-3 metaG | ecosystem: Host-associated > Plants > Roots > Rhizosphere > Soil ...
GCCGGGGCGGCGCGCGATAGCACGCCGCGCGCCGTCCCGGCTGCACGCCAGGGAACATTGCTCGCGGGCCTCGAGCCGATGCTGATCGCGGCGTGAAGACCCTCTCCTCACAGGAGAGGGAGGGGCCCGCCGCGAAGCGGTGGGAGGGTGAGGAAGGGCCGACCACACCCGCCTCCCCCGGCTTTGCGACGGGGTCGGCACCCTCTCCCAAGGGAGAGGGTTTGGGAGCGCGGTTCGTCAACATTGGCGAACGCTGCAATGTTACCGGCTCGGCGCGCTTTAAAAAACTGGTCCTCGCCGGCGATTACGACACGGCGGTCGAGGTCGCGCGCGACCAGGTCGAGAACGGCGCCCAGATCCTCGACGTGAACGTCGACGAAGCGCTGCTCGACAGCGAAGCGGCGATGACCACCTTCCTCAAGCGCATTGGCGCCGAGCCGGACATCGCCCGTATCCCGGTCATGATCGACAGCTCCAAATGGAGCGTGATCGAGGCCGGCCTCAAATGCGTATCGGGCAAGCCGATCGTCAACTCGATCAGCATGAAGGAAGGCGAGGCGCCGTTCCTCGAGCTCGCGCGCAAGTGCCGCGCCTATGGCGCGGCCGTGGTCGTTATGGCGTTCGACGAGATCGGCCAGGCCGACACCGCAAAGCGCAAGGTCGAAATCTGCGACCGCGCCTATCGCCTGCTGGTGGCCGATGGCACCGACCCCAACGACATCATCTTCGACCCGAACATTTTCGCGGTCGCGACCGGCATCGACGAGCACCGGCGATACGCGCTCGATTTTATCGAAGCCGCGCGCGAAATCCGCGCCCGCTGCCCCGGAACCCACATTTCGGGCGGCCTGTCGAACCTCAGCTTCTCGTTCCGCGGCAATGAGCCGGTGCGGCGGGCGATGCACAGCATCTTCCTCTACCATGCGATCCCCGCGGGTATGGACATGGGCATCGTCAACGCCGGTCAGCTCGACGTCTATGATGCGATCGATCCCGAGCTTCGCACCGCCTGCGAGGACGTCATCCTCGACCGGTGCGACGACGCCACCGAACGGCTGGTCGAGCTCGCGGAGAAGTTCAAGGACGCCGACCCGGCCGCGGAGAAAGCGCTCGCCGAATGGCGCTCGCTACCCGTGGGCGAGCGGCTATCCTACGCGCTGGTCAAGGGCATCGACGCGCATATCCTCGACGACGCCGAGGAAGCACGCCAGCAGTTTGCCCGGCCGATCGAGGTGATCGAAGGCCCGTTGATGGACGGAATGAACGTCGTCGGCGATCTGTTCGGATCGGGCAAGATGTTCCTTCCGCAGGTGGTGAAGTCGGCCCGCGTGATGAAGAAGGCGGTCGCGCACCTCATCCCGTTCATCGAGCTTGAAAAGGAAGCGACCGGAGCGACCCAGGGCAAGGGCCGCATCGTCATGGCCACGGTCAAGGGCGACGTCCACGATATCGGCAAGAACATCGTCGGCGTGGTTCTGCAGTGCAACGGCTTCGAGGTCATCGACCTTGGGGTGATGGTGCCGTGGCAGGACATTTTGAAATCCGCGAACGATAACCGCGCCGATATGATCGGGCTCAGCGGCCTGATCACGCCCTCGCTGGACGAGATGGTGACCGTCGCCGGAGAGATGCAGCGCGAAGGCTTCAAGACCCCGCTGCTGATCGGCGGCGCGACGACCAGCAAGGCGCATACGGCGCTGAGGATCGACCCGGCCTACGAGGGCCCGGTGATCCACGTGCTCGATGCGAGCCGCGCCGTCGGCGTTGCCTCGTCCCTGGTTTCGGACACCCAGCGCAAGCCGCTGATCGAGACCACCGCCGTCGATTACGAGGAGCTGCGCAAGTCGCGCGAGCGGAGTGGGCAGAGTGAGCTCGCGACGCTCGCGGACGCCCGCGCCAACGGGTTCGCGTTCGACCCTTCGGGCCAGGCCCCCGCGCCGCAATATTCCGGCCTGCACCATTTCGGGGATTGGCCGCTCAAGGACTTGAAGGCCTCGATCGACTGGACGCCGTTCTTCCGCGCGTGGGAGCTGGCAGGCACGTATCCGGCGATTCTCGACGATCCGGTCGTCGGGGCAAGCGCACGAAGCCTGTTCACCGACGCCCAGGAAATGCTCGACCAGCTGATCGCCGAGCGCTGGGTCACGCCCAAGGCGACGATCGGATTGTGGCGGTGCAAGCGGGAGGGCGATGACGTTCTCGTGCTCGCCGGTAACGACTGGACGCGGCTGCCCTTCCTTCGCCAGCAGGTGAAAAAGCGGGAGGGCCGGGCCAACATGTGCCTCGCCGACTTCATCAACCCCGAGGGCGAGGACTGGATCGGCGGCTTCGCTCTTGGCATTCACGGGCTTGAGCCGCACATCGAGCGGTTCAAGCAGACGGTCGATGATTATGACGACATCTTGCTGAAGGCGCTCGCCGACCGGCTCGCCGAAAGCTTCGCCGAGGTGCTCCACGCGACCGTGCGCAACCGCTTCTGGGGTTATGCCGACGAGCATTTGTCCAATGCGCAGCTGATCCGCGAGAAGTATCACGGGATCCGTCCCGCGCCGGGCTATCCGGCGTGTCCCGATCACAGCCTGAAGCCGGTGCTGTTCGACATGCTCGGCGGCAATCCGGGCGAGGTCACTTTGACCGAGAATTTCGCGATGCTTCCGACTTCGGCGGTTTCCGGCTTCTATTTCGGCCATCGCGACAGCCAGTATTTCGGCGTCGCCCGCATCGGCCGCGACCAGCTCGACGATTATGCGGAGCGCCGCGGCGTCTCGGTCGAATGTGCGGAGCGGTGGCTGAGGCCGAACCTGGACTAGCTCATCATTGAACTGGATTGCTTCGTCGCTGCACTCCTCGCAATGACATGCAGAGAATGTTCCGCCGCTTCCTGATCCTCCTCGCACTCTTGCTTGTGCCCGCGCTGGCGCAGGCCCGCGGAATCGATCCCGAGCTTGTCGCCGAGGGGCCCGCGCCGGCCGGCGGCGAGGTCGAGCTCGCCATCCACATGCGCACGCATGCCGGCTGGCATGGGTATTGGCTGAACCCCGGCGATGCCGGGCTGCCGATGGATTTGAAGTGGCAGCTTCCGCGGGGCGTCACCGTTGGGGCGCTGCGCTATCCCGTCCCGACCCGCCTCGAGATCGCGGGTCTGATGAATTACGTCTACGAGAGCGATTATGCGGTGCTGGTTCGGCTGAAAGTGCCGCCGGAATCCCACGGCGTATTGCCGATCCGCGCCGAGGCGCACTGGCTCGCCTGCACCGACCGGATTTGCGTCCCCGAGCAGGGCGAGCTGTCGCTCGATCTGCAGGTCGGGCAGGGGACGCCGAACGCCGCCCGGTTCGATGAATGGCGCAGCAAGCTGCCGCGCCCGCTCGCCACGATCGGGCACTTCGAGCTCGCCGGCGACAAGCTTCGGGTCGCGATCCCGCTCCCGGCCAGCGTCGAGGTCGATCAGCCGTATCTGTTCCCCGAGACCGACGGCATCGTCGATTATGACGCGAAGCAGAGCTTCAGCCGGAGCGGCGACACGCTGATCGCGGAGCTGGCGCGGAAGGACGGCAGTCCGAAGAATTTCACCGGCGTCGTCGCGATCGGCGAGAATCGCGGACTCGAAGTTCGGGCGGTGCCGGGGACGGTTCCGTCGGGGGGCACGCCGCTCGGGCAGCCGGGCTCCAAGGCGATCTGGTGGGCGCTGCTCGGCGCGATTGCGGGCGGGATTCTGCTCAACTTGATGCCCTGCGTCTTCCCGATTCTGGCGTTGAAGGCTTTGCACTTGTCGCGCGCGGGCGAGAGCGCCTCCGAGGCGCGCCGCGATGCGCTTGCCTATACGGCGGGGGCGGTGATTGGTACGGGCGCGCTGGGCGCGGTGTTGCTGGCGATCCGCGCCGCGGGAGCCGAGGCGGGCTGGGCCTTCCAGCTTCAGGACCCGCGAACGATCATGCTGCTGCTGCTGCTCGCGGTCGCGATCACTGCGAACCTGCTCGGCCTATTTGAGTTGCCTGTGCTCGGCGGGAGCGCGCGGCCGGCGGGAAGTTTTGGGACGGGCGCGCTTGCCGCGTTCGTCGCGACACCGTGCGCGGGGCCATTCCTTGGCGCCGCGCTGGGGACGGCGCTGCTGCTGCCGCTTGGCGGCGCGATCCTGGTGTTCGCGGCACTGGGCCTGGGGCTCGCTTTGCCGTTCCTGGTCGTCGCGCTGGTGCCGGCGTTGCGAAAACTGCTGCCCAAGCCGGGGCCGTGGATGCGGCGGCTCCAGCGCTTTCTCGCGATTCCGATGGGCCTGAGCGCGATTGCGGCGCTGTGGCTGCTATACCGGCTTGGCGGGACGGGGGCTCTGCTGATCGGCCTCGCGGGCACGGCTGCGCTGGGCCTGCTGCTGTTCGGCGTCGGCCGGCGGCAGCGCGACGGCGCGCGGGTGTTGTGGGCGTTGCCACTGGCTATCGCGATGGCTGCGGTCCTGCTGGTGGTGACCCCGGCCGCGAGGCCGGCCGCTCCCAGCGCGGCATCCTCCGACCCGAAGTGGAGCGAACCGGCGGTCGCGCAGGCGCAAGCAGCAGGCCATCCGGTGTTCGTCTATTTCACCGCCGACTGGTGCCTGACCTGCAAGGTCAACGAGGCCGCGGCGATCGATCGCGACGACGTCCGCGACGCTTTCAGGAAGTCCGGCGTCACCGTGCTCGCCGGCGACTGGACCGACGGCGACCCGGCGATCACCCGCTTCCTCGAAAGCCGGGGCCGCGCCGGAGTGCCATTCTACCTGTGGTATGCGCCGGACAAGCAGCCGGAAGAGCTGCCGCAGGTGCTGACGCCGTCGATGCTTATTTCCCGCGCTCGGTCGGCGCAGCACTAGGCGCGCGTTCCCACACCTTCTTCCCGGCAACCCAAGTCTCCAGCACCTGAGTGCGGGCCAGGCTCTGCGCATCGACCTTGGTCGGGTCGCGGTCGACGAAGATGAAGTCGGCCCATTTGCCCGGTTCGAGCGCGCCGATCTTGCCCTCGGCGAAACCGGCATAAGCGCCGCCGCGTGTGTAGGCGGCAAGCGCCTGGTCGAACGTCAGCCGCTCGGATGGAATCCAGCCGCCGGGCGGCTGGCCGTTCATGTCCTGCCGGCTGATCGCGGCAGCGAGGCCCGGGAAGGGATTGGGGTTCTCGACGGGGAAGTCGGTACCGAACGCCAGCCTCGCGCCGCTCTTCAGCACGCTCTGCCACGCGTAAGCGCCGGCGAGCCGGTTCGGCCCGAGGCGTTTTTCCGCCATCAGCCGGTCGCTGGTCTGGTGGGTCGGCTGCATTGAGGCGATGATTCCCGCCGGGGCGAGGCGCGGGATATCCGCCGGATCGGCGATCTGGAAATGCTCGATCCGCCAGCGCCGGTCGCGCCCGTAGGTTTTCGACAATTGCTCGTAGACGCCAATGATCTGAGCATCCGCGGCATCGCCGATGGCATGCGTCGCGACCTGGAATCCGGCCGCGGCGGCCGTGTCGGCGAGCTTCAGCATCTCGGCGTCCGAGTGGAATTGCAGGCCGCGCGTGTCCGGCATGTCCGAATAGGGCTGCTTCAGCCAAGCTCCGCGCGAGCCGAGCGCACCGTCGGCGAACAGCTTGATTCCGGATGCGCGCAGACGGTCGCCGTACAGCCAGTCGGTCGGGTGGGGCACGGCTTGCATGGCCTCCGTGCCCGTAAGGTAGCTCATCAGCCGGACCTGCAGCCGGCCTGCCTCGCCCGCGCGCCGAAACGTCTGCCAGTCGGCAATCGAAGTGCTCATCGCTCCGATGCCGGTGACGCCGTAGCCGAGCAGGATTTCCTGAGACTTGGCCAACGCCTGGTCCTGCTGCTCCAAAGTCGGTTGGGGAATCGATTTCTCCACGAGCCCGCGCGCGGCGTCGACGAAGACGCCGTCGTGAATCTCGCCACCCGCTGGAGCCCGAGTCGCCGCAGTGACTCCGGCGGCCTTGAGCGCCGCGCTGTTTGCGACGACCGCGTGCCCGTCGACCCGCTCCAGCACCACCGGCCGGTCGGACACCACGGCGTCGAGGTCGGCTGTGGTCGGGAAGCGCTTCTCGGTCCAGGACTCTTGGTTCCAGCCGAAGCCCAGGATCCATTTCGCCTCGGGATGGGCGGCAGCGTAGTCGCGCAGCCGCTGCTGGAAGTCCGCGATCGAGGTCGTGCCGGTGACATCGAGGCGCAGCGCGGCGAAACCGAGGTCGGTAACATGGCCATGCGCGTCAATCAGGCCAGGGAGGACCGTGCGCCCTCCGCCGTCCACAATCCTGCCCTTCACTCCGACATCATCGAGTGGGCCGAGCGGGCGGATGATCTTGCCGTCGTCACCAATCAGCAGACCGGTGAAGTGCTGCAGCTTCCCGTCTGGCCCAACCTGCAGCCCATTGATGTTGCTGATCAGAGTGTCGGCGTTGGCAACCGAGGCGAGGAGCAGGGCGCCGAGCGCCAAAGCGGTGCGGATCATTACGGGGTCATAGCATTGTTCGCGGCGCAATGAAGAGCTACGCCTCGCGCCGAAATGCTCCAGAGTTCCTCGATGCAGCCGCCGACGATCGACGACATCCGCGCCGCCGCGGAGCGGGTGAAAGGCGCGGTCATCCGGACGCCAATGCTCGTCAGCCGGACCTTGTCGGAAATCATCGGCGCGGAAATCTGGCTGAAGTTCGAGAATTTGCAGTTCACCGCGGCCTACAAAGAGCGCGGTGCGCTCAACAAATTGTTGCAGCTAACCGAGGAAGAGCGCGCGCGCGGAGTGATCGCGGCATCGGCCGGCAATCACGCGCAGGCGGTCGCCTATCACGCGAAGCGTCTCGGCATCCCGGCGGTCATCGTCATGCCGGAGTCGACGCCGACGGTGAAGGTTACGCAAACCGAGGGCCATGGCGCGACCGTCGTGCTCCACGGCAGCATCGTCGATGACGCATTCGTCAAGGCGCGCGAGCTGGCGCTCGAGAACGGTTACGTGTTCATCCACGCCTTCGACGATCCGCAAATCATCGCCGGCGCCGGGACGGTCGGCCTCGAGATGCTTGAGGATGCGCCCGATCTCGACACGATCATCGTCCCGATCGGAGGCGGCGGGCTGATGTCCGGCGTGTCGATCGCGACCCGCGCGATCAAGCCCGAGATCGAGCTGATCGGAGTCGAGGCCGAGCTCTATCCATCGATGAAATGCGCCATCCAGGACTGCCAGATGCCCCTGGGCGGCGACACGCTGGCGGAGGGAATTGCGGTCAAGCAGCCGGGCGAGCTCACCTCGCGAATCCTCAAGGAGTACGCCAACGACGTCGTGCTCGCCTCGGAGCGGGATCTCGAACGCGCGGTCGCGATGCTGGTCGGGATCGAAAAGACGGTGGTCGAAGGCGCCGGCGCGGCGGGTCTTGCCGCAATGCTCGGCGATCCCGAGCGCTACAAAGGCAAGAAGGTCGCGACCCTGCTGTGCGGCGGCAACATCGACACGCACCTGCTCGCCAACGTGCTGGTCCGCGACCTCGTCCGCCAGGGCCGAATCGCGCGCCTCCATGTCGCTGCGCACGACCAGCCGGGCGCGCTCGCGGCGATCACCGCCAAGGTCTACGAAGCCGGGGTCAACGTCATCGAGATCAACCACAGCCGCATCTTCACTCGGCTGCCGGCGAAGGACACGATGATCGAGGTGGAATGCGAGGCCCGCGACGCGCGTTCGATCGACGATGTCGTGGTGCGACTCGAAGCCGCGGGTTTCCGCGTCGAGCGCGCTTCGCTCGACTAGAAAGCACTGCCGCAGCCCGATTTCAGCCGTCCCCTCGTGGGACAGTGCTGCAATTTACTGTCTTTCGGGCGTCCAAAGCCTTTTCAACGGCGTTCACCAGCAGCATAAAGCAACGTGTAACCATACGAGAGGGCCCCGGGTGAGCGCACCATTCCGCTTTCCCAAATTCTTCGTCACCAATCCGAGCCCGTGCCCGTACCTTCCGGGCAAGGTCGAGCGGAAGGTGTTTACGGAGCTGTCGGGCCGCCATTCGAGCGAGCTCAACGAGGCGCTGGGCCGCATCGGCTTCCGCCGTAGCCAGTCGGTCGCCTACCGCCCGAGCTGCATCGATTGCTCGGCATGCGTCTCGGTCCGCGTCCTCGCCGCCGAGTTCGAGCCGACGGGAACCCAGCGCAAGCTGCTCCGCCGCCACGCCGACCTCGACGTCAGCGCCTGCAAGCCGTGGACCACCGACGAGCAATATGCGCTGCTCCGCCGCTATCTCGCCGAGCGCCATCCCGGCGGCGGCATGGCGGAGATGGACGAGAGCGACTTTGCCGACATGGTCGAGCAGACCCCCGTCCGCACCTACGTCATCGAATATCGCGAGCCCTCCGTCGACGGGCGCCCGGGCAAACTCGTCGGCGCCTGTCTGAGCGACCAGCAGAGCGATGGTCTGTCGATGATCTACAGCTTCTTCGACGTCGGCCCGAAGGCGCGCAAGGGGCTCGGCACCTTCATCATCCTCGACCATATCATTCGCGCCGCACGCGCGGGCCTGCCTTATGTGTACCTCGGCTATTGGGTCGAGGGCTCACCCCGAATGGCCTACAAGACGGGCTTCCGGCCCCTCGAGCGCCTCGGCCGCGATGGCTGGCGCCGGATGGACGATGTCGAGCTCGTCGAACCGCTCAACGAGCCGCTCAACATCCCCACCCGCCGCGACCGCGGCCGCCTGATGATCGAGGCGTAACGCCGACCGTTCGCGGTTGCGTTCGTCTTTGCTCGGCATGTGCATGGGCATGGGCACCGGCGCATTCCGCACATCGTGCAACAGCCAGGCTCGGATCGTGCGCCGATCCTTTTTGGTCATTGCCGAATTTTGGCTTAGAGATGGCCGGCAAATCATTGCGGGGGGCAGGCAATGACGGGTCCGGCGGGCGACATCTTCATTTCCTACAAGGCTGAGGACCGTGTCCGAGTCCGTCCGCTAGTCGACGCGCTGATCGCCGACGGTCTGTCAGTATGGTGGGACGCCCATATCGGCGCGGGGCAGGACTGGCGCGAGAGCATTGCGGCCAATCTCGACCAGGCTCGCTGCGTCATCGTCGTCTGGTCCAAGCGGTCGGTCGGTCCGGACGGGCGCTTCGTTCGCGACGAGGCGGCGCGAGCGGTGAAGCGCAATGCCTATCTGCCAGTCACGATCGACAAGGTCGACCCGCCGCTCGGCTTCGGCGAAACCCAGTGCCTGCCGCTCGCAGGGTGGAAAGGAAATCGCGACGACCCGCGCTATCTCGCCCTCCTCGACGCTGCGCGCCATTCGGGCTCGGGCGAGCCAATTCAGCGCGGCCCGGCACCTGTTTCGACAATCGAAATGGGCAAAGGAGTGGATCGCCGAGCCATGATGGCCGGCACCGCCGTCGTCGGCCTGGCGGCCGCCGGCGGGGCTGGCTGGTGGCTCATTCGCGCGGCGCCCGCCAGTGCCAACAGCGTCGCCGTCCTGCCCTTCGCCAATCTCTCCGGCGACCCCGCGCAGGCCTATTTTTCGGATGGAATGGCCGAGGAGGTGCGCAGCGCGCTGTCGCGCATCACCGGACTCAAGGTCATCGGCCGCACTTCGTCCGAGATCCTCCGCGACGACGACGTTCCGGAGGCCGCGAAGCGCCTCGACGTCGGCAGCATCGTGACCGGGAGCGTTCGCCGGTCGCCCTCGACGATCCGGGTCAGCGCGCAGCTGGTCGAGGGTTCGAGCGGCGTGGAGAAATGGTCGCAGACGTTCGACCGGCCAAACGGCGACGTACTGCAAATCCAGACGAGCATCGCGGAGGCCGTCGCTCAGCAGTTGCGAAGTCAATTCGGAGCAGCCGACCGGGCCGCCCTGTCGGTCGGCGGGACGACCAGCGCGGCGGCCCAGGACCTCGTGCTGCAGGCCGATGCCGATCAGGATGGGAGCAAGGCCGGGTTCGAGCGCAAGGCTGAGCTGTATGACCAAGCGGTCGCGCTCGATCCCAATTACGCGTCGGCGTGGGCCGGTAAATCGCGCGCGACGACCAACGTTTATGGCTTTTACGCCCAGACGGTTCCGGAAATGCAGTCGGGGCTCAACACGGCCGCCACTTTCGCGCGCAAGGCGATTTCACTGGCTCCCGACCTGGCCGACGGTTACGCGGCGCTCGCTTTCAATGCTGCCAATCGGCTCGATTTCACCACCGCCTGGGTCGAATATCAGCGCGCCATCGCTACGCCGGGTTGCTCGCCGCGCAACATGGTGGCGGCGGTCACCTTCCTCGGACAAATCGGGCGGAGCGAAAGGGCCGAACAGCTCTGGCAGTCCACGGCGGACCGCGATCCATTGAATCCCGACGTGCTAAGAGCCCGTCTCGGCTTACTCCTCAACGTCCGAAAATATCAGGAACTTCTCCCGCAGGCTCAGAAATATGCGGCCGAAAACCCGAGCTCGACCGGAGGGCACAATTTGCTTGCCTTGGCTCTGCTGGCGACCGGGCGCTACGATGAGGCCCTCCAGGCCACGGACAAATTGCCGCACGAGCATCCCAATTGGTACGTCTTCCGCTCGGTGATCGCGGCGCGAAAGGGTAATCGTGCCGAGGCGGCCGCGATCCTCAATTCGATGCGAGCTTCGGCGGGCGACAGCGCGCACCTGCAGTACGCTGAGATGAGAGCGCAAATGGGGGACCGCGACGGCGCGATCGAGGATCTTCTCGCCGCGCTTAAATTCCGCGATCCCGGACTGGGGCTCATTCAGCAGGATCGCCTGTTCGATCCACTGCGCTCCGATCCGCGGTTCGTAGCGATCGTCAGGAAGCTGAATTTCCCGGCTGCTTAGTCGATAGGTTCGCCCGACGGCGGGGACTAAGAAAAGGCGGAGCGCCTGGACGCCCCGCCTTCCGATATTCCCAGTAAAATCAGTTTTAGGCGACGGCGGCCTGCGGCTCCGGCTCGCTGACTTCTTCGGGATCGCGCAGCACGTAGCCGCGGCCCCAGACGGTCTCGA
>Ga0070659_100003664_pt1 | contig 10953 bp, 8 predicted proteins | sample KBSC23metaG_FD_64666 | JGI IMG/M metagenome (GOLD analysis project Ga0070659, IMG submission 64666) | Corn rhizosphere microbial communities from Kellogg Biological Station, Michigan, USA - KBS C2-3 metaG | ecosystem: Host-associated > Plants > Roots > Rhizosphere > Soil ...
ACACCACCGCAGCACGAGTCACAGGTGCTCAAGGGAGTGCTTCCCGGCATCCGTGCGGACGACAAGGTGCTCATCTGGGGCGGTGGCCTCTACAACTGGTTCGATCCGGCGACGCTCATCCGCGCCATCCACGATGTGGCCGTGCGTCACGACAATGTGCGACTGTTCTTCCAGGGAACGAAGCACCCTGGTGTGCCCGAAATGCAGATCGTGAGCGAATCGCGCGAACTCGCACGCTCTCTCGGCGTGCTCGATTCAGAGGTGTTCTTCAATGACTCCTGGGTCGATTTTGAGGAACGGCAGAATTATCTGCTTGAGGCGGACGCAGGGGTCAGTACCCATCGTCTGCACATCGAGACGACCTTCTCGTTCAGGACGCGCATTCTCGACTACCTCTGGGCTGAACTGCCGATGGTCGTCACGGAGGGTGACAGCTTTGCTGACCTCATTGCAGAGCACGAACTCGGCATCGTCGTTCCGGAGAATGACGTCCAGGCGCTCGCTGCCGCGCTTGAGAGAATACTGTTCGACAAGGAATTCATCGAGAGGGTCACCGCGAACATCCGCTTGATTCGTCAGCAGTTCTACTGGTCCGTCACTCTCGCACCGCTGGTGAAGTTCGTCCGAAACCCCCATCGTGCCGCGGACCGACCGGAGGGGCGTCGTCCGCGCGGCGCCGCCAGCATCCGCGCCCTCATGGCGCTGAAGCCGCCCATACCGCGGCGCGGCCTCGGCGTGCAGCAAGACCTGTCCAATGCATTTAGAGCACTGAGGTCTGGCGGGTTCTCGCTCGTACTGGAAAAGCTCCTGCGGCGACTTCGCAGACGTCGTTGATTGTCGTGTCATGACTCGGCACACAGTCGGGTCGTGTTCGGCGTTGTGCCTGCGCGAGCCTGCCTCCCGTAGCATTGACGGCGTGCATAGTCTGCGTCAGTCGCCCCTGAGTTCCTGCGCACATCCGTCGGCTGGTCACCTGTGCCAGGAGGGCGTTTCGCGATGAACACGATTCGGTCCGTTCTCTCCATTTTTCGATCCCAGGGACTCGGCGGGGTTCTGAGGCGTATCGGGGAACGTCTGACCGGGACATCGAGCAGGTTGCCGTCGCCTCTGCGGTATGAGGATGCGCTCGCGGTCGACTGGCGCACCCATCATCCTGCGGTCGTCAGTCCCGTGACGGTCGGACCGGGCAGCCTCACGGTCGCCTGGATCATGTCACCGCCCGGAGTCGGCAGCGGAGGGCACCAGAACATCTTTCGCTTCATCAAGTTTCTTGAAGAAGCCGGGCATCGGGTGCGAATTTATCTCTACAGCGCGGACAAGGTCGTGTCGCTGGCTCGCGCGAGGAGCGTTGCGGCGTCATCGTCGTATCCACGAATCGATGCGAGCATTGAGCTGTATCCCGCGAGCGGCGTCGCCACAGACGTAGATGCGATTGTCGCGACCGGGTGGGAGACCGCCTACCCTTCTTTCCGCGATTCCTCGCTCGCGAGACGGATCTATTTCGTCCAGGACTACGAGCCCTATTTCTATCCGGTGGGAACCGATTCGGTTCTGGCAGAAAACACCTATCGTTTTGGTTTCGTCGGTATCACAGCGGGCGGCTGGCTGGCGCAGAAACTGGCGACAGACTTCGGGATGACCACGTCGCACTACGACTTCAGCGCGGACCGCGCACGTTACCACCTCATCAACAACGGGCCTCGAAAAGAGATCCTGTTCTACGTGCGCCCGGGAACAGAACGGCGCGGCTTCGAGCTGGGCATCATGGCGCTCGATCTCTTCTCCAGGGAGAGGCCGGAATACACGATCAACCTCGCTGGATGGGACGTTCGGCGCTATTCGATTCCGTTCGCCCACAACAACCTGAAGACCATGCCCGTGGATCAGCTCAACGAGGTCTATAACCGTTGTGCGGCCGGACTCGTGCTGTCCATGACCAATATGTCGCTGTTGCCGCTCGAACTCATTGCAGCCGGTGTCATCCCGGTGGTCAACGATGGCGACAACAACACCATGGTCTCCGACAACGAGTTCATCGAGTACACGCCCGCGTCTCCTCGCGCGCTCGCTGATCGGCTGATTTCGCTCGTTGACCGAGCTGATCTTCCCGAGCATGCTCGCGCGGCGGCAGCAAGCCTTGACGGTGCGGGCTGGGCGAGGTCGGGCGAGCAGTTCGTGGAGGCGTTCGAGAGTGCGATGCGTGGTCCGACGAAAGGCAGCTCGCTCAATGGCTAGGTGCGTTGTCATCGGCGGCAACGGATTTCTTGGCTCACACCTGGTGGATGAGCTGACTCGCCGAGGGCATGACGTCGCGGCGTTCGACCGATTCTCGACGCCGACGCCCGTGTACAGCGCGGCCGGTGTGCGGCGCATCGTCGGCGATTTCTCGAACGTCGCCGACCTGCGCGACGCAGTCAGCGATCAGGACTATCTCTTCCATTTCCTGTCGACCACCACTCCGGCGTCGACCGAGAACGACCCAAGTCTTGACGTGCGTACGAATGTCGCTCAGAGCGTTGAGCTGTTTGAGGCGGCCGCCCAGGCAGGAGTGTCGAAAGTGTTCTTCGCCTCGACCGGTGGTGCGATCTACGGAGACCAGGACACCGATGTGATCGGTGAGAGAAGCGTCCCCGCGCCCGTGTCCCCGTACGCGATCGGAAAGCAGGCGATCGAGGGCTACCTGCGGTATTTCGAGCTGAAGCGGGGGCTCCGAGCGGTGTCGTTCCGGATCTCGAACCCTTATGGGCCTCGCCAACATCCGCACATGAAGCAGGGTGTCATCCCCATTTTCCTGCACAGAATTGCGCAGGGGTTGCCCATCACCGTGTTCGGTGACGGCACGATGGTGCGCGATTTCGTCTACGTGGAGGATGTCGCCCGCATGGTCGCTGAGACCGTCGATCGTGACCCGAGCCACTCGATATACAACATCGGCAGCGGAGCCGGTGCGACAGTCAATGACGTTCTGGAGCTCGCGCGCGCGGTCACCGGGCGGGACGTCGCGGTTCAGCATGAACCTCGCCCGCTGACGTTTGTCGAGAGGTCCGTGCTCGATATCAGCCGCTATACCGACGAGTTCAGCGTGGAGCCGACGGTTGCATTGCGCGAGGGACTCGATCGCACCTGGCGAGACATCCTGGAACAGATGGCATGACCACCAACAGACCTGACGACTCTGCGCGCCGCGGTGACGAGCTACGCGCCGCGGCTCTGCCCAGTGTCACGGTGACCATCCTTACCTGGAATGGTGAACGCTACCTCGACGACATCCTGCTCGCTCTCGAGAATCAAAAGTATGGGGGAGTGCACGACGTGCTGGTGGTCGACTCCGGCTCGACTGACCGAACGCTGGAGATCGTCGCGGCTCATCCGTCTGTTCGGCTGCACGAGATTCCCAACAGCGAATTCGGCCACGGGAAGACTCGAAATCTCGCGGCACAGCTTGCTGTCGGCGACATTGTGGTCTACCTGACCCACGACGCGGTGCCAGCGAGCCCGGATTGGTTGGCTGCGATCGTCGAGCCTTTTGTAACGGATGCGCGGGTCGCCGCGGTGCTGGGGCGCCAGGTTGCTCGGCCCTGGGCGCCACCACTGCTCAAGTACGACATCGATCGAGTGTTCTCGAGAATCGGGCCCCCAGGCGTCGTGACCACTTTCCTCGACGACGGAACACTCGATGATGACTTGTCGAAATGGAGGGCCACCTTCTATTCGGACACCTGCTCTGCCGCCCGCCGTGATGTCGTGACCGGAGCCGTTCCCTATCGCGAGGTGGACTACGCGGAAGACCAGGTATTCGGGCGCGACATCATCGCGGCCGGCTATGCGAAGGCTTACGCGCCGGATGCTGTCGTCGAGCACTCGAACGATGGGTCTCTTCGTGAGTTCGGTCAGCGCATTGCGGCCGACCTCCTCGGGTTGCGGGCCGTCGGAACCGAAGTCGCTCCCGTGTCACGGTTTGCCGCGTTGACACAATGGGCCAGGTGGACCCTCGCGGATACCGCGCGACTACTGCGCGATCGTGACTATCGGTTCTGGCGAAAGCTGTACTGGCTGGCTATGAATCCCGTGTATCACGCGGTGAAGTGGAGCTCCTATCGACGGGCCAGTCTCGAGGACGTTTCTGTCGCAACGGGCGCAGGTCAACCACCAACGGGAGTCCAGTAGGCTCTACAGGTATGAGAGTTCTCGTGGCTGTTCCTGCGCTGAACGAGGCGACGGCCATGGGAGGGGTGCTGAGTTCGCTCTCGAAGGCTCATCCGCTCAAAGACGTCGTCGTCATTGACGACGGATCACGCGATGCGACGGCGCAGATCGCGCGCGACGCGGGCGCACACGTTCTCTCACACGCGATCAATCTCGGTGTCGGTGCGGCGATGGGCACGGCGTTCAAATTTGCGGCACAGAACGGCTATGACGCTGTCGTCCAATTCGACGGTGACGGCCAACATCCGCCCGAGTACATCGATCAGCTCGTGGCGGGGCTCAGCGAGGCCGATATCGTCATCGGGAGTCGATTCGCTGCGGGTGGACGATTCAAGGCGTCCGCGGCCAGGCGAGGTGTCCAGCGTTTCATCGCCTGGGTCGTCTCCGGGTATGCACGCATCCGAATCACGGATGCCACGAGCGGCTTCCGGGTCGCCGGGCCACGGGCGCTCAAGGTGTTTGCAGAGCACTATCCGGTCGAATGGCTTGGTGACACGGTCGAGTCGATTGTTCTCGCGGCGCGCCAGGGACTCACGGTGCGCGAGATTCCCGTGGTCATGAGCGAACGGGCCGGTGGTGTGCCCTCGCAGTCGGTGTTCCGCGCGACGCTCTACACAGGACGCATCCTCTTCATCCTGGGATTGGCGACCATCCGTAGCGTTCCGCCCCAGTTGCGCGCGTTGCGTCGCCAGAAACCCGATAACGTGACCGCATGACCCCGCAGGTTCTCGCGGTCGGCATGGCAGTCGTCCTGCTCATCGTCGTCATCGTATTGCTTCGTTCTTACGTTCTTCCCGAGAAGTACGCTGTCTTGTGGATCGTGGCGTCGGCTGCAGCGATAGTGCTGTCGGCGTGGCCCGGTCTTCTCGATGCCGTCAGCAATTTCTTTGGCATCGGCCAATCGATAAACCTGCTCTTTGTTGGCGCCTTCTTCGTCGTATTTCTCATCCTGATGCAGGTCAGCCTCGAACTCGCGCGTACGAGAGACGAGCTGCGCCGGGTCGTGCAGAGGCTCGCGCTTGAGCTCGAGAAGCCTGCGCAGGACGACGATGAGTGACGCGTCGGAGGCGACGCTGGACGACACGGAGATTGAAAACACACGCATGAAGAACAAGGCCGTCCCGACTCGTGCAAAGCGCTTCCGCTGGATCTACCTCGCTCCCGTGCTCGCATTCATCGTGCTCGGGGCGTGGGCGTTTGCATCGCCGATCGGCGCAGGCCCAGACGACGACTACCACCTCATCAGCACGTGGTGCGCCGATGGCGGAAACGCCCAGTGTCTTCCGGGTTACGACAGCATGCATCGTGACATCAATCAGGAATTCGAAGGGGTGGTCTGTTACGCGCAGCACCCGGAGAGAAGCGCGGCGTGCCAGCGCAGCGTGTGGGACTCGACCACGCGAGTTGAATCGAAGCGCGGTAATTTCGTCGGCGAATACCCGCCCGTCTACTACTCGTTCATGCACGTCTTTGCTGGCGACAACGTGCAATTGAGCGCACTCATCATGCGCCTGTTCAATGCTGCGCTCTTCGTCGCGCTCACCACGACGCTTGCGGCATTGCTGCCGGCCAGGAGGAGACGAACGCTGTTGTGGGGATGGCTGATCTCGGTCATTCCGCTCGGCTTGTTCCTCATCCCGTCGAACAACCCCAGCGGGTGGGCGATCACGGGTGTCGGCACCGCCTTCCTCGCGCTGCTCGGCTGGTTCGAGGCCAGGGGCTCGCGCCGCTGGGTATTGGGCGCACTCTATGTCATTGGCATGATCATGGCGGCCGGATCCCGCGGCGACTCGGCCGTCTATGCAGTCGGCGCGACTGTCACGGCTGCCATTCTCACGGCGACACGCACGCGAGAGTGGGCTCTCCGGGCGATACTGCCCGTCGCAAGCATCGTGTTCGCGCTCGTGCTGTTCCTGAACGCATCGCAGGGGAACGTGGCCACTATGGGTTTTACAGGCAATGCGGATGTCAGCACGGCGGCGGCGGCGGCGGCAGCTCCCGCGACACCGGGCGGGCTCGTGCTCGCCGCGTTCAATCTGCTTGCGCTTCCGGGGCTGTGGACTGGCGTCTGGGGCACGTGGTCGCTGGGCTGGTTCGATACGGTTCTTCCCACAATTGTTCCCTGGACGGCAGTCTCTGCCTTCGTCGTCGTCGCGTTCGCGGGTCTCGGACGGCTCAACTGGCGTAAGGCGATCAGCGTGGGTGGGGTGTTGATCGTGCTCATTGCGCTGCCCGTGTATGTTCTCACCGTCGGTGGGATGAGGGTAGGTGACTCGTTGCAGCCGCGCTACCTCTTGCCACTCATTGTCCTGCTGTCGTTGCTGGTGGTCACGATGCCCCCCGGACGCACGTTTGGCTTCACGCGCGTGCAGATGGTGATCATCTTCGGTGCCCTCTCGATTGCGAATCTCGTCGCTCTGCAGGTCAACATGCGCCGGTATGTCTCAGGTGCGGGATACCAGGGACTCAACCTCGACTCCGGTGCGAAGTGGTGGTGGTCGGGGTTCCCGATCGGCCCACTATGGGTGTGGATGCTCGGGGCACTTGCCTTTGCCTGCCTCTTGGTTGTGCTCTGGCCGCAGATGCGTCGACCCATCGTCGACGCCGTCGTGGAGTCGCCGGCGGTCACTGAAAAGTGAGCGGCGGGTGTCGCTGAGTTGCGCTTGAGCGCAACTCGTCGATAGCGGCGCTCAGTCGGCCTTGCGGGTGAGGGATGGGAGCGTTGCGCCCTCGTAGAGCCGCGGAGTGCGGTTGATGACCTCGATCGCCTTCGTGAAGTCCACGCCGACGACATCCAGGTACCACTTGAGATTCGGGTAACGAGGGGTGTTCTCCTCTTCAACGAGGCGAAGTGCCTCTTCTCGCGTGAGGTCCCCTTCGCGAATCTGGTTGCTCCGGAAAGTGTCGTGCTCGGTGAAGCCGGCGATTGTGTAGTACGCGTAGTTGTAGAACGCGGCCGTACCGTCACCGATTCGCCAGGTCGTGTTGGTGTCGGGTGCGTGTTCCCAGTCGTACTCGCTGTCGAGGGTGTCTTCGATGAGCTTTTCGTCCCAGCGCCAGTAGTCGAAGATGTGGAAGTAGTCGGTCTTTGTGGTGAAGCTCCTGTAGTACTCCCCTGAAAGGGTGTCCCAGAGGGAGCGGTTGTAGTAGCCGGGGCTCTGGAGCATGGCGCGAGAGCGGAGCGCCTGGTACCGCAGCTGCTTCATCGCCCCGTGGCTGTAGACACCTTCTTCTGCAAAGTCCGGTGGCACGCCAAGGAAGCCTGACTTGAAGTGCGTGACCTCGAGGGGGTTGATTCCCCAGAGATTGAGGTTGACGCCGGTCTGGCGTTTGATCGTCTCCACGTGATGGAAGAAGTGCTTGTCGCCCGCCGTGAGAACGCTCAGCATGCCGAGATGCGGCGACTTCAACCACGCGCTGAGATTGCGGTGGATGTGGTCTCGCTTCTTGGTGATGTCCGCCGCCACGATGATGTTTTCGACGCCGAGTTTCGCCGACATACGGCTGACGTTCCTCCGACCGAGGTCGGTCACCATGCCCCAGTCGTAGGTGTAGGTAATCGGCCGCAGCCCGAGGTCCTTGACGATGAGATGGAGCCCGTAGGAGCTGTCTCGTCCACCGGAGAAGGGTACGACGACCTCATCGCCGTGCTCGCGTCGGTAGGGCTCGATCAGTTCAAACAGTTCTTCCTTCGGACGAGGCTGGTTTCGCGTCGTGTAGTTGAGGCAGTAGTTGCACACCCCGTCTGCATCGAAGGTGATGAACGGCATCGTCTCTGGGAGGATGCACCGGGTGCACCTGCGGAACTTTGGCTGTGGATACTCGAGCAGGCTCTCTTCCTGCGCGGAGAAGCCCAGGCCGGGAACCAAGTTGATGGAGCGGTTGGCCCATTCGGTGACTCCGATCCGTTCCTGCTGCCGCGGCACATCGAGGATCTCTGCGTCCTGACGTACCTGGCGGATATTCTCGGCGCCGATCTGGTCGAGCGGGTATCGCTCGGACGAGAATACTGTTCCACCGGACTTGTCGCCGACATACAGACTGCCGTTGTTGGAGAAGAGCAGGAGCTTGCCCAACTGAGAGATGAGCACGGCGCAGGCGACGACACCCTCGGTGATGCTGAGGACGCGTTCGGCCGCGGTCTCCACCGTGCCGCCGTCATCCAGGTGTGAAGCGATGATCGCGGGGATCACCTCGGTATCGATCTCGAGCTCGGGGGTCTTGCCGAGCTCTTTCCAGATGGCCTGGTCGTTGACGACGATGCCGTTGTGCAACACCATGATCTGTTCGCGCGTAACCGGTTGGTTGTCCCCGGTGCCATTGGTCACGAGCCTGCTGTGCCCGAAGAAGAGGTTGCCGAGCGGAGGAATGCGCTTGAGCAGCCGGTCGATGGTGAAGTCCGCGCGGTAAGCGTGGTAGGAATCAGCGTCGTGAATGATCATCCCGCTGGAGTCGCGGCCCCGTTGCTGCGCGTGCTTGACAAGAGTCTTGGCCGAGGGCGAATCGAGGCTATCGGTCCCGATGAAGCCAAAGATTCCGCACATGTACTGTTTTCCGATCTGAGGGGGTGCAAGTCGCGCACCCCTTGTATTGAGCGGCCACAATGCGATCAATTATGCCATGTACGCCTGCATTGGGTCGGCGCGCGGCGCGGATATGTTTGGTGCCGATATCCCGTTGCTGCCGCCAAACGCTCCGAGACTCGGGCGCGGAGCGAGACCGATAGGATTGCGTAGTGCCAGACCAGTCAGGGAAAGTCTCGAAAGAATCGCCAACTAAGCGGGCGCTCGTGATGTGCTATTCGTCGGTGGGTAGCGACGCTCGAGTGTCCAACCAGATACGTTGGCTCGAGGGCGCAGGCTATCGGGTCGACATCCTGAGCCGAGGTCCAGAGCACCCGGATGCCACTGGCCGAACATTCACCATTCGCGAGTCGACGCGACGCTTGTACTTGATTGCTCACGTGTTTATGCCCGCGCGCGCGCGGTTCCGCGGGGTTGTAGAGAGATATATACCTGTGTCAGAGCTGTCTGGCCAGAAATACGACCTGGTGATCGTAAACGATCATCACCTCCTGCCTTGGGCGGTGAAAGCAGCTCCGGACCTCACGGACGGTCCAGTCGTCCTCGACCTGCACGAGGTGTATTCGGGTAACGGGACAGGTCTTGTCTACAAGCTTCTTTTTGCGCCCTACGACGATTGGCTGCTGAGCTTCATTACGTCCCCCGTTTTCACCAACTACCTCACTGTGGCGGAGGGCATAGCGGACCTTTATCGGGACCAGTACGGCATTCCGCGGCCTACGGTCGTGCGGAATGTTGCTCCGTTTGAGGAACTCGAGCCTTCTTCGGTAGATCCGGAGAGAATAGTCCTTGTCCACCACGGTGTCGCTTCCGTGGAGCGAGGTATCGATCTCATGCTCGACGCGGCTCTCGAGCTGGATTCGAGGTTCGTACTTGTGCTCATGGTTATCGGCAGTGAGCAAACTCTCGCACCGCTGCGAGAGCATCCCGCGGTTGTGGCGGGTCGGGCTGAGTTGCGCCCACCGGTCGACGTCACGGAAGTGGCTCGTGCGCTCAACGAATATGACCTTGAGTTGATCTTCTTCCCGCCACGGTTTCCCAATAATACTTTTGCCCTCCCAAACAAGTTTTTTGAAGCGGTCCAGGGCCGACTGGGGATTGTCATTGGTGAGAGTCCGGAGATCGTCGGATTTGTGAGGAACCGCGAAATTGGGATTGTCGTGCAGGGGTGGCGCGCTTCAGACCTTGCAGTCGCGATCAACGCCCTTTCCGCCGAGGACGTGATTGCGCTGAAACAGGCGTCTGCCCGAGCCGCAACGGACCTCTCTACTGTCGGCGAGGGCCCTCGATTCCTCGCTGGCGTCAGTGCGTAAGTCCTATTCCGCGCCTCTCTCCGTACCCCAGGTTCTCGTCTGGGCGATGGTGCAGCGACGCGCCCGGTGTTGCCAGCCGCTAGGCAGCCGGCTTTCCAATGACGCGATAGGCGACTCCTGGCCACTGGTCCGCGGAGGACACCAGACGCCCGTCGATGAAAGCCTTGATTCCGGGTAGGTCCGAGGGGTTCAGTTTTCGATATTCGCGGTGGTCAGCCTGAACCACTGCTGCCTCGACCTGCTCGCCAAGGTGATACGGGGTGAAGCCGAGCTTCTCAAGTTCGTCATCCGTGTACATGGGATCGTGCACGACCGGGATTGCCCCTCGTGCGCTGAGTGCTTCGACTGCACCGAATACCCCGGAGAAGGCCGTTTCTTTTACGCCGCCGCGGTAAGAGGCACCGAGCACGACCACTCTTGCCCCAGTGACATCCCCGTATGCATCCTCGAGCAGACCAATAGTGTAGTCCGGCATGGAAGCATTGGCGGCACGGGCTGCCGATACGACGGTCGCTTCCGGGTCGGTCCACAGGTAAAGCCGCGGGTACACCGGGATGCAGTGACCGCCAACCGCAATGCCGGGTTGGTGGATGTGTGAGTACGGCTGCGAGTTCGATGCTTCGATGACCTGGTATACGTCGATTCCCGCGGTTGCGGCGAAGCGAGCAAATTGATTCGCAAGGCCGATGTTGACGTCTCGGTAGGTCGTCTCCGCGAGTTTTGCCAGTTCGGATGCTTCGGCACTACCGAGGTCCCACACTCCGTTGCCTCGCGGCAGGTCGGGTCGCTCATCAAAGTCAAGCACTTCGCGGTAGAAGTCGGCCGCGCGCCTTCCGCCACGGGCAGTGAGT
>Ga0070659_100003665_pt1 | contig 10953 bp, 13 predicted proteins | sample KBSC23metaG_FD_64666 | JGI IMG/M metagenome (GOLD analysis project Ga0070659, IMG submission 64666) | Corn rhizosphere microbial communities from Kellogg Biological Station, Michigan, USA - KBS C2-3 metaG | ecosystem: Host-associated > Plants > Roots > Rhizosphere > Soil ...
TAGTAGAAGATGCTGATTTCAAAAAACTCTTCACTAAAAAAGATGATAATTCTGGCTGGAGCGGTTTCTCAATGAGAAGCTCGGGCCAAGGAAGCGGTCATCACGTGTGGGGATTTGCGGACACGCTTGTAAATTCAGGTCTCTCCTACGCGAAACAGAAGACAGATGTTCCTACGCCACAAGAACTTATAGATGGAATTCTGTTAGCAATTGGCAAAATAAGGCTCGCTATAAATGGAAAACCTACAACGATTTCTGCGAGGATTGGCCTAACAGGCATGAAGTTTCCTGACGGAGTCGATGAGATGGACTTGGGTTGGGCAAAAATACGCAGAACGGATTCGACAGATGAAAGATTCGTAAAGGCCACTGCTTTGACAGGCCAACTTACAGGCACGAATCATAAAGGTCAAACAACAGTTATAAATTATAGTGGCGACCTTGTAGCAGAGCTTGAAATACCTTATGCGATTGAGATAGGTGAGCATAGTATGGGTGAATTCTCGGAAAACCTAAGGGTTGGGATGAGGAAGACGGAAGAAGTCATCGAAAATCTTAGACTCGGTTTGCTACTTGCTTATCCTGATGACAAACTAGTAATCCATACAAGTTGGCAGGTAACTCTCGACCCTCTCACTCAATACCACGGTGCGGGCTGGAATGATGTAGCAAGTGCGGTAAATTTAATGCCTACATTGCTGACAAGATCTCAAGTAACAAACTGGACTAAGTGGGCAACTCTTATCGGTACGCACCGTATTCCCACTGTAAGTGTGGCTATTCGACGGATGCTGGCAACGGTAGGCGAAAGGCGAACACCCGAAGATATCTTAATTGATGCAGTGATTGTCTGGGAGAATTTGTTTGGAGCAAGGACTGAAACTACTTTGCGAGTTACTAGCTCGCTCGCTTGGTTATTGGGTAACAATGCAAAAGATAGGCTTGAGAAGCAGGCGATATATAAAAAAATCTATGAATTTAGGAGCCAAGTGGTGCACGGTAACCCAAAGATAGACGAAAAGAAACTGAACGAATATTCACAAGACGCCACAAAGATATCAATTGCCACCCTAGCCACTTTATTTGGTAAGCGGACGGATCTGCTCATACATAAGTCTAGTGAAGAGCGTAGCGTCGCTATTATCCATCAAGGAAATACTAAATCGTCAATTTAGTCATACACTCTCGCCTCCCTACTGCGAGTGCTTGTGGCCCCAGCTCACTACATGTAAGGCAGGATCAAGGTATTTTACGACATCCCGAGTAGTCTTTTTCTGAACGGTCATCGGAATATCTTTAGCGAATAATGCAAAAGAGCGCTCGATGTACGTTTCTAATGGCCAATTCGTGCCAAAAAAACTAGTATTTTGGCTTACTAGATTTTGATATAACGCAACAATCTCTGCGAACTCATTGAGGCATTTGGCAATTTCAGAGATATTGACACTTGCCTTGTCTCGACGGGTGATTTTATTGGTTTTAAAAACACCAAACTCTTCAAGCTCTTCGGTCACATCATATTTTTCTGGATACTGATCTTTGTGAAACTTTAGGCCCTGATATTCTGCCATGATTTGATGAAAGTAGCCTTTAGCTTGAAAGCTCGTAACTTTATCCATAAGACTATCTACCGTGTCCTCTATCTCGTCACGGTGTTCATCAATGAAGTTTGTTATCAGCAGTTCTTTATCGAGTTGTTTACTTTTAAAATATTGTTCACGTAGTAGGGGAGGAATAGTATAAGCCTGGTCCGTTTTGTAATAGCCTATAAAAGCATCCACATCAAGCTTAGCTAGATCGTTTATAAACTTCCCACCCGTCCCAGCCTCCTTGGGCGTTAGTAGCTGTCGTACATCAACCATCACACCTTTTTGGTAAGACTCGTATATGGACCAGAGGAAGCCCGCATTATCAGGATCAAAATCACCAAATGCGACACTCTCATTGCCATCCTTATCTTTATGCACTTCCTCGTTATGACGTGCCTTGGAGCATTCTCTCAAGACTTCTATAAGTACGCTTCGCTGAACTACGCCGCGAAGTACTGCAGTAAAGTCGTGTTTTAGGTAGTTTCTACTCTTATCTTTACCAAAATATTCATCATTAATATCTTGTACTGTAGGCATAGTAGTAGCTAGCTCTCTATTTAACGTTTAATATGTATAAGTATAACAAGCCTGGTTTTGCGCGGGTCTTGAGGGCGAGTAATGAGCATGAAGTTAAACAAGAATTAAATACTTTATAGTCACACTCTCTATAAAAACGCCTATGTTTGTGACTGGACGTGTATTAGTTCATAGTATTCACGAATGAGAGCGGATACGACACCCACTCGTACTCTGTAGCGCGCATCTCTCCGGCACCTGTCGGATGAAGGAGCGCGCGAATCTCATATTTGGCTCCAACTTTGCGAGTACTCGCAGGAAAGAGTGTGGCCTGATGGCCGATACAGAGGGACACCCGGTCGGGTGTGGATGCAAGGACTGCAAGCGCGTTTCGCGTGGGATGCGAGCCTTCCGTGAAGGTCGTCCCGCTCGCACGCCGCGTGCGTCCGGCTCCGGTGGGGGTCGAGGCTCCTACGGACAGAACACGAGGAGTGGTGCCTACGGGCGCGGCTCCTTCAGCTACCAGGAGGCGACCTTCGACGGGCTTCCCGCCCTGAAGAGGCGTCGTGACGGCAAGCTGGAGTTCTTCTACGGACCCGACGTCAAGATCGAGGGCTTCCTGGAGGACCACGAGGGCCACGGTCACGCCATCATCAAGGACGGCAAGCTGATCTACAAGCGTCGTCCTGGTGTGTCCACCCCGGACATCGACCTCGGCGGGTAGCCACAAGACCTGGACCATGTCTCAAAACTGGTCTGCACGTCTCTTTGTAGATATAATATTCTCATATGCTTAACTCAGCTCTCAACATCCTCAAACATTTTGTCCCCGAATCTATCCTTCGGTTTAACTTCGAACACTTTGAAATTATTCGTACGGATGTTGAAGAGGTATTCTATCTTGTTGCGATTCACGGTAATTGGTTTCTAGTCTTCGAGACGGATCATATTATGAACATTTATCGCACGTATGATGAAGTTCACGAAATCTTTGGCGAGGACTTTACCATTGAAGGTTGGATTCCTGTAGACACGCCAGACTCTGTGGTAGACCCAGAAGCTTCCAAACAAACAGAACAGGAATTAATCAGCACAATATCTTTTTCTACGTCTGGCTTTTACTATGCCGCAATGAAGCTAACTGCTCGTGAGTCTGTAGCGCTTCCAGGCGAATTAGGCACAGAATAGATCAATAAAATAAGTAGTGCAAATATATAAGTTTATAGATGAAGAAAATATTTTACTCCTGGCAATCTGATCTAAAGTCGCATAGAGCGTACTTACAAAAGTGTCTTGAAGAGGCCGTAAAGCAAGTGGGCGATTTTGAAGTTGAAACAGCGACGAGAAACACTAAAGGTGCAGTTGATATCTCAACATCAATATTAAAGAAGATTGAAGAATCAGATATGTTCATTGCTGACGTCAGCATTATCAATCCTGATGCAGACGGGCGCCCTACTCCGAATCCAAATGTAATGTACGAGCTTGGATATGCGGTAGGCAAAAAAGGTGAAGGCCCAATCATTTTAATCGCGAACTCTGAAACTACGGATCTTGCAGACCTACCATTTGATATCAGGAATCGAAGGGTTATATCTCGAAGATTTAATGCTAAGAATGAAGCAGCCCTCACAGCCGAGTTAAGCCAAATTATTCAAGACCACACCCCCGTAGCCAGTGAGCCCTCAGGGCCTTACATCTCACTACAGTATACTGGTAACAATAGCTCGTACATACAATTTACTGTCACGAATGATGAGACTGAGCGGTATAACCTTGAAGCAATTGAGCTTGATGGAATTGAGGAGGCTATCAGTAGGAGTCTCACTCCAAAATCTGAAACCGTAGGAGTTCAGTTGAGAGCTATCCCCATACCTCCATTTGAGAAGAATTTGAGCACGATTAAATTTATTGTGAGTAGATTGGATAAGAGCTTTAGGATTCACCAGAAGCTCAAGCTTGAGAAGCGGGCAGATGAAAAATTTGGCCTCTCTCAGATTGATCCAAATCCCGTACGTATTGAGGCTATTCCTAGGTGGAGACAACAAGTAGAGTCTATAGTTTTGCCACACAATGGCTCGGATGCTGCACGAGTGCAGTTTGAAGACAAAGAGACGCATAATAAGTTTGTTGTTAGCGTGTCTAATACTTTGCTTGCAGTATGGCCAGGCGTTAATAAAGAGGAGAGGCTTGGATATTTCATGCGTCTTGGCAATGCAATCAATCGGAAACTTGAGGGTAAGGCAAGCGGTGAGTACAAGTTTACGACCTTTGACGGTATTGATAATTTCGAAGATGCCATAGATAAGATTTATCAAGGGGAGCTTGTCAAACAGCATGACTAAGTTCAGGTTCAAAAAAACACCAGGTAATTTCGGTCTAGTTAACCATCCTGATAACGAACGAGTAATTCCGAGTGATATTTATGAATATGCAAAATCATTTCGCAGTGTATATACCCGCTCCTCACCCCTCCTCAAGCCAATTACAAATTTAGAACTAGCCACATATGAAGAGCTGCATCAACTATATGGAAAAGCTCAAAGCCTGGCCATACAGATAGCTCTGTCAAACGAACTTTTGCTGAAGGCTATTTTACTAGGGAGTACCACCGATCCTGGCTGGGGGCACAGTCTTAAAGAACTGATAAATAAATTAGACGACCGGTATGTCAAAATTATTAAGAAACACCTAGAGGAGAATGGTCTTAAAGATGGGGCCTGGGACAAGGTGCTGGAAATGTCTGCTCTCACATTTAAGACTGCTAGGTATGGATTTAAGAGTGAGGGGTATGCTCTAGATTTCAGGACATTACAGCTACTCAATGAAGCCCTAGACGACATCTTCAATAGCTTCGTGCCCGACTGGACTCGCTTAACACAAGAAGAACAAGGAGACCAAGAGCGGCTGAAGAAGGAAGTAGATCTGCTATTCGATGAAGAGTATCAAAGAAAGCAGGCAACAGAATTGAGGGAATGGAAGAAAGTCTTCAAAGAGACGGATCTGTAGTCAGCTACTATCCTAGATAGTTTATATAGTGTAAGTCTCTAATCTCTATTAACAGCAAGATACTCTTGATACGGCTCAGTTAAAATATCCTTCCATCTCTCTATCTCATCGGGGATAAGGTGAAAATTTTCCTCTACTAGGTGCACCATTGAAATTATCCAAAAAGAGCTCACACGAGCTCTTTTTGCTATGATAAGAAAATGAAGATCATCAAAGCAGCTGACGTTCCGTACATAGTCAAGCCTGAGGGCACCGATGTACATTACTACCTCTTTAATGATTACGAGATTCATTACAACGACCAAGCGCCACATACAATGCAAACATGGCATCATCACGAAAAGATATGGGAGACGCTTTATATCATTGAGGGCGAGCTGAATGCTCAATGGCGAGACGATGATGAAGAAAAGTCGCAAACTATAAAGGCCGGAGACTTGGTAGAAACAGAGCACACCCCGCACACTTTTTCAAATGAAACGGACCAAACAGCGCGCTTCCTTGTAATTAAGCGCATTCCGTCGGATCAAGACTATAGAGAGGTACTTAAGTCTGATAAGGTTCTCGACTAAAGGAATCCCAAAAAGAGCCCGCATGAGCTCTTTTTTCCATGCTGTGGGTGTAAATCTACTTTAGGTATGCCCTATAATAAATGATATGACGAAAATGAAGGACGCAGAGATAGTCGAGAAGAAGCTCCTTGTTGATAGCTTCAAAAAGGTTGTAAACGAAAAGATCAAGTTTGATGAAGATGATATCCAAGACTGGATATACATGGATACGCCAAAAAGTATTGTAGTAATTGCATGCACCGCTGAGAATGAAGTGGTCCTGGTCCGTATCTACAGGCATAATATAAGAAAAGATGTCCTAGAGCTCCCAGCTGGCGGTGCTGAGCACGAAAATGAAACAACTCTTGAGGCAGCAAAGCGCGAACTACTAGAAGAGACGGGCTATACCTCAGATTCCTTTGTAGACATGGGCGCGTACTATGTTCTACCAAGTGAGACAAACCGCTGGGTTTCTTACTTTTTGGCTCGCGATGTCGTAAAGGTGCAAGAGCCAGAGCAAGATGATTTGATCGAGAAGTACTTCGACATGTCTGTACTGACAGTTCCCCTGAGTAAGCTGAGAACAACGCAACAAGCTAACGAATTGGGCATAGAAGGTGTGGAATCTTTGTATGGCCTTATGTTAGCCAGGGAGTGGATGAGTAATCTAGACGAGAAGTAGTTTACACGAATAAAAGGACCGATTAAGGAGAGAATCCTAATCGCGGTAGCTAATAGGATGTGCTTTTGTAGGGTAATTATGAAGGCTACTACTACCAGAGCATCGCTTTAATAAATGATATTGATCGTATTTTCTTTTGGATCCGGCGGTGCCAATGGGCCGAGTGATTGATCATTTATTAACGACTCCAAAAGTTTGAGCACATTTTGTTCCGCTGCACCATTGAAATTATATAAAAGAGCTCAATTGAGCTCTTTTTGTTATGCCTTAGTGTGCACCTCTCCATATGGTAGAGCTCTTAGCGAGGGCATGAGTAATTGATTTACTTAGAATTTATGTTATAAATAACATATGAGGACAGGTTCAAGAGAATCTATTGGCTATGTGAATGCTGGCGGAAGAGGCACTAGGCTAAGTGACCTTTTTACTCCAGACGCAAAAACAGGAGTCACAAAGGCGCTCCTTTCTATCGGCGAACCACAAATTAAGCTAGTCGATCATCACATTAATAACCTTCGACAGCAAGGTATCGAAAAGATCGTGATCGCTACAGGTGATCAACACCGGGTATTCGAGTATGTTAATGATGTTTATGGCGGTAAAGACAAAATAGTCGCTACAAGAAGTTTGGAACAACTTGGAACGGGCGGCGACCTTGTGAAATATGTTAGGCAGAACGAGTCAAGTGAAAATATTTTAGTACAGAATGTCGATACTATATTAGACATTGACTTAGAAGCACTCCTCTATGAATTTAATAGAACCAGTGAACTCGGTGGACTTGCTACTATTGCTTTAACATTAAGCAAGGGCGTACCAAACGAGGGCGCGTATGAGGTTGCGAAATCTGGAAGAGTCCAGCGCTCAAAAGAATTTCGTAACGTTGGTGTGCCTGATGACGAAGGTATAAAGTACCGGGCAAGCAGTACGGGGGCCGTGGTAATTGACGCAGACTTTCTCAGACAACATGCTTGGCAATTAAAGGACGGGCAACTATCTCTCTATCGTGATATCTTAAAAGATACATGGGAGCGCGGAGGATTATTTGCGTATGATAATGGAACAAGATTCTTCCGAGATATTGGGACAGCGGCAGCATGGCTCGCCTCGCAGGGCGACGAAGAGTTGCAACAGTATTTAAGGTATAATAGAACTGTATAAATCACACAAGAGGAGGGTTCTGAATGAGTGACAATAACGTTAAGCCATGGGAAGAGTTGCGACGAGAGCAAGTCTTTAAGAAATATTCTCGTGCTATCGATAAAGTCGATTTTCTCCTTCCAAACGGGGAAGAAGCTGACTTCTATATAAAGGCAGAAGCTCCTGCCGCTGCCATCTTCGCGCTTACGGCGGACGATAAAGTGGTTCTGGCGCGACAATTCCGCCCCGGTCCTAAAAAAGTACTTGATGAGCTCCCTGGTGGCTACATTGAGCCAGGTGAGGGTGCACTTGAAGCAATTAAGCGTGAGTTTAAAGAGGAGACTGGCTATGAAGGTGACTTTGTAGAGATTGGCATATGTCTCGACGATGCGTATTCAACGATGGAGCGCCACTGTTTTGTCGCAACCAACTGTAGAAAAGTTACGGAACCGACGCATACAGCAACAGAACAAACCTTGCTCGTATTGAAGTCGTTGGCAGAATTCCGTGCGCAGCTTCGCTCTGGTCGGATGACTGATGTCGAAGTTGGATACATGGCTCTCGATTATCTGAATAAGTTGTAAGCTACGCTACTTACTTAGTAGATGATTAAAGTTTTGCAGTCTTGTGGCGAGCAGAGCACAGGCAGATCTTGCATTTGACTATTTATTAACGTCTCCAAAAGTTTGAGCACATTCTGTTCCATCGCACCATAGAAATTATCAAGAAAAGAGCTCACCCGAGCTCTTTTTGTTATATTATGTAGCAGCCAAAGCGACAATCAGGCTGATCGCGCTAACTACCATAGCTATCTGTCGCAGCCATGAAAGGCGAAGCCAGCTTTTGCCGCTTGCTGCGAGTTTAGGATCCTCAGGGCTACTAATGTCGATCTTTTGAAATTTAATCACGCCCGGAACGAAGAAGACGGCAGTACTTATCCAAACCAAAACATAGCTAGTGACTCCAACTAAAAGGGGCTCATGAATTGTTGTATCGCTCCAGTTAGTCAGTGATGCTCCTATGAGGGCGATGATTGAAATCACCTGAATCGGAATCCAGTATTTGACGCTGTCTCGATTGCGCATGAGCACCAGTGATTTTGGCACAGCAGCGAACCATTTAGGCATGACAAATAATGCTTCGTAAACCCCTGTCGCTGCAATAGCTGTCATTACAAAACTAGCTACGAGAAGCCACCAGTGTGCGTTTGATATTTCGTACATATTCTTTACTCCCTTCATTTGTTTGATAGAGGATTGAACATGTAAAAAGCCTTACATGCTAATCCACAGCTGGTTTGTACGACCAACTATGGAGCTGCACATAAGGCTTTGCCTTATTACCGAGTCCGAAGACTTTTCAGTAGTGAAAACTACCTAAACAACATCCACGGATAATGATATACTCTTTCTTGCAGCTTTTCAATAGGCTATTGGGACTCCTGATGTATTGCATGTGTCCACTTAGGCCGCATTGAAACTAGCATCGTAGTATTGAAACTGGATGCTTGGCATGTACTCGACCACCCCGAAACAATAGCTTGCGCGCTTGCGCTAGCTGGTGGCAGTAACTGAGAGCCATAACAACTTATTCTGCGTGCTGAGTACTGTTCGCGTCAAATTCAATAGTCCACTCAATCCCGAACTTATCCCTAAACATTCCAAAGTAAGTGCCCCACGGGCCATCACCCATAGGCATCTCAATAGCTCCGCCCTGGGTAAGTCCTGCAAATAGCTTGTCCGCCTCCTCGCGACTATCTACACTGATGGCTATCTTAGATCGATTTTCATCCTCGCTTACCCGGCCCATGCTTGCGGGAACATCATTAGCCATCAACATATTTCCGCCAATAGGTAATGTAATCCGCATGATTTTATCCGCCTCATTTTCAGGTACAGGGAACTCATCGCTTGCGAGATCTTTAAAACGTAAAATTGTTCCAAATTCCCCGCCAAACACAGACTTATAAAAGGTAAAGGCCTCTTCGGCATTTCCGTTGAAGTTGATGTATGGATTGATAGTCGCCATATAAAGTATGCTCCTTCGAAGTACTTAGTTGCATCTTAATTTTAGCAAACTTCATAAGCGGCTCGCCATTACCATAAGTGGTAAACTTATAAGGGATACAACTTTATAAATAAGGAGTAAAAATATGGCAAAATATGTTGATGGATTCGTTTTAGTAGTGCCAAAAGGTAAAGAAACTGAATACGAAGAAATGGCAAAAATGGGGCGAGATTCATGGATGAAGCATGGCGCACTCCAGTACTTTGAATGTCGCGGTGATGATTTGAAGCAGCAAGAAATGGGCGACCTAAAATCACGAGCATTTGCTGAAATGGCTGGCGCGAACGGTGATGAGAATGTATGGTTTTCTTTTATCGTCTTTAATTCCAAAGAGCACCGAGATGAGGTAAACAAAAAAGTTATGGACGAAATGAGCGAAGACTATAAAGATCAAGTTGATTTTGAGATGCCGAACGACATGACAAAAATGGCCTACGGCGGGTTCGAAGTAGCAGTTGAGGGCTAGCGCACAAGCACGGGTGCAGTAGATGCTAAAGTGTACATAGAATACGCCTTCGGCGTATTCTATTTTGATGATGCTGAAATGAATTTAAAGTAAGTGCTTAATCTTCTGGATTAAATCTTTTCCAACTTGACCAGAGAGTATTTTTGCAAACTTTTCAGGCTCCTGGCTAAGCTGCTCCCCCAGCTCCTCAACAGAAAGAGCGACAAAGCCCGCTCCGTCCCCTTCTTCGACCAAGAGATCCTCTGCGCTGCCATTAAATTTATACGCAAAAAGTCCACGCATTGCATTGCTTACATAATTGCCCTGAGTATATTCGGCTTTAACAATGCCAAGGCTAATAAGGTTGGGTTCACTCAGGCTCAATCCTGTTTCCTCGAGAGTCTCCCGAATGGCAGCTTCAATATAATTCTGACCGCTGCTAACATGCCCACTTACTGCAGTAGTTAATTTACCTGGGTCATTTTTCTTTGTAAGGCTACGTTTTTGTAGAATAACATCCCCACTCGCAGTGTAAAAGCATACATAAACAAGCCGACAGAGTAGTCCCGCACGGTGTACTTCATCTCGCTCAGCTTGGCCAATAACCTCATCATGCTCGTTGACTACATCAAGTATTTCACTCATGTGCCCAGTATAGCAAAGATACTCTAGGCGAATCTGTTTTATTGAAGCTCGCGCAGTCTCGGCCGCGACCCACACGCTTCTTGTGCGCATGGGCCGCGACCCTTCCGGACGGATGCACGCATCATGCTGGAGCGATCTCGCTCCAATGACTGGCGCAGTACGCCTGCGCCTCGTTGAGCGCTTCCTGCCCGGCGTCGCCGGTGAACTCCCAGGAGATGGCGAGCAGATACCCCTCAAGGAAGTTTCGCAGGGCGTCCTTCATGCGCGTGCGCACACTTTGACTGGACATCCGGTCGAGGTACTCCTTGA
>Ga0070659_100003667_pt1 | contig 10949 bp, 12 predicted proteins | sample KBSC23metaG_FD_64666 | JGI IMG/M metagenome (GOLD analysis project Ga0070659, IMG submission 64666) | Corn rhizosphere microbial communities from Kellogg Biological Station, Michigan, USA - KBS C2-3 metaG | ecosystem: Host-associated > Plants > Roots > Rhizosphere > Soil ...
AGCCGAGCTGCTGGGAGGTGCTCTGCAGACCGCCGGCCTCGCTGCGGTCCTCGTCGGAGACCGCGGACTGGACGACGTTGCCGAGCTGGGAGACGATCAGGCCCATGCCGATGCCGAGCACGCCCATCGCGATCAGGAAGGAGGAGTTGTCGAGCTCTGGCTCGATCGTCCCGAGCAGCATCAGGGTCGCGGCGAGGACGGTGAGCAGGCCGGTACGGACCAGGGGTTTCGGCGCAAACCGCTTCGCCAGCGCCGAGCCGACGATCGAGGCGAAGAAGAGCCCGGCGGAGGCGGGCAGCATCCGCACCCCCGTTTCGAGCGCGTCGAGGCCCTGGACGACCTGGAGGAAGAGCGGAATCGTGAAGAAGACGCCCATCAGGATCAGGTTCTGGGCGAGGAACATCGCGACGCCGCCGCGCAGCTGGGAGATGCCCAGCAGCGGCAGGTGGACGAGGGGGTCCTGGCCGAGGCGTTCGCGGCGGCGCTCCCAGGCGACGAAGGCGGCGAGCACGAGCGCGCCGGCGCCGATTACGAACGGGGTCAGCGAGAAGCCGAAGGGCTCGACCGGCGAGTTGCTCGGCGCCAGCCAGCCCCAGTTGCTCGCCTGCAGCACGCCGAAGACGACAAGGGCGAGGCCGGTGGCGGAGAGCACGCCTCCGACCCAGTCGAGGCTGGGAACCGAGCCCTCGCGCTCGGGCTCGCGGATCATCCGCGTCCCGAGCAGGATGCCGATGGCGACGACGACCTCGCCGACGAAGACGACGCGCCAGCTGAGCTCGGTCGTCGCCCAGCCGCCGAGGATCGGGCCGACCGCGATGCCGGCCCCGGCGACGCCGCCCAGGACGCCGTAGGCGATCGCCCGGTCGGCCCCCTTGTAGTTGCCCGCGACCAGCGCGATCAGGGCCGGGATGACGAGCGCCGCGCCGATCCCCTCGAGGACCGACCAGCCGAGCATCAGCGAGGGCACGCTCCAGGACGCGGCGGTCAGCCCCGAGCCGACGCCGTAGATGCAGAGCCCGACCGTGAAGGCGCGGCGCCGTCCCCAGATGTCGCCCAGCTTGCCGCCGGTCAGCATCAGGCCCGCCATCACCAGCGCGTAGCACGCGATCACCATTTGGATCGTCGTGACCGTGGTGTCGAAGTCTTCGACCAGCTGGGAGATCGCCACGTTCATCACCGCCTGGTCGAGCACCATCAAGAACTGCGCGGCCGACAGGACGACGAGGACTCCCCACTTGGTCATTGCGGGCAGCTTCGCATCTCTCCGGGTGGACCGCTGCTTGCAGCGCCAGTGGTCAGCCGGCGCAGCGGCCGCAGCGGCCGCGCAGGACGACGTCGTGGTCTGTGACCTCGAAGTCGATCGCGGCGGAGAGCTTCTCGATCGCGCGCTCGAGCGAGGGGTCCTCGAACGGGACCATGTGCCCGCACTGGCGGCAGATCGCGTGGTGGTGGTGCTCGCCGCCGGGCTCGACGCGCTCGTAGCCGGCCGTCCCCCGCGTCACCTCCATCCGCTGGACCAGGCCGAGCTGCTCGAGCTGCTCGAGCGCCCGGTAGACGCTGGCCCTGCCGACACGGGAGCCCCCCTTGGCGCGCAGCTCGTCGTCGAGCTCGAGCGCGGTCACCGCGCAGTCGTGGCGGGCGAGCGCCTCGACCACCGCGGTGCGAGCTCCGCCGCGCCGGTACCCGGCTTGCCGGAGGGCAATGAGCGCGTGCTCGGCCCAGGCGCTGTCGGTCTTGGCGGGCATCAGGCGATCGTAGCCTCAGCCCGTGGCGGTGCCGATCGGCGCGCCGCGAGCCACTGCCCCAGGGGCAAGGAGAGCAGATAGACGGCGACGATCGTCAGGGCGACGGAGGCGCCCCCGGCGGTGCCGGCGTAGTAGGAGAGGTACAGCCCGCCGACCGCCGCGAGGACGGCGATGGCCGTGGCGATCAGCATCGTCGGCAGCATCCGGTCGGCGAGCCTGCGGGCGGCGGCGGCCGGCCCGACGAAGACGGCGACGACGAGCAGGTTGCCGAGACCCTGCACGGCGACCACGGTCGCGGCGGCCAGCAGGACCAGCAGCGCCGCGTCGGCGAGGGCCGGGGAAACGCCGAGCGCCCGTGCGGCGCCGCGATCGAAGCCGGCGACGAGCAGCCTGCCGTGCAGCAGCCTGAGGGAGAGGAGCACGAGCGCCGCCAGGGCCGCGGCCGCGGCCAGGTCGGCATCGGTGACTCCGAACGGGTCGCCGAAGAGCAGCGCCTCGACCCCCGGCGGGGAGCGTGGCGAGAGGGCCAACAGCACGCCGAGCCCGAACATCGTCGTCACCACCACCGCGACGGCCGCTTCCCGGCTCATCCCGGCCACCCTGGCGCCGAGCGCGATCGCCAGCGCCGCGACGAGCACCGCCGGGGTGGCGCCGAGCAGCAGCGGGACACCGGCGATCGCGGCGAGGACGAGCCCCGGGAAGAGCGAGTGGGCGAGCGACTCGGCGGCGTAGGAGAGGCCGTAGAAGACGACCCAGCAGCCGAGGGCGCCGCCGGCGACGCCGATCAGCACGACCTCGGCGAGGGCGCGCTGCATGAACGGTTCTTGCAGGGGCTCGAGCATCTCAGTGATGGTGATGGTGCGGAGGCAGGATCGCGCGGCCGCCGCCACCGGGGAGCTCGACGATCGCCCCACCGTAGGTCGCTTCCAGCACGCCGACGTCGGCGAGCACCTCCTCGGGGGGCCCGCAGGCGATCTGGCGCCCGGCGATACAGAGGACGAGGTCGCAGGCGCGGGCCTGCTCGAGGTCGTGGGTGGCGATCACCACCCCCCTGCCCTCGCTCGTCAGCTCGCCGATCAGCGTTTCCAGCCGCTCGCCGCTGGGACGGTCGAGGCCGGAGAACGGCTCGTCGAGCAGCAGCACGCCGGCCTCCTGGACGAGGGCGCGGGCGATCAGGACCCGCTGGCGCTGGCCGCCGGAGAGGCGGCCGAAGGTCTCCCCGGCAAGCGGCGCCAGGCCGACCCGCTCCAGCGCCCGGCCGGCCGCCTCGCGCTCGTGCCGGCCAGGGCGGCGCCACCAGGGCAGGGCGGCGAGCGTCCCCATCGTCGCCACGTCGAGGGCGGAGACCGGGTAGTCGAGGCGGGAGCGCTCTGTCTGCGGGACCGTGCCGCAGGCCGCGGAGACGCGCAGCATGCCGCTGAGGACGCGCAGTTCGCCCAGCACCGCGCGCAGCAGCGTCGTCTTGCCGCCGCCGTTGGAGCCGAGCAGGGCGAGCCTCTGGCCGGGGTGCAGCGAGAAGGTGACGCCGGAGATCGCCGGCGTGCCGTCGTATCCGGCCGCCAGGCCCTCGGCCTCGATCAGCGGCTCGGCTGGCATCCACGCCTCCCCCCGGTGAAGCCGCGGACCATCGAGTCCGCGTTGGCCGCCTCCATCTGCACGTAGGTGGCGCCGTCGGAGCCGGCCGGCCCGAGCGTGTCGCCGTAGAGCGTGTGCTCGGCCGTGGCGCCGGTCTGGGCGGCGATCGCCTCCGCGACCTTCGGGCTGAGCGAGCTCTCGGGGAAGACCGCCTCGACGCCTTCGCGTTCGATCAGGCCGGCGAGGGCGCTGAGGTCCTTGGCCGAGGGCTGGGCCTGGGTCGCCTGCGAGGGGATGACCGCGCCGACCACGTCGATGCCGTAGCGCTCGGCGAAGTAGCCGAAGGCGTCGTGATCGGTGACCAGCTTGCGGCGGCCGGTGGGGACCGCTTCCATGCAGCGGGCGATGCCGGCGTCGAGCGCCCGCAGCCTGGCGAGGTAGGCCGTGGCCCGGCGTTCGAACACGCGCCTGTGGGCCGGGTCGGCAGCCGCCAGGCTGCGCTCGATCTCGCGCACCGCCGCCTCGGCGTTGCGCGGGTCGTGCCACCAGTGGGGGTCGTAGATGGACGCCTCCTCCCCACTCCCCTCGCCGGGCAGCCGCTCGGGCGCCGCGGCGCCCAGGTCGACGACTCTGGCGTCGCTGCCGCTGTCGGAGACGACCTCGTCGATCCACTCGTCGAGCTCGTCGCCGCTGACGAAGACGAGCTCAGCAGCCGCGGTCGCGACCACGTCGCTGGGGCGCGGCTCGTACTCGTGAGGGTCGGTGTTCGGCTGCAGGATCTGCTCGACCGCGACCGCGCCGCCGCCGACCTGGCGGACGAAGTCGCCGACCTGGGTGGTCGTGGCGACGACGTCGAGGCGGCCGTCATCTCCTCCTGAGCTGCCGGAGCATCCGGCGAGAAACAGCGGCAAGACAGCAAGAGCGGCGGCCGCGAAGGCCGGCTTGCGCGGCGCGCGCGGCAGCGCCCTCGCCAGGGCGGCGAGCGCGAAGACCGCACCGGCGACGACGGCGATCGTCGCACCGGGTGGGGCGTTGGTTTCGACCGAGAGCCAGAGCCCGACCGTCCCCTCGACGGCGACTAGCGCGATGCTGGCGAGCTGCCAGGCCCGCATCCGCTCGACGAAGAGGCGGACGGTGAGGGCGGGCACGACGAAGAGCGCGGCGACCAGCAGCGCCCCGATCGTCGAGAGCGCGGCGACGATTGCGAAGGCGATCAGGCCGAGGAGCGCGATCTCGAGGCCGCGGGCGCCGGTCCCCAGGGCCTTGGCAGAGCCGGGATCGAAGCCGGTCGCCAGCCAGCGGTGACCGAGCAGCAGCGAGGCGAGCACGGTGGCGCCGGCCGCGGCGGCGGCGAGGGCGATGTCGCCGTCGTCGACCAGGAGCAGGCTGCCGAAGAGCAGGGTCTCGACGTTGGCGCCCGTGCCGAAGACGTCGCTGGCGAGGATCGTGCCCGCGGCCAGGCAGCCGACGAGGACGATCGCGACCGCCGCGTCACGCCTCTCCTCCTCGCGGCGGAACAGCAGAGCCGCGCCGGCGCTGAAGAGAAGCGCGGCGCCGAAGGCCCCCAGCGGGGCCGCGAAGCCGAGGCCGTCGGCAAGCACGAGTCCGGGGAAGGCGGCCGTCCCGACCGAGTGAGCGAAGAAGGCGAGCCCGCGCAGGACGATCCAGGTGCCGAGCAGGCCGGCCGGCACGGCGAGGATCGCCACCTCGAGCAGGCCACGCTGGACGAAGGGCAGCTGGAACGGCTCGAGCACGGCCGTCGATTAAATCAAAATGAGATCCATTTTTATTTTCTTCGTGCCTTTCCCTCTTATACGGTGCGCTCGTGCGCGGGAGCCGGAGATGAGAGCGCTGGTCCAGCGGGTCAGCCAGGCCGCCGTCGACGTCGAGGGCGAGCGGGTGGCGCAGATCGGCCCCGGCATGCTCGTCCTGCTCGGGGTGAGGCGCGGCGACACCGAGGAGGACGCCGATCGCCTGGCGGACAAGGTGCGGAGGCTGCGGATCTTCGACGACGCCGAGGGCCGGATGAACGAGCCCTTGGGTGAGCGCGAGGTGCTCTGCGTCAGTCAGTTCACCCTCTACGGCGACGCCCGCAGGGGCAACCGCCCCAGCTACGTGGACGCGGCCCCCGGCCCCGAGGCCGAACCGCTGTACGACCGCTTCTGCGAGCGCCTCGGCGCCGCCAAGGGCGTCTTCGGCGCCTGCATGGGCGTGGCCCTCGTCAACGACGGCCCCGTGACCCTGCTGCTCGAGTCATGAGCCCCACCCAACCCCCTTCCGGTGCGCTTTATGTGGCCATGGATGGCATAAAGCGCACCGGAAGCGGGGGGACGGTGATTCGAGGGGCGACGGAGGGGGACGCGGAGGCGGTGATCGCGCTCTGGACCGAGGCGTACTTCACCGAAGGCGAGGGTGGCCGAGACGCTCCTTACGCCCGATCTGACTTCAACGCGACGGCGGCGGCCGCGGCGCACCTCCTCGTCGCCGAGCTCGACGGCGAGGTGGCGGGTGTCGTCGCATTGCTTGCGCCCGAGGAGCCCTCGCGCGCGGTGGCCCGCAAGGGTGAGGCCGAACTGACCCGGCTCGTCGTCGGCTCGGGCGCCCGCCGCCGCGGCATCGGCCGCCGCCTGGCCGAGCGCTGCGCGGGGCTGGGCCGTGCGGAAGGCTGGCCCGCGATCGCGCTCTGGAGTCGGCCCTACCAGACCGCCGGGCATCGACTCTACGAATCGCTCGGATACGAACGGGCGCCCGAGCGCGACAGCGCCGACGAGACCGGCTTCGAGCGGCTCGTCTTCCACCTCTCACTTTGAGCACCCCTTCAGTGCTGACTTCGTCTTTATGGGTGCTATATCCCCCATAAAGACGAAGTCAGCACTGGGAGAATGACGCCGTGGAGAACCTGACCGCACGCCTGGAGGGTTCGATCGTCACCCTCGAGCAGCTGCGCGCGGAGCACGCCGAGGAGCTCTGGGAAGCGGCGCAGCCGGAGGAGATCTGGGCCTGGCTGGCCCACCTGAACGAGCGCGACCGCTTCGACTCCTGGATGCGGTTGACGCTGGAAGCGGCGGAGGCCGGCAGCGAGGGGCCGTTCACCACCCGCGACGCCCGCACCGGCAGGGCAATCGGCAGCAGTCGCTACATGCACGTCCGGCCCGATGACCGCGTCGTCGAGATCGGCTGGACCTGGCTGCACCCGAGCGCCTGGCGCAGCGGTGCCAACGTCGAGGCCAAGCTGCTGATGATGCGTCACGCCTTCGAGACCCTCGATTGCGTCCGGGTCGAGTTCAAGACCGACGCCCGCAATGAGCGTTCCCGCGCCGCCCTCGCCGCCCTGCCCGCCCAGTTCGAGGGCATCCTGCGAAACCACATGATCGTCCCCGACGTCGGCCAGCGCGACTCGGCCTACTACAGCGTGATCGACTCCGAGTGGCCCGAGGTGCGCGCCAACCTCGAACGGCGCATCGCCGCAATCGACCCCTACCGAGAGCCCAACGGCGGAGGAATCTCCAGCTGTCGACAGATGTCGCGGGCGAGCCGGTGGTCGATCTCCCGATGGCGGGGCACCGTGGATCGGGCGCCTCCGGCACTAACCCAACGGGCGTGGTTGCCACCTTGGTCCAGCTGGTGACATCCGTGCTGACGTAGGTGCTGCTCGAGCTTGCGGCGCTTCACGCCGTGATCAGGTGCAGCAACTCGCGCTCGCGCTCGTCATCGTCCTCCACCGGCTCGGGGGAAAGCATCAGCGCCAAAGCGTCGAGAACGTTCTCTCGGGCTTCATCGCGTGTGCGTCCCTGGCTCAGTACTCCCGGCACAGCGGGAACGGAGGCGACGATCCATCCGTCCTCACCTTGGTCGTACAGGATCGTCAAGTCGAACTCGGGCATATGAACAACGATACCTGCGGCTTGCGATTCGGTCATCCAGATTCCCTTCCTTATGCTGGAACCCAAGCCTGGCCGACGCGGAGTCACGCGTGGCCCCCAAACGGGACAAAAGCGAGAAATTTGACGCGCGAGGGAGCGGAGTCCCGACGGCTGAGCGTGGGCGCGGGTGGCCCTTGCCAGTGCTAGCTGCCCAGCGCCCGGTCGATGAAGGGGCCGAGCAGGTCGCCGGCCTGGACGGCGGTCTTCTCCGGCGAGTCGCTGGGCGCCGTGATGTAGCTGATCGCGAGGCGGACCAGCGACTCGGCGAGGAGCTTCACGTCCGCCTCGGGAGCCTGGGGCCAGCCCTCTTCGATCGTCGCGGTGAGGCGCGCGGTTGCCCAGTGGACCACCGGCATGCCCTGGGTGGTGACGAAGGGAAGCATGCCGCCGGTGCCGTCGTCGCTGAGCAGGATGCGGACCAGCGGGTCCTCGCCGGCGGTGTGGAGAAAGGCCGAAAGCGCGGCGCCGATGGCCGCGCGGGGGTCGTCGAGGTGCTCGCGAACGGCGGCGTCGACGCCGTCGAGGAAGCGTTCCCCCTCGTGGATGACGAAAGCCTGGCCGAACTCGTCGCGGCTGCCGAACTCCTTGTAGAGGGTCTGGCGGCTGACGCCCGCGGCGCCGGCGATGTCGGACATCGTGATCTCCGACCAAGAACGGCTCTGCAGCTCGTCGCGCGCCGCCCCGAACAGGGTCTCGCGCAGCAGCTCCTTGGCGGCTTGCGGGTAGGGGGTGCGAGCGGTGGCCACCGCCGGAATCGTGCCAGCGGCCGCGGTCACTCGCCCCCCGCCTCCTCATCGGGCTCGAAATCGACCTTGTCGCGAACGCCGCAGTCGGGGCAGGCCCAGTCGTCGGGCACGTCGCTCCAGGACATCCCCGCCGGGAAGCCCTCGCGGGGGTGGCCCTGCTTCTCGTCGTAGACGTACCCGCAGCCCGGGCAGCGCCAGCGGCTCACGCGCTCGCTCCGTAGCGGGCGAGAACACGCTTGCGCTTGCGCGGCTGGACGTTGGCCCGGGTGACGTCACCGCCGTAGTGCGCCAGCAAGCGCGGGTCCATCACCCGGCGCCACAAGGGGGGGAACCAGGCCAGCACGATCATCCCGGCGTAGCCGGTGGGAAGCTGCGGCGCCTCGTCGACGTGGCGCAGGGCCTGGTAGCGCCGGGTCGGGTTGGCATGGTGGTCGCTGTGTCGCTGCAGGTGGTAGAGCAGGACGTTGGAGGCGACGTTGTTGCTGTTCCAGCTGTGCTCGGGAAGGCAGCGCTCGTAGCGCCCGTCCTCGCGCTTCTGGCGCAGCAGCCCGTAGTGCTCGAGGTAGTTGACGACCTCCAGCAGGACGAAGCCGAGGGCCTGGATCAGCAGGTAGGGCAGGACGACGATCCCGAAGACGGCCACCAGCGCGGCGAAGAGGACGACCGTCATCGCCCAGGCGCCGAGGACGTCGTTGTGCAGCGTCCAGTGCGACTTGCCGAGGCGATCGAGGCGCTTGCACTCGATCTCCCAGGCGGAGCGGAGGCTGCCGAGGACGGTGCGCGGCAGGAAGGCCCAGAAGCTCTCCCCCAGCCGCGAGCTGGCGGGGTCCTCGGGCGTCGCCACCCGAACGTGGTGGCCGCGGTTGTGCTCGATGAAGAAGTGGCCGTAGCCGGTCTGCGCCAGCGCCACCCGACTCAGCCAGCGCTCCGTCCCGTCGCGCTTGTGGCCGAGCTCGTGGGCGGTGTTGATCGCGATCCCGCCGACGACGCCCATCGTCAGCGCCAGGCCGAGGCTCTCCAGGGTCGAGAGGTCGCCGCTGGACCAGAGCCAGCAGGCGAAGACGAGGCCGGCGTACTGGACGGGGATGAAGAGGTAGGTGCACCAGCGGTAGTAGCGGTCCTGCTCGAGCCACTTGAGCACGCTGTCGGGCGGGTTGGTCGCGTCCATGCCGATGACGATGTCGAGGATCGGGAAGGCGACGAAGACGAGCAGCGGCCCGAAGAACCAGAAGAAGTCGAACCCGGTCAGCTCGACGCTGGCCCAGGCGATGAAGGGGGCGAAGGGAATGACCAGGCCAAGCAGCCAGGCGTAGCGCTTTCCGTCGCGCCAGGTGGCCGGGTTGAGCTCGATCGCCGGCCCGTGATCGTGATGGCTATGGGTTGCCGCCTCCATCGCTCCTCCTTGTCAAATTCCCAGGTTGCGTCCTGTGAGTTGACAACTTAGCGCTTTTTGTAAACCAGCGCAACACCAATCTCAAATGTGTCCGCGACCTGCAACGCGTAGCGGCTCTGACAGGACCGCAAAACGTTGCACCTGCCTCGGGGCGGGGCATCTCGCTACCATCCGGCCCGTGTACACGCTCCTCAGCTTCCTTCAGGTGATCATCTCCGTGGTGCTGATCTTCCTGATCCTGCTCCACTCCGGGAAAGACACCGGCCTTTCCGGCGCCTTCGGCATCGGCGGCGGGGGCAGCTCGTTCGGGGGCGGATCGATGGTCGAGCGCAACCTCGACCGGGCGACGGTCTTCTTCGCGATCCTCTTCGTCGTCAACACCCTGGTGCTGCTGAAAATCTAGACCGGCTCGGCCGGCTGCTTCTGCTGCTGCTCCGTCTGCTCGCGAGCGCCGTTGCCGCTCGTCCCATTGCCGCGGTCGAGGATCTCGACCGCCTCCCTGCGGAGCTCTGCGTCGAGCAGGGCGAAGTCCTCGTCGGAGAGCTTGCCCGCGGCATGGTCCAGCTCGGCGTCGCGGATCTCGCGGTACTTGGCTTCCTTCAGCGCCTCCAGCTCGGTGTCGGCGACGAGCCGCCTGCGCGGGCGGCGGGCGGGCCAGACCGCGATCAGGGCACCCGAGAGGGCGATCAGGCCGCCGATCCACATCCACGTCACCAGCGGGTCGACGATCGTCCGGAACGTCGCGACCGAGCTTTCGGAGAGATAACCGCGGGCGATCCGCTCGGCGGTCGCCGTCTGCAGGCGCTCGATCTGGGCGAGCGCGACCGGGCGCAGGCGCGGGTCGGAGGCCGCGGCGCGCATCAGCTGGGAGACGGCCTGGCACTGGGGCGGCGTTCCCGGGCCGCCGCTCACGCAGGCGCTGAAGCCGCGGTCCGCGGCCCGCACCTGGCGCTGGATCGCGGTTATGTCCGGCGCCACCGACGTCCAGAAGTCGCTGCCGAGGCCGGCCCTCAGGCCGACCTCGCTGGTCGCCTCGCCCTCGAAGAAGCTGGTGATCGTGCCGCTCTGCTGGCCGGTCGGCCGGTAGTAGCGCCGGGCCGGGCGCAGGAGGAAGGAGCGGTCGCCCTGCCTCACGGCGAGCACGGCGCCGAAGCTGAACTTCTGAGCGTCGACCGCGACCGTGGGGCGCTCGTAGGTGACCGTGCGGCCGGCAACCTCGGCGCTCTCCCCCGGCGCCAGCCGCAGGTCGCGGTTGGTCTGGAAGCTGGAGGAGGCGGCGATCCCGATCAGCAGCACGGCGATGCCGACATGGACGATGTAGCCGCCGTAGCGGCGCCGGTTGGTGGAAACGATCCCGGCCAGGGCCGCCGGCAGCGAGCCCCCGCGCAGCGAGCGCCGCGCGGCCGCGCCGCGCCAGAACTCCTGCCCGAGGCCGACCAGGGCGAAGGTCGCGAAGACGAAGAGCGCCAGGGCCCACGGCTCCGAGGCGGCGTCGGCGAAGGCGACGAGGCCGATCCCGACCGCGGCAGCGACCAACGAGGGGACGAGGAAGACCCGCTTCGCCGTC
>Ga0070659_100003672_pt1 | contig 10942 bp, 7 predicted proteins | sample KBSC23metaG_FD_64666 | JGI IMG/M metagenome (GOLD analysis project Ga0070659, IMG submission 64666) | Corn rhizosphere microbial communities from Kellogg Biological Station, Michigan, USA - KBS C2-3 metaG | ecosystem: Host-associated > Plants > Roots > Rhizosphere > Soil ...
CCGGCAGACGACCTGATCGACGTATCGCGCCAAATCGTCGTGACGGGGCTGGCGCCCGGCGCGCAGGTCGGCATCGTCGCGCAGACGCGCCGCGGCAATGGGATTCTCTGGCAAGCCCGCGCGGCGTTCGTCGCCGATGCGCAAGGCACGGTCGACCTGACGCGCGACGCGCCCGTCTCCGGGGATTACACAGGCGTCAGCGCCATGGGCCTGGTATGGAGCCAGCGCCCGGAAGACGGCAAGGCGCGCGAGGTGTTTCCGCTACCCGTGACCGCGCCGCTGGCGACCACCCTCACGGCCACCGCCAATGGCGAGTCGGTCCACGCGAGTTTCGTGCAGCGGCTGGCCGCGCCGGGCGTGACGCGACACGAGGTACACGATGAAGGGTTGGTCGGCACGTTGTACCAGCCCGACCCATACGCGCACCCAGGCCCGCGCCCAGCGGTGCTGATCCTCAATGGCTCGGGTGGCGGCCTCAACGAGCCGCGTGCGGCGCTGTATGCCTCGCACGGTTATGCGGCGTTTGCTCTGGCCTACTTCAAGGCGCCAGGGCTGTCTGACTACATCTCCAACACGCCGCTGGAGTATTTCGAACGCGCCCTCGCGTGGCTACGCAAGCGCGTCGAACCGCTGCACGACTTTGTCGCGGTGAGCGGCCAGTCGCGCGGGGGCGAGCTGGCCTTGCTGCTGGGTGCGACGTTCCCCGAGGCGGTGTCTGCGGTGATCGGCTACGTGCCGGGCGCCGTGGTGCACAGCGGGCAAAACGCCGCTGACCCGGCGGTCGGCCGCGAGGGCCCGACGTGGTTGTATCGCGGCCAGCCGCTGCCGCATCTGTGGGAAGGCAACCGCACCGCCACCTGGGCGCCGTTCGACGAAGGCCCCGCACCGCACCGGCATGAACGTGCCATCCGCACGGCGCTGCAGGACGCCGATGCCGTGGCACGCGCCCGCATCCGTGTCGAACGCACGCGCGGGCCGGTGCTGCTGCTCTCCGCCACCGACGATGGCTCGTGGCCCTCGGGCGACTACTCACGCATGGTCACTGCCAAGCTGGCCGAGGTGCGCCACCCCTACCCCGTCCAGCATTTCGACTACGAAGGCGCCGGCCACGCCATCGTCTTCCCGTACGTGCCGACCACGCAGCTCGTCTATGCGCACCCGGTGTCGGGCCGCATCAGCACCGGTGGCGGCGAGCCGCGTGCCAACGCCCGCGCTGATGCCCAATCATGGGCCGCAGTGCGTCGTTTCCTCGCCAGCGCAGTGGCTGCGCGCGGCGCCTCCGTACCCGATTCTCGGAGCCTTTCATCGATGGATTTCACGCCCGCCCAAGATGTGGTCGACCAGGTTGCCGGCCTGGACGGCGGCAGCGCCACCTATGCGCTGCGCCATGAACGCGAGAAGGTTGCGGTCGCCACGCAGGGAAGCTACGACGCGCTGTTCGACGCCAGCCTGCCCGGACTCGCGCTGAGCGAACGCCTGCTCGTGGCGCTCTACGCTTGCCGCCTGACGCCCGCGCCCGAACTGGCAGAACACTACCGCGCGCGCTTGGCCGGGATGGCCGTCGACACCAACGCCCTGCAAGCTGCCGACCACGGCGACATCGAAGCGCTGACCGACGCACGCCTGCGCGCCATCCTCACTTTCACGCGCACCCTCATCGAACGCCCAATCGATGGTGACCGCGATGCGCTACTGCGCCTGCCTGCAGCGGGCCTCGCCACCGCAGACGTCGTCACGCTCGCGCAGCTCATCGCCTTCCTGTCTTACCAGACACGGCTGGTCGTCGGCCTGCGCGCGCTGCGCCAACTCAACGGCACCGGCACCTCCACCGCTTCCACGGAGACCGCAGCATGACCGAGATCATCCGCGCCCACGGCTTCACCAACGAATCGCTCGAATGGAAGGCATGGCTCGATGTCGTCGACCTCGACCGCGCTACGCCTGAGCAGATCGCCGTGCTGGAAGAGAGCCACCCGAAAGCGAAGACGTCGGATTACTACCGCTTCCTCGTTCATCAACCGGAAATCCTGCGACAACGCTCGGCGGCGTTCAACGCGATCATGTATGCGCCGGGCGGCCTGTCACGCGCTGAGCGCGAACTCGCCAGCGCGGTGGTGTCGCGCGTGAATGGCTGCGTGTATTGCGCGTCCGTGCATGCGCAGCGCTTCGAGCAGCTCGCCAAGCGCAACGACGTGATCAAGCAGGTCTTCGAAGACCCGCACACTGCCGGCACGAATGCGCGCGAGCGTGCCATCGCGTTGTTCTCGATCGATCTGACACTGCGCCCCGGCGACGTGCGCGCCGAAGACCTGCAGCCGCTCAAGGCTGCCGGGCTGACCGATGCGGAAATCCTCGATCTGATTCACGCCGTGGCGATCTTTGCGTGGGCCAATCGCTTGATGCTGAACCTGGGCGAGCCGGTGTTCCCGGACGCGGCCTGATCGACTCGCACCAGCCACAAAGAAAAAGCCGCAGGCGCAAACCTGCGGCTTTTTGCGTTGAAAGGTGCGCGTTGCCAAAAGGCTAGCGCACGCGGTCCGGCATTGGCGTGTGCGTGTGCGTGCCGTCAGTGAAGGAATCGAATTTGCCGGCCTTCGCCCCGTCCGCGTAAACGTCGAATCTCGTAGCGAGCCCGCCGTCGGTGTAGGGGTCACGCGTCCCCATGACGCGGCTGCCATCCGTATACACGTCCCGCACCGTGCCTGCATGCGCCACGGTTGCGCTCAAGGCAGCGATGGTCGCCGCGACGAAGATCAATACACGCTTATCCATTTCACACCTCCTCTCATGCACGAAGTGGCGACGCTCACGGCGCCGGCCGCACGTTCTGGTTGACCCGGAACAGGTTGCCCGGATCGTATCGAGCCTTGATCGCTGCCAACCTGGCGTAGTTGTCGCGGTAGGTGGCCTGCACGCGTTCCTGCCCTTCGTCCATCATGAAGTTCACGTAGGCCCCGCCTGCTGAATAGGGGTGCAGTGCGTCCCAGTACCCCTTGCACCAGTTGGTGATGCGCTCGCGCTGGGCAGGATCGGGATCAACGCCCACGATGACCGCAGCCCACTTCGAATCGCGGTAAGCAAACGGTGTTTCCTTACGTCCCATGCGATGCACGGCGGCATCGATCGGATACAGGTGCATCGTGGAGTGCATGGTCGGCAGTTGCGAACCATGTTCTACATGCAGGGCAATGGCGTCTTCCGGCAGGTCGTTGACGAAATCGGCGCGCCAGTACCACTGCAGGCCGGGCGGGTACAGTGCATCGAAGGCGGTTTGCAGTACCGGATAGGGGATGGTCCCTACGCCGTACAGCGCGGGCTGCTGCGCGCGCACCGGCGCAAACGCCTCTTCTTCTGTAGTGGGGTCGCCTGTGTAGCACCATACGACGCCACACATCTTCTGCAGATGCAGCGCCGGCGGAAACGGCGGTGCTGGCGGCACAGTGAGGAAGGCGAAGAAGCCGTTGAGCTCGGGCGAAGCCTTCGGCAGGAAGTCGCGATACCAGCGCAGAACCTCTGCAGCTTGCTCCAGAGGCCACAGCGTGGGGCCCGCGACCACATGGCTCAGCGCGTGCAGACGGAACTCGAATGAGGTCACGACGCCGAAGTTCCCACCGCCGCCACGCACGGCCCAGAACAGATCTTCATTCGCGTGCGCACTGGCACTCACGAAGCTGCCATCGGCGAGCACGACGTCGACCGACAGGAGATTGTCGATCGTCAGGCCGAAGCGCCGCGCCAGATGGCCAATGCCGCCCCCGAGCGTCAGCCCACCGACGCCAGTGGTACTGATGATGCCGGCCGGCGTGGCCAGGCCGAAGGCATGCGTCGCATGATCGACATCACCCCAGGTGCAACCGCCTTCGGCACGCACCGTGCGGGCGACCGGATCGACGCGAATGCCGCGCAGGCGGGCCAGGTCGATCACCAGACCGTCATCGCACACGCCCAGACCGCCGCCATTGTGAGCGCCGCCGCGCACGGCCAACAGCAGGTCGTTATCGCGCGCGAAGTTGACCGACGCGATCACGTCGGCCACGTCCGCGCACTGCGCGATGAAACGCGGCCGCTTGTCGATCATGGCGTTGTAGACACGGCGTGCCGTGTCGTAGGACGGATCGCCGGGCTCGATCAGTGCGCCGCGCAACTGGGCGCGGAATGCCTCCACTGAGGCCTGCACCGTAGTGTCTTCCATCATGTTGGCCTCCTCGGCAATTCAGGCAGGGAAATCGTGATGGAAGTCTAGGTAGCGGTCGTCGCCAGTCCTATCCGCTGCCTTGATCATTTTGGCGCGGCGCCCGAACCGCCCAGGGATAGTCAATATTGACTATTTGTTTTGCCCGGTCTTCGGCCTTCAATGAAACGCAATGGCGGCATGGCCCGTCGATGCGTCAGGAGGGAAGACAAATGCCGCTGTTCCTCATCGAACGCCAGTTTGCTGAAGAGCTGGAGATCGGCGCCGCAGGCGTTGCGAACATCCAGCAGGTCAATGCAGATGTGGGTGTGAACTGGGTCTTCTCCTTCCTTTCGGCCGACCGCAAGAAGACCTATTGCCTCTACGAAGCGCCGAGCGCGGAAGCCATCCGGCAGGCGGCGCGCCTGGCGAGCCTGCCTGCCGACGTCGTGATTGAGGTGACCCAAGTGCGCCCGGAGAGCTTCGTGTGACGCTCGGCAACCATGCGCTGCACTCGCTGTAATCGACTGTGCCGGCTGGACGCGAAGTTCTGCGACGGTTGCGGCGCGCCGTTGCCTGTTGGGTCTGTACCGCCGGATGACGGCGCCGGCAGCGCCGAAAGCGCGTTAGCCACGGCGCGCTTCGTCGGCCGCGAGCATGAACTCGAGGCACTGGACCGCCTGTTGACGCGAGCGCAGGACGGCACCGGTGGCATTGCGGCACTGGCCGGCGAACCTGGCATCGGCAAAACACGCACCGCGGAAATCGTCGCCGAACGGGCGGAGCGGCACGGCATGTGTGTGTTTTGGGGGCGCTGCAACGAAGAGCCCGGTGCGCCGCCTTACTGGCCCTGGCAACAACTGGTGCGAAGCTGGATCGCCTCGCACGATGAAGACAGCATCCGTCGTGCGTTGGCCTGCGGCGTGGCACCGCTCGCGGAAATCGTGCCGGACCTCGCCGACCGGCTGCCCGAACCGGTACGCGACCGCGCCGTTGCCGCGCCAAGTACCGAAGTCGCCCAGGCCCGGTTCCGGCTGTTCGATGCCGTGAACACTTTCTGGCAGCGCGCGGAGCAACAGTGCCCACTGCTGCTCATTCTCGACAACCTGCATTGGGCCGATGCGTCATCGCTGCGGCTGCTCGAGTTTCTTGCGCCCGACCTGGGTGGCAGCCGCATTCTGCTGCTCGTGACGTACCGCGATGTCGAGCTGTCGAGGCAACACCCGCTGTCGGCCACGCTGGGCGAACTGGCGCGCCAACCGCACTTCGAACGGTTACGCCTGGGTGGGCTGTCCCATGCCGAAACGGCGCACATGATGCATCTGGCCGGCGGTGCGACCTTTGCCGCGGCGCTGGTCGATGCGATTCACGTGCAGACCGAAGGCAACCCCTTGTTCATCGGTGAAATGACGCGCCTGCTCGCACAGGAAGGTTCTGCAGCCAGCGCAAGCCGTGCGCTGCGCATTCCCGAAGGCATCAAGGAAGTCATCGGGCGCCGCTTGAATCGCCTGTCCGCCAGCGCGAACAAGGTGCTCACCGCTGCAGCGGTCATCGGCCGCGCCTTCGAGTTCCGGTTGCTGACCGCGCTGGCGGACGATGTCGATGAAGACGTCTGCAGCGCGGCAATCGACGAGGCCCTGCAGGCCCGTGTGGTCGAAGCCTTGCGCGAACCCGGCCACTATCACTTCGCCCATGCACTGTTTCGCGAGACCCTCTACGACGAGATCCCCGTACCCCGGCGCAGCCGGCTCCACCTGAAGCTCGCTCGCGCCATCGAGATGATCCGCGGCGACGACCTCGAGCCGCTTCTCCCCGCGCTGGCCCATCACCACTGGGCTGCACTACCCGGCGGGGATGCCGCGCAGGCCGTGGATTACGCACAGCGGGCGGCGCGGCGGGCCGATCGCCAGCTTGCGCACGAGGAATCCGCACGCTATTGCCAGATGGCGCTGCAGGCGATGGACGTCGGCAGTGGTCTGCCGCGCGAGACACGCTGCAGTCTGCTCAATGCGCTGGGCACCGCGCACAGCCGCGCCGGCGATTGGCTGCAGGCCATGCAGACCTTCAAGGAGGCCGCACGCCTGAGCGCTGAGTACGGCAACACGAAGGAGCTGGCACACGCGGCGCTCGGGTTCGAAACGGCGAGCTGGAGCCCGGGACTGCCCGGCGGCCCGGCGGCCGAGCTCCTGCGCGAAGCCCTCGCGGCCCAGACCAGCGCCGAGCCCGTGATGAGCGCCCGCCTGCTGAGCGCCCTGGCGCGCGCCCTCATCTTCAGCGGCGAAGAGGAGCAGGCAATCCGGGTACATGAGCAGGCCATCGCAGCGGCACGCATGGCGGGCGACCCTGCAACGCTGGCCGATACCCTGGTCGCCACCGTGTCGCTGCGCTGGCAGCAAGAGCGCATCGCCGAGCGCATCGCAGCCTCGGGCGAAGCGTACGAACTGGCCAGGCAGGCCGGCGATCGCATATTGATGTGCACGGCACTTGCCTGGCGCCTCTTCGATGACTTCGAGCTCGGCGACATGGCGGCCTGGCGAGCGAATCTCGAGGAATACGAGCGCGGTGGAGAGACGCTGCGCCTGCCGTTCATCCGCTACACCGCCAGCATGTCGCGCGCCATGCACGCGTTGTTCGAGGGGCGCTTTGCAGATTCGGAGCGCCTGATCCCGGGCGCTTACGAAATCGCGCGACGCATGCCAGGCATGGATGCAGCCGGTGCCTATAGCGTTCAGATGTTCACCCTGCGCCGCGAGCAGGGCCGGCTGCGCGAGGTGGCGCCGCTGGTGGAGCATTTCGTTCAGCACACCAGCGCGAAGGATACCTGGCAGCCTGGAATCGCCTTGATGCACGTCGAGCTTGGCCAGATGGACGCGGCGCGCAAGACGTTCGACGCGCTCGCCAACAGTGACTTCCGCACCATCGCGCGCGATGGCGTCTGGGTGGCCAATCTCACGTACCTGGCCATTGTCTGCCACGCCCTCGGCGATGCGGCTCGGGCCGTAGCGCTGTACAAACTGCTGGCCCCTTCCAGCGGGCGCAACCTGGTGTTCGGTACGGCCATCGCATCATTCGGTGCAGCCGACGCGATACTGGGCGCATTGAGCGCAACGATGGGCGATTTACCGCGGGCACAGCGACACTTCGAAGCCGCGTTGGCGATGAATGAGCGCCAAGGCGCACGGCCGGCGCTCGTGCGCACTCGCCTGTACTTTGCACAGATGCTTCTGCGTCGCGGTGAACCAGGCGATCTCGAGCATGGCGCACTCTTGCAGAACGCAGCCGAAGAGGAGGCTGCGGCGCTCGGGATGGCCGGCTTGCCAGTAGGCATCGAGGCCGCCGGCGCATTGACTGCGGCCGCCGCGATGGAGCACTACCCTGCGGGGCTGAGCCGACGTGAAACCCAGGTGCTGCGTCTGGTGGCCCAGGGCAAGGGCAACCGCCAGATCGCCCGCGAATTGTTTGTCAGCCCGAACACGGTGGCAAACCACGTGAGCAGCATTCTCAGCAAGACGCACAGCGCCAATCGGGCGGAGGCAGCAGCATTTGCCATCCGCCATGCGCTGCTATGAGCGCGGGCTCCGACAGACGTGGCTCTGTGTTAATTCGGCGTGGCCGCAACCGCGTCACACCATCGGCAACTGCCGCACCGGCTTGCCCGTCAACTGCGCCACCGCGTGCGCCACGGCCGGCGCAATCGGCGGCACGCCAACCTCGCCCATGCCGCTGGGCTCGGCCGTGCTCTGCACGATATGCGTTTCGATGACGGGCGTCTCGGCCATCTTAAGCGCCGGATAGTCAGGAAAGTTCGACTGCACGACGCGCCCATCCTTGATCTGGATCTGCCCGTACAACGCTGCCGTCAAACCGAAGATGACCGCGCTTTCCATCTGCTGCGCAACGATGCCGGGGTTGACCACCGTGCCGCAATCCACCGCGCAGACGACACGATGCACGCGCGGCTTACCGTCCTTCATCGACACCTCCACCACCTGTGCCACCACCGAGCCGAAGCTCGGATGCAGCGCCAGCCCGCGTGCACGCGGCGCACCATCGGCGGCGGGCGGTAGCGGCTGGCCCCAACCCGCTGCCTGCGCTGCCGTGTCGAGCACCTTCAACTCACGCGGATGCGCCTTCAGCAAATCGCGCCGCATCGCCAGCGGATCGAGCTTGACCGCGGCAGCTACGTCGTTGAGGAAGCCTTCCATGAAGAACCCGTTGCACGAATGCCCGACGCTGCGCCAGAACCCGATTGGAATCGGCAGATCCACAGCCAGATGCGCGACATGCTCGTGCTCGATCTCGTAGGGCAGATCGAACAGCCCTTCGGCGGTATAGCGATCGATGCCGGCCGAGGGCGCTCCGAACAGGCGGTTCAGCTCGCCGGCCAGGATCGATTGACCAGCGCTGCGCGATGCAATCGCCGTCACCTTGCCGTTGTCGACGCGCGCCTTGAGTCGGGCGATGGCTTGCGGGCGATAGAAGTCGTGGCGGATGTCCTCCTCGCGCGACCAGATCACCTGCACGGGCTTGCCCTCGGTTTTGGTGGCGATGGTCACGGCCTGGCCGATGAAGTCCGACTCCAGCCGCCGCCCGAAGCCGCCGCCGATGAGCGGGATGTCGATGTGGACCTTGTCGCCGCTCACGCCGGCAGCGCGCGCGGCCACCAATTGCGCCAGCGTGGCGACCTGCGTGGGTGCCCAAAGGTGCACGCCGTCTTTTGTCACCTGCGCGGTGCAGTTGATCGGCTCCATGGTGGTGTGCGCGAGATACGGCGCGGTGTATTCAGCCTCGACGATGGTGGCGCCGTCGGCCTTGTTGTCGAAGGCTTTCAGGCCGTCGCCCATGGAACGGTAGGTGAAACCGCTCTTGTCGCTGTCGAGTGCGCTGACGAGCTGCTGCCGGATGCCGGCGGAATCGAGCCCGGCGTGCGGGCCGTTGTCCCACACGGGCTCGACCGTTGCCAGCGCCTGACGCGCCTGCCAGTAGTGGTCGGCCACCACGGCCACGCCGGGCGCGCCGCCGGCCGACCCCTCAAACGGCACCACATAACGCACGCCCGGCATGCCGAGCGCCGCCTTCGATTGAAACGTCTTGAGCTTGCCGCCAAACACCGGACACATGACCACGGCGGCATACAGCATGCCGGGCAAGCGCGTATCGATCGAGAAGCGCGCGCTGCCATCCGTCTTGGCTGCCAGGTCGTTACGCAACGCCGGCTTGCCGATCAATTGGTACTGCGAAGCCGGCTTGAGCGTGACGTTGGAAGGCGCCGAGATGCCCTGCGCCGTCTTCGCCATGCCGCCAAACGTCGCCTGCTTGCCGCCGGGGCCAATCAACTGGCCTTCCTTGATGCTGACCTGCGCAGCCGGCACGTTCCATTCGCGTGCGGCCGCTTCCACCAGCGCGGCGCGCGCCGTGGCGGCCGCTTCGCGCACCGGTTGCCAGCCATCGGCCACGCTGCTGCTGCCGCCGGTGATGATCAGGCCGATCTCGCGCGCGCTCTTGGACATCACCCAGGCCAACGCACGCGCCCAGGTCTTGTCCTCGCTGTCGGGGTGCACCGGCAGCGAGCCGATGCCCATGGCGACGACATTGCCGTAGATGCGCTCCACCGGCGAGCTTTCGATGCTCACACGCGTGAGCGGAATATCGAGTTCTTCCGCCGCCAGCATCGACAGCGCGGTGTGAATGCCCTGCCCCATCTCCACGCGCGGCATGACGAGCACGACATTGCCTTCGGGCGTGATCTTGATCCAGCCGTTCAGCGCAATCTCGCCGTTGTGCTCGGGAAAGATGGCCGGATCGCCCAGCCGGCTGCGCGGCGGCATCACGCCCCAGCCGACCACCAGCGCGCCGCCAATGCCGAGCGCGCCCAGCAGGAAGCGACGACGCCCACGACGAGGCTTGATTGACGTGGCGTTCATGCGCGCCCCTCCCGCAACGCCTTGGCGGCACGCTTGATGGCCGTACGCATGCGCGGGTAGGTGCCGCATCGGCAGATGTTCGTCATGGCCGCGTCGATGTCGGCGTCGCTCGGGTCAGGCTGGCGGGCCAGGAGATCTGCCGCGGCCATCAGCATGCCGGACTGGCAGTAGCCGCACTGCGGCACCTGTTCGTCCACCCACGCCTGCTGCAGCGCGTGGCGTTTGCCCTCACCACCGGCCAGTCCCTCGATGGTGGTGATGTGCTTGCCTGCCACCGCCGCCACCGGCAGCACACAGGACCGCACCGCCGCTCCATCCACATGCACGGTGCAGGCGCCGCAGGCCGCGACACCACAACCGAACTTGGTACCGGTCAGGTTCAGGTGATCACGCAGCACCCACAACAGGGGCGTAGCCGGGTCGCAATCGACGCTGACCGGCCTGTGATTGACATCCAGGTCCATGGGGTTGCTGCCTCCAGAGGTGTTCTTGTCTTTTTTCTGTCGGCCAAGCGTACGTTCAAACACGTGGGGGCAGCAATAGTGGGACCACTCCACACCGGGGGGCATCCTGAACCGTGGCGAAAACGCCGACATGGCACACGACTCCTCGGACAGGCTTGGCGCGAATCCCGCATGTGCTATAATCGCGGGCTTCCGGAGAGATGGATGAGTGGTTGAAGTCGCACGCCTGGAAAGCGTGTATAGGTTAATAGCCTATCGGGGGTTCGAATCCCCCTCTCTCCGCCAAGAATATTGTAAGACGTTGTTTTTAAAAGAAAGCCGCTTATTTAGTGGCTTTTTTTTATACGGAGTTCTACACAACACTCCTACACAATGACTTAGCG